>BNJU01001591.1_pt1 | contig 327557 bp, 461 predicted proteins | sample 8539281 | NCBI WGS metagenome assembly BNJU01 (sample SAMD00202456, study PRJDB9452) | human saliva metagenome | isolation source: human saliva | place: Japan
TTATTCTGGCCTTCCCACCATCAGGCCGTAACGCTGTTCCTCTTTAAGGAAAATATTTCTATCTCCCGCTGCCCTGCTATTTTTCTCTTTCTGCAGTTCCAATTGCTTTGCTTAAAGATCCGAGGAAGATCGTCTGTTCTTCCCACCATCTTGAAATTCTTCCTTCATAGCCTCCAACCAAATATGCATCCCCGTTTCGCAGCCATTCCCGGATAAGATCCTGATTTTCCTGCACCACCAGCAGAGAAAACCTTCTTGCCGGATGTTTCCAGAAAGGTCGCAGTACCGCTTCCTCCTGACCAGAATGCTCTTTCCCCGTAAAGAAGGCATTTGCCCGATGCCGAAGACTGCTTTTCCGATACAGGCTGATCCCTCGATTCCAGACCTGTCGATACAGATGACTGCTCCTTCGTTCCGAAGAACCTTTCCATATAAAAGTCCCAGGGAACTTGTAAGCCCGAAAGCTCAGCTGCTTTTTCCTCGAATTTCGATTCCATAGCCCCGACAATGGTGCCGGTTACCACGAAGACTGTAGCCGAGGGGTTCATGGAAAAATTTACGGTAAAGCCCTCCTTCAATGGCTTCGATCAGCTCCACATCAAAGCCGGCAGGATTTTTCTTCTTCAGTAGGAGAAGCATCCGGTATTCCAAACGGATTCTTCCCTGAATTCCGCTGCTCTTCCACAGGAACTTAAACGAAAAAAAAGAATAAACAAAAAGAGGAGATAAGAAAGTTGCCGAAAAAGCAGTTCTCTTATCGACTCTCTTCGAAAATTTCTTCTCTTATGCAGAGAAAAAGCTCTCACGTTTCTCCCTCTTATGCATCTTTTCCATCTTTCATTTCCTGTCCATGATTTGGCGACAGCACACTCTTGAAAGGCAGCAGGCTCTTCCTCCATCCCACGCAATATCGCCTGCCAGGTAGCATTTTGCTGATCTTTGGTATGGATAAAGAAAAGTGTCCACCTGCTCTCCTTCTGAATAATGGGAATTTCTCCAAAGTTCCGCCTCATCCGGAGACGTTTCTTTCCTCTACGGTTGAGGATTATACTTCTCTCTTTTCCAAGCTCTGGTCTCTGGTGGAGGTTTGGGATAGTCCCACTCATCATGCACTGAAACTCCATCTTCTTGATTAAATCCAGCACACCAAAAAGGGTGCTTTCCTCTTTATACTGATGAATGATTTCTCCTCAAGCTGGCCATCCTGATACTTATGGACCAGAATGCCTAATAAATCCATAGCACAAGCCTTTCAATTGATTTTCCATGGTCTCCTTCACGCTGTCCTGTTGCCTGATTCGCAATAACCTCAGCAACTAAGCTTTTCCAACTTATCTGATTGCCTTCAGCTGTATTCCTCTTCTTCCTCATCCGAAATCTTCCTCAGTAAGAGCCTTGTCCATCAGCTTCAGCATCTCCAAACGCTCCGAAAAATACTGGCTCTTATTCTTTTCTGCAGGTAACCTTTTCCCTGCCAAGTCTCATTCTCCGTGTACTTTTTACCTGTACGATAAATGTTCCGTTTCAATTTCCTTGCTATCCATGCCTATCCCCTCTATGAAAGTATTGCCAGTACTGCTACGGTGTACTGTATTCTATCATACTACGCTTTGCAATTCCTTTCATTTTTGATAAAAGAAAATTTCCATGTGAGCTGCCGATGATGTTTTTCGGTAGCTCTTCCCCTTACATACTCTTTCAATTTTTCAAAGTTTTTCAATTTTTGTTTTCAGTTCTTTTATACTTTCTTTCTTTAGATACCGAATTCCTGTGCCCAGTAAACTTCGCTCATTTACTTCTACAGTGTAGATAGCTCCGGACTCTGAACTCCCGGCTTAAGGATGTTTGCTCTGTGAGCTGGAGAATTCATCCAAGCTACTACAACTTCATCAGCGCCATCGAAAATACTGTGCTAAGTTCTCTCCGTAAAGAACGCTTGGGTCAGCTGTACCATGCAGATCCATCAGGTCTTGTGTGAGAGAAAGCTTCTAACGATTTCTGTAGCTCTTACCTTAGCTGCGTTTTCGATCTGAAGTTCAAGCAAGTGGCTGAAGGCCGTTTGCAACTCTGATTTCGTTAACTTTAGTAAAAGCGGCTTTAGCATCGCCCCTTGCAGCGAATGCAGTCATAGCGAAAAATGCGGTAAATAATGCTGTAAGTGCAACAAGTTTGATAACTAACTTTTTCATGTGATAACTCCTTCATAAAAGAGGGAGTCAGGAAGCAGAATCAGTTCACCCTGGTCAGAGTTCTTGATTGCAGCTGGCTGACATTTACAGTCCTCATAGCTTTGCGTCGCCGGATTTCGGGTTTGCCGATGTCCTACCGTATCTTACGGTGACACCATATGATGAAAAGAAAAACTCATACTTTCTTTTCGGGAGTAATAAAAACCGACATCTAGAATTCTCTAGCTGCTAGCCAACCGTAATCTTCGATGAAATGAGTTTGTTTACTTGTTGAGTAACATCTTCATACTGGAAGATCGCAACTGGCTGCCATATTACAGGCCCCTATAGCTTTTACGTCACTGGGTTTCTGATTTTGCTCAAACAGATCCAGGTCAGAATCTGCTGGTAAGTCGAGATCTCTCTTACTCGTCCCCTGCGCAAGGAGTTCAAATGACTTACAATTTTGGATTATAGCTATTCCATGCTATGTCAACAATTTTTCTTAAAAGTTTTTCTGAATTTGTTATCACTTTTATTTATATAAGTTCTGAGATGCATTCATAATTTATACTAGGGTGATAAAACAAAATCTTTTATTCTATTTAAGAGATACTTGTTTTTCTAGTGGAATTTCTATCTCCTGTTTAATGTATCGCCTCGTTTATTAATTTTGTATAAGCATTTTTCAAACTATTTTTAAAAATAATTATATCTGTGATTTTACGCTTTTAACATTTATTTTTTCACCGAAATAAGCTACTTCGACTTGATTCTCAAAGGCTTTAGAGTAATTTCCATCAAATACTGCTCCATCCATACGATAGCGTGTTGAGCAATGCTTTCCATAAGTATTCAGCCCAAAAGGCAACAGCCCTGCTCTGGCATTTCCCATTCTTCAGCTTACGAGCTTAAAATGGAAAAAACACAGGCAAGACTGTTTCTTCTTTCTTATCTATCTGCTTTTCTATCTATCCCGTTCTGATATGCCTCTTCCAGAGCCGCCTGCACAATAAAGCGCTGGTTTCCTCCGGAAGCCCTGAACAGGTGGACAGGGTGATGATATCCGGCCGCTGAGAAAAGTCGATACTGTCCTTGGGATAATTTCTGCATAAGAGGAAAGCTCTGAACCAGACTCAAATACTGATCATAGCCCTTGTCCCCTTCGAAAGTCATTGTAGATGGGGCTTTCACCGTCGTTAAATAATAGCTAAAGATACGATAGCGGGTAATCCCTCCGGTCTACAAAGAAAGACGTAAGGATTGCTGTTTGCCAGCTGATCGTCCTGAAGGAAATACTCAGCTTTCCGAACATGGTTCCATTCTTCATATTGTGACCGAAAATGAAGGTGTTCTTATGATCGTAGCTTCCCTTGGCATTGGCATCCAGGAAAATAGAACCGGCAAAGTTCGCCTTTCCCTCAAAGGTTCTATGCAGATACTCTTCATTGTCCTCTCTTCACCACCGGATAGGTGATGGAAAGAGCGAGCACATGCAAAACCGCAGTGAAAATCAGCATTTACCCGCGGAGAGGCCTCGTAGTCAATCTGAAAATGAGGATGGAGCAAATCTACAGCTCCTCTTCCGGCTCATCATCAAATTCGTCCTCACTGGCCTTCTCCTTCTTCAGCGCCTCCTTCTTTCGCTCCTCGGAAATCACGATATGATCGCTGCAGAGGAGGCATATTCGTCCTCCGCCGCCCGATATTCCAGAAAGTCCCGGAGCAAGCCTCCGAAAGACAATCATGAAATAAACAGCACCGTGGGAATCAGATAATGAATAAGGCTCTGCTTCTTTTTCTTCTTTGATTTTGGCTTGTCCGCTGCCTTTTGTTCTTCCGGATGATTGTCCGAAAGCTTTTTGATCCAGATTTTTATCTTCCATTAGTACTCTCTTTCCGGTCTTCTACTGCTAAAGCCGGGCTTTTCTGATAAGATAAAAGACCGGCTTTCGCTTAGCATAGAATTCCGAGCATATTTTGTCACTTCTTCCTTACTATATTTCGGCCGGAATGAAAATACAATAAAATCCTTCGCTTTGAATTACTCTGCCATAAACCAATTTATACTTTGGATGGGATTATCCGATTCCAACCTAAGATCGAACTTTTCCTTATTTTTAAAAGCGGAATCAGACAAAAGAATGGTATTGGCGCCTGTTTCTGCATCCTCAGGCACAATGTAATACACATCCTTCTTCTCTAAAAACTCCTTTTCGGAGTTTACTCTTTCATAAAGGGTTGAATTAACCTCTACGTACTGCAGATGCGTTGTCCACCATGGCTTTTCCGGCATTCCTTTCCCGGGATCATAGGCAAGACGGAAGGCATGTAAGTCCGCTTCTTCATATAAAGTTGCATGAAAAATGCCTAAAGAGATTCCCTTATCCTGAACCTTCGGTTCATCTTTTTCTTCTGTGGAAGGGACTGCCACATCGTCTTTTACCTCTACTTTAATATCATGGAAAGGCTGAATACCCCCTGATTGGATAGAAATAGTGCATTTTTCAGCCTTTTGAAAAAGTACCTTCGGAAGAGTGATTTCCTGCTTTTCCCTATCTAGAACATAAGTTAGCTTATTTTCTCTTTTTCCTTTTTCCGTTATGATATAGAAGGCGCCTCTTGAATCTTCTACATAAATAGTCTCAATGACTATCCATAATATCCTTGAGATACATACAGCTTCACATCCTGATTAACCTATGCTTCTCCCACCAGCTTAATAACATTCTTTTTCCTCAGGTTGTTCCGGTGTAGGATTCTCTTCCGGCTTTCCACTTTCCCCGGTGCCGGGCTTTTCTTCAATATTGCCGTTGTCTCCGGTTCGGCTTCTCTTCAAGTATTGCATTGTCCGGTCCGCTTTCTTCAGTATTGCGTTTCTCCTCAGCCTCCGCTTTTCCATCCTCTTCCTTCGGAAGGTTTGAAGAAGAAGCGGTATTTCCGAGTATTTCGTATTTCGTTACCAGTATTATCCGTTGTATTGCCAGTATTGTTTCCGGTATTGTTTCCACCGGCGTTGGCTCCTAGTATCGTTATCTCCTGTATTACCGGCGTTGGCTCACTGTGTTACCGGCGTTGCTCCTGTATTTTCTGCATTTCCACCGGAGAGTACTTCCGCTTGTGGAGTTGCCGGAACTACTGCTCGAGCCGCTTCCACTTGTGTGGTTCGCCGGAAGAGCTGCTTGAGCCTCCTCTGCTTGCGATCGCCGGAAGAGCTACCGCCGGACGAACTCGCCGCCGGAACGACTCACCGGCTACCTGACCTGCATTTCCGGAGGAATACTACGAGCTGACACCGGCTACCTGCTGATCCGGACACCGCTGCAGACAATCCCTCACCGCTGATATAAACAGGCTCTCCTCCTGACCGTTTGAGCAACGACCGTTTTGCATCCACATAGTAACCATCCTGGTTTTATCCCGCGGTGAAACAGAACACCGTAATCCGCCTGATCGCCTCTTCAAAAATAATAGCAATAGCCGTCAATCCACTGCCAGCCCGTTACAACGATGCCCGAAGCTTGCATTATTTTCCGTACTGGAAAAACTAAGTCTTTCCCTGAAGAGTTCCAGCCGCCTGTTTCCATCAGCTCTCAACAGGACTTTGATAGTACCAGTCATTCTTATACACCAGCCATCCCTTTTTCGCTGCTACCGTACTCTCTGACAAACTGCTATTTCTCCTGCTTCCGCTCAGGTTCCCGGAGTATCCACTCTGTCGGTCTTGGCAAAAAGCTGCCATAGGTGTTGCCATGCTTGAGTAACAGCTGTTCCTAAGACAAGCATCTTCCGATTCTTCCCATCTTGTTTTTGTCCGGCTTACTTCATAATCATTCTCCTTTTCAAAAATAGAAACTTTTTCCAGTTCATACTACTGTGGTTTCGTTTTTCTTGAAAAGATTTTCTTAAGTTTATAGAATTTTTGCAAAAATTAGAGTTTTTCGTATAGTTTCATTCGAAAGTAAAAATAAGCTAAACTTTCACGTGACTCAAACAAAGCATTCATAGGAATCGCTCAATTAGGGCATTTTTAACTACGGAAAAGAAATGCTATACTAAATGCCTGAAACGGCTAAAGCACGTTCAGCATTTTTCCCGGAAGCCGTATTCGCTATAGATTTTACAAAACAATTCTGTTGTATGGATAAATCCGGTGCGTAGAAGAATCATCTATTTCTTCCGCACATAGAGATTTAAAAGGGATGAAAATGAGAAAAAGGTAATGGAGGGCGTTCGTGCCCATATTCAGGAATTATCCGGCTTTGACAAGATAGAGCTTTTTGAAATTGAGCCGGGACACTGCCTCTACAGCATTGAAGCTCAGAGAAAATGTTGAATCATTATGGTGCCGTTCATGGCGGTGCCCCTTTACACCCTCTGTGATATTGCCTCCGGCATGAGCCGCCTATGCCTACGGTAAAAATGTCACCCTCTCCGGCAATATCAATTACGTCCGCCTCGGCAGAGCCACAGAAGCTCTTTGTAGAATGTAATGCTCTGCACGAGGGAAAAACCACGGTGGTGCAGGACGTGACGGTGAAAGAGACGAGATAAGTTTGTACCGCCGCGAATGACCATGTATATCATCGGAAGTGGAGGAATAGTGCTTTCTTTTAAGGCCACAATCAGTTGTTCACGGGGCCTTCTACATAATGGATGTCACTTATTGTTCATCTTCCACCCCATATCCAACTCGTCCAAAAGGGAATCCTGCGGAGCTGAGGCAACACATCATTCTCGACCGCACGGCGTAAAGCCCTGTGTCTCGCTTTCAGTACACATCCGATGCGGCAACAGCAGAAACCTGATATACACCTTCCTCCAGATGCTTACGCAAAACACATAACTATGTTTTCGGCAGGTTCATCCAGCATATCTGTATTATGCGTTGTAAAAATCAACTGTTCATCGTCTCCGATACGATCACAGCATAATACCGAAAATCCGTTTTTCAATATCGCTCTGAATATAAGAAAAATGTTCATCACAATAATAAAATGCTGCTTTCTTTTCGTCGCCATTGCGGCAAGGAACATTGCGACATCTATTCCTTCTGCTGTACCACTGGACAGTATCTCCGATTCAGCAGTTTACCTTCCTGAATGATGATTCCGTTCCACCGCGCCGAATAATAAAAGTATCCTTCAAATCTTTTGATAAACTAACGTCACTGCAATAGTAGGATCGAGTCGTTCCAATACCAGCGCGCAGTGTCTTCAACAAACTGCTTTTATTTTGCACTCATGAGTTTCAAAAGATTTTTCTCAGCTTTCGGGATATGCAAAACGATATCGAACAGCACCACCGGCTTCTTAAGTGCTGTGGCGGTTCTGGTTGCCTCATTGTTTGATCTTTCAGCTTCTTCACATTTTTCATACAGATCCATCGTATCAATGTCTGCGGTCTGATACTGAATGTCAATCTCTGATTAGAACGCATCAATCTGAGCTGACAACCGCTGCAGGCGGTGATCACCATTACAAAATCAATACTCGAGTATCCCTTATCGCGCGAAAACCATCTCTCACACAGCGGTGTTGGTTTCATCAGTCATATATCCGAAACACGAAACCAAAGCCTTTCCAAGGCTGGTCTTTCCTCTAGCATTTGCACCCATAAGAATTACAGCCTTTTTATAGCGAACCGCTCTTCCTTTCAGATATTCTGATCGATAATCGAATTGACAATCTTTTTGGGATAACTGAAATTGATGTGAAAATCAGTTGAATCCATAAATTCCCTTTAGCTCAAAGTCTAATACGATCATTGTCAAAGTCTCCTTTTCATTATTTCGTCTTATCCGAACTAATGATATCTTATTTAAAAGAGCATTTTCAAGGACAATAGTCCAACTATCTCAAGCAATATTTACATCTGTACTGTATTATTATTCTCCATACTGTAGTTCTAACTTCTTCACGTGCTCTGTATCGTCTGATTCAGAGCAAAAACACCAAAGAAAAAGTGCTCAGACCGAGCACTTTTGAGATATAATCAACTTACTTTTAAATCATTAAGTTCCCAATGACCATTTTTCCTTTACCAATATATTTAATATTAGGGAATTTCTTTTATATATCTTGTAATGGTTTTTCACTAACTCCTAATATCATAGCTATATCTTTACGGCTCACTTTGTTGTCCTCTTTAATCATATCTTTGATTATGTCTTTCAATTTCTTCGAGGGACATTCGAGAGACATCTTGGGGCACGAGACATTTCGAGAGACATTCCCTCCACCACCTTTTGCGTCGCTATCTTCTTTAAAGGAATAATCGTTCCATATATATCTCCCTCTTCAAATAACAGACTTTTGTCCTGATTCCTCAGGTACTGCTGCAATTTTCCTGCAAACAAAGTCCACTCATCCACTGAAGAACCTTCCGCTTTACTACAAAGGTCAAGCCAGCGTAAAACAAGAAAGACTTAGAGATATCATACTGCCTGCCGTACTCCCCCGGGCGAGTATTTTAGCTCTCCAAGCAGCTTTTTCCGGTAAAGGCAAAAGTTGGAAGAAATAGGATTTGAAGCCTGTAAAGACTACCTCATGACTCTATAGGTGAAAGCGCAAGGCATAGAAGAAGGTATATCCTGCAAAACCTGCCCCAGAAAAATCAAGTAAAAATCTGTCCAAAATAGTTTAAAGAAAAGGATTCCTTAGGCTGACGGCTTTCATGAAAAAGCTCTCATGCTTCTTTTGTATTTTCTCTCCCTTCAAAAGCCGATTACGCAGAGAACCGAGGAGCCGGTGAGGAATGTTCAAAAACAAAACCGGCAGCCTCCTTTCTACTGTTCCGAAGATCGAGAGGAAAGCAAAATCAGAGCGCGCGGGTCGGTCAAAGGCGGAGGCGCCGCATGGTGCCATGGATTTACCTGGGTGAGACTCCTCCGCCGGTTTTTGCACCAAAGCGCAAATGCTCACCAATTTTGAAGATCGGGTTATGCTGCCTCTCCCACCTTTCTCTGGCTCTTCTCACTGTCTCTTCGGAGAAAAATCCCGGTACTCCTTGGTATTGGCAGAAGAAGTTTATCTCCAGAATACAGCAACTTCATCAGATCGATCAAATCTTTATCAGCAGCTTTTCCTGAAAATGCAAATAAAAATGTACGCCTCCATCCTTTTATGAACTCCGAAAAAGATCCGCCTCATGAGATACAAATCGGTCCTAAACAGAAGTCCTGCCATCTCCAGCATAGTGGAATCACCCTTCCATTTTCAATATAAAGTTCTGTTAATGCTCTTAGCGGTCTATGCACACCTATCACATCTCGCTTCCCAGAAAATCTCCCTTGGCAAGCCTCAGCCTTGCTACCCAGCCTCACTTACTGCGATCCTGCACCGAGCCGCTATCACAATTCCTGTAGCGATTGGACAGGCGGTCTCTTGCGAGGCAGCCATGCCGGCTCTTTGCTTTTCCCAGTCTCCCTTTTTCGCCTTTCATGATTCTGGGAAAGCTGACTCTTCCATCTGATCTGCTCCCTAACCATCGCTAACTCCTTCGCTCGTCAAGGATTCCTCTATTCCTGTAGAAAGTTCTTCCTTGCCTTTGATCCAGTTTCCTCGAGGTTTCCAGAAAATTGTTTTCCCGGTTCGTCCGCCAATTCTCTTCCATATGGACCGTCCTCTCTCCTGTCAGTATCTCAAAAATCCGATTCTGACCTATGAAAGCTCCTCGCATGGGAGGTTGCAGTCCGTCAAAAGCTCCTCTGCAGGATTTCCAGGCAATCTTCCCAATCTCCAAAGCAATAGCTCTCGCTACTCATTACTCGCTAAAAACATTCTTGTAAAACTTCTTTAATATCGGTCCCGGAAAGTACACCACTATCCTTTGATAGACAATTCCTTCCGAACCTGCAAGCGAGGTATAAAATCTACTCTTCCTGTGGAGATCGGAGTGATTTTAGCTTTTAGAGGACAAATAATAGTCATTCTATATTTTCTTTGTAAAGAGATATAGAGTGTAAAGGGAATAAAACATGGATTTAATGAGGGTTTCAATGGAAAGATAGCTTAAACCAACAGAGTTTTGCAGAAAAAGAACAAGCATCGCCCAATGTTTTGTAAAATCGCTAAAACAATTGGATGATGGTTCACATGCTTACTCTTTCTTTCCTCCAAACAGAGATTTCTCCCTTTTCCCAAAGGATTCCTGAATCTTTAAAATATCCGCCTTTCCTCCCAGAGCGAGATGGCCACCAGCGAGGCAAGTTAAAGCTTTCCCACATCAGGATTAAAGCTGTATTTCTTATGACAAGTAGCAAATCCTCCAATCCGGTAATAGGGACATGTTCGTCCTCAACTGATGAAATCTAATTTTTCACTGCAAACTAAAGGCTATTCTAGTAGAGCCTTAGCATCTCTTTCAATACTTTCTCTTTCAATTCCAGGCGAAGGCTTTCCGGACTTAGTAGCTCTACCTTTACTTTGCCCTTGACTCCAGAGCCATCAAAATTCCCCTTTCCGCAAACCTCTGCTTTGATAATGCCGAATAGTCCACTCGCTGCTCACAATGGTTGCAGTAGGTAATCGATGTGATTAGGCTCCAGATTTTCTCCGTAAATTTGATGAAGCACTCGTTGCTCGTCCACGTACATAAGCTGTGCTCGTTTGCATGGACTCCCCCTCTGGCAGCCTCACTGCCCCATTCAATGAAAGCTTTCTTTGCATTTCTTAAAATTTCAATCTGTCAGACGGAAAATAGCAGGAAAATCAGTGCACTTTCGCCATTAACGCCTCTTCATTCTTTTCCATAATAAAAGGCATTGGTAGAAATAATATTCCGAAAATTTCTGGTGGACACAGCTTCTACCTCTTTTAATTTTATCCACCTCTTGCTTACTTCCCTTGCGGTAGTCAATGTTCAGCAAATTCTTTTCCATGAAATAAACTAAACCGATTTCCACAGCTTATCCTGGAAAGGCTTTCCTTCTGTATCCCCACACTAATAAGCCGCTCATTTAGCCAATAAGTTCTTGTACAAGCTTCATACTTTCAGCTGAACATGAGAATCCACCATCTTCTGCAAAATCTCATTAACTTCCTTCTCCCGGAGAGAGTGCACGAGATTCCAAGAATAATCATGAGACACTGCCAGAATTTGACTGTTGCTCATCTTGAGAACGTGCTGATTACATCCCACAGCATTTTCTGCCTTGCTATAAAGAATCTTGCATTCATCTTCCTTACCGTCATAGCAATCAGCTTCGATGGGAAAAGTGCGGATTTCATCAATATCCCTTTGAGATAGAGCGATCGTCCATGGTCTTCAGACAGCGCAGCCCTTGTTCACCGGATGTCCCATAGGCCAAATTCATCGTCAACAACTCTAGAATACACTAGGAGTTTTGGAGTGTTTTATCCTTGGGATAATCAAAATCAGCTGCAGAGGTTTTATGGGGTAGGTTTTTCAGTTGTTGAGGGTTTTGGGTTCATAGGGTCGCGAGGGCTCTCTTTAGTTATCGCGTGGGATGTGATAACAATTTTCTATCTTATATTCTCTTTGCTCTCTTATTACAGAGACTAAGGTATTTTAGTTTCCAAAGCTTGGGCTAATCGCACGGTCTCTAAAAGAAGCATAGCATACTCAAAGTCCTTCAAGTCCACTGATTGATTCCAAGGCCCATGACACTTGTCAAGTGCTCGCAAGGGTGGGGTGAGAATATTCTTCTTTTGAAATCATATGACTTATCTTCATAGCATGTCTTGCCCTAGCCGTTCAGCAATAAGATAAATCATAGCTTATATTCTGGGTCCCAGAAATTGGACATATTTAAAAGTCAACTTCCGGTGGCGGCTAGTCAGAAAAATCCTTCTGCACATTTAAATGATATCCACTCTGGTGCATAATAATTAGGTCGATTTCGACTTTCAGCTGAATAATTTAATAATTTGAGGCTTTGTAATTTATGATTCGTAATAATTACAAACTCATCAACTCAGAACTTATCTATATTTTCATCATCTAACCACGTATTTCATATCACTGTTTTGTCCAAGGAACATGGGACTAACAATTTTTATAGATTTATCATCTTCAAAATTCAAGTATTAGCTTATACTCTCTTGCCTCCAAGATTATCATGAACGTTGGCAGCCAGCCTTTTCTGAACATAGTTCTCCTTTGTAATGAGTCAATACTGTTGCATTATCCCTCCCTTTCTTATATCCTCAACGTCCGGTGCGTTTCATCCCTTACATCAAGATTTTGCGTTCAGGCGCAAAAGCAACCATCATCTCACTACGTACTGTCCCTGCTGTGTCTTGAATCATCGTCGTGGTCATCGTCACTCGTCGCAGTGATCATCTTCGTCATTATAGCGCTTACTGATTTTGTGTTGACATGCGTCAAAGCGTTTACCTAATTTTTAATCTGGCATGACTGCCCATAACTCCACCAAATTATCATTTGCATTCGCATAGCTTGTCTACCTAGTGCTCGGTGCAGAATCAAGGTGTGGACACACACGTGGAAATTCATACATATTCCCTTTACAAAAATATGCCGAATTTGCTCTAAATCTCTAATGCATCATGGCTTCGAGAGATTATGATTCAGAGAGAGAGCACTATTCAGAACCTGGAGTCGTGTTTCGTATTATATTCCTCTTTTCGGCCCGAGGTAATCACGACATAGATGGTCTAAAAACCAGTCGCGAAACCATCTCCGCATGTTTCTGTATACTCTCATGTTCTGGCCTCTGTAACCTGATGCACGGATGTGAATCTGAGACTCCAAGATATAAATGTCTGAGTCACCTATTGCGGAAGATGTGAGCTTGAGCGCCGCTATTTTTGTGATAACCATCAAATTCCTCATCCAATAAAGGGTATTGATTTTCTATTCTTAGAATTCTCTAAGCTTGTTATCTGCCAGTATCCTTACTTAAGCTTTAGGAGGCGTGCATTTGCCAATGTCAGCCGATTTACCGAGTCATCGCCATTTTATGCTGTTCCAGTAATTGTTTGCTGCATTTTCGCAACCCAGCTGCAGAACTCTCTTCCAAAAAGTCTTTTACGTGAACCTCCTTCACCGTCATTGCTGCATATAGTTCTTTTCCAGTCTCTCTCACCACTGCTCATGAGATACTCATGCGCTTTTACATGCTTTTGGGTCTTTCTAGATTTAATATGAAGAAGACATTTTCGCTTTTCCACTCATCATAGCTCGTCAGTCTTGCTTGACTTTTCTTTTTCCGGAGAGAAACTTCCAGATATAATCCATAGCAATTCGCGGCGTCATAATCAAAAGATATAATCTTGATAATGAAATGTCTGCCCAATTCTCCTGATGCGCTCTTACATCTAAAAGCATCGAGACAGATTGTCTATATGGTTTCCTCTATGGATATTTGTTTTCCCTATTGCCTACAAAATCTGTAGGCTCCGTAATAGAAATGTCACTAATAAACTCGTGTCTTTCTATTAACAATGAAGAAATCTCTTTGAATTCAGAAGCAAGTCCTGTCTTCCAGGTATTCGACGATTCACAGAAGTATTTGATTGACTGTCTCCACCTAGTCGAGACAATATCTCCTTTGATGATTCCCTCTAAAGTATTTTTCGTCTGCTGGTTCCTCATCATAATACTCTAAAATCTGCATTAATCGCAGTATTAACTCTTCTAGGAATCCATATACAATCTGCTGCGTTGTTCTGAGATATAATTGGTGATTGTATTCTTTGAAATTCTGCAAAATGACCAAGTTCTTTGTTGTAGATTCTTCTTCGATGTCATCATCTAATATTAATGCAGGATTCACAAGCCTTTTTGGCATTTAGCTTTTCCAGCCTCATTTGTTCTGACGTGCAGTACGTTTCGATATCATTCGAAAACAACTGCTGTAGTTAACATATATCCGAAATAATACAGATATTTGAGTCAATAATCTAGTTTTAAAATAATATATTGAATACTTTATTTAATGCAATTTTCTTTTCCACTCTCTAAACCAAACTGCGAAATTCGGTACAGTTAATGAGACCCTTACATTTGCGTAGTTAAGAACTTCAATGGCTCCTTCTGTCTCTTCATGTACAATGATAAAAGGTATTTATGTTCTAATATTTCTGATTTCAAGTATAAACTTCGATCCGTAAAACAGAACTACAACAGGAAAAACACTTGAAAGTAGTAGTTAGAAATCAGTACTGTTTTTTTTTTTGCATTTCCGGACAAATGCATTGCCTCAATAGACTTTAAGCATTTTCATATTTCTGAAATGTCTCTGGAGCAAGGATATTCTGACTTTTAAGCTGTTCTTTCAAGCTTGAATTTCGTAGTATAATTTATTATATTTCTCTTTATCGACTTTAGTGTTAGCACTATTGTTATTTCGCATTACTTTGCGAGTACTTCCATGTATTGTGATGTATTAGACATTCATCAATCCTCACTTAATATTTCTATTTCATTTATTATCTGCTCTTATCACAAAGCTGCAAAGATTACCGCTTAATCCCTCTTGATTAGTTTTTCCCACATGATTGGAGCCAACGACTGGATATTCATAAATTGATTAGATTTAGCAACATAATAGAATTTTCTTGCGCCTCTATTTGGCTTGTCTTGTTTTCTATTTCTTGCCTCATATCCTTAGCAATTTTGCCAGATTCTTCTAATATCATTATTTCTTACATTACTCTCTCCTGGCAAAATCACTCTCTTGAATTTTTATTTCCTCCGAATTCTCAAATTGGAGGCATACGCAGATACCTCAAAATAGTGAGATATTTGTTCTTGAGTAGACTTGTTCTGCCTGTTCAATAATTTGCTGTTTACTGCTGATCCAGTTTCGAAATCTGCCTTTGTAAAATAATTAATACAGGCGTCGCTGTCGGCAAAGACTCAATAAACTGAACCATCATCTTCCGTTATGCTTTACCACTATCAATATCTAATACATATCAAATGAGTCTGATATACTTAATTGTTCAAATGCTTTTTGCCCTGTCAGATTGAAGTACTTACGTGAGAATCACTGTCTTGGTCATGTATTTCGTTATAGCCGGGAGTATCAATAATGCTGTTCTTCGGTAATATGTAATCCGAAGAGTTCAATAATAATGCTGTCACAAATGCAGGTAAATCAAATCCGTCTACGACTATCGATTCATGAGCCATCGCATTTCAAGGCCTCCGGAGAAACCTTGGACAACGTTGCCCTATATAACGCTCAAATAGAATCCTGCTGAGATTTAATAGTGTATGTGGAATGGTGATGATTGTCTTCTGATCGACGGCAACTTACTCCCTATTCCGGATATGCTGTTTATAAACTTAGGTTACGTGCTTACCTTTCACTTAAAACTGAAAGTACTGCTTATGACTAGTTTCTTTATCTTTTGTATCTCGGACATTTTAGAACAGATTTCCTCGATCGTTCACCAAAAATACATCTTTATTCTCAAGGCTCAAAGTGAGATAATGGATAAAATAAGCTGTTATCTTTTTCTTCTATCTTATTCTGGACCGAATGTAGAAGATTTTCATTTGTTGATTAGTCAGCAATTAACTCTGCTACCTTATCTTCATTAGGGGTGTCATCTCGGAACTTTATGTCTTTAAAAATTCCTCCGTCATCAGGTATTGAATCAATATCCATCGGCATACTCTCCCTCCTATTATCTTTAGCATAAAACTTGCCAAAGAATCACGCTAGAACCTTCTGCTTTAGTTGCTTTACGGTCTCTGCAATTCTATAGGACTTAATATAATGTTCTTTTTCTATGATTTGCGTTTTAGTTTTCTAATTCTGCAAAAATTCATTTCAATTTGATCACTAAACTGATTGCTTGCTTTTGTAATGTTGACTGAATTTCTTGCCTTACAGCTAACAACTTATTAATTAACTCGTCCTCCATCTGATTTAGAGTCGACTTTTAAGTGATTCAATTTGTGAATATCATTATTTTCTGCAAATCCTCAGGGAATCTTGCATCCACTTCATCAAGATAGTTTGAAAAATCAATATGGATATCCGGAATGGATATCTTCGCTAAGAATTTTGCAATGGTAATAAATATCCTTTTCATAAATTCCTTTTCACTGTCTTGATGCCTGTAATACTATTTCTTAATTTTGAGAAAATTCTTCCTATTAAAGATATATTTAAATTCCCGTAATAATAAATACTTTACTTTTTAGCAGAAAATTGCTTGATGTTATTGATAACCGAGTATCCGCAAGTACTAATAATCTCTGTTTCATGCAGTATCTCTTCCACCCAAAAGGCCAGTTTAACGGTATACGTATTTTCTTCTGTTCTTGAAGTTTTGCAATTTTTGGTGTTGCTTCTATGGAGAGTTGAGAAGGATTTGTTGCACTTTTTCTTCACATTTAATTTCAGCTTCCCAAAGCCTTATGTTAGCTGTTTCTCGAGAAGAATCAATACATTTTTTTATTGTATTCGTTTCTGCTCTAATTCTTCTGCAGTGCCTTGCTCCAGAATTAATCTACTGGATGAAGTTTCAGTCATAAATTTTTCCAAAATTTGAGCATGTTCGTACTACATTGTTTAACAGTTCTATCTCGTCCTTCTATGATATCTTCTTTTCTACGAACATCCTCCAGCGATTTATGTACATTATCTATATTTGCCAATAGAACAAAATACTCATCTTTAAAGCCTTGAAAATGATGAAGATTATCATAAACGAGCTGTTCATTTTCCTCTAGCTGTTCTTTATTAAGTAACTTTTGTTTATCAAAGAATAGATGAAATATAATGTATCTTATTTGCTGTCATTTTATTTAATATGTCTAAATGTCTTTCCAATTCCTTTGCCTTTTCAATATTTAATAAAAACTGTGTTGCGTAACTATCTGAGATTTTTTCCAAGCATAGCGAAGTCATCTTCACTTTCATTCAATATTCGAATCAAGTTTACTGCCGACTATCATCTCTTAACTCCCTGCTTCCGGTAAGCGGTTTGCCATCAAATTAACCGTCTCTACATCCATAAATTGACTGCATGGTGAAAGTAAAATAACCACATCGCATTCCCACCAAAAATGTTTTGTAGCCTTAACTCGCGACACAATTGGATCGTTTAACCTGGGGTATCTACGATTTCCAATCTTTAATTCAGGATTGTTTACTTGAAGTTCACGTGGCTTACAATAGGTGTATATTTCCATTTGCACCGACATAATTGTAGCTTTTCAAAATATCTCCTCTTCTACAACTGTCTCTCTAGTTTGTCCATAATATCCGTTTTTCGTCATATCCGTTAGCTCTTTAGAGCTGATATACTTCGGAATTTGATTTTGATGGGATTTTCAAATTCTTCTTTAGTTTTAATTTTGCTGCTCGGTTCTTGCCCGATGAATTCTTTTCTTTTCCTCTTCCAGTTTTCACATAATCGTTATGCTTTTCTAATTTCTCATCACAAGCTTTGGATTTTATCTCAATATCTTGCCAACCTTCCTTGTCATAAAAATGAATCCCGCCTTCGGTTGATCCGAATAGTAATTTTGTCAATGCCGCCGTCATAGGTGTCGCTGCTTTAGGAAGATAATCTTTTCCATCAAAAAGCAGCATTTAAGAATGAGGACTTTCCCGCTGACCGCTCCAACAATTCCAGCTTAATTTTCTTGAATTACTTTTGGTTTGTGCACAGATAACTGTTTGTTCTTTCCCTATACTCAATAAGTTTTTCTTCATCAAAAGTTCCTGATGCTCCAGAAAGTATATTTTCAACTTTTCTTGCTTCTTGTACATATTCTTCTGCCTGTTCATAATTAAATCCTTATTACCTCATTTCTTCTACTAGTGTATTAATTTGCTCTATATCAGTCTTTAAGTTGTCTTATACTTTTCAAAATCCTCTGTTTTGATTTTTCTTTGCTTCGGCTTCAGAGATTCTTCTTAATTTGCTCTATCTTCTCATTTAGCATCTTTTGATATTCCTCTAACACTATATTCGTCGTATTTGTCACGTTCTGTTGAACCATTGGATATAATTTTGAGTAATTTGAGGAATTACATTTTTATAAACTTTCGTTTTGCCGCATCTGATTCATTTTCTCCGAAAATCCTCTGAGTAGTCCTATAATATCGGCAATATAATAATGATAATTCAAGCCAGGGAGCTGCTATACTTGTCGTTATGGCTGCAATTCCCATGACGCATGATAAATATGTTTGATTTATCTAAAATATCTAAAGCCCTCCTGCTTTAGTATCAAAGCCCTTGTTGAAAAATTTCTTTTAGATTATTTGCTAAATTAAGAGCCACTTCTGTTAAATCACGCTGCTCTAATTCCTCACTAATCCGAGTCGAGAGCTTCTACAATTCCATCAATTTCCAAACTACTTATTTCCTTCATTGCCTCAAAATAACTGGGCGAATAGTTTCCACAATGGCTTCCGCAGCCCTTATTCCTGCAAGAAGAGCCTCTACAATGCTCTCCAGCCTGTAAACTTAATGCCCTTTAATACTAGAAATTACTGTAAGAACAACGTTGTCAATGTTCACTTGCTTCTTGCCGTTTTGTTTCAAAAATTTCGGATAATTTTTCCTCCATCCGTTTATACATTCGGATATCAGCATCTAAGTCAAGGTATCCAAATAATTTGTCACTAGTGATGGACAATATCTTTTCTATATTTACTAACTCAGTACATATTTGTGTTTTCAAGACTTTATCAAAGCATCTTGTGCCTTAAAGGAAGAAATTATTGATACTAATTTATCCGAAATATCCCTATCCTTTTTTGAAATAGTAAATACACTATATGGTAAATCATATTTCAAGTGTATCTCTGACCTTCGTATATTATCAGCATCCTCTTTAGTAATCTTATCGCACTTATAATTAATACTGCTATCTGCCGACTATAGTTAGAGATTTCTTGAAGAAAATCCAAACTAGTTTGATCTATTCTCCCCTTTTCCGATCAATCACCATCAAGTAGGCAGAGCCTTTGCCTATATAGTTGGCTAAAGCCTTAGTGTGCGCTTCAATCCCGCATCAAAGCCCGGAGTATCAACAATGGTAAATCATTAAGCTTTTGCAATACAGGAGAATTTATGCGATATTCAAATGATTATAATTAATTGGGAATACTCCTTGTCCTCCGATATAATTTCTTTATTACCATCGATATCATAGGCATAGGCACTGTCACTTTCATCGTAAAGCAACTCCATGTAATTGCAGTTTGAGGTCCTTGAGCTTCTTAAAAATTCGGCTTATGAATCATTACATTCAACAAAGAACTTTTCTGCTAAAATGCCCAACAAGCATTAGCTTAATATCGAAGTCTCTAAGTTCTATAACTTGTTGTACCGACTTCTCAAATCACCTTGAGGATAATGTGAACTAACGAATGCCATTCCTTCGATAATATGATTGAATTTCCCGATCTACCATTTTTCTCCTTTTTAGTTATACATTAATTGATGCAGTTTAGTATTAATGTTTTCTTATGTTATATCAATTCAGAAGGACATATATCGTCATTCATGAAAGCAACAATTGTTTTCACAACTAAAATAGCATTAATCCATATTAAAAATTTTAAGTTCTTATTTAGTTATTTTTAATCCTATCATGAAACATCATATTCAATATATTTTCTTACAATCTTTTTTCGTCATTTTATGCATTTTTTATAAACCGGATAAAGTTTTTTAGCGATTCCTTTGTACAAAGCACATCCTCTTCAGAAGATGTGCTCATCAACATACTGACGAATCCCTAATAGATAAATTCTATAGAGCCTTAGCTCATTTTCCTTACCTCCCCTCAGAAAAAACGCCATATGGTGGGGTGTACACCGTCAATATGCTCCCACTTCTCGTCAGATGCAAATCTCCGATTTTTAATGGCCTGTTCCACACCTGATGCTTATCCTTGTCTTCAGGATGGTCTTCGTTAACTTTTTCGTGTTTTCCGTTGGGCTTTCACCTCAACCAAGTAGCTTTTCCCTTGATAACGAATCCACAAATCCACTTCAAACCGGTATCTTTATGAAAATAATAAAGCTTTCTGCCCATTTTTGAAAAGTTCGGCAATTAGATTTTCAAAAATCGCACCTTTATAGCTATAAAGATTTCCTGCAAAATATCGAATTGGGTACCGATCATCCAGCATCGCTACAAACAAGCCTGTATCATCATATATACCTTTGAAAATATCCGGAATGGCATTACCGGACAGGCAATTCGGAGTCGTCAAGATATAACAACGGCTGATTATACCCACATCACTCTATCCATTGCAGGCTGCCAAGATGCTGAGAGGCAGTGCTTCCTCTTTTTCACAGAGAATCTGAAATTTTTATTTTCCTTACTGAGTTGTTTCGGAAATGGAGCTAAAACAGTCTCGAATTCTTCCCTTATCCGCCTTTTCAGCATATTTCAACATATCATCCTGGTAGAATGGAGGATGTCCCTTTGCATCTGTAAAAACCAGATTCATTTGCTTGGAATCCACAAAGTTCTGGACAACATTAGGCATGCCTCCACAACAATATACTGAAGCAACAGCTCTCGCAGTCTTTGGTGTAAAAGCTGAATCTTCTTTGTAAATAGCCTTGAAGCATAGTGACAATCTCTTCCTAATCCCATTTGCCCATAAAAACTCTTCAAAAGTCCAAGGGATACATTTCAAGATGCTTTTCATATCACCGTACTGGATGGAGTCTTTCTCCATAGCCCTTCGCCCTAGCAAAGAACCGTACACAGCACATCATAGCGACCGTCGGTTTGAAGAATTTAAAGAAGTCCTGAAGCTTCCGGGCATTCTTGAATCTCGTCCAAAATAATAATCGTTTCATTGCTTCAAAAGGATGTCCCGGTCCTGAAATACACTCATCATCATCGTGAGATGATCGACCTCTAAAGCACCTGATCTCCTTGTGATTGGGATTTTTCAAAGAAATTCAGGTAAATCACATTTTATACTGCTCTTTGCGCAAGGCATTCACAGACCAGGTCTTCACTGCCTACATCCCTTCAGGATGAGGATTTCTCTCTTACTATTTTTCCAATTCAAAAGTTGCTTTTCAATCTTCCTTTTTAGCATACTCCTCCTACAAGACCGATGTATGCTAATGATAGAAGTAAAAAGCAACTTTTTCAAAGACTTTTGAATTTTCTCAACTTTTTCAAGGGACTTTTTGAATTTTCTCAACTTTTTCAAGGACTTTTTCATAAAGGGCTCAACTTTCCAAAGGGACTTTCATTTTCCCTTTAGAACATCACATTTTTATTCTTCGAGTACAGCATCAGTCCAATCAAAGAAATACTGGTCATCAGGCTCAGAATGGTGGCCATTGCCGCCGCAATACCGTAAGATCCTCTGGAAACATAGGTATAAATCTGAATCGTCAAGCGTTGTAGTCCTATAGTTATACAGGATGATACCGGAAGACAGCTCCGTAATAATACTGATCCAGGAAAGCAGGGCTCCGGAAAGAATACCGTTAATCATCATTGGCATAGTTACCGCAAAGAATGCCTTCATCTTACTGCTGCCAGAGAAATCGCCGCCTCCTCTATGGACATAGGAATTTGCTGTAAAATAGCGATGGAGGAACGTATGGTATAGGAGTTCCTTCGAATCACCAAGGCCACAATCATAATGGCAAAGGTTCCCACCAATACAATAGGCTTTCTGCTAAAGCCAAGCACCAGAGAGATACCTACAACAGATCCGAGAATAACATAAGGAATCATGGACAGGGTATCAATCAGCTTGTTTGCAAAGTTGTTTCTTCTTACCACCAGATAGGCCACCATGATACTCAGGATAATAATCAGAATCAAGGATGTTCCGGCAATGATGAAAGTATTGGGAATGGCATTGTCCAGGAACTTCCAGGCATCAATATAGCTCTGTACGGAAAATTCCTTCAGGAATCTCTTTCCTTTGGTTTTCAGGAAGGAGGTATACATCACATAAACCTGAGGTGCGTAGGCAATAATCACCACAAGATAGCAATACAGATGAATCAATACCCCTTTAATTCCCTTTGCCGGCTTCTTCTCAATAGGATGCAAGGCATTCATGGAAAAAGAAAAACGACTGTTAATGAATCTTTGAATCAGGAAAATGATGGTGGTAATCACAATGGCAATCACAGCTACCGCCGATGCATAATGCTTATCCGATCCCGTCTCACTCATAAAAGAGTTATAGATTTCCACCGGAAAGGTCTTATAGCCTTCTCCCGATAAACAGCAGGTGTGCAAAAGTCTGCAAAGGCACGCATAAATACCATTAGGGTTGCGGCAATAATGGAGGGTGCGCAGAGAGGAATGACCAAAGTGAGGAAGCGTTTCCATCCGGAACAACCCATATTTTCCGAAGCTTCCAAAAGGGTATTGTCAATGTTCTTTAAAAGCCGCAGAAAATACAGGAACACCAGAGGATATAACTGCATACACTCTACAATCATAATGCCTCTGAAAACCGTAAATGGTAGGAAGCTTTAATGCCCGAAGAGGTTTTTAAAGAGTTGGGTAACCAAACCGTTTTCTTCCCATTAAAAGAATCCAGGAATAAGCACCGATAAAGGGGCAGACATACCGCATAAGATAATAAAAATCTGTAGAAATCTTTCTGTCCTCGAATCTTTATAAAAGCTATGAAAAATAGCCCAGGGGAATTTCCTACAATCAAAGTAATAATGGTGGCACAAAAGCTCACTGCAAAGGAATGATAAATCGTTTGTAAGTTATAGCTTTTGGCAAAAAAGCTCTGAAAGTTTGCAAAGCCTACGCCGCCATCCTTTAAAATCATAGAATTTCGAAGGAGGGTAGACAGGGGATAGATCATAAAAATCAGGTAAACGATTAAGATGGTCATAGAGATGAAGGTCCAGATTTCCCATTTTTTGTTTGTTTTCATCCGTTCTCTCCTCTCCTACAGCACGCCCTGAAGAATATTTTCACTGCCGCCTTCCAAGAAAACATTGACTTTATGGCTCTTAATCTGCAGCTTTACATTCTTTCCCTTTGGCAAAATAGAGTCAATTTCGGATTCCTTCACCGCCTCCACTTCTTTACCGTTACTTAACTGAATCAGATAGTGGGTATTTAAGCCTAAGAAAATGCTGTCAATAATCGTTCCTGCATACCCCGGCTCTGTTTCTTCCTGAATAATCCACTCCTCCGGTCTTACTGCAAGCTTTACGGAGTACTCCCTCTTGACAATGCTCTTCCTTTACATTGTTTAAAGACAAAGGAATAATCATCACAAACAGAAAGCACCATTTGACCGTTTTCCTTTGTCAAGCTTTCCTTCCAGCTCATTGCTGTGACCGATAAAGTTCGCTGCAACAGAGTTTGCCGGTCTTTTGATATAAAGGCCTTGGGCGTTCCGATTTGCTGAATCACACCATGGTTAAATACCGCAATTCTGTCGGATACCGCCATAGCCTCTTCCTGGTCGTGGGTAACATAAACCGTGGTAATGCCGATACTGTTTCTGTAATTGTTTAATGGCGGTACGCATCTCAATTCTTAACTTGGCATCCAGATTGGACAAAGGCTCATCCATCAAAAGCACATCCGGCTTAATCACCAGCGCTCTTGCCAATGCCACTCTTGCTGCTGCCCCGAAAGCTTCTCGGCATACGCTCCGCAAAGTCTTCTATCTGCATCAGCTTCAGAAACTTCTTGACTTCTACCGCTCTTTCTTCCTTGGACACATTTCTGTTTCTTTAAACCGAACTCCACATTTTTTTCTACGGTCATGTTCGGGAAAAATCGCATAGTTTTGGAAAACCATTCCAATATTTCTCTTGGAAGGGTCTAAATCATTGATTCTTCTATCTCCAAAATAAAAATCTCCCACCCTCAATGGAGTTAAAGCCTGCAATCATACGAAGCAAAGTGGTTTTTCCACAACCTGAAGGGTCCCTAGCAGAGGTAAAAACTCTCCTTCTTTAATATCTAAGGACAAATCCGGAATCACTACATTGTCCCCGTATTTCTTTACCGCATTTTTGAATTCGAATATTCACGCTCATAAAATCTTTCCCCTTTATAAAAGAGCTGTAAAAAATAGAATATTGAAACTATTTTTACAGCCCCTATTCTAACTCTTTACTTTTTACCAGCTCCTGCCAACGGTTCTGCCACTCTTCCTTCTTCTCCGCTACCAGCTTAATGTCTTCATAAGCTACTTTAATCTTGGAGAATGGAGGCATAAACTCGGAGGTATTTTCCACAGAGGTCATAACCGGACGAATGGTGGTATCCTTCAGAGCTTCCTGTCCTTCTTCGAAATCAGAAATCGATAAACTTCTTGGCATTTTCTTCCGTTCTTAGCACCCTTTACGATAGCCACACCGGCAGGTAACCATACAGCACCTTCAGAAGGATAAACAACTCTTAAATTTTCTGCACCGTCTTCCAGCAAGCTTACACAGGATCCTCATAAGAAACCCCCTACCGCATACTCCCCATCAGCTGTTCCCTTGTAAATCTGGGAAGAAGAGGAAAGAATGGTGCCATCCAGCTGATCTACAAATTTTGCTACCCAATCCCAAGCGGCATCATCATAAGGTTCTTTACCCTTTACCAAAAGCATATTGGTAAGCTCTGCCCAGGCACTGGAAGAGTTTGTCGGATCCCCCATTGCGATGTGTCCCTTTAACTGGCTCCAGTAAATCCTCATAGGAATTGAACTTCTCCGCATCAGGCCCCAGCTCTTTAAAAACATCCTTGTTTAAAAAGAGCTGCATGGAACCGGGAAAGCTTTGTATACTCAAAATATCCGTTAAGATTCTGATATTCCTTTGGTAACTTCGCATCATTGGGAGAAACATACTTCTCGTACAAATCCTGCTGTCCCATCCAGAAAGACATATTGATGGCTCCCGAGTTTACGTCTGCCTGAGGTTATCCTTCTCGCTTCCAGCCTTGCCAGAACATCTCCTGTTCCCATGGACTGAATGATTACCTTAATGCCGGTCTTCTCTTCAAATAAGGTACATACCGCTCGCAATCTCACTGTCGGAGTTGGGAGAATATACTACAACTCTCCGAGCCCTTCACATCCTCAGCCTTCTCAGAAGAATCGCTTCCTTTTCTCCTCTGCCGCCGTTGTTCCTGCCTCAGACTCCTTCCCTGGTCTCAGCCTGCTTTGCATTTCCCCGCATGCCACCAGGAAAGTCCCCTACCATCAGTGATACTGCCATAGTACATAATTTTTCTTCATAAAATTCCTCCTGTACAAAAATGTTTAATTGTATCTGGAATATTACCATAAAACATCAATTTTGCTACTAGAGTAATGATTTGATGAGAATGTTTTTGAGAAATATTTACTAATTCAAAACTCATTCATTTTATATCGCATCACTACAGATTCTAAAAGCTTATAATTGCAATGATACGGTGCAACCACCGGACATTATCTGCCTTTCATAAATTTTTAGCCTTGCTTTCAATCTGTGTTTTTATACAGAGAAATACTCTTTTTATCATTAGATTTCTTCTTTGTTCGTCTTCAATTTCAGTTGATGCTTGTGCTTAATTCTGCGTAAGAATATCCCCTTCTACTACCGGTAACATCTTTTTAATTTCTAATACAGAAAGAATTCTTTTCTTATGATACACAACTCTTCTTCCGGAATACCGTTCTGCCCGTAACTTATTAATATCGGTTTGGTCAACAATAACATCATATCTATCGGTCACAGTTGTCCTTATATCAATCTCTTCATATACGATAATTTGTTGCTGTCATCTCTCCATCCACTATATTTTGCTTTTGCAGAAGGTAAGAGGATACATATTTTCTACCGACGAGTTAATTAAAGATTCCTAAGTGTGCTTTTTGAATAGTCTGTATCTGCCGAAAAATATTTCAGAATCATAATTATGCATATTTTCAAATAAGCTGTATCTATGAATACAAAACAGAAATTCTTTAAAGTGTCAACTTTTACCTCCTCACGAGAGGATGCCAAAGAGGCCTCCCTTCCTCTATCATCAGCTATCATAGTCGCTGATCACTCAAACCTATCCTTCACTTATCGCTGGAATCCCAAAGCTTATCGTCTCTCTTTTAAAAATGGTGAGAATCACCAAACTTATCAATCAAAGATACCAAATATGCTAATGTCAATCCTTTATTTACATAAATTATACTTCCCAAGTAATATTCTTTTCAAGATGTATATTGACCTCTTTTTGTATCAACTGACAAATCTTTGCTCTGTACCCACCGCAGTCAAGAAAAGCTAGACAAGTTCATAAAAATCCTTAGCCGTAAAGTCTGCCACCTCCTGAATCTTCTCCCCAATCTTCCTGTTCGCTTCATCCAGGATTCCGCAAACCATAAAGCCTGCCTGCTTAGCGCTTTTTGACGGCATGGAGCACATCTTCACAAACCAATACCTCCTCCGGTCGAGATAAGGAAAAGTCGTTCCATCGCAATATGATAAATCTTTGCCTCCCTGCTTGGAGGTATTAAATTCTTCATAAAGCAAAAAGTCCCTGAACTCCTCCCATACCTTAAGCCGTTTTAGGGCAGCAGTAGCCAAAAAAGCGTCTCCTGCGGTTGCAAGGATGCAGGGAATCCCACGCTCCTTCAGAAATTGTAAATATTCTTTAGCTCCCGCTTTCAAGGCTATCTCTTCACAGTAAGCCCCTGAGATTATGTCCTGAAGCTGTTTTCGAATCTTCTCTTCCGCAATATCCAGAGAATATTCCTGCTTTATATAATGAATTCCCTCTGCAAAGGGCATAGTAGAAATCCTCTGGCTAAGCCCCTCTGTCTCCTCTTCTGTAAAGCCCAATTTCTGAAGATAAAGCTCTCCTAAATTATTCCATAGAGGCATGGAATCCAGAAGGGTTCCGTCTATATCAAATATTACTCCCTTAATCAAAATCCACCACCTCCTCTTACGCATTTTCCTTATGAGCTTAATTGATATAGGCTCTTCCATAATAGCCATTCATATTCTGCACATCTCTGAAAAATCTTACAAAGCTTCTCTGTATTTTCCACATCTTGACTTTCATTCTCAGATCTTACCGCTTCCCATTCTCTGTCCAAGCTGTCTATCCACAGTTGATTGGCCTCTACATACTCTTTTGCTGAATAGGCGTCAAACCATGCTTTATACGGAGATGTTTGTATTGTGCCTCCATACTTTCTCGTCATTTTTCGCCCTATATATGCGTAGCTCCAGGAGCACTGAAGTAATGCCGTAAGACCGGCCAAAAATCCCTCCTCCTTGACTTGTTTATGGATATAAGAAGTATAGTCACAGACTACCCGGCAAGCTTTAGTCTTTTTTATCTCCTCATCCCCTATGCCCAGCCTCTTCATTTCCGGGACGTGAACCAGGAAACACTCCATCTCCGTAACGGAAATAATCTCCTCCATAAAACGCTGCATTGCAGGATTTTTCGCAAGAGAACGTAATTCTTTAAGAATTTTAATATACTCCAGAAGATAAAAATAATCCTGTAGCATGTAGTTACGGAAGAGACTCTGATTCAGAGTCCCTTCCGCCATTTTACCAAAAAGGCTCTTCCATAGAGGAAAGCCAAAGGCTCTCTGCCTTCTCATAAAGAAGTTCCGATAGTTTCGCCATACCCCACCATATTTCTTCTTTTTCTTCCTAGTCTTCTAGTTCTCTTAGTTCTTCTTAGTTCTTCCTTATTTTTCCGCAATAATGGCTACATATCCACCGCTTTGATAGCCCTCGACTACTTCCTCCGGCTCCTCATTGGTATACATGGGATTTTTCAAAAGGGTCTGGTAGAAGGAAAACTTTTGAATACCCAGGCTTTTCAAAACATTAATTTTCTCTTCCGTAGTATGCCATACTCCCGCGGAGACCAAGCCAAGGGGATAAGGTAGCTCCGGCATGGTACCCTTCAAGTATTCGTGCTCATAGCTATTTACGCTCTTTGCCAGAAGATACATAAAGCCAAAGGCGCTCTCCTTGGGAACATCCAAAAGAATTAATTTTCCTCCCTTCTTTAAAGCCTTCAGGCATTTTCCGTAAGCAGGACTTAAATCCTCTATATAACTGGAGCTTCCGTTAAAATAAATTATATCATAGCTTTCCTCCTTTAGTTCCACATCCTCAATCAGGCCATACTGAAGAATCTTGACTCCCCGCTTCTCCGCAATTTTCCCCATATCTTCTGACGGTTCAACACCTTCAATATGGGAACTGTCTATGTAACTCTCAAAAAGTCCGCTTCCACATCCCACGGACAGTAGTTTCTTCCCCTGAATGTCTCCTAGAGCCTTTTTCAAAAAGTCTCAGTTCACTGGTAAATAGTTTTTCGTTCTTCATAAACCACTCGTCATAAAGATTGGCAAAATCCGTCAAATTTTTGTTTTTCTTACATTTTCCATTTCTATACTCTCCTTTTCGTTTTTACAATTCACTTGAAATATTGAAATTATGGGCCAAGGGACCTGAACCCTTCCCTAAATCCAGCATAGCCGCCAACGCAGCGGAAAGATAGGCCTTAGCCTTCTCTATAGCCTCTTCCAATTCCATTCCCTTGGCAAGATTGGAAGCAATGGCGCTGGACAGGGTGCAACCGGTACCGTGGGTATTGGGATTTTGGATTCTCTTCCCTTCAAACCAGATTTCTTTTTTTTCCCCTGCCTTAAACAACACATCATTGGCATCATTAATGCTGTGCCCTCCCTTTACCAGCGCAGAACATCCGTATTTTTCTGAAAGGCTGCAAGCGGCCTGCACCATCGCATCTGCATCTTTAATCCCGGTATCCGTCAGGATTTCCGCCTCCGGAATATTTAGAGTAATAACCGTTGCCAAAGGAAGAAGCTTTCTTTTTAAGGCATCAAGAGCCTCATCCTCTATAAGACGCGCACCGCTGGTTGCCACCATCACCGGATCCACAACAATATTCTTTGCCCCATAGAATTTCAGTTTTTCCGCGATTACCTCAATCAGTGCCGTTGAGGAGACCATTCCAATCTTTACCGCATCCGGAAAAATGTCTTCAAAGACAGCATCCAACTGCTGCCCCAGAAAATCCGGACTTATTTCTACAATTCCTCTCACACCGCAGGTGTTCTGTGCCGTTAAGGCGGTAATGGCGGTCATGGCATAAACGCCGTTCATGGTCATGGTTTTGATATCCGCCTGTATACCGGCACCACCACTGGAATCACTTCCCGCAATACTTAATGCTGTTTTCATTTGCCTACCTTCTTTCTTTTTAAGAGCACTTTTTCTGCTCAGCTTTTTCCTGATTAGTTTGATGATCTAACTTTCTTCCTGCCAACGGGAAGATTAAATCTCCTATCCTCCTTTTCCGGAAATAGCATTTCCAGGCACTGCTTCCGTAAATCCACTGTAGCCTCCTCTGTCCGGCTTTGCGAAAATCGCAGAAATCACGGCTATTCCTGCAATCCCGCTCCCCTTTAATTCCATCACATTGTCTCTGCTGATGCCGCCGATAGCCACCACCGGAAGATCCACCGCCTCACAAATCGCTTTTTAGAGTTTCCAAACTCACATCCACCGCATCTTTTTGGATCCTGTGGGAAATACTGCCCCCACTCCCAGATAGTCCGCCCCTCTTTTCCCTTGGCAAGAATGGCTTCCTCCACGGTCTGTACCGATACTCCCCAGGATTTTTCTCTTTTCCCAGTTTCTCTCGAACCCTTCCCGCTTCCATGTCCTCCTGGCCTCACATGAACGCCGTCCGCATCCGCTTCTATAGCCAATTCCACCTCATCATCCAAAACAAAGGGAACTCCATAGCTTCTGCAAAGCTTTCCTATTTCCAGAGCTTCTTGAAGATAGGCATCATGGTCTAGAGCCATGTCTTCCTTTTTCCCGTAATTGGACAAGCTTACGCCACCCTTTAAGGGCAAACTCCACATCTTCTTTTAAACTTCTTCCCTTAAGCCAATGTCGGTCCGTCACCGCATCTAGCAAGAGAGAGTCTTTATCGAATTTCATACTTTGCTCCTTTTCCAGCTCCTCCCCTGTCATCAGGCTGATAGCGTCTATAATGCGATTCCGATAGCTGGCATTTTCCTTCCCCTTCCTGCAAATGAGCTTTCCCGATTTCTCCGGCAAGCCCCATGGTACAGGTGGTCGCGGCAACTGCCTCAAGGCCTTGTTCGGATTAGCCACTAAAAATGCGGTAATCAGGCCGGAAAGCTGACAGCCTGTACCAGTAATCCTGCTCATTTCTTGGCACCCATTCCGAATAACGTAAGCCCTCTCCCCATCTGTCACCAGGTCGATAGCCCCTGTAATGGCGATGATAGTACCGAAACTTTTGGCATATTTTTGCAAAGGATAGCATCTGTGGAAGATTTTCCTCGCTCACCACATCTGCAGAATCCGCATCTACGCCCTTGGTGGATTGGCTTCCCAATGCCAAAGCTTTCACTTCGGAGACATTTCCCCGAATCACATCAAAATGCACTTCCTCCATCAAAGAAAGAGCCGTTTTCGTCCCTAGGCGGAAGCTCCTGCTCCCACAGGATCCAAGAGAATTTTTATGTTGAAGAGTATTGGCTTTCTTTTCCTGCCAAATGCATGGCCTCTATGGTTCTTTTGATTCAGGGTTCCGATATTGATATTCAATCCACCACAAATCGCTGTAATTTCTTCCACCTCTTCCCGATCATCTGCCATAATCGGACTGGCACCTATGGCCAGAATTACATTTGCCACATCGTTTACCGTTACATAATTTGTAATGTTATGAACCAATGGACCTTTCTTTCTGACATTTTCCAAACATTCCTTCACTTTTTAGCTCCTTTCTTTCTGTACACTACTTTGCCGGCTTCCTGATGGACGAGGGCTTACATTTCCTGTTAGGCGAGATCTCCTATTTCCTGACAAATGAGGCCTCATACAGTGCATAAGAGAAATATAAGTAGAATAAAGTGGAATAAAAACGCCATCCCCAAAAAGGATAGCGTAGAATTCATGGACCCATGAGATTCTGAATGAAGAATCATAAGTACCTGTCCCTTAGCGGACTATTTCCCTACGTTGGCATTATCCAAATCAGGTTATGGGTCAGGATTGTTTAATCCACTCTCAGCTCTCAACGAGCTCCCCGTTGTTCATTTTTCATTATAGGTTGTCTAAAACAAATGTCAATACTGTGCGCAACTGCAAGCATTTGACTTTTATTTTGTGGCTGTTCAAGTAATTTAGTTCGGTAATACTCATACTGTTTCTTTCTTGCTGTAAGTTCTGCTGTAAGTTCTGTGAAATTGTACAGAATACGAACGATTTCACTCTGCACCGCTTCCGGGCAGTATTGCTGAATCAGTTCCTCCGGTATGATCTATTTTTCTCTCATCGCTCATTGTTTTTACCGTCTTCCTCTATTTGAAGCGGATGCTGCATATAAAAAACCGCTTTCTGCCGTTCTATTTCCAGCTTCAGCTGTTCCTCGGTAGGTAGATAAGTCAGATATTTCGACATGAATAGCCTGTTATTATCGTGCAAAACAGAATAGCGGGCAATATCCTCGTCAGTTTCCGAACATAGCAGTATACCAATGCTCGGATTATCTCCAGCGGTACGTTTCAGATCATCATACATACGGACATACATATCAATCTGTCCAACATCCTGATGAGTAATTTTGCCCATCTTCAAATCCACCAGCACATAACATTTCAATTCTATATTATAGAAAACAAGATCTATAAAAATAATCCTCTGTTTCTGTCACAATATGTCGCTGTCTTGCCACAAAGGCAAATCCTCTTCCCATTTCCATAAGGAAATCGCGGATATGGGACAAAATTGCAGACTCCAAATCACTTTCCAAGTAGCTTCCTTCATTCTTAAAGCCAAGGAACTCTGCAACAACAGGGCTTTTCACAAGCTCAAAATGTGTTTTGGGAAGTTGGTCATTTTTCCGCTTCATTTCTGCAATGACAGCTTCTTTTTTTGGAGACTGCAACAGGCGGTGATAATACTGCGTACTGATATTTCGGTCAAGCATTCTCACATTCCAGTTTTCATGAGCCGCCTCGCTCATGTACCAAACTCTGGCATCCTCATCCGAGACTCGTAAAAGACTGCGAAAATGTGTCCAAGTCAGATTGTGAACGCACGAGTTCACAATCTCAATATCCGAAAACACTGATAAAATTTACGGAAATACTGAAGGTTTCTTTTGGAATAACTTTTTCCATATTCTTTAGTCAGCTCTGTTGCCAGTGCATCCATCATGGCCGCACCATATTCGGCTCGCTGATTACCGCGCTGTTCCTGCTCTACAATTCGTCTGCCCACATTCCAATAGGTTAGTACTATTGCACGGTTTGTGGCATTGTATGCACTTTCCATGCCGGAGCAAATAATCCCCTTTACATCATCAATAACCGCTTGGTAAATTGTAAGCTTATTTGACATAATCACACCTCTTGTATGAAAATTTTTAGGTTCCTTGTTCTTCCTTCACAACATCTTCCACAAAGCCAAATGCTTGCAAAACTACCCAAAATGATGAATTTCTACGATTCCTCCTTCTCCAGCAACGCCACCACTTCGCAATTCATTGTCTCTAGTATGGGAACACAAAGTTTCAACCTCGTTGCTTGATTGAGGATACAATTTATTATGTATTTCATCAACCGTTTTTCATGTTTTTCATCTTTCCCATAATAATCCCTTCAACATTTTTGTTCATGATACACCCTCCGAACCGGATGTCTCGTAAATGGTAAATAACCTGTCCGTCTGCCTGCTCTCAGGATGGCAGATTTTTCTTTACCTTCTTTTATTCTTTCTACAGCTATCCGGTAGTGCCTCCGACCAAGGCATCAGTTATTTCAGCTCCTCCTCAGGAACATTTTCTCTTGGATATTTGGAGAGTTCCTTTAGTAGGTATGTAAAGTATTCGTAGGGCTTTAGTTGGTTTGCCTTTGCGCTTTCCGCAATGCTGTATAGAAGGGCACTGGCAGAGGCTTCTCGTACGGAATCGATGATGTGCCAGGAATGCTTTCCAACGCAGAAGCTTCTTATGCTTCTCTGCGTCATTATCCAGAGGGATTAAAGCATCTACTAGTGGCGCTACAGTCTGTTGCCTGTTCGTTGGTCTCTCTTCTGTAGATGATTCTTTAACTATTGTCCCGATGATAAATCATGTCAATCATGCGGATTGCTTCGGCTGCCAGTGCTTGCGCCGGAGTCAGGGCTTACCCTTTTCGGGTCGCCTTTACGATCTCTACAAATTTTCTGCGTGTATGAGACTTATTCGAGATCTCGAATAAGTCTCACTCGCCGAAGTAGTACCACTTGCCGTCAATCAAGGTCCAGCCGGTGCTCAGCACGCCGCTCTCACGGTACTGCCAGGCACTGCCCTGCTTTTCCCAGTTTCCCATGGCTCACTCCACGCCGTGCGCCTGCAGGGACTCAATCGCCTCATCGTAATAGGGCGTCTCGATCCCGTAGCGCTTCCCGAGGCGCTGCACTTCATAAATAAGTCCGTCGACCTCGGACTTCCTCATGTCCGCGACATCCTTCTGAAACGAGGTGGTCATCTCGGGCGCAAGTCCGTCCACCACCTTCAGGCTATCCGCCTCACTGTAGCCAGTCCATGGCGATGCCCATCTTCTCCGCAATCGCGAGCACTTCGCGTACCAGGCCGCGATAAAAGTTCCGGTACTCGCCCTCGCGCTGCAAATGCGCCGCCGTGATATGGAAGTAGGTACCGACCGCACCGTGCGGCGAGAGGTAGGCAAATTTCTTCATGCAGTCGCGGCGGATGTTGTCACTCAGCACCGCTTCACACCCGCCCGCGTGAGATCCGCCTTCACTTCCTCGAGGACAGGGCGCGCTCCTCCGGTTTCCGGACGCCGTAAACCACGCGCATTAAGTCGCCGAGCTGACGGATTCTGCCCGCTTCCTCGACATTGCCCATCACATAAATACAGCCGTCCGTGACCAGCGGCTTCTCCAACTTTTTCTGTAACTTCTCCCGTCCCGAAGACATTGCAGAGCGGGATGATGACCGTGCTCCGTGGCGACGCGCTCTAGAAACGGCAGGACGCTGTCAATCGAATAGGACTTCAGCGCGAGGAAAATGACATCCGGCGTCTCGCTGTAACTTGTCTCATCAAACGCAGCGACCGGCGAAAAAGTCTCCTCACCGCTGTCCTTTACCAGAGTGAGTCCCTTCTTTTAAGTGCCTCCAAGGTCTTGCCGTGTGCCAGAAAACTTACCGAAAGTCCCGCGCGAAGCGAGATGAGGCGCCAAGTGTGCCGCCGACCCCTGCCCGCGCCGATGATCAAATACTTTAACATGTGTTTCCTCCCCTTCTCTCCAGGGATACGCCCCGGTAGTATTATCCTGAATCATATGATCTCAGTGAAACAAGAGCAGCGTGACAAGCCCGATTATCGGAAGCTAGCCCCGCATGAAATACTCTTCGGGTGAATCGTGAAACTCCTGTTCATTGTCGCTAGTATGGGAACACAAAGTTTCAAGCTCGTTGCTTGATTGAGGATACAATTTATTACTCATCTTTATTTTTTCTTATTTTTCTAGCGATTCCGGATCTAACAGAAATCTTCTATGTAAATCTTACGTTCAATAATCATCTCGTGCCTTTATATTTGTAAAAATTTTTGCGGCAATACGCATTTTTATAACGAGTAAGTTGTACTCTATTCGTGGATCAAATCAATTATACTCATAAAAATTTTTGCGTATTGTCTGCATTTTTAGAGAGTATGAAAAACCATACTCAACGCACAAAACCCTCCATCATTTATCTTGTATCATCGTTAAATTCCTCTTTAATAAGATCCTTAATATCACTCTTAATACTCTGCGTATCAACAATTGAATCTTCGCCCAGCTGATGAAATTTTTCTTTATCTTTAATTGTATAATCTTGATTATCATCATATTTCTTAGTAATCAATCGTATCATTTTACGTCTTAAAAATTTCTCGCCTTTTTATATTTGATTTTTTTCTTTTATCCATGCAACAGTTAATATCGCAAGCATCACAAAGCCAATATATCCCAAAATTGGATACATAATAGACACTAATTCTTTAAAGCCCATAAAGGATAACGCATATCCTATTACTACAGTACCAATCAAAATGGGATAGAAACGCTTAGGATTGTCTGAAGAGAAGCGTTTTGCCAATGCATAGAATAAGCTGAAAGCTGTATTAAAAATTAGCCCATAGATGACAAAAAGCATATATTAGCGAAAAATGGGGTGAATCTGTTCAGCGATTGCTAACATGGGCATATCAACTGTAGAAGCTAGTTTAACATTTGCATATAAGACACAAGTTACAACAGTAATAATAATGCTAACACCAAGACCGCCCAAAATACCGCTTTTCTCTGCCACACCAATCCTCATAATGGATCCGCCTAGTACAAAAGCCATGGGGACTGCCGTCATTACCGCAAGTGCAAAATAATTTAGTAAAGAAATCCATACATTTGGCATTGGACTAGGGATTGTGGCTGAAATTGCTTTCTAATTCATCGAAATCAAAAGCTCCGATTTGTAAAAGTGTGGACTGCAATAATTATAATCATGATAAAAACTATGGGTGTAAATATTCCAAGTACACCAGTAATTTTTTTCGAAATCAAGAAAGCTGACAATGATTATTAGTGCAGACACAACAATCCTCCTGCCCAAAATGGGAGACCGAACTGCTGATTAAAGTTTGAACCGGCTCCGGCAATCATAACAAAACCGACTACAAAAGCAAGAAACGATTAAAAGCTATATCAAGGATTTTTATTCGTAATCGGTCCGGCTATTTGTGAAAAGAACTTCAGAGTGATCATTAGATCGGAAAATAACTGCCTAGCGTAATGATAATTTTACCAAAAACTACACTTATGATACCAAGAACAATGGTTCCTATAATCCCCCACTTACCAAAAACTGACAAAGTATTGCATCAAGTCCTGACCGGAGGATAATCCGGCACCGATAACAACTCAACATAAGCCAATGAAATATTTAAAATTCTTTTTTAACACCTTTTTCTCCTTACTACTATATATACAAACTACGATTCCTCTTTTCTCCAACAACGCCACCACCTCGCAATTATTGGTTCTGGGAAACATATCTACAGCACATAACTTTTTGTACCTTTATATCCGTCATTTTGTAAAAGCTTCCAAGTCTCTTGCCAGGCTCTTGGGCTACAAGCCACATAGACCAGTCGCTTCACTCCGTAGGAAATGATTTTTCAAGGCCTTCTTATGCATTCCGTCTCTTGGAGGATCCACAATAATAAAAGTCCGGATAGGAAGCTCTGTTTCCCCTGCCCTGCCTCCAGCACCTTCAGCACATCTCCGGCATAGAAGATACAGTTCTCCACCTGATTTTTCCTTGGCATTTTTCCTTGGCGGCTTCCACTGCCTCTTCCACGATTTCCACCCCCGATTGCCTGCTTTGCCACCTTACTCATCAGCTGGGTAATGGTGCCGGTTCCGGAATAAAGGTCGTAAATCACAGGTTTCTCCTCTGCATTTTTCGGAAAAGCTGGAGTACTCCTGTACCTTGGCATAGAGCTTTTCTGCACCTAGAGTATTGGTTTGGAAGAAGGAAAATGGTGTGATTTTTAAAGTTTAAACCAAGTAGCTCCTCGTAAAAATAGTCTTTTCCGTAGAGCGCCTCTGTTCCGTCGTTAATGACTGCATCCGCCAGGCTGTCATTTTTCGTATGCAAAAATGCCCGCATAGCTTCCTTCCAACTTCCCTTCCTTTTCCAAGGAAAGAAGTCTATCTCTCCAGCCGCTTAAAATCTTTTCTTCCTCTTCCCTAGGAAGCTGGGTACTATGCACCAGAGAGAGTAAAATCTCTCCCGTCTTCTCCGCCCTTCTGATTAAGAGATGCCGAAGGTATCCCTCATGGCGCTTTTTGTGATAATAGCCAAGTCCCTGCTCTTGAAAATACAGTCTTGTAGCCAATAAAATCTCTCCCATATCCGGATGGGGCAGGCGGCAGTCTTCCGTATTTAAAATGTTGAAAAAGCTTCTTTTTTGGTGCAAGCCCAAGCAAAGGGGGCCATCCTTTTCCTGATCCCCAAAGGAAAATTCCATCTTATTCCGATAGGCTTCTTTCTTTGGAGAGGAAATGATACCCTCAAAGAGATAGTCTCCCTGAATCACCGGATTAAATAAGTCTCGAATCTCCTGCTCCTTTTTCGCCACCTCCTCTTCATAGGAATTTCCTGATAAAAGCGACCGCCGCAACGATCCTGATTTTTGGCACCAGTGTTTTTCCTGCTGCTGTACAGCCTCCTCTATTTTGCTATTTGTATTTTTCTTTTTGCCATATCTCCTGACCTCTTTCTGCTGACCCTTTCTGAAGAGAAAACTTCCTCTACTCTTCTCCCATAAAAAGAGGCTACTGCCTCTTTTTTCTTTCGCTCAAAGCACTATGCAATAAGATTATTCCTCTTCCAGATAATCTTCATCCTCTAAATCATCGTAGTCCTCGTAATCCTCCAGATAATCCGGAGCAAGCAAACGATATACGCCGTAAGCCAATCCGCAAAAAGCGATGATTCCACCGATGATTGCCAGTACGGTACAAATCTTTTTCTTCATATCTTCTCCTTCTTTCTGCTTCTCTCTTAAGCCAATGGCATATTGAAAATCATTGCTTAATGCTCTTGCATCTTCTGTAAACTTCTTAGCTCTATCTCTGAAAGCTTCTACATTCCACTGTTCCATATTTTTATCCTTTCCCCAAAAACTTTCTCTTAAGTATAAAGATTCTTGGGTAAAAAAGCAAGTCTTCTCTAAGGATACGAGGCTTTTTCTCTTCAACGATACAAAACTATTTCTGTAGGATACAGCATTTTTTCTTTATGGGCACAGGGCTTTTCCACCTTACTTCAGTACCCAGTTTCCATCCGCCATAACGAAGTTCTTCTCCACACCCAGCTTATTCATCCAGAATTTGGTCAAAGCCACGGTATAGCTTTCCTGGTCTTCAGTGAAGGCATCCTTACGTTTGTTCCAAAGTTCCTGAGAGCTGGGCCATAAAGCATATCTGGGATGTACCGCACTATAGAAGGCAAAGGATCCGCCATGCTGTCCGTGATGAGCCATCTGCACGATATCCGCCTTAAGCTTATCGGCGCCTCTTTCTTCCATCACTTTCCCTGCCGCTTCATAGGGAAGGTCTCCGGTAATCAAAAGCTTCTTTCCGTTAATGGTAATCATATAGCAAACAGAGCTGTTGTTTCCTGAGTCGATAGGAATGGAATAAGGGGTGTTCAAAACCTCTACCGCCACATTGCCATAGGTGAAGCTGGTTCCTGCAGGGGAGCTTTCATGGCGCTTTGCACTGTCGTACTGGGCCAGGTCTTCCATAATTTCCTTCATCATGGGGATACGGTGAGCCGGCTCATACTGCTCATAGAAGGCCAAGGGCGCAAAGCCGTAGTAAATCTGTCCCGGGTCAATGTTGTAATAATCCGGATGACCTTCCTTCTTCTGCTGCTCAAGGATTACCGCAAGGGCACCTACATGGTCTTCATGAGGATGGGTAAGGAGCCAAGCTGCTACCTTTCCCCCCCTGTCCTTAATGTATTTCGCAAGGTAGGGAGCATTGGTCTTTAAACCACCGTCCACTACGATTAAAGCTGCCGTCATTGCTCTCAATTACAATGGAAATCTGCTGTCCGCTTTGCTCTCCCTTAATCATGGTAATGCTGGCGCCGCCCAAACCGATGGTACTGTCGGTATAAGTTGGGGTAGTGCTACCGTTTTGCACATTTAAAGGAGCATTGCTTGTAGTAGCGCCCTGGGTACTGCTCTCGGAGGAACTAACTGCATTGGAAGAGCTGTTGGACACTGAAGCATTACTTCCTGTGCCGTTATTTCCGTTACCGCTATTTCCCGTGTTACCGGCATTTGCTGCCTGAGCCGCCTGGATTAAGCTCGCATCCTGCCAGGGTGCCTTGGGGGCTTCCGGAAGCCTGCTGATTTACGCCATGAACCACGTTGGGAAGCGCTTCTCCCTGAATGGTACCGTTACTGTACTCATCCGCAAAAAGCCTGTCCGTGGAAAGCCAAAGTTCCACTAATAACAATGCCACTGCTAAAGCTTTTTTCTTCATTTTAACTCCTTTGTCATGCAAAACTTGAATTCTCCTTTGCGCCACCGTCAAGCTATACTCTTTTTGCAATAAGGGCCGCAAACATATCTAAAAATAGTCTCTTTTACAAAGACAGATTATCTCTCCCAAAGGTTACAAATCCTTCCTCATAGAAAAGCAAGAATTTTCCCTATCTGTCTCAAACAGCATGCTTTCCAAAACCGCTTTTGCTTACTGCCGAACACCTTCTGCGTTGATAGTGTAGCCATCCTGCACGGTATCCTTCAGCATAGCGCCCTGCAGGAACACCTTCCTTATTCACATTCAGGAAAGTACCACTTATCTCCGATATTCTGCCATCCGCTGAGCATTGCACCGTTCTCCGGCTGGAAATAGTACCACTGTCCGTTGATTTCCTGCCAACCGCTGAGCATCTTTCCCTGTCCCTCGGCCTTTGGCTCCAAAATAATACCACTGGTTATTTAAAAATGCCCATCCGCTAAGCATCGCACCGGCACTTGCTGCATTTTGATCCAGATAGTACCACTGCTCACCAATCTTTCTCCAGCCGGTAAGCATTTTTCCATCCTCATCGAAGAAATACCACTGGTCTTTAATCTGCTTCCAGCCCTTGGAAAGCTGACCGTTTTCCTCAAAATACCAGTCTTCTCCGTTCTGTCTCCAGCCTAAAACATTGCCAGAGGGGCCGCCGGAAGCATTGCTGCTGTCCTCGTTATTTCCATAGTAATCATTGGAAGGCCTCTTCTTATTGTCCTGAGCCTTCTCTGCCGCAGTCTTCTTCTTTTTTTCTTGGCACTGTATTCCTTGAAGCTTCCCTTGCTGATGCCCTTTGCTTTCAAGGTAATCAGGTTGAAAATGTAGCCGTCATCGGAATACTCTCCGTCCACATCTCCGGAGGGCTCCACATACTGAGAATCCGCAATATACTGAGCCAAATCGTCCTTCTTGTCGTATTTTGCTCTTACGGCAATATGATCAAATTCCTTTCCGTTTTTCGGAATAGGACTTTCACGTTAATGCTGGTACCGTTTACGGACTTCTTTCGCTACCTTGTCGTCTCCGTTTTTTTGGTGGTGTAATAAATCACTACATCATAGCCGGAAGCGTAATCCACCTTTCCCCAACGAATCAAAGTTCCGTCCTGGGTAAAGTTTGTCGGCTCCTTCAAAATAGTGAAAGGATAGGCATTTGCCTTAAAGCTTAATGCTTGTCTTGGACTTCTCGGTTACCGCCATCTCATAGGCGCCTCGAACCTCTACCACGGTATTGTCATCAAAGACATTTCCCCCTCCGCCTTCACGGAAATGGTATAGGTATAGGGCTTCTTGGGAGAGCCCTGATTCTTTCCGTCAATGGAAAATCCGGAAACCTCGTAGCCGCTGTCCATAGCCACAGCCTCAGGCTTGGCATAGGTTTTACCGGACTCCAGCTCCAAGTCTTCACTGGGGCTGATGTCGATCTGCACACGGCTTACCGGCTTATCCTCCGCAAATGCAGGAATGCTCCATAGAGCACACATTGCCAGCCCCAAAAACCAGAGCCTTCTTTCCTGCTGTTTTGAAAATGCTTTCTTTTTTTCTTTAGCATAGTATTCTCCTCTTTCTTATTTTTCATTCTCTTTCGGATTTAACGCTTTTTCTTTCAGCATCTTAATTCCTTTTCGGATGATACACCCTTTCTACAAGCATCTTATTTCCTTAAGAGAAGCCTTACTTTCCCTTATCTTCATCGGCGATAGTAGGGCATTGTATTATCTTTAGGAAGACCGCTCATCGTAAGCTTTATTCTATCCTTTTGTAGAACTGCTCACCGAAAATTTGTCTTCTTAGAAGCCAGGCACCGGAGGCGTCAAAACGATAGTCTACTCCGTTAATGTTTCTCGTGGTATCCCGCTACCATCGCGCCGGAATCCTCCATATAATACCATACATTATTGAGATTTCTCCAGCCTGTTCGCATTGCGCCGTCCTCGGAAAGCCAATACCATTTTCCGGAGACCTTCTGCCAGTTCTTGGCCATTGCCCCGCTGTCCTTCAGGAAGTACCAGTTTCCGTTATCTTTGATCCAGCCGCTTCGCATTGCCCCCTGGTCATCTAAGAAATACCAGCTGTTTTGATCCTTCACCCAGCCGGTCTGCATATTGCCGTCGGAATTCATAAAAGTACCACTTATCCGATACCTTTTTCCAGCCGGTGACAGCCTTTCCATTTTCCTTATACTGCCACTTTCCGGGAGTGCTTTGTACCCAGCCGTTTTCCACAGCGGCCTGAGACTCTGCTGTAGGCCCACCGGTGCTGATGGTACTGTTTTCTTCCTTATTCAGGCTTGTGTTGCCTCCATTGGAAGAGTTGTTTCCGGAAGAGTTATTTCCGGAAGCACCGCCAGAATTGTTGCCGCTCTTATTGCCGCCATTCTTTCCGGAATTTCCGTTATTGGAATTATTGCTGTTTTTTCCGTTATCGGAGGAATTATTAGAAGAATTTCCGCCATTGTTGGAGCTGTTTCCGGAAGCACTGCCGGACTTACCGGCATTTTTCTCGGAAGGATTGCCTCCGCCATAAGCCTTCCAGGAAAATTCCGTGGTAACCAGTCCTTTGATTCCTCGCACCACACCCTTCTCACTGGACTGCCAAATGGTGGTGGTACTTCCCTCTACCGGACGATACACCCGATCCAAGGGATAAGCCGCAAACCACACGTCATAGGGCAAATCCGATAAATTCATGTGCTTGGTCAGCCAGGTTTTATTGGCATAGACCATGGGAATAAAGCCCGCATCCTTCACCTTCTTACAATAGGCGTTGGTCATGGCGGTAAGCCCTTCCTTCGTAAGGCCGTCGGAAAGCATGGAGCCGACCTCCAGGTCATAGGCCACCGGATATTCAAACTTATAGGGCTTAATCTTCTTTACGGTAAGCTTGGCTTCTGCCAAGGCGTCGTCCATATTTTTCGCGGTAGAGCAAAGGTAGGCTCCCACCTTAATACCGGCCTTCTGGGCGCCCTTTACGTTCTCATCGAAATAGGCGTCTTCCTTGGTGCCGTAGGCGATGCGAATCATGACAAAGTCCAATCCGTCCTTCTTCGCCGCATCCCAGTCAATGGGACCGTTTTCATTCTGGAACTTGGAAACCTCGGTTCCCTTCTCCAGATACTTTAAATCGGAGCCGTCCGCGTTGGTATAACCGTACCAGCCGGAGTAATCTAAAGCTCCCGAAGAGGAGCTGTTACTCTGGCTCGAATTGTTGGTACTGCTTGACGTACTGCTTCCTGTGCTGTTCCCTGCATTTTTTCCCAGACTGTCCCCGGGGCCTGCGGCATAGCTTACGCTTTGTCCAAAAAGCAGGCTTAACGACAGGACGGTCAGGACGGCGACTCTTCGCCCTTTCTTCTGAAATTCCATACTTCCTCCATCATCTTTAACTTCGTTAGCTTATCAGCTTTTTCAAGGGCAAATGCAATACCGTCCATAGAACTGTAAGAGTTTTTCAGAATTCAGTAAGAGTTTCCGAAAATATCCGGATACAAAAAGCCCCGGGACGCTGATAAGCTCAGCATTCCGGGGCTTTTTGCCGCATTTGCCACTTTCGTGGACTTTTTTATCACACACATTCTACTAGGAGAACTTGATAACTATTTGAGGGATAATTTTTCTTAGGAATTTTTATCCTTGTGATAGTAATATCGGCGGTATGATATAGAGTATAAGCGATTTTCTTATTTTTTAAAGAAAAAAATATTTTTTTATACGAACCTTCTAATAGATTTTTATAGGCTTGTAGGTTGCAGATTCAATGGTTACACCGGAGCGGGAATTCAATGCGGAAAGCATTCTTCCGTTTCCTAAATAGATTCCTACATGGCCTGCATAAGCCAAAACATCACCGGGAATCGCATTTGCCAAAGATCCTACATTGGTTCCCAAGGTTCCAATCTCTGCAGAGGAATGGGGAAGGCCGATGCCGAAGTGTCCGAAGATTCCCATTAAGAAGCCGGAACAGTCCGATCCGTGAAGAAGGCTTACTCCGCCGTAGCGATAAGGTCTGCCGATATACTGGGTTGCATAATCTACAATCTGCTGACTTCTGCTGACAGTATCTCCCACCAAAACATCGTCGGAAAATAAAGTAGTGGACTGATCCTCCTGAGAAATGATAGCACCCTCCTCGGAAAATACCAAAAGCTCCTCTTCCTTTGGACTTGCGGAAGCAGTGAAAAGCAGTACTCATGCTCAAACTCATCAGAGCAAGGGCAAGGGCTAAGCCTTTTTTCCCAAATTTAAGAGCGCTTCTTCTCATTCCTTTCCGATTCGCTTTTCCTAAATTCCCGTTTACGGAATTTCCCTCTTCTGTTCTATTGTTCTTTACTGTAAAATTCGCGTCCTGCATAAACTCTCCTTTATGGTTTGTGTTACAGTTTGCCATTTTTAGGGAGAAAATGTAGCGAAAATAAAAACACAAGATGAAGATTCACTAACGCATTCTTACAAAAACTGCCTAGTGTTTTTTTACATTTTCATCCCGTGTTTTTTTACGAAATTCTGACATTTTTCTTATTTTGGAAGCATTTTTACGCTTCTTTGGTAAAATGGTTCCATTTTTTTAGTCATAAAGTAAATTTCTTCATAAAACATTTTTTCTTTTTCTTTTGATTCCATGCTTTTTCTCTTTTTATTCCTTGCTTTTTTTATCTCCTTAAACTTTACTTTTTCTTCTCTTTATTCTTTGCTTTTTATTCTCTAAATCCCGCTCTTCTTCCGCCTTTTTCACCGCTTTGGGGTATAGCCAATCCACTTCTCGGAAAAATGAACGTCGAAGAAATGAATAATCGGTCCCCAGGAAAAGGGCGGAAACCAAGGTTCCGATTCCTACCAATCCTCCGGTAAGGAAGGTGCCAAGAGTCGCCAAACCGTCTGTTAACATTCTGCATCCGTAATAATGCTTCTTGGTCTTGTCCCTTAAGCCCAAGGAAAGGTAATCATAGGGCGCAACCCCCAGGTCCGCTGTCTGGTACAGAGAAACGCCGAAGGAAGTTACCACCACCGCAAGGCTTACCCAAATCAACTGCACCGCCAAACCCTGCTCCTCCGCATATCCGAAGTACTTTGTAAAATATTTCATAGAAGAAAGTCACGATATAGCCTATCAAAATGCCGTTGGCAAAGGTTCCCGCACCGATATACTTTCGGCCGAGGCAAGCTGAACCATGAAAAAAACAGCACATTGGCGATCATGTTTTTGTCTGCCTCAAAGAAATTCCGAAAATTTCCGCCAAACGCATATTTAAGGCGGAAATCGGGTCATTTCCCAAATGAGACTCCTTAAACAGGGCGATGCCGATGGAAATTACCAGTACTCCCAAAAGCATTCCAATATACCTTCTCACCATAATATTCTTTTGTTTGCATAGCCACCCCTTTTTCTATACCACTTTCATGCTCTACTCTACTACAATCTACTCCCTAAGTTCTGTACTTTCTTTCCAAAGCTTAGGTCTTTTCTTTTTCTATATTCTGTATTTTCATACTGCACTGAACTTTTCTCGTAAGGACATTATCTTAACGAATTTTTCCTTTTTATCCAGCATTTTTTATCATTATTTTTCTTTTTGATCTTAAGCCCAACAACGCAAAGTGAAATACAGGCTTACTAGCAGGAGTGCTTTTCTTCTTTTTAACAGCTTTACTTTACAGATGAAAAAGTGTAGTTAGCGAAAGCTCTAAGCCTCCGATAACTACACTCTTACTGACTTTCTTATTGACTGACTTTCTTATTGACTGACTTTCTTACTGACTTGCTTACTCTTACTTATCTTTCTTTTATGGATGAACCACTACCGGGCATCCCTTCTGAATTTTTGGCAAAAAGCTCTGCTCGCCTTGTTCTTCGGCAGGTTGATACAGCCGTGGGAACCGTTCTTCACATAAATGTTACCGCCGAACTTGGAACGCCAAGTGGCATCATGTAAACCAATGTTTCCATTAAAGGGCATCCAATAGGACACAGGAGCCCTCATATTCCGGCTTTCCGTCCACCATTTTTCCCTTTAGGGTTCTGTTGGTTTCTTTTCCTTTCAGGAAAAATACACCGCTTGGTGTCGCCCGATCCGCTGTCAGCATACCGGTTACTGTGGGACTCTCCCAAGTTAAAGCGCCATTTTTCATAGTAATACACATGCTGCAATCCCAGGTCAATCTCCAGGAAAGTATTTCCAAACTGGGGCTGAGCATACTGTGCCAGGGCCGATATGCATAAACCGGTTCTCTCTCCTGACTTTGCAGAGAGGCAATCGCAGCACGTAACGCATCCCTTTCCGCCGCCACATTGATGTGTAAGCCGTAAGGGGTATTCATGGCAATGTCTTTTCCGCTGGCAGAATGGAAGGATACGGTGTTTCCCAGATTTCCGTACTTATTTTTCCAAAGGACTGGGCATAAGCCGAAGCTTATCTTCATCAAAGCTTAGCCGGAAGCGTTCACGCCGGTAACCATTTCCTGCAGCTGCTCTCCCGTCAAGCTTTCCTTATTTCCCTAAAAATGTTGGTAACAATCGTCACAGAGGAAAGCTTATTCATGGCATCAACCTTGCCCTCTAAATCTGCCTTTCTCTGGGTGATGGCATCATAGATTCCCTCATCGGACAGCTGAATCGTGTTCTCTCCTCTTTGCAGAGCTCTTTCCACCCTTGCCCAAAGTCTATCCCAGTTCAGGGAATTTCCTTCCTGCTCCGGAATAATGGTGTAGACTCCGTTTTCCTTCACCACGCTGGCGGTTCTGGTCTCCTTGGCATCCTTTACCATGGAAAGCTCTTCCAGTTTTTCTTTCAATTTTCACGGTATCATAGCTTGCGGTACTGCCTTCCAAAGAATAATCGATTCTTTGATCCGAGCTTCCTGGGCTCCACTTTCCGCTTCCTTCTGTAAAATTTCCGGAAGATTGGTAGCGCCTGTAAATGATAGCCGATATCCTTTCCGAAATCTCTTCCGTTTTTTTCTCTTCCTATAAGATAAAGGACATAATTCTGACTATAGGCTCCTTCCAGATAGGCCTTGGCCTCCTCTACGGTCTTTCCTCCGATGGGAATGCCGTTTCCATAGGTTCCCGTCAGAAAACGATCCAGTGCAAAACTTTTTCCCTGTCTGAGAAAAATGTCAGAAATTCCGGAAAAAAAGAAGCCCAAGGGCAATTTTTTGAAAATAATTGCTTTTTAAGCTTCTTCCGCTTCTTCCTTTTTGCTTTGTTGCTGTCGGTAGCATTTTCTTCTGTGCATTTATCGCCATGTCCTCAATTTTCCTCTCTTTTATGTTAGTGTTTACTATTGTACGCCCTAGTCCTCCCCTTGGCTAGTCAAAAAAGTATAAAGAAATAAGTCTTAAGAAAAAAGAAATCTCCATAAAAAAAGCAATAGGGCGATAAAAATAGTTATTTATAGCAGTATAGGTCTGAAAAGTCTGGGAGTACAGCTCTCACTAGCCTCGCGTCTCAGCAGCGGTACTAAGCGAAAAACATCAGTGCCTTCGTTTTTCGCTAGTACCGGTGCAGGCTCAGACTACCCATTTTCAGACCTATACTGCATAAACTGTATTTAAAATTGAATTTTATAGCCCCTATTGCTTATTCTCCGAAGACTTCTTTTCTTAAACGAATTCCTGTGGGGCTTGCTGCCAAACCGCCCATGGCGGTTTCCTTCAAGGCGCTGGACATGCTGTCTCCTACCGACTTCATCGCCGCAATACATTCATCTACAGGAATCTTCAGCTCTACTCCTGCCAGAGCCATATCCGCAGAGGAAAAAGGCAATCACTACTCCGGATACGTTTCTTTTTTTACACAGGGGATTTCCACAAGGCCTGCCACCGGATCACAAACCAGGCCCATCTGGTTCATCAGGGACATTCCTAGCGCATCTCCGCAAGCCTTGGGACTTCCCCCATAAGCTCCACCAAAGAGGCTGCACGCCATACCGGGAGGCGGAACCGCACTCCGCCTGACATCCTCCCTCAGCGCCGGCAATTGAGGCCTGCTTGGCAATGACCATACCGAAAGCCGCTGCAGTAAAGATAGACATCACGATGTCTTTCTTGTTATATCCCTTGTCCTGATACATGGAAACCAGACAGCCCGGCAAGATTCCGCAGGATCCGGCAGTAGGGGTTGCCACAATTCTACCCATGGCTGCATTACAGTTGGATACGCACATCGCCCTGCCGATAGCCTTGGTCATAAACTCTCCCATCAAACCGCCTTGAGCTTTCTGAGAATACTCCAGCATGGTTGCTCCCTCTCCTCCGGTAAGCCCGGAAGTGGAACGGAGGTTCTTATCCCCTCCCTTTCCAACGGATTCCACCATCACATCGAAATTCTTCTCCATCATGGCATAGATTTCTTCTTTAGGAAGCCCCATCTGCTCTGACTGGTCTTCCAGGCAAAGTTCGCTGATTTTGATTCCCCGCGCCTCTGCCTTATCACATATTTCTTTAATTGTATCGTATTTAATCATTTTTTCCTCCTGCCCTAGACCTTTCTTTGGTAGCCAATGTACCACCAAATAGTCTCGCAGCTTATCTAATGAATGCTCTATCTATTCAATGCTGTATCTAATCAATGCTGTATCTAATCAATTCTCTATAATAAATGCGCTATAATAAATGCGCTCGAATGAACACTAAATTGCACGAATCAGTAAGGCATTCTCCACATTGGGAAGCTTATTGATTTCGTCCATCAGTTCTTCCGGCGGCATCTGGTCTATTTCGATGGTCATTAAAGCAATTCCACCCTTTTCCGGACGGCTTAAACGGAAGTTTCCGATATTCAAATCCTTATATTTATCGTACATAATCTGGGTTACCAACGCTATCATGCCCGGCTTTATCCCGATGCAAAACCAGAATGGTATTGCTTTCTCCGGTAAAATCCACTCTCAGGCCGTTAATCACATCTACACGAATATTTCCGCCTCCGATGCTGGCACCTTCTACCGTACCCTCCTGTCCGTTCCGAAGGACATAATGAATGCGGGCGGTATTGGGATGAGCCCCGGGAATATCATTTTCAATGAAACGATAATCAATTCCCCTATCCTTGGCAATCTGCAAAGCATCCCGAATCTCTTCGGAATAGCTGTGATAGCCCATAATTCCGGCAAGCAAAGCTCTGTCCGTACCATGCCCTCTGTAGGTTCTGGCAAAAGAACCTGACAGCTCGATGTCCAACTCCTTAAAGTCATCCGAGCCTGCCACCTTGTTTACTACTCTTCCCAAACGAACCGCACCTGCGGTATGGGAACTGCTTGGCCCGATCATAATCGGACCGATAATGTTAAAAACGTTCATAAGCTCTCCTTTGTGTTTTATGATAGCTTCAACTTAACACGGTATTTTTCTTCCATCCGGGAACAACGGGCAATACTTCTGATTCTCCCCGCTTATTCCAAACGACAAAATCTATCTAAAAATTGCTTTATTTCCTAGTAAAATATACCATAAACAATAATAGAGGGAGTATAGTAAGTACACTCCCTTTTTCTTCAAATTCTTATGATTTGTTTATATTTTCTTTGTAAATATTTCCAAATCCAAAAAAGCTCTGTATCTCGAGATTTGCTTTCGCAGGCGGTTAATTCTTTACGCCTTCTTCGCAAAGAGTCTTTCGTTAATCTCATTGACTACAACACCGATGGCATTGTCTCCGGATACATTACAAGCGGTTCCGAAGGAGTCCTGGGTGATGTATAAAGCCACCATGATGGCACAGATGGGGCCGTTGGGATCTCCTGCTTCCTTACCGAAAATCATATAGAGGAAAGGAAGTGCTGTCATGATGGATCCGCCGGGAGCACCGGGGCTTGCCACCATAGCGATACGCAGAGTCATAATGAAGGGTACAACGGTTCCGATGGAAATCGGAAGGTTGTTCATAAGACATACGGCGGTAGCGCAAGCTGTGATGGTAATCATGGATCCGCACATGTGAATGTTGGCACAAAGAGGTACCACGAAGTTACGAATCTGCTCGGAAACACCGTCCTTCTTTGCGCATTCCAGGTTTACCGGAATGGTTGCTGCAGAGGACTGGGTTCCTAAGGCAGTTGTGTAACCCGGAACCTGATTCTTAATCAAAGTAATCGGGTTCTTCTTGGCAACGGTTCCTGCAATAAAGAACTGGATAGTGATGTAGATCAAGTGCATGCAGATTACGGTTAAGAATACCTTCCACAGAATGCTTAAAATCGCGAAGGTCTTACCGGAGTAGGTCATGTCCACAAAGGTTCCCATGATGTATAAGGGAAGCAGAGGGATAATGGCGGTATGCAATACCTTATCAATAATGCCGGAGAAATCCTTCATGGTATTGTAAAGGTCAGATCCGATTTCCTTTCCCTTCATATTGGACAGGCAGAGTCCCAAAATAAATGCCAAAACCACTGCAGAAAGAGTATCCAACAATGGGGGAAGAGCAATGCTGAAGTATCCGGAAACGGAATTATCCGCAGTCTTTGCAATCTGATCCAGAGCGTCCGGAGACATAAAGCTGGGGAACAGGTTGCTGGATACCACATAGGATGCTGTTCCGGCAACCAAAGTGGAGCCGTATGCGATACAAACGGTAATAAGGAGGAGCTTCCCTGCTCCTTGAGACAGATCCGCAATTCCCATGGTAACGTAAGCAAGAATCATCAAAGGAATAACGAACTTTAAAAAGCTGCTGAAAATGCCTGAAAGGGTAACAATCCTCTACAGAACCACAACGGAAATACTGACCAACCAAAAATACCCAGGATGATGGCAATGATTAGTCTTGGCACTAAGCCAATTTTGATTTTTCATATAAATCCTCCTCTTCTGTTTTTGCTAAAACCTCCTCCCTGCATCCAAAGTCACTCTTTAAAAACAAAAAGCCATCTATCCGAATTCGGACAAATGGCTTTTTCTAATCTGACAATTTTTGAATTTTTCAAAGACTCTGTTCCTCATCTTCTCCAAAGAGGATACACAGATTGCTTTAATTTTTTTACAAAAGTTTATTTAAATGTCGGAGTTTTTAGCCATTTTTGACTGCTCTTTATAAAAAAACTTATAAAGAATACTCCTCATAGTATAGCACTTTTATAAAATTCCGCCAAGAGTCATAATGAGCGGAGCAAATACTAATGCGATTACGGTCATCAGCTTAATCAAAATGTTGATGGAAGGTCCGGAGGTATCCTTGAAAGGATCTCCTACTGTATCTCCTACAACAGCTGCCTTATGGGTCTCAGAACCCTTTCCGCCGTTGTGTCCTTCTTCGATATACTTCTTAGCATTGTCCCAAGCTCCACCGGAGTTGGACATGAAGATTGCCATCATAACACCGGAAACCAAAGATCCTGCCAAAAGTCCGCCAAGAGCCTCTGCACCGAGAAGTAATCCGATAGCCAGCGGTGCAATAACAGCCAGTACACCGGGAACAATCATTTCCCTTAAAGCCGCACGGGTAGAAATACTTACGCAGGTCCTATAGTCAGGCTTATCTGTTCCCGCCATAATGCCCGGCTTCTCTTTAAACTGTCTTCTTACTTCGGAAATCATGGCAAAGGCTGCCTTACTTACAGAGCTCATAGTAAATGCGGAGAAAAGGAAGGGAAGCATAGCGCCGATAAAGAGTCCGATACATACCCTACTGTCCAAAACATTGATGCTCTTTAACTGTACAGCCTCCGCATAGGATGCAAATAATGCAAGAGCTGTTAATGCTGCAGAACCGATAGCAAATCCCTTACCCATAGCTGCAGTTGTATTTCCTACAGCATCCAACTGGTCGGTAATCTTACGAACACCCTCTTCCAGACCTGCCATTTCCGCAATACCGCCCGCATTATCGGCGATAGGTCCGTAAGCATCTACCGCTACGGTGATTGCCGTTGTGGAAAGCATACCTACAGCGGATAAAGCAATACCGTAAAGTCCCAAAAGACTAAAGGATACAAAAATTGCTACGGAAATCAATAAAATAGGAATAGCTGTAGAGCGCATTCCGATAGCCATACCGGAAATGATATTGGTAGCCGATCCGGTTTCAGACTGCTTCGCAATTTCTTTTACAGGAGCATAGCTGGAGGATGTGTAATACTCGGTAATGGCACCAATACATAATCCTGCAATCAAGCCTGCCGTAACGGCCAAAGCCGCATGGAAATCTCCGAAGAAATAGTTAGAAAGTCCAAAAGCAAAAACAATAACTGCCACTGCAGCAGAGTAGCTGGCAGTCTTTAATACCTTACTGGGATCCTCTCCACCAATCATAACTACGGAAAAGCTTCCTAAGATACAAGCCAGTAAGGATAATCCTGCAAGAAGCAGAGGAAAGGCAATTCCCTTATCCTGAAAAAGCCAGTGCACCTAAAGTCATAGCAGAAACCAAAGCACCTACATAGGACTCGAAAAGGTCAGCGCCCATTCCGGCAACATCGCCTACGTTATCTCCTACATTGTCCGCAATAACCGCAGGGTTTCTAGGGTCATCCTCAGGGATTCCGCCTCAACCTTACCTACAAGGTCTGCTCCAACGTCGGTCGCCTTGGTATAGATTCCTCCACCCACACGGGCGAAAAGGGCAATGCTGGAAGCTCCCAGGAGAATCCGGAAAGCACACCCTACGTCCTTAGTGAAGTAGTAGAAAAGTCCCAAACCGAAAATACCGAAGCCTGCCACGGACATTCCCATTACGGAACCGCCGGAAAAGGCAATGGATAAAGCCTTCTTCATTCCGGACTGTCTTGCCGCCTCTGCAGTACGAACATTGGCTGCGGTTGCGGAACGCATTCCGAAATATCCTGCCAATGTGGAAAGCAAAGCACCGAAGACAAAAGCCGCTCCGCTAAGCCAGCTTCTTGTTCCTAAACCGATGCAAAGGAAAAGGCTGCAAACAAAAAAAAGAAGAATCTTGTATTCCGCGAAGAGAAAGGCCTGCGCACCCTCAGCAATCGCATGGGCAATTTCCTTCATCCTCTCGTTACCGGAATCTTCCTTCTGAATCTTCTGTGCCTGAAAAAAAGCGAACAAAAGACCCAATACGCCCAATACGGGCACCAGCATAAACATAGTATTCATATCTTCCTCCCTCGTGAAACCATAAATTTTGTCAAAAATTCATGGATTTTTCTCCTGCTGTTTTCCCATTTTAACAAAAATGATTAGGTTTTTTTCTACTATTATTTTTAAAAAGAAATTTATTCCACTATTATTTATGCTTTTCTTTTTCGTACAATTTGATTTCATATTTTTAAATAAATAAAGCTTCGCTAAAAATCTCTCCTTACTTATTCTTCAGTAAATCAACAATCACACCTATCCCTGTAGAGCATTCCTCCCAAGTAAATGGCAATATCTCCTATGTTAATGATGGCATTTTTTCAAAAAGGGAACACGAACATTGATATAGTCTGTCACCTTTCCTTTAATCAGGCGGTCATAGGTATTGGAGGAGGCCCCGCCGATGACCATGGCGGTACCCCATTTTTGCAAAAAGAAACCGTCTCCCAGAAGAATACTCATATAAGGCAAGGCAAAAATCAGGAAGAGGGTAGCCAGTAAGGACAAGGTCTTCACCAGCTTCGGATACTTCTCCAGTCTTCCCATGGAAAAATCCCTGGATTATGGGCTCTTCGTATCTGTACAAGACCCTTTGAGCCGGGTAAATCTCTGGGAAAAATTTTTCCTTGGCTCCTCGTCTATGGCATGTTTAAAAAGCTGGTCAATGGCAAAAATGCCTGCCGCAAAAAAAGATTAAATAACGCATTTCCTTACTGAGATACCAAATCCATTCGATATGATACTGCTTAAATATCCGTAACAAAACTCCGTGTTTTCCCATTTTTTCACCCTAAATCCTTTTCTATTATGTCTTCTTACTCTCTATACCTTCGTCGTTCTGACTTTGCAGTATTCTTGATACCTTCGTCGTTCTGACTTTGCAGTATTCTTGATACCTTCGTCATTTTTATTTTGCAATATTCTTGATTGCTTCTTTATTCTTCTTCCCTACTCTTTTTTCTTATCCTTCTGCTTCTTCTTACCCTATTGATATGCCGTTCAAACTCTCCGCTTTCCAAAAGCTCCGTAAGGATGCACTGCTCCAGCACCGGTACGGAACAGGAGTAAAAGGAGATTTTTCTCAGATTTTTCTTTCAAGTTTTTTTCTTCGGCAGTAAAAGATACGCCATACGAAAGGCCGGGCCTATGGTTTTGGAAAAGCTGTTCATGTAAAAGACATTTTCCCCGGCTTCCATGGAAAAGAGACAATCCTCCGGCTTGCCCAAGGGAGAAAACTCGGAGTCATAATCATCCTCAATAATAACTGCCCCGTTTCTATGAGCAAAGTCCAGATATTCCCGTCTTTTGGAGGCATCCGCCGTGATCCCCGTAGGGTAGCTGTGGAAGGGCGTCACATGAAGAACCTTGGCTTCCGCCTTTTGCAAAGCGGCGCTTTCAATGCCGTTCTTTCCCATGGGGAGGAGCTCCAGCTGAATGCCATGGCTTTCATAAATCCTTTGCATCTTATCATAAGAAGGAGATTCCACGGCAAAGCGCTTTTTCTCCCCCAGAATTTGTGCCAGAGAGCATAGAGATTCTCCGCTCCGGCACCCCAGAATCATTTGCTCTTCCTCCACAAAGATTCCCCGTCCTCTTCGCAAATATTCCTTCAGCGCTCTTCTTAAAAATACTTTTCCCTGCATTTCGGAGGCTTCCAGAATCTCCTCCTGATACTTACTCATGGCTCTCCGCACCGCTTTAGCAATGGTGGGGTAAGACATTTGCTCCCTGAAAACAGCGGTTTTTTCCTCTTGAAAAATCTATAAAACCGGCTTCTTCTTCCTTATTGCTGACAGGAAAAAAACGTCTCCCTCCTGATAAGAAACAAAGTAACCGCTTCGTTCCTTCCCCTCAATATACCCTTCTTCCTCCAAAAGTGCCAGTGCATGTTCCACCGTAATCAGAGAAATGCCCCGTTCCTCGGAAAGATAGCGCTTGGAGGGTAGGCGTTCCGAAAAACCGTAGCGACCTTCCACAATGTCCTGCCGCATTTCCCGGTAAAGCTCCATGTACTTTTTCACCCTTCCCTCCTTTCTTTGGCTGTAAGCTCCTAAATCACTTTTTGGGAGCTGAATTTACTCTGCCAAATTTATAAAAACTGCTTATAGTAGGCAAATGCAGAGGGAATACTGAGTTCTCCGTGGATTTCTTCCTTACTATAGAAACGATATCCCTGCTTTTCCCAAGTCCTCTTAGCTATGCCACTCTCCTCCGGAATCAAACTTTCTCTTAAAATGACGGCCTTTTTCTTCTTTCCGTTCTTCCTCTTGACGTCCTTCCTCCTGAAAGTCTCCGCAATAGACCTCATAGCCTATCATTTCCCACTCCTTGTGGGTGAAAATGTGTTTTGCCTCACCCTAAAAGCTTTGATTCGCAAGGGCGTAAGCCTAAGATTTCCACCGCTTCCAAGGCTTCCTTTTCCGAGCAATGGCCTTCCAGCTTATAAAACTCGTAAAGCCCCTGCCAAAAGGCCTTTATTTTTCCCGTTTCTTCAGCATAAGCTCCTCCTGATGCCGTATCAGGAAAAATGCTGTATTGCTCCACTTTTCTTTTCTTTTTCTCCGGAAGCTTGGGGTAGTCCATAGGATTTCCGGCTTTGGCGCTACTGCAAAACGCTTTCAAAGGACAGGAATTGCAAGCAATCTCCCCCTTGGGAAGGCAGACTCCTGAGCCAAGATCCATTAAAAGCCTGATTAAAATCCCCGGGTCAATCCCCTGCATTTTCTCCTGAAAAATAAGAAAAAGGCAAGCTTCTTTCCCTCCGGCTCCAATACCACCTTGGGATAGCTTGTTAAACGAGCAAAAATCCGAAGCAGGTTTCCATCCAGCGCCGGAATTTCTTCCTTATAAACAATAGAGGCAATGGCTTCGGCGGTATACTCTCCGATGCCGGGAAGCTTCTTTAATTCCTGAAAGCTATTCGGCATTTCTCCGGCGTACTCCGTCATAATCTTCTTTGCCGCCTTTTGCAGGTTTCTCGCTCGGGAATAATAGCCCAGTCCCTCCCAGAGCTTTAAAATCTTTTCCTCCTCTGCATTTGCAAGGTCCGAAATTTCCGGAAGTGCCGATAAAAAGCGGGCATAATAGCCCTTCACCGCCTCCACTCTGGTCTGCTGCAACATGATTTCGGACAGCCAGGTGTGATAGGGTCCCGGCTCTTCTCGCCAGGGAAGAATTCGTCGATTTGCGTCATACCAGGAAAGAAGCGCTTTCAAAGGGATCCTCCCCTCCGCTAAACTGTCTTTTTATTTTTTTGTCTTCGCCTCTTTCATTTACTAAACCTCTTTAAAAGAAAAATATTTCCAATCCAATCAAAATCAATATAACACCACCCAGGATTTCCGCCTTATTGGAAAGAATAGTTCCGAAATTTTTTTCCCCAATACCGATGGCAAAGTAGCATAGGAGCAGGGTTTCCCCTCCGATAATCAGAGAAGCCAAAACCGCTTCCGTCAAAGTATAGTTCGCAATGGTAAAGCCCAGGGAAAGGGCATCAATAGAGGTGGCGATTCCCTGTAGCAGTAAATCCTTCTTTGTCAGAATGGATTCCGCCTCTTCCTCCTTTTTCTGAATGCCTGCAAGCAGCATTTTCCCACCGATATAGAGTAGAAGTCCTAAAGAAATCCAGGGAATCAAAGTTTCCAGCTTCTGAAAATACTGCAACAAACAATGTACCATAATCCAGCCCAAAAGTGGCATCAAAAACTGGAAGAAGCCATATACTCCTGCAATAGACCACCTCTTCTTTTCCTGCATTCTTTTTTCCGCAAGACCGTTGGCCATGGAAACCGTTACCGCATCCATGGCAAGACCTGCTCCCAATAAAATACTGTTGATGATAAACTTCATAACACTCCTGACTTTTGATTTCTGATTCTCAACCCAAGTCGAATCCTGTTTATGCGATTCTTCTACAATACCCCTACACTACAAGAACTCCCGCACTTCACCGGTAACACTCATTAAAAATGAGAACCTCCACGATGCATTAGCGGTACTCGCCAAACAATAAAAAAGGCATAACGATTGCTCGCTATACCTTAAAAATCCTATGACAGACTCCATGTATAGCTTGCGTTATACATGAGTCTCGCATTTTAAAACAAGCCAGGCTTCCCGCCAGTATGTTGACTTGTTGCGCTTTCGCGTATGCTACTCCCTCACTGCTCTTATGGAGTTTCCCATAAAAGCACAGGGTTAGTCAATTCTAACAATACTTTCAGCTGTTTTTCTTCTCATACAGAAGCCTGGTAACGGAAAAGCTTTGGAAACCACTATGCTTCCCGAAAGCTATATACAGATAACAATATTCAAAGCTTTTAAAGATTTATTCGAAGGCAAAAACATTCAGTCCGGTCTGTCCCTTTAAATCTTCCTGTCTTCCCACCTTGCCAGGCAGGGTATGAAGGAAGATTTCTCCCGTTCCGGAGATTCTGCATTTTTTCAAATGTCCTCCAATGCCTCTAAGCTCTTCATCACAGGCATTGGCATGGATGTGCAAATAGGGCTTTCGTCCTTTTCCGTTACAGAACCAAGCAAAGAGGTAACTTCCATTTCCCCGGTAAACTCCTTGGGATAGTATTTCTTCTCGGAAACATTATAAAGCCCCACTTCCATGCAATCGGAAGCACCGATTCCGGAAATGCTGGCCAAGGCAATGCCCTCCTTCTCACAAAGGTTTGTAAGACATTCCATCACTTCCTCTCCCCTGTCTAAACGTACCACATAATCCTCTCCGATTTTTCCGAAACTCCATAGAATCTCCTTTTCCTTCTCTCAAACTCAAGTTTTTTTAGCGTAACGCCGTGAACAGTTTTTCTTTTACAGTATAACACTGTGATTAGTTTTCCTTTACAGTATAACGCTGTGAACAGTTTTTTCTATCGCACTCAGGAAAATACGTATGATTGCTCAGAAAACATATAATCGATTTATTCCCGGACGCCTTTTTCTGCTTCGGGAAAATCTCCGGGATTCTCTTTCGAAAAAAACAAAGCTATTGTATACTTAGGCAGACTTTTTGAACTATTTTTTAGGAATTAAAAAAGCTATTTCTTCCTATACAGAAGGTTGGAACCGGCAAAAGAAAATGGCAAGCCTATCAGACGGATAGAAATTGTACAGAAAATGGCAGGCCTATCCGTAGGAAGAAGTCGAAAAAAAGGAGAAGAGCAGAAAAATATGGATATTATTCAGAAAAATCAGCGAGGATTTGTCCTTAAAGAAAAACAGGTAGAGGCAGCGGTACAGCTTTTGGATGAAGGAAACACCGTCCCCTTTATTGCCCGCTATCGTAAGGAGCTGACCTCCGGTTTAAATGATGAAGAGCTACGAAATCTGGAGGAAAAACTGCAATATCTTCGGAAGCTGGAGGAGCGAAGAGAAAGTATTCTCCATAGTATTTTGGAGCAGGGAAAATTAACGGAGGAATTGAAAAAGGAAATTCTGGCCGCAGATACCGCAGTTCGTCTGGAGGACCTGTACCTTCCCTATAAGCCAAAGCGAAGAACCAGAGGCATGATTGCCAGAGAAAAGGGGCTGGAGGAACTGGCGAAGGCTCTTCTTCTCCCCTGTGCTAATCCGGAAGCAGAGGCGGAAAAGTATATTTCTCCGGAAAAAGAAGTGCTGACTGCTACCGATGCCTTAAACTACGCCAAGGATATTTTGGCGGAGGACTTCTCCGAAGATGCCCGCTTAAGAGAATGGATTCGAAACAAGAGCCTGAAGGAGGGCTTCATTTGCTCTTCTCTAAAGGAAAAGGAGGAAACGCCGGAAAGTAAGACCTATGAAAATTACTTCTCCTACGAGGAAAAAGTGCAATCCATTCCGGGACACCGAATTTTGGCCTTGAATCGTGGGGAAAAGGAAAAAATTCTCAGCGTAAAGCTCCGTTTTCCTGAAGAAGAAATCCTTCATTATATAGAGGAGCAGGTGCAAGTCAGTAAGAAAGGAAAATGCAGGCCTTATCTGGAGGAAGCCATTGCCGACTCCTACAAGCGTCTGATTGCCCCCTCCATTGAGACAGAAATCCGAAACATTTTGACAGAAAAGGCGGAGGACGGAGCCATCCTGGTTTTTCTCCGACAACTTAAAGCGCCTTTTTGATGCAGGCACCCATTACCGGAAAGGTCGTGCTGGGCTGGGATCCGGGCTTTCGTACCGGCTGTAAAATCGCCGTGGTGGATGCCACCGGAAAGGTACTGGATACCACCGTCATTTATCCCACCCCTCCTAAAAACCAGGTGAAGGAATCTATGGCAAAAATACACCAGCTGATTCAAAAGCACCATGTGGATATTATCGCTTTGGGAAATGGAACCGCCTCCAGAGAATCGGAAAAGGTGATTTCCGACTATTTGAAGGAACAAAAAGAGTCCTGTAAAATATGTGATTGTCAATGAAGCAGGAGCTCCGTTTATTCTGCCAGCAAGCTTGCCACAGAAGAATTTCCCAATTTTGATGTGGGAGAAAGAAGCTCCACCTCCATGGCGAGACGTTTGCAGGACCCCTTGGCGGAGCTTGTGAAAATCGATCCCAAGTCCATCGGCGTGGGACAGTATCAGCACGATATGAACCAAAGTAAGCTGGCTGAACAGTTAAACAAGGTGGTGGAGGACTGTGTAAATAAGGTGGGAGTAGATTTAAACACCGCCTCCGCCTCTCTCCTCTCCTACATTTCCGGAATCAGCAAGACCATTGCCAAAAACATTGTGGCTTTTCGAGAAGAAAACGGTGCCTTTAAGTCCCGAAAAGAGCTTTTAAAGGTGGCTGTTAGGGCCGAAGGCCTTGAGCAAAGTGCCGGATTCCTCAGAATCCGCGGAGGAAAAGAGCTTTTTGGATATGACCTCCGTGCACCCCGAGTCCTACAGCGTAGCGAAGGAAATGCTGGCATTAGCGGGAATTGCGGAGAATGAACTCCTCTCCGGAAAAGGCAAGGAAATGGGAAAAATCCTTTCTTCTCTCCCCGGTGGATTAAAGGGCGTAGAGCAGAAACTTTCCGTAGGAGAATATACCTTAAAGGATATTATTGAAGCTTTGGCAAAGCCGGGAAGAGACCCGAGAGAAGATGTTCCCGCCCCCATCCTTCGAGAGGATGTGCTGGAACTAGAAGATTTAAAAGAAGGTATGGTTCTCCAGGGAACCGTGAGAAATGTTATTGACTTCGGTGCCTTTGTGGATATCGGAGTACATCAGGACGGCCTTGTGCATATCTCCGCCCTGTCCAAGAAATTTGTGAAGCATCCTTTGGATGTGGTTAAGCTTGGGGATATTGTGAAGGTGAAGGTCTTGTCTGTGGATGTGGCCAGGAAGAAGATTTCCTTAAGTATGAAGGATGTAGAGTAAGGGGGACTATTATAAAAGGTACATCTGCGAAAAACAGATGTACCCTATCTCCCAAACAAATCTGAGTGCGTTCCCTGTCCTTGAAGCTGTGAGAATCAGCTGTGATTTATTTACTGCATAAATAAGCAGCCAATCCAGCAGGATATGACATTCTCGAAACCCGATATAATTTCCGGTTAAAGCATGGTCGTGATAACGCTGATCCAAGGTTTTTTCTTCTAAAAGAGCATTTAGTACCGTTTCAAGCAAAGATAGATCATAGCCTCGTTTTTTTACAAGTTTCAAATCCTTGCGAAAGGCACCTGTGGTTACAAGCTCTAACATTATTCACCGTCCGTTTCCGGCTCATCCAATAATTCGTGTACCGAGGCATAACGCTTGGCGGGAATCTTTCCTGCCATAATGAGCTTTGCTTCCTCCATCGCCATTTCCGTTTCCAAGTTGAAACGAGGCTGTTTCATTTCAAAAGGAAGTCTCCCTCCATCAGTGATTTATGAAGAAAAATATTGATGGCATCGGTTACTGTAATTCCAAAGCTTGAAAAATAACTGTTCCGCACTCGCTTTTTGTTTCCGGATCAATACGGACATTGATATTCGCCGTTTTTGCCATAGTTTTCACCTCCCTGCTTTCTTATAGGGATAATACCACGTTGCGCAAGCAAATACAATACAATGTGAAACTTCTTCATACTCTCGCAAAAAACGAATAGCATGAAGTTTTTCAGTCCCTTATTTATCCTCTTCCAGCTCTTCCAATGCCAAGGAGCTTTCTTCCCAGATGGCATATTGCTCCTGTAGGGAGGCTTCTGCGGCTTCCTGCTCTTTATGGAGTTCCATCAGTCTGCCTGCATCACTTCCCACCTCTTCCATAGCTGTGGAAAGTTCCGTGATTTTTTCTTCCAAGCGGGCAATTTCTTCCTCTGCCTTTTTCATGCTGGTCTCCCATTTTCTTTTCTTTGCGGCAAATTCCTTTTGAGACGCCCAATCCTGCTTTGGTCGCCTCTTTCTCCTGTGCTTTCTTTACTTCCTCAGGGTCTACCCAAGTGTTTTTGCACTGTATCCTTTTTGAAGGCTGTCCCCGTAGCTTCTGACGTCTTCCTTCTTTTCCAGATAATAGTCGTAATTTCCGATATAATTATCAAAACGATTGGAAAAAAGCTCCATGATTCTTGTGGCTGTTTGATTGATAAAATATCGGTCATGGGAAACATATAAAACCGTTCCCTCATAGTTACGGATAGCTTCTTCCAGAACTTCTTTTCCCTGAATATCCAAGTGGTTGGTAGGCTCATCCAAAATCAGGAAATTGGCATCGGAAAGCATAAGCTTTGCCAAGCTCACTCTACCTCTTTCTCCACCGGAAAGGTCCCCCACTTTTTTATACACATCATCTCCTGTAAAAAGAAAGGCCGCAGTACATTACGAACCCGGTGTTGTTCATATCAGGATAAGTGTCCTGAATTTCATTAAACAAGGTTTTTTCCATATGAAGAACGGCATGCTCCTGGTCATAATAAGCAATCTTCACTTTGGAACCCAAACGAAACTCTCCTTCGTCCGCCTGAATCAGGCCATTTAAAATCTTTAGAAGGGTGGTCTTTTCCGGTACCGTTATCTCCGATTACCGCTACATGCTCCCCTCTTGAATGGAAAAAGTCCCATGGGAGAATAGTCTTTTGCCATCAAAGCTTTTTCCTAAATCTTTTGCAACCAAGACGTCATTTCCGGAAGCTTCTCTGGGCATAAACAAAAGTCGCATCTCATTCTGCAAATCCTCCGGTTGCTCCAGTCGCTCCACCTTGGACAACAGCTTTTCTCTGGACTCAGCCCGTTTAATGCTTTTTCTCTGTTGAACTGCTTTAATTTTTTCAATAACCGCTTCCTGATGCTTGATTTCCGCCTGCTGATTCTCGTAAGCCTTTCTTTCCGCTTCTCGAATCATTTTCTTCTTTTTCCACATATTCGGTGTAATTTCCTGGTACATCCGAGCCTTGCCCTCGCTCCAGGTCAATCACCTTAGTCACGATTTTATCTAAAAAGTATCGGTCATGGGACACTAAAAGAACAGCCCCATCATAGCGCTTTTAGGACTTTTTCCAGCCATTGAATAGAGCCAATATCCAAGTGGTTTGTGGGCTCATCCAAAATTAAAAAGGTCGGGCTTCTCCATAAGAATCTCTTCCAGTCTTTTCTTGGTCTTCTGCCCTCCGGAAAGAGACTCGTATTCTTCGTCCTCCTGCTCCATATCCGCATGTCGCGCAAGGTAAGCTCATCTTTTTATCTTTGGAAAATGCAATCCCCCTCATCTGCCTCCTCAATTCCCCAGAATACAGCGGAGTAACGTAGTCTTTTCCTGAACCATTGATTCCCTACTAATGGCTGCCTTTTTCCTTTTCCTCAAGATGAAAAAGATACTTCCTTTAATACTGATTGTCCTACATAGGATTTACTTAGATTAGAGATATTTAAAATCATAGGCTTTAGTATACTGGATTCCCTGATTTTCGGCTATGGTTTTTTCCTCGGTGTGTTCTAAAAGTTACTGTCAAGTAATCGTTAGCAACTTCCGTAATGCAAGCGTAATTATCTCAGCTTCGCATATTCCTCATCAGTTACCGGCCCGCACCAGGTATTCTTCTCATGCATCAGGTACGGCATGATGATCTCCCTGTTCTCTTTGCTCAGCATCTGGAGTTGACCGTTAAAGCACCGGTACTCCCTTCGCATCATCCTCAGCACTCTGTGCTTCTGAATGACCTCATCTTTGTTCATAACATCCTTTAATGCGGAATCGGAAAGCTCCTCACAATCAAGTGCCTGTTCCAGCATCACATGTGCTACCGCCTGATTGGCAGTGGTATCACTGTAATGCCCCATCTTCTGTATTCTTACACCAAGTTCACCCTGTTCCTTTCGCCGGTTGTATTCCTGTTCGGCTTCGATCTCGTATATCAGCTTTGACTGATAGCCTTTGATGATGTTCTCGAACTGAGGATGACTGGTGTAGATCAGATCTATCCTTTCCTTCGATGAGGACTTTCCGTGTTCCTTATAAATATTTGCCTTCGTGCTCATCTCGCCTCCTAATCTGAAATTGAGTCACACTGGTCGCAGCGTCGCTTTTTGTAACTGCCTTACATTTTTTTGTAGTTCATATCAGTTCACATTTCGTCCGCAATCCGCTGACTTTAGGTAAGCAATCTTCCGGTTTTTGAGCATAAAAACATCGGCTGCATTTCTACAACCGATGTTCTATGGAAACACCTTTTTACTCTGAAAACTGTGTTTCTATGTTTCTCTTTGCTTCCTCAATATTGATTTTTCCAAGCAGTAGATCAAATATCCCGATGCTTAACCTATTAAGATAGTCCGGGCAGGCCATTGTTAGAAAGTCTGCTGTTTTGATAGGCGTAAGTTCATAAAAGTCATACGGGATAACCATTGTATATGTGAGATCGTCATAACCATCTTCTGTTTTATATAATCTTCCCAGATACAGATACTGTGAATCATACAAACCCTGCCCGACTCCATCTCCGGTACGCGGAAAGAACGTTGCATTGATATAGTTCAATAGCTCATAGAACTCCATCAAATGTTCACTATCCTTTATGATCTTAGTTGCTGACTCCGTATAATAAACCCTTGCTTCTGTCCTACCGTCACGAAACCAGATGCAGGATTCTACAGCCCGTTCAGGAGCGTTCTCCATTCCCTCGTATCTCACAGTCAGTCTTACTGTGCCTTCATCAAAATCCTGCCAATACTTGATATTATAGCTGTTAAGATATTCTATGAATTTCTTAAACGCTACTGTTTTATTCATCATGTTTCATCTCCTTTGAGCTTAACTCTATTTCTGCAAGAATGGGTTTATGATCAGGTATTCCGATACCCTCATCCAGATTCTTAAAAGCATCAACATACTCTATCTTAGAGATGCTGACATCATCAGAAACCGCCATATGATCAATTTTCATATAACCCTGAAATGAACAGCCTTCTATCTGTGCCAGCGACATTTTATGCTTGTTTAAACAACTAACTATATATTGGTAGTTGAAATAGTACCTTCCTGCATCTCTTTTGTATATTCCATTATCATTGATTACACCATGGTTCAAATCTCCAGTTAAAAATGACATTGTGTTTATCCTCCAAAGATTCTAGATAGCTAACTACCTTTTCAAACTGTTTTCTTCTATCGTTGAAATCTTCCTGGGAACCATCACTTACCAATATTCTCAAGACAAGAAGATTAAGATGATCCTCTTCAAAATATATCTTCGCATGTAGTAAATGCGGCTCGGTCATTACTTTTATCTTTTTCTGCTTTATAACAAGTTTTTTACATATACTGAATTTCCTCGTCGCTGTGAATCATCCAGTCCCAATATAGGCCGGTAATTCTTCAATGCCTCTCTATAGCCTTCATCTTCGCAAGCCTCATCTTCGACATTGCAAATTATATCCGCATCGAAAGAATTTTGGATCCTTCCCACTTCTTCATCATGCTGATAATCATCAATCCCTTTTCCCCTTTCAATACGTAGATTTAAGCTTGTTTCTAATACTTTTAATTTCATGATTTTTCCTTTCTCCCTTGCATTCTTGGGAACCCGCTGTATAATGAGTCTGTGATTATTTTACTACAGACTATTGTGCAGTGCAATAGTTTTTGTGAAATTTAATCACAAATTATCTAGAGGCAAATTGCAATAACAAGTTGAACATTGACAGTTGAATAAGTCCTAAGCACACAGGATGGTTATCCTGGAGGAATGGTTACATTCCTCTTATGTGTTCATAAGCACAGAGCGAGCAGACAGTCAAGGCCGCCTCAGACGGCTCTTCAGAGGTTGCCTTGACGGGCAGTCAGCCTGTGCTATCGAATGCTACGTGACCACGGTGTATATCCTGTCCAGTTCGTTCTCAAAGAGCTCATCCGGGGGACTGTAACCGAGTATCTTCCTCGGAAGGCTATTGCACCAGATTTCGATCTGGCAGATCTGCTCGTCAGTGAAGCTGTCGATCCTGCAACCCTCGGGGATGAATCTGCGGATCAGGTCCTCCAGTCCAGACAACAGTGAGAACTCGGAGCCGTTGTCCGTGGTGATCGTCTTGAAGACATCATCCCAGTGTTCGTCGTACTGGGATCTGGCCTCCCGAAGCGCTTCCATGACTCCGTTCGGATCGCGGCCCGGTATGCGGATCATCCAGTATTCGCGGGTCTTCCGTTCAATCATAGTAAGTAGTGCGTCATCGTTACCGCTTTTTGACCCGATGACCAGGTCCACCTCCCAGTGTCCGAACTCCGTACAATCTTCGATGCTGGCTGGCCGTTCCTCGATGCTTCTGCCCAGAACTCGCTTGTTTTCGCCAACTCGTGCTGTTTTGGGTGAGCGATGCAGCTTTTCCAGAAGATCAATGTTTCTGATGTTCAGAATCCCAAGATCTGCGTAGCCGTAAAGCGTTTTCGTGCAGACAATCTGCTCTCTGGTGAACGTTCCATCCTTCAGAGCGCGGTGGGCACAGACATCCAGCGACCATTCGTCTTCAAAGAAGTGCTCTTCTACATAAGAGATGAAAGCGCTCTTTTCAAAAAGATCATAGTGACGGCAACAAGCTTCACGATTCTTCTCGTAGGAGGCCTGCCCGACTTTCGCCTTGTAACGGAAGATGTTGCCCTATAAAGAGTGACGGTACCGCGTTTGATCTCGTTACGAACGGTGTTTGGCGCAACCTAACTCTCCGGCGATTCTGTTGGTGTCCATCCATCTTTTGAGACGAGTTTGCATGACAACACGTTCTTCAAATGAAAGATGTTTACCCTTCCTGTGTTCAGTTGTAGAATGTACTTGATCCATAGGGTCTTCTCTTTGTGAATGATGATTGAGCACATACATTCTACCAAAGAGATGCTTTTATGGACTTTTTCAGTTTACCTGTTCAACCTGATTTTACAATCATCCCAAATTATCCAGGAGGTTATTACCATGAAATTTCCAACAAAATACATCAGTTGGCTCTGCAAATACTTTGTATTTGCTATCTTTATAATGACCAAAAAATAAAAATCACCAGCAATTTTATCGCCGAGCATACAGGCGCTGATCCTTCTATTATCCGTTACACTATGCTAGACCTAAAAAAAAAGAATTATATCAGCTCCAAACCAGGTCCCGGTGGCACAACTCTGTCTTGCGATTTATCTCAGATATCGTTATTTGATGTATTCGAGTTAGTCGCTGATCAGAATGAATCTGCGTTGAAATTCTATGATTTGCCAGCAAATGCCACCTCAATAGATTCATCAATAAATGACGCAACCGACTATATCTTCAAGCAAATTCAAGAAGACGTTTTCCAGGCCATGAAAAAGAGAAAGGTTATTGAAATCTGTAACTCTGCTAAGCTATAGACAATATGTCTCACTTCTCCATCAATGCCACCAACTTGATATGTTCAAGGGCGCCTTTCTGGCTTTATCTGTTTTCAGTTTTTTCAGCAGAGCAATAGCTGGGATGTTCAATATGATTTTCTTTTTCACTTTTGTATTCATCGTGCCTGCTCCTTTATCTTTTCTGCAACCTTGCGAGGAATAGAAGTCACGACTTCCTTGAACTTCTTAATCTTATCCAGAACGCTTGCTTTTCGAGCGCCCATCGTCATCTGCTTTTTCGTATAATCAGCTACAAGATCATTGATCGCAGCTGTATCCTGAGCTTTGAAAAAGACCTTATAATGACCGGTCTCCTTATCTTTAACTACCGCATAATCCACGCCGTATTTCTTTGCAATCTTATCGAAGTCTCGTATTCCACCGCCGTCCAGAGTTCAACCTTTTTAGCTCCTTTTTCCTGCCCGATCAGCTCCTTTACTTTCATCTTTCCGGTCTTCCCTTTGCCGAAATATTTCTCATCATGCAAGTGACGCAGATAGGAAGTGACGCTGAATGACAGTTCTGCCTCATCTGGCACTGACTGACTCATGGCAATCGAAAGAGCTCCATGTCGTTATCCCTCCCGCTACGCTGACAAGCAGCGTACTCCCCTTCTCATCACATCGATACAAGCAAGCTATGTATCTCCTGACCATCAAGTTCGCGTTCTCTCCCACCAAAAAGAGAGGCACACCTCCTCAGATTGCTCTGACTCGGCATACCTCTCTCTATATATTCATTCTCGATTTATCAGTACAGCTTCGTGCCCGCCGGGATGTGGTTGTCCACCATGAGGAGGTGCGCCCTTGTCCCTCACTGTCCTTCAGATTGTTGACGGCAGAGAGCAACATGCCGCAGGGCTCGATGCCCATCATGGGGCGCGGCGGCAGGTTCGTGATTGCAATCAGTGTCTTCCCAATCAGCTCTTCCGGCTCGTAGTAGGCGTGAATGCCGCTTAAAATCGTGCGATCCGTGCCCGTTCCGTCGTCTAAGATAAACTGCAGGAGCTTCTTCGACTTCGGCACTGCCTTGCAGTCCTTACCTTGACCGCGCGGAAATCACTCTTCGAGAAGGTCTCGAAATCTACGGTCTCCTCGAACAGAGGCTCTACCTTGACCTTCGAAAAAGTCAATCTTTGCATTCGGCGTGAAGAAACCTTCCTCAGCCTCCGCTGCCTTTTCCGCCTCTCCCGCGTTCTTTCCGAGGGTCTTCATGGTCGGGAAGTCAACTTCGGTTTTCACGTAAATCTCCATAAGTTCCCATATCCTTATATTTCAAGGCTTTTTGAAAAGGCCGGTTTCACGTAAGTTCTCATAAGTTCCCGTACGCAGTGTTTTAATTGGCGTAACGCCAATTCACCAACAGGAATTCGATTATTTCTTTCCTGCTTTTAGAGACTTTCGGATCTTAGCCATATGATTCTTTACAGGCTGTCTGATCTCCTCTGACTTTCCGAAGATCTTATCAGCTCGTTGAACATATGTAAAGAAGTTTCCTTTTTTCTGGTCAACTACTCTGGCGCCTCTTTCGGAATACCTTTCGTACAGATGATCCTTTCCCTTCTGACCAGGATTATTTGCTATTGCGTGAGCCTTTCGATACATTCGGTAATAATACTTACTTACCGTCTTTGCACGAAGCGTAACCTTGTCTCCGTCAAAAGTGAATCCCAGGAAATTGATTACACTTTTGGATGTATCCGGATGCTCCAGGAACAATTCACCCACATTAGATATATCCGGTAGCAACGCCTTATATATCTGCGTTTTCTTGCTTTCAAGCTCTAATCCAGGAGTGTCAGAAATTATCCGATTCACAGCGGAAACGGCATTATTAGCAGTAGATTCTTCTACCGGCAAAACAATGATGAAATCATCACTGTATCGCATATATTTGCCATGATGCTCAACCACAATCTTTTTTATCTTCTGGTCAACATCCAGCATATACACATTTGCCAGTAAAGCACTGATAGGTGACCCTTGCGGAATTCCAAATGGGTCTGTGTGCTTATGTATGTGGGAGCGATTTTCTTTATATAGCCCCGCAGTAATGACTGTCTGCTGAGCGTTCAGCTTGCGCCTTCCTGTGCTCGTATTTGGCAGTCCGTTTAGTTCGAGCAGATCATTCAGTTCCCATACACTGTACCTAGTTATGTTTTTAAAGATTGCATAGTGGTCAGGCGGAAGCTGATCTACCCCAAGTAACTGACACCATCGTCCTTTCAGATACGCGTGATCCAGATTATCAAAGAAACCTGTAAAATCTCCGATCATCACATAGCTGCTGGGATTTTCTCTTATGAAATCAAATGCCTGCTTTGCAAGGTGAATATTGTTCAGCCCAAGATCAGATCTATATGCAACCGGGACATCCTGTATACCGTACTCTCTGATCCTGGTATTATACAACTCATTCATCTCATGGCAATAATACTGCAGGATACAGCGGTCAATATGTGACGCATAACAGATATCCCTCTTTTTGTCCTTTTTCCCTTTGGAAGTGTATTTGCTCGTAATCCTTCTCATAATGAATAAAAGGATAAAACCCATGATGAGAGACCCAATCTGGATCCGTTACCTTTTTTGCAGATTTCTGAATATCTGTCCGACAATCAAAATGAGCGTAATACTTCTTGCTCTTGGAGATAGTCTCCAGTCTAAAAACCCACTCTTCGATAATATCTCTCCCTATGATTGCAATACCCATTGGCACGGAGGATAGCATTCCCTAGCCGATGGGTATACAAATAATCGTGGTTACAAAAATACAGACAAAGGCGCGTTTGAGTACCAGCTATCCAGTTGTGCAATGCTTAATCAGTGTATAATCAAGCAGGAGGAACATTGTCTCATGTTCTTAATCATCACCATCTACGTGCTGACCTCTGTGGTCTGCTACTCAGACAGATTGACCCGATCACTCTTATTGGAATTGCTCGGCGAACTGTTGACAACAATTCTCAACCCTTACAACTACTTGTAAGGCAATGGTATAATACCACAAAACATATAATCTTTCAACCGATTCCGAAGGTCTGGGTGTCCCAGATGATTGTAAGATGAACTAGGACAATAAAAAGAGCCGATGACGAACTCGTGGTATGATGAAGCTACCACACACCACCACACTGGGAGGTTCGCCATGGCCCCAGAACGAGTATACCACAAATAGGACATATCTCCACCTGACACGCGAAAAAGCGCGCACAGATTGAAGTACTGTCGCAATTAAAGCTCCCAAAAAGTCGCATTGCGCGCAAGTCGAGATTGCAAGATCAACTTTATATAATGAACTTGCCAGAGGTACCGTATAGTAGTTAGGACGGAATCCGGAGCCATACACGCGCTACTTTTGGAGATTCGGGACAGCGTGTCTACGAACATCGAAGACGAAATAGTCATTGCCCCATAAAAGTCGCTGAAAGCCAAGAAATTCGTGTCTTTTTGCGGTAAAGCAGATACTGACAAAGCATCTGGCACCTGATACGATTTGCGGTCTTGCCGGAGAAAAGGGCTGTTTCATTGAGCGTGGATTGTTAAAAAGCTCGAAACATCGATCTCACGCTAAAGGTCAGACGTAAACAACACCGTAAGGGACATCCGCAGCAGTAGTTAATCAGCGGGAAGAATTTGGGCATTGGGAGATTGACACTGGATGAGCGAACCACAAGATTTCGACACATATAAAGATACCCGGTAGAAGCACACAGGCGGTTGAGCAAGGTTTAAAAACACTCCGAGAGCTGTACGGAGAACGATTCAGCCAAGTTTTTCGCTCCATCATAAGTGAGATACCCATATACTATGCTCATCCGTACTCCGCCTACGAACGCGGACTGAACGAAAAGCAGAACTCATTGATTCGCCGGTTCTTGCCGAAGGGGCGTTCTTTTGATGTCGTTACGGATGAGCAGATACGAGAGATCCAGGACTGGATCAATCAGCTCCCCCGAAAATCCTTTCACTACAGTTCGCCGGAGGAATTATTTCAGACTGTCCTACTTGATCTTGCAATCTAGCCACAACAATACAAATCACTACCACCCGTCAAACGGGTGGTTTGCTCGGGGCTATAAGCCCCTGCTACTGGCCAGCGTCTAAAGGCGCTGGCTTTCATTTTGGGCTATGGGAAGTTTGCTTTGCACCTTCCCACAGCTCCATTCAAACCATATTGCGTTTGACTCTGTCGCTACCCCATAAAGGGGTATTGGTACTACTGCACTTTAACCCTTAAAAAGGGTCTTCATATTCTTTTAACACTTAGTTTATCCAAAAGCTATATCGTGTTTTTCTTGATCTTGGATATACTTTTTTATTGTGGCTTCATTTAAACCTACTGTACTGACATAATAGCCTTCGGCCCAGAAATGTCTGTTCCCAAATTTGTATTTAAGATTTGCGTGTTTATCAAATATCATCAAGGCACTTTTTCCCTTTAAATAGCCCATAAAAAGAAGAAACACTAATCTTAGGTGGAATACTAACCAGAATGTGTACATGGTCCGGCATTAAATGCCCTTCTATAATCTCCACTCCTTTAAAGGCGCAGAGTTGCTTGATAATATCCCGAATATCTGACTTATATTGATAATATATTATTTTTCGCCTATACTTCGGTGTGAAGACGATATGATATTTACACATCCATTTTCGTATGTGCTAATGCATATTCTCTTCGCTATAAAATCACCTTCCTTTTCTGCAATATAGCTTGAACAACTTTATTGTATTAGGAAAGGTGATTTTTGTATAACAGTGTTTCCCACCCGCATAGCGGGTGGTTTTATATCAGAGCTAACATTTTTCAAATGTCAGCTCCGATACTGGCTAAAGTCCATTAATCACTGAAAAGGCTTTTGGGAGTCAGATTTCCCCAAGCCTTTGTTTTCTTTATATATCAAGTGTATTAAGCCATGCTTTCACATCAGCCTCGGATATATTTGCAGCAAGTCTCTTCTCTCCCACGAATTCCGCTCCGGGAGCGGAGGGCTTCAGCTCTGCCACAGTATTTCCCATGCCGGATGAACCCGATGTGGCAAACAAAAACGATTTTTCTTACCACTCAAGTCATACTGCTCCAGAAATGTATTGATTATAGTAGAGCCACATACCACCAAATAGGAAGCCCACTATCAGAGTATCCACTTCTGCCATATCATCAACCTTGCGACTGGTGGCTATTTCAGGGCGAATACTCTTATTCTTCATTTCAACAGAGCTCCTGCTCTTATCATCCCTGCCAATTAAGATCGGCATCTGTATATTTTTTTCAGCAGGAATAATCTCAAATATATCTGAACCAGCCGCCTTTTGCAACTGTCTCTGCCACTCTTTTTGTTACTCCGCTTGCCGAAAAAAATATGTTACAAGTTTCCTAGACATTTTATCTTTCCTCCTTAATCACAAATGCCTCTCTAAGCATTTTTCTCACACCCAGCGCATCAGGGTCGTGACTGCTCTTGCCTGTGTCGAGCTTCCTTATTTCATCCATCTCCTCATCTGTAAGCTCAAAGTCAAATACATCAAGATTCGTCCTGATTCTCTCAGGATTGGTCGATTTCGGGAGCGCGACAACACCTTCCTGCACCTCAAAGCGGATGCAGATCTGTCCGGCATTCTTCCCGTACTTTTCTGCCAGTTTCACAATGACGGGATGCTCCAGAGTTCTTTATTCCCATGCCCAAGCGGGAAATATGCTTCTATTTTTGGTATCGCACTCTGCCATCATTTTCCTGATTTCTTTCTGCTGTGTGAAAGGGTTAAACTCAATCTGATTAACAGAAGGCTTTGTGTCAAACTGCGGGATGAAATTTTTCCATATATCCGGTGTCATATTGGAAACGCCAATGGAACGGAGCTTCCCGGCAGCCTTATACTCCTCCATTGCCTTCCACGCGCCAGGCACATCGCCGTACGGCTGATGAATCAGGTAGAGGTCAATATAATCCGTATCAAAGTGGCGAAAGCTTCTCTCAATACCTTTTTTTGCAGGTTCATACCCGTAGTCCTGAAGCCAGAGTTTGCTCGTCAGGAAAATCTCTTCACGGGGAAGCCCGAATCCTTCATTGCCCTTCCTACTTCTTCCCTCATTGAAATATGCGGCGCCCCGTCGATATGGCGGTATCCGGCTTTTTAAAGCCTCCAAAACCGCCCTATAGGGTCGAACCATCGTTCGGAATCATGAATACTCGAAGCCAATCACCGGAATCCTTACATTATCATTTAGTCTGATGAAGTCCATTCTGTATCCTCCTGGAAAAATGTTTATTATTGCTCTATTTTCTCAAAATTTCAAATTTCCTTATGCTCATACTTTACAGCAAAAATCACCTGTTGTAAAATTCAAATATTGAATACTGGATTTCACTATATGAATACTGAGACCATATGAATACTGAGACTATATGAATACTGAGACCATATGAATACTGAGACTATATGAAGGAGGTGTAGACCCTTGTTAAACCTGGAAAATCTAAGACAATTCGTTGCTTTTGCAGACTGCGGTACTCTGGCCGCAGCTGCAAAAAAATGTCATATTTCACAGCCCACAATCACACGAACTATGCAGGTAATAGAGGAAGATTTCGGCGTTCCGCTCTTTGAGAGAAAGAAAAACCGCATCAGCTTTAACGACACCGGTCTTCTTGCCGTCACCCATGCGAGAACCGTTCTTGCCGCCGCAGACTCGGCAGAACAGGTGGTAAAAGCCTTTGACCGGGCTAAGCGCACCATCCGCATAGAAGCCTGCGCACCGGCACCACTCTGGACACTCATACCATCTCTTTCAGGGAAATATCCGTCTATGACCTTGACATCTGAGCTAGTGTCGGATTCGGATAGAATTATTGAGCATATAACCGATAATGCGTGTGAAATCGGAATTTCTCTAAAGAAACCGGAGGATGAGAGTATATCCTGGGTAAAATACGGAGAAGAAAGGCTGTCTATATGCCTTCCCGGTAATCACGAACTGGTAAAATCAAATAAGACAGCTGTAAGCTTCGATGATATCGATGGCTTCAACTGCCTTCTGCGTTCTGAAATAGGTTTCTGGACAGAGCTTGTTTGCAGAAAGATGCCTGCTTCAAGGTTTCTGATCCAGGCAGATGATTTTGCAATGGAGGAACTGACACAGAATACCGACATGCCTTTCTTCGTCACGAATTACTCCGACCAAAGCAGGATTTCCGACAGGAAAATCATTCTCCCTATTACAGACGCAGATTCGATGGTGGAATATTATCTCATAAGCAGGCAAAAGAAATATACGAATTTTAAGGTACCATCCAGGTTATTACTCTGATCCTAAATCAGCTTAATGAAATTGCCCCTCATCACTACCATTCACCAGTATTTCGGATAGAATACTGATAAATTTCTCCTGTGCTTTCGAGAATGCGGGATATCTTTTCCATGCAAGTCCGTATTCACATCTGATTGCCGGTTTCAGCGGTCTGAAACAGAGCGAACTACTCTCACCGGTATTGACTGCCGTATCCAGTACAAATGCGCATCCGTCACCTTGTTCCACAAGCATGACAGGGATATTGAAGAACAGGTCAAATGTTGCCGCAATGTTCATCGTATTTATATCACAACCGGCCCATGAAGAAAGCTCACGCTGCAGCCCCTCACGTCTCGGAAGAATCAACGGCATATTCTCTATATCTCAGGCAGTAAGAAACTCCTTTTTGCCAAAGGACAGTCACTGCGCATAGGAATCCCAGCTCGACATTTTTTCCGCAAAGGGTGATATGTTCATATTTGGTAATATCGACAGGCTCAGAAGGATTCCGAAGTCGAGCAGGCCATTCTGCAGTTCCTCTTCAATCCTTATGGCATCTCCATTCTGGAATTTAAATCTGACATGCGGGTATGCATTCATCATAGCCGACACAGCCTGAGACACGATGGACGAAGGTGCCCCTGCAATCGAAATCTCGCCTGTGATCATATCCTCGCTCTGTGAAATCTCTTGGCTGGTCTTCTCACATAGCATCAGAATTTCTTCGGCACGTTTGCGCAGGAGCACCCCTTCGTCCGTGAGTGTCACCCTCTTTTGCTGCGGATAAACAGCCGCTTTCCTAATTCAGCTTCCAGTTCCATCAGCTGCTTTGAAAGCGATGGCTGGGCGATGTGCAGACTTTTCGATGCCCGCGTTATGTTTCCCTCACGGGCAACAGTAAGGAAATATCGTAATAACCGAAGTTCCATTTTCATCCATTCCCTTCAAAATCTGATTTTTACATTATATGATCCTCTATCATTCCCGTAAACTATGATAAGTCATTATTATTAAGTGTTTTATTCTTACAGAGAATTGTTATGTATTAAACTCTGTAAGATTAAATCTATCAGGAAGCGTTGGTGCCGGTGTAAATGGCTGTGTAAATGACTCTGCTCTGTCGACCTGTTGAGCGGGAGAGATCCCCGACTTTTAATTATTGCCAGTATAAAAGAGCCATCACTTTATGTACCCGACCCCAAAAGTTAGACCAAAAATCTAACGATTTGGAGGTCACAACATTATGTGGTGGCTCTTTTTTATATTCGAATTTTTACTCCATCAAAGTTTTTCGGACGATACTATTCAGTCCTTCTTCTCCGGCTCAGGCATCTTGATGCCCATCTTCTCAAGTTCTTCAAGGACTTCACCCTCGCCGGACTTCAAAAGCACAGCCTCGTTGGGATCAAGGTAACGGAGCAGGGTGAGCAGCTCGCCCATGCGCCTTCTCCTCATCACGGATGTCTGCAAGACATGCCTTGACTACCGGATCATCAGTTGCCTGGATATGTGCATCGTAGCCGTAGATGGCATCCAGCTCACCTGCGAGGTCTGCACGAATCGCCTGTGCCAGCTCGGCATTGGTCATCTTGCGGGAACAATGTTTGTAAACGGATTTTCCTAACATGGGATATGTCTCCTTTCTGATTTTGAACTGTTTTTAAAACCATGTGAAGCAATAATACTCCGTATTATTTTTTTATTCTTTTAATACATAGACAAAGGATAGTAAAATACCAATTATCTATGAATAGAGTAAAGATTTTTGTCAGTTGATAAAAGAATAAAAGAGAGTAATCATAAATCCTTTGATACAATGGTTTTCGACTAAAAAAACTATGCAAAGGAGATTACTCTCATGGATATTGTAGCACTATTAGAAGATTTGGTAAAAGGTTTACTTGAAGCGGAGAACAAATTTTTTGAAAACCCCAAGGACTTTAGTTCCTTGGAGAGGTCTATAAAAAGCTCTACAGAGTCTTTTTCTGCTTCTTTCTTAGGCGTAGTCCTTTCAAGAATGAACTCGATACTTAGTGAGTGTGGAGCTAGAAAAGAAAGGTTTAACATTCAGAGGGTTGATAAGCGAACATTGATTACCTCTGTTGGGGATGTGGTGTTTGATTGTACGTATTTCAAAAGAAAATCAAGGGAAGGCAGTCACTCATACTTGTTGGAAGAACTTATAGGGTTGGATTCTCATGAGCGGTTTAGTGAGGAAGCTGAGGTAATGCTGCTCACAGAGGCATTAAAAACAAGCTATCGTGAGGCGACAAATGTACTGCCATCCAAACAAAGAATTAGCAAAACTACAGTGATGAATAAAATACATAGTCTATCAGATAGCATTACCCTTGAGGATTTTTCAGGCAAGAAGCAAGTGGATTATCTTTTTATTGAAGCGGATGAAGATCACATTGCGGAACAGCATGGCAAGGAGTCTAAGGATAATAAGAGCTTCATTTCCAAACTGATTTACGTACACGAAGGAAAGTTTGAATCCGGCATAAAGGAAGAAAAAGAACTCAAAAATAGCTTTTTATTTTGCCGGACTTTATCCCGGAAAAGAAGGAAATGCATGTCTTTGGACTAAGGTTTCTGACTACATTGAAAAAGACATATGATAAAGAGAACTTAAAGAAAGTATTTATTAGTGGTGATGGAGCCCAGTGGATAAAAGAATGGGACGGAGTTCATTGAAAAATCAGTCTTTTGTGCAGATAAATTTCATTTGATGAAATATATTAATCAAGTCATGCGACGCAGATGTTAGATGAAAAGGATATAGCCAAAGAAGAATTATGGCATTTTACTATACTCTAAATATTCCACTAAGGCTTCATTCTCAAAATATATAGATTGTATGGCGGCATCAGGGAGAAATACAGAGAGAATAGAAATCTTACGGACGTATGTGTTAGAGAATTGGGCAGCTATCAGAAGAACTCTAAGAAACAAGCTTGTACAAGGCTGTAGTGCAGAGAGTCATGTCAGTCATGTGTTATCTGATCGCTTAAGTTCAAGACCTTATCATGGAGCCAAAAAGGTGCTGACAAGATGGAGTAGCTAGGTGTTATGAGAGAAACTATGGAGAGAAGCTTCTTCAGTTGGTGAGGCTAGGTCGAGAAGAAAGGAAGCTTGGGGCGACCGGAACAGAAGGGATAAGTGTAAAAGAAATAAGGCTTAGAGATGTGTTAAAAGAGCACTCTGATGCCTCAAAGAAATATATAGACGGGCTCCAGGCATCAATTCTTGGAGAAACGGTTAAGAAGACTTTCTCCATACGAAAACCACCTCCGTTTATTATAAAATTTTGACATGGCATAAAAATGATAATAAGATAATTGAAAAGTTGAAGATTTTTATCAAGGTGTATTTTTGAAGCTCGTTAACTGACAATAAGTTTACTCCATCTTATCTATGTTTTATCATAGTTTTTAGATATAATGAAAAATAGGCACTTAGGCTCGATATCTTTCCGAACCTAAGTGCCTTTTTCCTTACAACGTTATCTCCACGCCTACCTTGAAGCGGAAGACCATCTTTCCGTCCGTCTGCCCGTTCACTTCCTCAATTTCAGCGGATATGGCATCAAGTCGACCCTGAAAACCCTGCGGTATCCTCGGCTGTCTGACGGAGTATCTCGACATCTGCAAGAACCGCTTCCTTGTCGGAAAGCGACTTGTTCACCGCCTGTACGAACTTCTCACGTATTTCATCATCGGTCAGGTAAAGATATTATATCCAAAATTATTCCACTAACTTTTATAATAAATTTTTAGAAAAAGCAATTAGTATCGACAAGATCAATATCATTGAAATTAGATTATTTTCAATGCCATCTCATAACAGACCTCTCTATTTCTTTTGATTTATCCTCTAAACTCTTAATACCTGTATTGTTCAACTTTTTCAATTGACATCAGCTGAGTTCTGGCAAGCTTTCTAAGTTCTATCATTCTTTCTTTTTGATCCATACCTTTTACCAATAAGAATTGCATTATAGCTTTCCATATTTGCAAGAACCAATAGCTCATTCAGACTTGCATAGTCTCTCATATTTCCCCTTTTAGTCAGGATTTTTCTTCACGCCACTGTTTTTGCTCTTTTTATTAAATAAGGCAACATTGAGCATATCTGCTTCACTTGCGTACTTATAGGATAGCTGTTCGTTGGTAAGATCTTTTTAAGAGATATTCTTTGATTGCATCTGTATGAATTTTTGTAGTTAATCTAGAAATTTCTCTATTCAAATTCCAGCCCTAATGATAGCTTAGAATTCTCGTCTCCTTTTTAGTCTTTTGTAATCTTGGATTAAATAGAGCTAAACTCTGCTGAAATCCACGAAGCAAATTCCATTGCTATATCAGGATGAGCGAATGTTCCTCCTCCTTTCCCAGATTTAGAAACAATACCAATCGCATTTGTATTTTCAATCCACCTTTGAGGGATTAAGGTAAATGCATTTGATCCTGCTTCCTTTCTAAAGGAGTCGAATTCGACCCCTTTAAAATTAGGATTATGAATAGTCTCCCATAGACCAAGGAATTCAATTGTATCTCTTACTCTTAGCCAGTTTTTAACAACATCTTTAGGTTCATGCACATTTTTGTATCTTGCAATATCCGTTAGACTTATATAGTCGTTTTTAAAGTCTTCAGTATAAATTTGAATAGCAAAACCTTTTGCTTCAATCGTCTCTTTTTTCGCCTTAGACATATGATTTCCTCCTTATGCTGATGTACTGTTTACAACATTTATTTTGCGTAATAACTGCTCTAAACAGCACAATTCATTTTTTTGATTTTAAACTTTGGTAGAAGCTCTAAAACCCTTGTATTTACTTGACTATTTGCCTGTATCATTATTATGACACGAAACCCGCAGGCCGAATCTAAGAACTTCTTTTTCACCCGGCTGTGGATTCAATACTCAACCATATTCCTCTGGTTTTTATTTTTGAACAAGGGAATTCTGAGAAATTCTTGTCAATATTCCACAAATGCTTTTAGAATATAGGGGGACTTTACTGGGAGGTGAAGTTACACTTAGTCTATTTATCATTAAAAAGGAGGAACCATTATGGCACACGTAGTTAGTGATGAGTGCGTAAGCTGTGGAGCATGTGCAGCAGTATGTCCAGTAGAGGCAATTTCTGAGGGCCCAACAAAGTATGTTGTAGATCCAGATACTTGCATCGATTGCGGCGCTATGAAGAGCCATGCCCAACCGGAGCAATCGCGACTGAATAATCAATAGGTCTTGCGTATCGCAGGGCAGTCATTATGAATAAGAGTTCAAAAAGTTGCTCCTTCGAGCAACTTTTTCTTTTTCAAAGACCTTCCAAGAGCTTTTTCCGCTTTAAAAATCTCTATGTATATTTCAATAATTCTCATACTGACTATCTTTTAAAGCAAAGTATCATGTGTTATTACAAAAGGCTACGCTTACATCTATCTAGGCACTTTCATGGAGCCTACGGGCAATAATCTTTCCCATCTTCTTATAGAACTGAGACTTCTTTTTTTCTTCGCTTCTTTTTCTTCCTCAATCTGCCATAAAAAGAACAGAGAAGCTACAACGGCAAAATACGCCATCCACCTTACCTGAGGAAGGATAGAAAGCATCCCCACCAGTCCAAAGCCCAACATACAAGCAACAAATATTTCAAAAGTTTTTAACGTAATTTTCTTATCCTTTTTCTCCTCCTTGCTTCCTTTTCGGATTAGCTTTTTCCACATTATAAAACAGTACATTTGTTTTTGTAAATAGATATTCTCGAATAAATGTTTGTTTTTATTTTTGTTCTATTTTTATTCGTTTTATCTAATACGACTTTATGCTAACAAAAAAAGAGTCCGAAAAACGGACTCCCTAATTGCTTTTTCTTCTATTTCTTCTATTTCTGCTGTTTATTCTGCTTTTGTCTAATTTTTGCTGTTTATTTTACTTTGTCTAATTCTGCGTGTATTTTTGCTTTTGTCTAATAATCCTATAGTAGAGAAACCTTTTATATCTGCTCTCTCTATCTTCTATAAGATATACCATCTTTTTCCGGCTTATAATACGAAGGGTCTTCTGTAGAAAGGCATTCTATCCTTCACCGCCTCTTCCGCCTTCTTATTCTGATAGGACATAACCGCCAGAGGAGTATTTCCGCCAAAATCTCTTCCCAATACGGAAATGTTGGAAAAGCTTGGCTGAATGCTGCCCACATGGCCTACGATGCAAACGTTAAACTCCTTATCATTTTGACGAGCTCCCACCAAGTATGCCGCCGTAACATTCTGGTCATCCCGCATATACTCTGCCAGAGCCTCTTCCAATTCCTTTGGTGTCTCCCACCGGGTCGGAAAATTCAATAGTATCGGAAACCTGCACCGGATCCTGCCCCATCAAATGAGCCTGATTCTGATGGAAACAGTTTACGATAAACTGACGCCACAGAATAAAGTTTTCGGTATTCATATTAATCACAAAGCCGGAGATTCTAGGATCTCCCAAAGCCATGGAAGCTACCTGGTGGAAGCTTAAAACGGCATGAGTTTCCAGACCTTTGGTCCAATGCTTTGCCTTTTCTTGTGAAGTAAACAAAACATAAAAATGATTGTGGTCCTTATCCTCTACTACGGCAAAAGCAGGCTTTTCTTTCCTGTCCCTCTCCAACAGTTCGCATAGGAACATAAAATTCTGTATGATGATTCAACGCATCCATCAGACGGTCTTCCCACTGCTGATTAGGCTCAGCCTGTAAACCGTGTATCGCCATTAGCAGGCGGGCATTCTTCTTCTCTCTATAATCACTCATGGAAATAGACCTCCTTTTCCTTTGCCATTTTAACATAGAGGCCTAAACTGCACAAGTTTTGTAAAAAATCCTAATACCCGGATTATGACAAAAACATATTACTCTTACCATGGCAAAAATCACATTCCCCGGACTATGCCAAAAATCGTAACACCATAATAGAACTTTCATTAAAGAGAAGAATGATAATGAAGGTCTATCTCCACAGCAGGGGACAGACTTTGATACAAAATATTCTTTTTCAAAGCTTCCTTACACCGTTCTATTGTCTCTTCCTCTTCCAAAAAGCTATAGAAATACAGGTCAATGGTAATTTTAGAGATTCTCAGGCTTTCTTCGTATCCTTTTTACCCCTAAGTAGGATAGAGGGTGGTCTAAAACCACCCTCGCCTTTGCTTCCACATCCTCCAGAGGATTCCTTCCTTCTTCATAAAACTGCAAATGCCATGAAGAATTCCGGAAAGCAGGCCTGCACAGAAAAGGTTCACAGAGGTGTCCGTATCTTTTTTGCTGTCAAACTCCATTTCTTTAGAAGAATCTATACAATGGTTTTGCATATAGACCTGAACCTGACCATCCTGCCTTACAATCACCGCGATAGCGTAAATCTTGATGGTACATTTCATATTCATGGCTTTCCACAAGCTTCCTCCTAATATTTTTTTCCGTAAAAATTCCTGAGCCCTGTGTAACTCCTTTAGTTTCGCCTCAATACAGGGAAATTCATTGACAGGACGATTGGCAAAGGTAGCAAAACCGCAGTCCGGATTCAGCCACAGTCTTTCCTTTGGCAAATATTGCAAAGCCTCTTCTGCCCGTTGTACTATGCTTTCCCCAGATTCTACCAAATCAATTCTCGGATTTATCACACCTAATCCCAAAATACAATTCTCCCTAATTACTTCATTTTCCAAAGAGAGTTAAGTCTCCCTGCCCTCTTGGTGGAGTATTCCAGAGCCAGAACCGAAGGAAGTACCTTGGCAAACAGAGGAACCAACGTCGTGTAGGAGCCGGTTAAAAGGATTCCCTCGTTCTTACTCCAGTTGCCCCTGCAAACATGAAGAACGCTGCAAAGCTCCTTTTCCTTCATAAAATCCACCACTTCCTTCAATAAAGAAGTGGCAAACTCCAACTCCTCTGTAGGGTCTTTCTTCTCCGACAAGGCGGCACACATAAAGGATCTGGTTTTTCCCTTGCTAAAGACTACCTCCGTAAGTACCGGCTCATCCAACTGAATCACCGATACGCCCATTTGCCTAAGCTCTTCAATTTCTTCTTTTAAAAGAGCCACTACATCTTTCCCCAGCTCTTCTTTGCTGTCATAGACCTTGGAAGAAAGGGCCGGAAGCCACATGGAACGGGTCATTAGGTAAGGACCGGAAGAGTCGCTATAAGCTCCTTCTCCGAAAACTGCCGGATTCTAAGGATCTCTTCCTTTAAAAGACTTTCCTTTCTTTTGATTTTCCCGGTACAAATGGCATTTTTAATGCTGACTGCGGGTACATCCAGGGTATCCAGAATTTCTTCAAAGCCCTGCTTATCCTCCATGTAAGGCAGCATGTCCGCCATGCTCATCATGGTAGCACCTTCCAGCTTTTCCGCCACAAAGGAAACGTAATTGTCCCGGCTTAACTCTCCCCCGGTAAGAATGTCTACTCCGTTTCTTTCCTGCAAACGAATCACTTCTTCCGTTTCTCTAGAAGCATGGCCTCATAGTCCTCCCGAGAAAGCTGTCCGTTTTGCAGGCGACGTTTTCCGGAAAGCAAGTCCTTCGTTCTTGGCATACTGCCTATAAGGAAGCTGGTAAAGGGGAGAAAATGCTTACTCATGCATTCTCCTTCTCAAAAAAATGCAGGTACTCATTAGCCTTCTTAATCTGCTCAAAATTCTTGGTTCTTCCCGGCACCCAAGCCTTCAATCCTTCCATGTCCATCATTTCCTTATGAGCAGGATTATTGTAATCCATCTTATGCAGTACCTCTGTAAAATGAGCAAAGGCTTCCTTGGAAAAATCCGCTCTTCCGGTAAAAATGCAATGGTCAAAGAAATCTGTCTCGGACAAAATCTGTACCTGCGCTTCATCCAGGGTTCCATCTAGAATCCAAGCCTTGTAGTTTAAATCCAGCATCCAGCTTCCGTCTACTTCACCGGAAAGCATGGCCTTTGCTGCATCCAACTCTCCTCCCACATGATCTCCGTGGAGGCCAAGACCGATATCAAAGCGCTTTTTCCGTATAGTCCTTTTTCAAACTCTAATCCATTCTTATGTAAATGATATATGGGAATTAAACGCGCCTGAGGAGAATCATAGGCTCCGAAGCCAATGGTCTTTCCCTTGATATCCGAAATAGTCTGATAGTCCTTGTCCTTTCTTACCACAAGATAACTCTTCCGATCCTGATCCGTATCACGCATGGATCCGTTTAAACATTCTCCCTTAGTCCGTAAATAACTGTCCAGCCAAGCCAGAGGAGAGTTCCAGGCAATATCGATTTCCCCGCTCATCAGTCCGTCCACCTGACTCTTATAATCCTTATAAAAAACCGGCTCTATCGGGCAATTTTCCTGCTCGAAAAACTCCTGAATGATTCCCCAAATAACGGTTACCTTTGGCGCGTAAATAACTGCTCCTAACTTTATCTTTTCCATTTTATCCTCTTTTCTTGATATCATCCGGTAAATTTTCGAAGTACAGTAGAGTAATGAGACCCGGTCAAATCCAACAGTCTTTTCCTCCTGTTCCTCTTAAAGAAACGACATACCCCACACCACACGAGCAATAGTTCATAATCAAAGAAAGGAAGAGTTGGTGTTCCTCTCTCCCTTTCTTAAAGCTTTAAAAACTTATACTAAAGGCAAGCCTGTAATGGCTTTTCCGAGCCAAACGGTAAGTACGTCTGCACTGGGCGCCATAATCTGTCCTGCATAAGCATCTCTTAAGAGTCTTTCCATGCAGCCGGCCTTGTTGTAAGCCTTTCCGCCTCCGACTCTCATGCCCAGTCTTCCGGCTTCAATAACCATTTCGCAGGCAATGATACGAGCGGACAAAATCTTTGCCAAAGCATCCTCTTCTCCTGCTGCAGCACTTCTGGTCGCTTCCTTTGCCGCGCAAACGGAGGAATTCACCAGATTGTACATCTTTGCCAAGTGAATCTGAACAGTTTCGATTTCTGCCAAAGAAGTTCCGGAAGTGTATTTTCTTTCCTTTGCATGGGCAATGCTTTCCTCTAACATGTGCTCCCCAAGTCCGGAATATACTCCTGCAAGTCCTGCAATAAAGTAAGGTGCTACAACATTAAACACATGCTCCTGTCCGGCACCCTCCTCGCCGATTCTATTGCTTACGGAAACAGCCGCCTTGTTTAAGTGCATCTGGCAAGAAGCATTTCCTCTCATACCAAGACCATGCCAGGTATTCTGTTCAAACTTAAGTCCCGGTGTCTCCAACGGAACCAACCAGTTATCAATAGCTCCCTCCACGTCTGATGGTGCTAAAACCAGATAATAGGAAGCCTGCTCTGCGGAGGTAACCATGCTTTTTACACCGCTTAGGAGTTTCTTGTCTCCATCATTTTCCGCCTTCAAATCGGAAATATAGAAATGGGTTCCTGTTCCCAGCTCACTGTATGCCAGAGCAAGAAGCTTTCTCTCTTCTACCACTTCTTTGACAATTCTCTTCTTCATCTCTTCACTTCCTCGAGACAAAACCACTGTCAAAGCCACATTATGCATCATATAGCATAGTCCGGTTGTCGCATCACTTTTGGCAAAAGCTCTACAAACCTCTACATGCTCTTGAATTCCTAAACCTAAGCCTCCCTGCTCCTTAGGAATGAGCAGAGTTAAAAAATCCGATTTTTTAATCTCTGCAAACGCTTCTACAGGAAATACTCCTTCTTCATCTACCTTTTTGCTACAAGGATCAATGAATTTCTCTGCAAAATTTCTAGCCTCACAATAAATTGACATCATTGTACCTCCATAAAAAAACGACTGTGCTTACAAGGAGAGGTCGCACAGCTTTGTTACGACACTCGTTTAGCATCATAATACTTAGTCAGTATGCTGTATATCTATATATTTTTTCAAATATTTTTGTTTATTTATGCGTTATTTAAATAAATAATATTTTTGAACTATCAAAACTTTACGCTATAGAAGCTAAAAATCTCTATACAGAACAAGGCTTCTATGCTATTATTCCTATTGTTTTACTAGGAATTAAAAACTTCTTAGTTTAATTTTTAGAATATTTATTTATCGGTTTTCGATATAAAAGTGACGAAAAACATGAAAAATTCTTTAAAAAAAGGAGTCAATATGTGGTTTTATTTTTATCATTAATTTCCATCTTTTTCTGGTCCGGTTCAGTTTTCTTTTCCAAGCTGGGATCCCTGAAGGATCTTTTTGCCATTTACCTGCTTTCCTATCTCACAAAAAGCGTGAGGATGCGGAACGAAAAAGATGCAGAAAAAGGTGGAGGATAAATATGTAAACAGCTTTATCGCCATTTTCTTCCCCATCTTTTACTGCATCATTGACGGACTGGGCACATTTTTGGACGCGGTAGTTCTGGAAAAATCCCGGAAGCCTCTGCAAATGTAGCCTACGAGTGCACCTTCTGTACCCCTGGCCGTCTGCTCTTCTTCTATTTGGTTTTTGTCAAAAGACCAGTTCAGCCTTTCCTACGGAAGGGCCGAAATTTTTAGGTGCCATCTGTGAAACAATAGGCCAGTTCACCTATATCTATGCCATTGGAGCAAATGCTGTAGCTTCCGCACCCTTGATTTCCAGCTACTGCCTCTTCTCCGTAATCTGGGCAGAATCTTCCTAAAAAGAAAAGCTCAGCAAAAGCCCAGTATTTTTGCCGTTGGACTGGCGGTTCTGGGAATCTTAATTTTAGGCTTCTTTGAAGAAGGCTAGAATCGCAAGATATAGAAAGCTTTTCTTATAGCATCCGGCAGTTCTTCATCAGCTTCTCAATTTCCGTTCCTTTTACACGCTTCAAGGCTGTCTTAAGCACAATATCCTGAATAAATCCAAGATGTAAGTCCGTAATTTTCTTTCCGTCTCGAAGGGCAACCGTAGCATTTAACAGATCTCGAAGGTCAAACACGCTGCCCCAGACCTCCGGAACGCCTCTGTCCACATTTGCCAGGGTGTACACGGCCTCCATAGCTGTTCGAATGGAATACTCTGTAGTAAAAACGGTATCTCTGGGCGTTTCCGCAAAGTTTCCGATAAAAGCAAAGTTTACAGAGCCCTCCGGTACCACTAAAGGACGGTCTCCGGCTTCTCTGGGCTGGAAATAAGCACTGGCAAAGGGCATCATCACCGGAACGGTATTGGCGCTATGAGCTGCCAGTTCCGAAATTTCCTCCACCGGAACACCTAAGTGATAAAGCCATTCTTCACAGATTTCCTGTCCGGTACATTCCCGCATGGATTTCTTAATAAAATCTCCGGGCTTATCGGAAAACATACCGTAAAGCCATACCAGAACCTGTCCCTTCGGCTGATTTCTGTACTGGGGTTGACGATTAATGGTCCAGCTTAGAAGCCAAGAGGAATCCGTTACGGTTACAATACCGCCGGTTACTACCTTTCCGGAGAGAGGGTCTCTTTTGCAAATGTTTTTGATATAAGGAAGAATCTTCTCATCCAAGGTATTTACCGTTGCACTTACCCAGTTACTATCCTCAGGGTTTGTACAGAATTTGTCCGGTTTTCCGAAAGATGGATCCTGTGCCGCAATTTTTCTCCATAAGTCAAAGGAGCCTCCCGGATGAATCTCACTATCCATGCCTGTAGCTTCTGTCTGACTGCCATAAGTGGAATTTTCCACGTTACTTCCATTCGTATAGAAAAGCAAATCATTTTCCGTTAGGTCAATGCTGTCCTCTTTACCGTCTCGCAAAAGCTCAATCCGTTTTGCCTGCTTCTTTCCGGCAGAAATATCAAAAAGCACATTTGTCACGCTGACACCGTAATGAAACACAACACCATGTTCTTCCAGATACTTCACCATCGGTAGCACCATGGACTCATACTGATTGTATCTGGTAAAACGTAATGCCTTAAAGTCCGGCAATCCCCCGATATGATGAATGAATCTTTGCATATAACGCTTCATTTCCAGAGCACTTTGATCATCCTTAAAGGCAAACATGGTACGCCAATACATCCAGAAATTGGTCTTAAAGACTTCATCGTCAAAAATTTCCGTCATTTTCACATTGGCCAGATCTTCATCCGTTGTCATAAAGAGCTTCATGATTTCATGTTTCCCTTATCGGAAAGACCGAACTTATCGCCGGTTTTAGCATTTTCTCCCCGATTTTTGGTAGCACGGCATAAAGAATAATTTGGATCCTTTTTATTTAACCAGTAATACTCATCCAGAACGCTGACTCCCTCCGTCTCTATAGAGGGAATAGAATGAAACAGATCCCACATACATTCGAAATGGTTATCCATCTCTCTGCCGCCACGCATTACATAACCCGCAGAAATTTTATCCCCATCCAAAGCTCCGCCCGGATGAGATTCCTTTTCCAGAATATGAATTCTCTTCCCTTCCATCTGTGCATCCCGTACCAAAGAAGCAGTTGCGAGAGAAGCTAAACCACTACCAATTAAATATGCCGACTTGTTCTCAATCCCCTCCGGTTTTTCCGGACGGGCAAATGCCTCATAATTTCCACTGGAATAATACATATCATACCTTCCTTTCTAAAAACCACCGCTTTCGTGTACAATATATCTTACTCCTATAAAAATATGGAAACAATAGAAGCTGTAAAAATCAAAATAGTTTTCTAAGCAATATAGGTCTAAATTGCCGAAAATCTAATTATTATTATGATTTTTTTACAGCCCCTATTTAAACTATTTTTTTCTTCAGCCCGGAAATACAGCTCACCGACCCGCAAAGAGTTTCTTTTCTGAAGACAATCTAGACTCAGCTGACTACAGGAGATTTTTTCTCCAGCCCGGAAATTTACCTCACCGTCCTGCAATGAGTTTTTCTTTCTGAAGACATTCTAGTCCCAGCCGAACATAGAAGATTTTTCTTTAGCCCGAATACAGCTCACCGACCCGCAAGAAGTTTCTTTCTGAAGACAATCTGAGCCCATCAGTACTTGCTGAAAGCGAGTGAACGAAGCTTTCAGCTTAGTACTGCTATGAGGCGAGGTTAGTGAGAACGTGTCTGAAGAAAGAAACTTCATTGTAGGACGGTGACACTATTTCTACAGAAGAAACTCATTGCCGGACGGTGATACCACATTTATAACACCGACTTCATAGACGCCACATACTCTCCCAGTACGGCCTCTTCCTTCCCTGGATTCTCATGGATTTTCTTCATAATGGCGGAGCCTACAATCACGCCGTCCGCATATTTTGCCACTTCCTTTGCCTGCTCCCTGGTGGAGATACCAAAACCGACGGCGCAGGGAATGTCCGTGTGACTCTTCACCATTTTCAAAAGAGAAGACAGGTCCGTGGTGATTTCCTTTCGCTCTCCCGTAACCCCAAGGGATGACACGATATATAAAAATCCTTCCGCATCTTTCGCAATCTTTGCAATACGGTCCTCGGAGGTGGGAGCTACCATGGAAATGAGGGAAATGCCGAAGTCCCTGCAGTCCTGCAAAAACTCTTCCCGTTCTTCATAGGGCACATCCGGAAGAATCAGTCCGGAAACCCCTGCTTCCTTGGCCTTTTCCATAAACTTTCTGCTGCCGTAGGAGAAAACCACATTGGCATAGGTCATATACACAAAGGGCACATCCACTTCCTGCCGAAGCTCCCTGGTCATTTGAAAAACCTGCTCTGTGGTGCATCCTCCTTGTAAGGCCCGAAGGTCAGCTTCCATAATCACCGGACCCTCTGCGGTGGGGTCGGAGAAGGAATCCCAACTCAATCAGGTCCGCTCCATTTTTCCACCATGCTTTTTTTACCAGCTTCTTGGTACTTTTCCAAATCCGGATCTCCACAGGTTATAAAAGGAATAAATGCCTTTCCCTTTGCAAATGCTTCTTTTATGTTTTCTCATTCTACCAAGTCCTCCCTCTGAAACGTGCTACGGAAACACAGTCCTTATCCCCTCTTCCGGAGATGCAGATAACAATACTTTCCTCCTTACTCTCTCCTTCACACCTTCATGCCGTAGGAAATGGCATGGGCGGATTCAATGGCGGGATGATTCCCTCCATTTTTCGAAAAGATACTCAAAAGGCCTCTACCGCCTCTAAATCCGTTACCGGCACATACTTTGCCCGTCCGCTGTCATGGAGTGCTGCGTGCTCGGTCCGATTCCCGGGATAATCCAGTCCTGCGGAAATGGAGTATACCGGGGCAATCTGTCCGAATTCATCCTGACAGAAGTAGGACTTCATGCCGTGGAAAATACCCAGCTTTCCTACCGCAATGGTGGCCGCAGTTTCCTCCGTATCCACCCCTCTTCCTGCGGCCTCACAGCCAATCAGTTCTACACCCTCATCCGGAATAAAATGGTAGAAGGTTCCGATGGCATTGGAGCCTCCTCCCACGCAGGCCAATACTGCTCGCAGGGAAGCTTTCCTTCCTTTTCCAAAAATCTCTTCCCGAATCTCCTTGGAAATCACCGCCTGAAAATCCCTGACCATGGTAGGGAAGGGGTGAGGTCCCATAACGGAACCGAGGCAATAATGGGTATCGGAAATTCTCTTGGTCCACTCTCTCATGGCCTCAGACACCGCATCCTTTAAGGTGGCAGTTCCGGTCTTTACTGGAAACCACCTCCGCTCCTAAAAAGACGCATCTTGTAAACATTTAAGGCCTGACGCTCAATGTCCTCCTGCCCCATGAAGACCACACATTCCATGCCGAAAAAGGGCAGCTGCCGTTGCCGTTGCCACACCGTGCTGTCCTGCTCCGGTTTCCGCAATCAGTCTGGTCTTTCCCATGCGCTTTGCCAGCAAGGCCTGCCCCAAAACATTGTTGATTTTGTGGGCTCCGGTGTGGTTTAAGTCCTCTCTCTTTAAGTAAATCTTGGCACCGCCAAGATCCTTCGTCATCTTTTCCGCATAATACAGGCGGGAGGGCCGTCCTGCATAGTCATTTAAGTAACGGCTTAACTCCTTCTGAAATGCAGGATCCGCCTTAGCCTCTGTATAGGCCTTATCCAATTCTTCTATTGCCTGCATCAGGGTTTCCGGAATATACTGTCCTCCGTGAATCCCAAAACGTCCAATTTTTTCTGCCATACTACTCCTTTCAGGATGTATCTTTCATTCCATCTTCATTGCTACTTCTTTGTATCTTTATTGCATCTTTTATTGTATCTTCTTTGCTTCCATTTCTTCACAAAGTCTGCTTCTCATATTCTCTCACCAAATGTATAAAAGCTATCCATCTTCTCCGGGCTTTTCCGGACACCATCTTCCCCCTGCTCCTCGATTCCGGAGCTGACATCCAATCCATAGGGGAAAAATGCTTTTGATTTTTCTCTACTACATTTTCCGGGGAAAGTCCTCCTGCCAAGATATAGGGACGACGGATCTTTTGTAAAAAGTCCCTGCCTCCGCCTTCTTTCCTTCCCCTTCCCTCCATCCAGAAGGATCAGGTCCGCTGGGGAGGCATTTGCCCGTTCTATATCCTTTTTCTTCTTTTTAAGATAAAGGCTTGCCAGAAAGGAGCTCCCTCTAAGCTTTTCCATTTTTCTCCTTAAGCTCAAGAACATAGGACTCCTCTTCTTCTCCATGGAGCTGAACCCCTTGGATAATCCCCTCCTGCAAAAGCTCCAAAATCTTCGGAATCTCTTCCTCTACAAAGACTCCCACCCCAGGAATGGAGGTTTCTAACTTTGCCCGTAGACGCCTTGCCTGCTCCTTGTCCACAAAAGCGTTTGCTTTTTCTTATAGAAGACACAGCCCACATAATCTATGGGAAGCTTCTGCAAATGCTAATTTCCTCTTCCTTTCGTGATACCCGCAGTACTTGACGATCATGCCCCTTCCTTTCCTGCCTTAGCTTTGGGAAGCTTTTCTGTACTCTTCCAAAAAGGCCAATGCCTTTCCGCTACTGATGGCTTCCTCCGCCAGGTGAATGCCTTCCTCTATGCTTTCCGCCTTTCCGGCGATAAAAAGGCTGCTCCGCATTTAACAAAAAGAGCCGTTTTTCTTCTGCCCTGGATTTCATTGCCCAAAAGTCCCTTAGTAATTGCCGCATTTTTCACGCATCTCCCCCCACAAGCTCCTCTTTCTTTCCTCTTTCCAAATGGAAGTCCTCCGGAGCAATCTCAAAGATTCGGCTTTGTCCATCCCTTAATTCGCACACCAAGGTCTTGTCGGAAACGGAAATTTCATCCATGCCGTCCTCTCCGTAGACCACCAACGCCCGCTTTACCCCTAAGTGATGCAGCACTGCCGCCATCGGCTCTAATAGTCTTTCCTGATATACCCCAAGAAGCATGGCATCCGGCTTTGCAGGGTTGGTCAGGGGTCCAAGGATATTGAAAATGGTCCGAAAGCCCAATTCCTTACGGATAGCGCCCACATACTTCATGGCGGTATGGTAGTGCTGGGCAAAAGAGGAAGCAAAGACCTGTGTTCTTCAGCATTTCCTCCGCCTTTTTCCTTGCCCTGTACAATGTTAATGCCCAAAGGCCTCCTGACAATCAGCGGTGCCGGACTTGGAGGAGGCTGCCCGATTTCCGTGCTTTGCCACCTTTACGCCTCAAGAAGCTACCACCAAGGCGGAGGTGGTGGAAATGTTGTAGCTGTTGCTGTGGTCTCCACCGGTTCCTACGATTTCCAAAACCTCCATGCCCTCATGCTTTACCTCTGTGGCGTGTTCCCGCATCGCCTTGGCAAATGCTGTTATCTCCGTGATGTTTTCTTCCTCCCGCTTTCTGCAGGCCAGAGCCGTAAGAAAGGCGGTATTTTGCACCGGAGAGCTTTTCCCGTCCAGAATTTCATTCATGCTTTCGTAGCTTTCCTGAAAGCTTAAATCCTCTCCCAACACCAGTTTTTTGATACATTCCTGCAGCATACTCGCTCCTTTCTTTCCCTTACCCTCTGCTTTTTCTTATTTCAATAGGCTCCCGTAGTTCCTGAAGCTTTTCCTTCTTGCTCTCTGCCCGCATCAGGCTTTCTCCGATGAGCACCGCATCCACCCCGGCTTCCTCTAAAAGCCTTAGCTCTTCCGGCCTGGACATTCCGCTTTCCGCCACGAAGAGCTGCCCCTTTGGCACCAAATTTCTTAGGGATAGGCTGTTTTCCATGTTTACGGAAAAGGTCTTTAGGTTTCTGTTGTTGACTCCGATTATCTCCGCTCCCACAGAGAGGGCACAGCGGATTTCCTCCTCATCATGGCATTCCACCAAGGCATCCAGTCCCAACTTTCCGGCAATTCCCAGAAATTCCTTCAATTCCTTTTCACCAAGAAGAGACAATCAGGAGAATGGCTTTTCGCTCCTAAAAAGCTTGGCCTGATATATCTGGTAGGGGTCAATCAGAAAAGTCCTTCCGAAGCACCGGCACCGAAACCGCCTCTGCAATTTCTTTTAAATATTGATCCTTCCCCAGAAAATACTTAGGCTCCGTCAAACAGGAAATGGCGTCAATGCCGGCAGCTTCATAGTCCTTTGCAATCTGTAAATAGGGAAAATCCTCTGCGATAATGCCTTTGGAGGGGGAAGCTTTCTTCACCTCTCCGATAATGGATAAGCCCTCCTTGGCTAAGGGCTTGGTAAAAGCTTTTGCCTTCTTTTCCCGAGCGTGTTGTGACTTGATTCTTCCCTGCTCCTCCAAAAGCCTTTCCAGCTCCAAAAGAGAAAGTAGCTTTTTCTCCTCTTCCACAGCCTTTAGTCTTTCCCTTGCGATTTCCTCTAAAATACTCATTTGCTTCTACCCTTATGCTTCCTTACAAATCCTTGCAAAGTTTTCCAAAATCTTCGCTCCGTCCTTGGTCATGATGCTTTCCGGGTGGAACTGTACGCCGTAAACCTTCCGTGCACTGTCTTCCACCGCCATCACTTCCTCCTGCTTGGTTTTTCCGGTAATCCGAAGCTCTGTGCCCTCCAGACTTTCCTCCTCGGCAATGAGGCTATGGTAGCGAGCCACCTTCATTTTCCGACCAAGACCTTTAAAAAGCTCCGAGTCTTCCACAATGTCCACCTCGGACTGTCTGCCGTGCATGGGTTTTATGGCGTGGCTTACGGTGCCTCCATAGACCTGACAGATAGCCTGTTCTCCAAGACAAACCCCAAGAATAGGGATTTTTCCCCGAAGAGAACGAATCACTTGGGGGCAAATGCCGGAATTTTCCGGTCTGCCCGGTCCGGGAGAAAGAACGATTCCTGCCGGCTTCATGGCCTCGATTTCTTCCACCGTTTTTCCCGTCGTTTCGAATCACTTCCACCCTCTCGTATTGGGACAGCATCTGATACAGGTTAAAGGTAAAGCTGTCATAGTTATCAATTAAAAGAATCATTCTGCCTCCTCCCCTCTTCGAATGGCTTCCACCATGGCCTGGGCCTTATTCTTACACTCCTCAAATTCCTTTTCCTCGGAGGAGTCCACCACGATGCCGGCTCCGGAGCGAATCCCCACCTTTCCGTTTTTTCTTATAGGCAAAGCGGATCGCAATACAGAGGTCCAGATTTCCGTTGAAAATCAATGTATCCGATTCCTCCCACCCGTAGATACGGCGGTTTTTGCTCTATATCGTCAATCAGCTGCATGGCCCGAATCTTCGGTGCTCCGCTTAGGGTTCCGGCAGGAAGCTACGGCGGATACGCAGTCCAGCGCGTCATAACCTTCCTTAAGCTCTCCCATTACCGTGGAGCCGATATGCATCACATGGGAATAACGCTGAATCTCGTGGTACTTTTTCCACCTTCACGGTGCCTACCTTGGCGATTTTCCCGATATCGTTTCTGCCTAAATCCACCAGCATATCGTGCTCGGAAACTTCCTTTTCATCCTGCAAAAGCTCCATGGCGATGCGCTTGTCCTCTTCCTCTGTGGTTCCCCTCTTTCTGGTGCCTGCCAGAGGGAAGGTCTGCAAAACGCCCTCCTCAAGCTTCACCAAAGTTTCCGGACTAGCTCCTGCCAGCTCCAAATCCTTACTGGAAAAAGTAGAAAAAGGTAAGGGGAGGATTTAAGCAACGAAGGTGCCTATAGCTTTCCAAAAGACTTCCCTCATAGTCCGCTTCCAGCCTGTTGGAGAGGACGATTTGGAAAATGTCTCCATCCTTCAAATGTCTCTTGGCCTTCTTTACCATTTGCATATATTCTTCCTTGCTGTGGAGGAGGCGGAAGTCGCTTAGGCATCTGCCGGGCTCTTCCTTCTTCTGCTCTCCGTTCTTTAAGAGCCTATGCATATTTTTCCAATTCCAAAACCGCTCTCTTATAGCCTGCCTCGCCCTCGGAAAGGGACATATTCACAATCAGGAAAATCTTTTGCAGGAAGTGGTCAAAAACAGATTACCTTGTCAAAGAGCATCAGGTCCAAATCCTGGAAGTCCTCCTCATCCTTTCCGGAAAAATGAAGGCTGTTCTCCTCATACCGGATAAAGTCATAAGCGAAGTATCCAACCAGTCCTCCGGTAAAGGAAGGGGCCCCAGGTACCTTGGGCGCCTTGTGCTCTTGAAGGATTTGCCGGATTAGAGCCTTGGGATCCTTGGTGGGAAGCTTTAAGCCGGAGCTTTCTACGATGCCGTTTTTACAGGAAATGCTTTGCTTCGGATCATAGCCCAGAAAGGTATATCTTCCCCATTTTTCTCTGTCCTCCATGGATTCCAGTAAAAAGACATTTTTGCGAAATATTTTTTTCAAAATGGATAAGGCGGTAATAGGGGTAATGAAAGTCCGAAAAGAAATCTCCTTCATGACGGGAAGCAGGCGAAGGCTTTCATCCTTTCTGATAGGCTTCCATTTCCACAAGACTTGGTCTAATCATCATTTTCTTCCTTTCTCTAACTAGTCATATCTGCATGGGAAGTTATTTTTGCTCTTATCAAAAGGACTCTTGAATGCGTTTTCCCTTTTATCAAAAACTATCTTAAAAATTTCCAAAATCCATTTTTGAAAATAAAAAACCCCCAGCAGAATAAAAATTCTGCTAGGGACGAAAAATTAAAGTTCGCGGTGCCACCCTAGTTCACGATTCACTCGTGCTCTTAGCAAGGTACTAACATACCTCCGAAACTAACGCATTCCTACGCGTCATGGAATACTCGGATTGCTCCTTTGACCATGCCCTCAGTGGTCCATTTGCTAAGCTGTGTTCTGCCCGGCTCTCACCTTCCCGGACTCTCTGTGAGCTCATACTTAACGTTATCTCCACCTCAACGGTTTTATAGTTCTAATGTTTAACACAACTTGACTTTTCTCGTCAAGAACTTTTTATAAATTTATTTAACCGACTGCTCTGTTATAGGTTTCCGTCATCTTGGAAGCGGCCTCGCTGATTTTTTGGAAGCTTCCATCGGTAGCCCATAAAATTTGCAATTCATTCTCGGAAAATCCTTTTCCGCTTTCTTTCCGGTCAATCATCTCCTGAAGCTGCTTCTTAAAATCTCCGGCAGCATCTGCAAAGGTAGTAACGTAATAGTTGTTATCAAAGCCTTCCTTCTCCGCAGCATCTTTATCCTTGGAAAGAGGCACAAATTCCAAAAGCAGGGTAGCCAGCTCGTCATACGCAGGACGTATCTTTGTCAAATCAAGGTCGGCAATATTGGCTTCCGCTACATTGGGTTGCTCAGAAAAGGCATCAATAATTTGATTTTTCAGATCCATGATTCTCAGCATATCATAGCGAATCGTTAAGCCGTTGTCCTTCATTCTCTGCATTTCTTCTTGCTGTCTTTCCACAGAAAGGCTGTGAATGGTCTGCAGTATAAGTATCTGCCGGATCGATATAGCTTTTGTACCAAGGGGAAAAAGTCTGCTATGAATTTCCTGGGCCTTGGCATACTGATCATCCTTATAAGCCTGCAAATCTCCATAGCTGGCCGCCTCGTTATAAACCTTCATGGTTTCCAGTACAATAGGAGCCAAAGTTTTTACCTGCTCATCTAAATCAGTAAACTTGGTTCCGGCATTGGCCTGATCCAGATAGTTCTGTACCTGCTCCATGTCATAATCGCTAAAGCTGACCGTAGTATAATGTCCACCTTCTATTACCTTGAACTCGGTCTCCGGCTCTACTCCCTCAAAATATCTGCCGATATTATCTTCAAAATTACCGGTTAGGAAATTGCTGAAATCCACGTAATTGTTGTATTGTGTCAGCTCATCGTCGCTTTCCCCGGAATCCGGGAAAGGTTCTTTTCAAAGCATCCAAGGGGTTATTCCCGGAATCACTGCTGTCCCCGCCGCTCTCTCCGCTTTTTTCCTGCTTTATAGCATTCTGAGCCATCTTTAAGTCTTCACAGGCGGAAAGACTGAGGGCTAAGGCAATTGCGCCAAGTCCTAAAAACGATTTTTCATACATTTTCTCCTCATCAAAAAGATTCTGCATCTTTCTTTATTTTAAGAAAAGATACAGAACTAATTATACTAAAAATTTAAATTTTTTTACAAGAAACAGAAAGAATTTCATCAAAAAGCAAAAGCTTTATTTAGCTTATGACTTTGCTATAGCTTTGAACCATATTAATAGATGCCCAATCTATCTTTAAAAAGCTGCCATCTACATTTGTCTGCCCATAATCCTTCTCTGTAAATGGCTCATTTTCGTCTATCCTACGAATCATTTCCTGAATCTGTTTTGCAAACTCTTTGGAATCATTGACAAATTCCGACAAATCTTCAGAAATAGTGGGGTCAGTAAACAATTCCGCATCAATTGCTTTCCGATTCCCTATCATTTTTTTCGAAATCCGATAGGGTAGCCAGAAATTCCTCATAGGCAGGACGAATGTTAGATAAATCCAGCTTTATCATCTCTTCCTGGACAAGATTTTGATTTATTATTTCATCCATAATTTGATTTCGTAGAGAGAACAGCTTTAACATGTTATAACGGATAATGTAGCCCCGTTCTTTCATTGCCCGGATTTCCTCTTCCATTTTTTTTGAAGAAAGCTCATCAATAGCCCGCTTATATTCCAACAATGGAGCTTTAGAACTCTCTACCAAAGGGAAAAGACGGCTGTGAATTTCCTTTGCCCCTTCATAGTGATCATTTTTATAGGTCTCCGCCTGTCCATAAGCTGCTGCCTCGTTATAAATTTCCATAGTCTTTAAGATTAAAGGAGCTAGGGTTTTTACCGGCTTATCCACCTCAGGGAAATGCGTCCCTCCATTCGCTATTTTGCATAACATGTCGGATAAAATCAAAGTCTTCCGGGTAAAGCCTTCCTTGAGATACTCCTTCCCCTCCACCAAATGAAACTCCGGTTCATTACGAACTCCCTGAAAATAAAATACTGAAATGTAGTGATAACGAGCAGCCAGGAAATTACTGAAGCTAGCATAGATATTGTACTCTCCATTTTCCATTTTAAGATCTCCCTTTTTAAATACATCCATAGGTTGGTCTCCTAACTGCTCTGTGTTTCTTTGTCTTCTCCTTTCTGAAAAGTATTTTGTACCATCTTAATATCATCGCAGGCAGAAAGGCTGAAAATCATAGCCAAGATACTGATACAAAGCATAGCTTTTTCATATATATTCCCCAAAAAGGCATCCTCTACAGCGGCGTAGCACTTTCCTAAGCTTCCCTTTGGAAAATATTAGAAAACACATGCTCCGCAAGAGATATTCAACGAGATATCGCACGCTCTGCGAGGATACTCGTTATGAACAGATACGTCGCACGCTACGCCTGCGCTACTCGTTAAGAATAAAAAGTTCTGTATTCTTCTATTTTTAAGAATGAATACAGAACTCATTATATAAGAAAATGCTGTTTTTACAAGTTTTACAAGAAGACTTTTTGACTACTTCTTTCGCTTCCTCCAAGGCCTTTCTGCAACCGCATGGCAAATGCCCTCGCTACTGGTGGTGGCTCCTGCCACCGCATCCACGTCGGTACTCTGCTTTTTCCAGAAATTTCCGGAATCACCTTCTTCTGTGCGTCAAAGAAATATTCTTCATCGTCCTTGGTTTTCACAATGTCGATGGCAGTAATCTTTCCCCGGAAATGGTGACTTTCACTCCACATTGCCATTGTAGGCGGAAGCCTTTCCAAAGCATTCTCCGTCTTTATAAGCTCCGGATGCACTATTCCCAGCAGCAGCTTTTGGGAATCGGAAGAAGCATTTGAGGAATTCGTAGAGTCTTTATCTCCGCTATCTTCTGACTGCTTTTTCGGAAGAATTACTTTTTTTCCTCCCCTGTTTCGATGCTTTCCGACCTTTTCTGTTAGTTTTCCGTCACTTTCCCTTGCTTTTCCGCTATAGTTTCCTGTGCTCTGATTTTATCCACATTTGCCTCCAGTGCGGCGCGATATTTCCCGGCACTGTAAAAGCCGCTGAGACAAAGACAGACAATGGGCAAAATCCCCCCGATGCGAAGCAAAGGAAATGTCTTTTTCTCCTTGCTTTCCTTTTTGCATTCTATACTGCCTGATTCGTAAGAATCCGTAAAATCCAAAAATGAAGCTGTAAATCATCAGGGGTAAAGAAATACTCTCCCTTTCCCACGAATCAACGCCCCCTGATAGATAAAGAAAATGTGCAGGTACAAAAGCAGGTAAAAAAGATAGGACCAGTTTTGTAATTTTTTCCAGGTCTTTCCCTGCATTTTCCGCCGAACGGTCTGAAAGGAAGTAATAGTGAGCGGAATTAACAAAAGAATCATCAGACAAGACACGATAGCTGCATGAAGCTCCATCAGGCTGATATGCCCCTGTCCAAGGAATAAGGCGCCAAAGTATTTTTCCGCCAAAGGCCAGGTTATGGGCCAAAGTAATCAGAGATGCGCAAATAGCCATTTCCCTCGAAGAAGATAGATGGTCTTTCTTCCGGCAAAACTCTTAGGAAGCACCGGTGCCAGCATCACCCAGATAAAGAGAGAGCCTGCCAGCACACCCCTTTGCATGATTTTCTTAAAAAAGAAGTCCAAAAAGGGAAGTCCTCCCTCCCTTGGATAAAAAATGCTTACCAAAGGAAAGGAGGATACAAATCCCATACAACACTGCCGGCTTCTTCTTTAATGCTTTTTCCAAAGAAATGGAAAAATGCTAAACTGCATAGTAAAGTAAGAATCACAATCATTGTACGACTACCTCGAATTTTACTTCAGGATATCCGTCAGCCTTGATGGTTACAGGATAGGTTCCGGGGCCGTCAAAGTACTTTACTTCCTGATCGTCCTTCTTATAGGTAGCCTCGGTATTTACGCTGCCGTCATCATTGAAAAATGTTCTTTCCGAATCTTCTTCCGGAACCGCCCTTAAACTCCTGCTCTCCGATGGTCTGCGGAGCTTGTAGAAGCAATGTAGTTTGCGATAGTCAGCTGATCTGCGTTTTCTGCAAGGCTTAACTTGTTATTTTCAAAATGGAAGTCCTCCGCCTTTAAGCCGGATTCTACCAGTACCTTAAAGGATACATCGGTAAGCTTGTCGTTAGAGAATACCAGCTGGTACTTTCCGGGAGTCATTTCCTTAGGCAGTACCAAAACACCGGCGGTGTCTGTATTAACCTCTCCCTTTACCTCACTCTTCCTACTGAGAACCTTGCCAAGAGCGTAGCTGTCTTCTCCGGTGGAAAGCTGATAATTCACTTTGGTGCCTTCCGGACTGTAGCTTACCTTCTCGTCTCCGCTAACCTTATACTCAGCAGGAGCAATCTTCTTCACATGAAGGTTTACGGGAACCTCCACATCATCCTCGTCCATTAAGAAGTAGGTAATCTTTACAATGTCCTTGTCCTGAATATCTTCAAAACGCTTAAACTCTTTCTGAGCCTTATGGTTGGTGTCCTCGAAAGCCACAGCGGAAAATGCCAGTTCCTCCGGCTTTACCCAGATATTGTCCTCATGCTTTAAGCCGTACTTTGCGCCGTCCTTGGTTTCCAGAATCGCAGCCTGTACGATTTCAGAGTCCATATCCAAACCGCTGACTTCGATTTCATAATTTCCGTAGGAAGAAGTGGTGGTAATCTCCGCTTCGGTGTCCTTCGCTTCATTTGTAGTGCCTTGAGTCTTGGAAAGAGTTCCGTCGGAGTTTAATACCTTATACTCCTTAGGGTTCAGTGCTGACTTCACTTTCAATAGCCCCCATCAAAGTAAGAAGAGCATTCTTGCTTTCCTTCTTCTCCTCCAATGCCTTCTTGGCATCCTCATAGAGGGACTTCGGAATCGCAACGTTCACGTGCTTAATTCCCTTATAGACAGAGCCTTCTCCCTCTACGGCACCGTCCGCCATCACAAACTTCTCCACCTTTTCCTTAGTAGGAGAGCTGGCACTGTCATACATTCCTGTCTCCCGGAAACCGTCCTTTGTTACCTTATCCTCCGCATCCAGCTGTGCCTTCAAATCCTTCCCCTCTTCCGGAGCAATATCCTTTAATTCTCCGTAGTAAAAATCCGCATAGGAACGGTCATCTTTACAAAGACATAATCAGACTTCTCCGCCTGGGCTGCAGTGCTTTCTGCAGCCTTCTCCGATCCTGCAGCTGTGGTGGCAGTCTCCTGCTTCTTTCCGCAAGCCATTACGGAGGATGCTAAAATGATGGCGGAAGCGCCAAGAATCCAATGTTTTCTCATAATACCCCTTTCTGTCTACGCAATACTGCTTCGCTTTGTAGTATTCTCGTGGAAGAACAAGCTTGCCGAACGGTAGTTTTGCTCCCATCCAAGAAAGACTTGTTTAACACGCAAAAAGCACCATCCTATTGGAAATAGGCTGATGCCGATGCTTATACTAACACCACACCTTCCATGATAGATATCACAAAGCTTTTAGTTAGTTTCATCTATCTTTCACGGCAGTATTATGACAGAGGAGAGGAAACTTGTCAATCCTCTTATATTAAACACTTGTCATTCTTTATTTAATCTACTTTTTCCCAGCTTTTGTAAAAATCTGATTCTGGGATTCCTGATAAAGGGGTGCTAAAAGCTCTTCAATCTTCGCCTTTCTCTTCTTTAGAAAAATGGAGAAGATTACCCTCTTTACTTAATTTATTTCTGTACTCCACCCGTATTTTTCTTTACATAAGCTCTTTCCTGCAAAGGCCATGGAAAAAGGATACATCCTTAAGTAACGCCAGATCTTCTTCCGACAGATTCTCCTTGGCTCTGGGAGAAAGAATTTGCAAAATCCAAAACAGGACTGTGATCATCCTCTAAAAATACTTGGCGGAAAGATTGTGTTCCTGCCGGGCAAATTCCTCCATGGTATTTTTCACTGCCCTCCACAATTCCGCTTTGCAACGCCTTATAGATTTTTATCTTGGGAAGCTCTCTGGTTTTTCCTAAAAGAAGCTGCAAAGGCTCTTCCCATGCGAGACTCATCCTCCACTCCTAAAATCAATCCGTCAAAATCCGCTGCAGAGGTCAGTGGCTTTTCCACGGTATAAAAATCCCGAAAGCCAAGACAATGCCACACCAAAAGCTCCATTCCCTTGCTTTGAAAATCCTCTTGAAAAATAGCACCCTTGTCTCCATCTAAAACATTCCACATTTCCTCTTCGCTGTCAAAAAGATAGGGTAGCTCCATGAGAGAGAGCTTTGCAGAAAGCTTCTTTGCGGAAGGTAGGGGCAGTCTTACCATGTCCAGATTACCGGAGCGAAACCGTTCCAACAAAGCCAGGTCGTTATCCTTGTCCTTGGGGCTAAGAATCTTAATCTCTATCCTCCCACGGCTTTTTTCCTTCACTTCTTTGGCAAAACGCTTGGTCATCTGCAAAGTGTAATCATCATTGTTCGCCAATAAGCCGTAAGTTAATACAATCTTATTATTCTTGCTTTTTCATAATGGCGGGATGTCCTGTACCGGAGCAGGCTGTCAAAAAGAAAAAGGAAAATATCAGAAGCAATGCCCAAAATGTTCGCCGAAAAAGGAGAAGAATCACTACCGTTTCCCCAGTCCTCTCTTTTCCAAACTGCTCTTTTCTATTTTTGCTATTTCTGTCCTATCCTTCTGAAAAAGAACAGTTCCTATCCCATTTCATCCTTTACCCTCATTTCTCTATACTATTTAAATTCTTAAATCTAAAAAGTATTTCGTCAATGAGTAGTTGAAAAATAAGTAGATGGGGAGATGTAATTGTTTTGCACAAAATGATTTTATGGAATATAGGTCTGAAATAGGGGCAGTCTGAGCCCACGGGTTCTTTGCTTTTGTCTTGTAAAGCTAAGAACCCCTGTGAGAGGCTGGCAGAGCGTGCCCCGCCTTTCAGACCCTATATTCCATAAAAATCATGTTTTATATCAGTTTCATCTCCCCCATCTACTTATTGATTTTCATAGAGAATCAGAAATACGCTTCTTCATCTCCTCTACTTGAAAGCAAATTCTTTGGAAGAATACACAATGGCGCCTTTTCCGGAAAAGCCTTGAATCTGCACGGCCTGGTCGGAGCTGACCACCACTACCGGGTAGCCGGACTGGGAAAAATCATTGGCCATTCGACTTAGGGCAAAGTCTGCCGATTCTCCTTCCTTCGTGAAGATTACCTGCATTCGGGGATCCAGGCGCAAGGTTTTTCCCCGGATTACTTTTTCACCCGATACGCATCAAAAATCAAATACAAATCCACATCATGGTAGGCTGCATATTCGGAAAGCAGGGGAAGAATCTGTTCTCTTCCCGCCATCAAATCCGTTTGCGCCAGTGCCTTCCATTCTTCCTTTGCAAAAAGGAAGTTATAGCCGTCCACCAGAATCTTTTTCCGCTTATTTTTCTTGCCCTTCTTGGCGTACTGGGCTCTGGCCTCCTCCAGACGAGCTTCCTTCTCCTTGGATAAAAACAATTTTTGCTCGGTACGAATGGCTTCCTGTCCCCGATTTCTTAAGGGGCCGAAGGTTCTTTCAAAAATCGCCTCAATTCCTCCTCTAAGGAAATGCCTTCTTCGCCCTTTTTCTTTTTCTCCGAGTGCCCCCCTATGTTCTTAAGCTGTAAAGAAGCGGAACCGTTAAGCTTCGAAGAGGAATCTCCTGATTTTCCGACGGAAGTATTTTCCTCCCATCCGTCCTGCCCTAAAGCCGCCTCGAAACAAGCTCTTCCCCATAGTAAAAGTTTTTCCTGCAGTAGTGAGTGAAGCTCCTCCGACGGAATCCCTGAAACGTTCCTCCAATACTGCTAAGGCTTGTTCCTCTTCCATTTCCTGATAAGAGGAAAATGAGAAAGAAAAACTTTCTCCCTCTCCCTGCACAAAACTTTGCAGCTCCGAAAGGCTTGTCCCGGGAATCTTTCCCAGTAGCTGATAGCTTTCTCCCTCGGAAAGCAGACTCCTCCTGCTTTCCCTTTTGTCTTTCAATCTCCTGCAAAATCTTTCCAAGCTTCTCCTGAGAAGCTGAGATTTCATAGGAAAAATACGGCATTAACAGCCGAACCCCTGCTGTAGCTTGAGCCATGCGAAAGGCCTGATACACCGCCTCCTGAAAGTCCACATAATAGGCGGAGCCTCGAGAAAAGCTTAAAGTGGAAATTTCAAAGCATAGTTCTCATAGGGGCCGGAAAGGAGCGGTCCCGGAAAATGCTCCTCTGCCCACTCAGTTTCCAAGCGGGAAATCCATTCCTCCGGTAGCTCTCCTCTTTTCTCTATGGAAAAATGCTTTTCTTTTCCGGATTTCTGCTATTCTCACAATCCCTTTCGCTCTTTCCCTCCTCCTGCTGCTCCCCAAAGAATTCTACTTCCTTGGGAATTAAGCGAAGAAGCAGAGAAATCCTGTGACCGGGTTCCAGCACAGCTCCCCTTCCATAGGCTTCTCTACGGGGACTTTCCCCATAACGAAGCTTCGGCTTGGAAAAATGCAGTTTCTTCCCCAGCCTCTTGGCAAACAAATCCGTCAGGAGTTCTTTTTGCAGATTTCCGGACAGCTGAGCAGTGACCTGCTTTTCTGCCAAAGAAATAGAAATCCCCCACTCCGGAAATTCCTTTTGCAGCTCCTCCAAATCCTTTCGATAGGAAAGAATCTCCTCTCCTTCAAGAGATAAAAGGGTAGGAAAATAACCTTCTTTCTCTTTCTCACTATGCTCATCCACCGGGAAATAGCCAAGACCCGCATTTTCCGAAATCGGCATGGTAAAAGCATTCCCGGCTCTATGCTCTCTACAGCCTCCTCTTCTACCCCTTCCAAATGTAACTCCAAAGCCTTTTCGGAAGGCCGCCATTCCTGCCGTAAGGAAAGGCTTCCCCCCAAAAGCTTCGCTCTTCCGATTCTTCTTCCTTCCGGACTTTTGCTAATCTTATATAAAATTCCCCGCAATTCCTCGCTATAGGCCGGCATTTGACAAAGAGCAAAAATCCAGGAAAAAAGTTCGGTGATTCCCTCCTGCTTTAATGCAGAGGTGAAGAAAAGAGGAAAAAGCTTTCTCTCCTGTATATTTTCCTGCAAAAAGCTAAGGGGAAGCCGTCCATTTTCCAGATACTCCGCGGTTCCCTCTTCGGATAATAAGGCAAGATTTTCCAGAAAATCCTGACAATCCTCTGATGGAACTGCCTTCTGTCCTATAGCCTCCTTCTTCTCTGGAGCTTCCTTTTGTTCTAAAGCTGCATTCTCCTTGGAAGCTACTGTCCGGCTAAAATCCTCTTCCTGTAAAAATCTTGCCAAGTCGGAAAAAGTATAGGGAGAAAAGTTGATAATCCCCTCACAGGAAAAGGCCTCTTGGATTTCTCTTAACAAAGCTTCCCTATCCCCTTGGAAAAGGTCCATTTTATTTACCACCAAAAAAAGAGGAATTCCCTTCTCTCGCGCTTTTTCCCAGAGATGCAACTCTCGCTTTTGAATACCGTCATTTCCGTCAATCAGCAGAATACCGTAGTCCATAACCGCAAGACAACGCTCCATCTCCGAGGAAAACTCCTGATGTCCGGGAGTATCCAAAAGAAAAACGCTTATTTTTCCTTGGTAAAATAAACGCTTTTTGCATAAATCGTAATTCCTTTTTCGTTCCAGACTGTCCTTGTCTAAAACACTATCTCCATGGTCTACCCTGCCCTTTTTCCGAAAATTCTCCCGCTTTCATAGAGAAGAGCCTCCGAAAGACTGGTCTTTCCTCTGTCCACATGGGCCAGCAAAAGCAAAGTACGATATTTTCCATACGAACCTCTGTTTCCGCCATTTCTTTTTATATTCTTAGGCTTTTTGGTCAAAGAAGCTTTCTGAACCTTTTGTCAAAGAAGCTTTCTGACCTTCTTCCCAAAAACCTGTTTTATGAGGAATCTACTTTTTGTATTTCTCCGCAATACAGAACCAAAAGCTTCTACACATTCCTCCGGATTTAAGCCCTCTTCATTCAGAATTTCATGGGCACATTGCAGGTAGAGGGCCTTTCTTTCGTTATATAGGTCTTTCAGGGTAAAGCCATCGGGAATCGCCACCCCTCTTTTCACCGGGTCACCGATTCTTTTTTCCACCTCGGAAAAAGGCACATCCAAGAAAATCACCAAAGAATTCTCCCGTAAATGCTCCATAGCTCTCTTTCCGTAGCAAATAGAGCCGCCCTGGAGCAAGAACCATATTGTTCATGGAGAGCTCTGCTCCCACTTCCTCTTCCAAAAGGAGAAAGCCCTCCCTTCCCCGCTCCGCAATAATTTCCCGAAGCAACTGTCCGGTCTTTTCCTGAATCACCAAATCCATATCCAGAAAGGACATGCCTAATTTTTTCGCCAGCAATACCCCTAAGACGCTTTTTCCCGCTGGAGGGCATTCCGATTAAACAAATATTCATAAGACTATCCTTTCCGCTTTTTGATGTTCCTACTTTAAGTCCACTTTTTCTACTCCGGTCTTCTTCCATAAAGTCCGGCTTTTTCTCGTCTACTTTTCGTTCTGAAAATTATACTTTTTCTTTTTTCAGATTTTCGTTCTGAAAATCCGGATTTTTCTCTTACATTTGCTCCCCATAGAGGCTAAGGGGCGGAATAAGCTGTTTCTTTCTGGAAACCACATTTTTCCACACAGCGGTAAAGCCCTCTATCTCTTCTCCGGAAAAAATCAAAGCTTTCCTTCTTGGGCTCCAGCAAAAAGGCATTTTTGAATCAGGCTGTCCGCTCTATGACCAACAGCCAGAAGCAGAGTATCCTGTTTTAAAATGTTGGTGAGCATCACAAAGGCCATGTCCAGATTTTCTTCTCCTAAAGCCTCCTTCGCAAAATGGAAGAGTCTGGGCTTTTATGGAAAGAAGCTCTTCTTCATTTAAGGAGCTTACCTGACTGACACCAAAATGAATATCCCCTGCAGTAAAGGTCTTAAAGTCCTGATAGAAAAATCTCCCTGATCCGTCTTCTGCTTTAAATCGAGGCGGCGGAAAACATTTCCATGGCATACTTTTTCAATATCCACTCCGGCAATCTCCGCCAACGCTCTTCCTGCCATCTCATCGGTCTTGGTACAGGTAGGAGAACGGAAAAAGGAGGGTATCGAAATGATAGCGGACATCATCAAGCCTGCGGTTTGTGGATCGATTTCCACTTTATTTTCCTGATACATCAGGTACACAATTGTGCTGGTACAGCCCAGAGGTTGATTTCTAAAAATACACCGGTCCCCAAGGTCTGAATGGTTCCCAGTCTATGATGATCAATGATTTCCAGAATCTCCGCATTTTCCATGCCGTCCAACGCCTGTCCCAGCTCATTATGATCCACCATAATGACCTGTTTTCCACTGGCACCTAAAAGATTTCTACGGGAAAGCATACCCAGATATCGACCGTCCTTACTGATAACCGGGAAATCTCTGTGCCGCTTCTTCGCCATCACATCCTTAATTTCATCCACCGTATCCTCTTCTTCGAAGCTTAAAATGCCTTCCTTCGTCATAAAGAAGCTGATGGGGATGGACTGGTTAATCAGTCTTGCCGCCGTATAAGCATCATAGGAGGTTACCATGATAATCATGCCGTTTTGCTCCGCCAGGGCTTTAATCGTGGGGGAGGCATTGGCGCCTTCGCAAATGATGATACAATCCGCACCATTGTCCAAGGCGGAAAGCTGGCTCTCTGCTCTATTTCCCAGGATGACAATGTCATGGGGTTCAATATAGTAGTTCATCATTTCCGGATTGGCTGCCGCAATCAACACCTTTCCGTCCTGACAATTTCGGTTGGCATCTCCGGTAATCAGAGTTGCTTCCAAGGTTTCCAGGATATTTTTAAAAGGAGTCTCTGCCGTGGAAATGATGGCAGAATCATATACATTCATATAGGACTTGGCAATATCGGACATGGTAATGAGACCTTCCAAAATGCCGTTTTGGTTTACCGCCGGAAGGGTGACCACATGACCGTCTCTCATCATCTGATAGGCCTGCTTTAAGGACATATTTTTAGAAACTCCGGGAGTCTTCCGATAGGCAATATCGGAAAACCTGGGTTTTTACATTGTCCAATAAAAGAGGAGCGTCCACCTTAAAATGCTTTAAAACAAAGCTGGTTTCCGCATTGGGATTTCCGGCTCTACAAGGGATATACCGGTCTGTATTGTTAATCTTATTCTTCAAACGGGAATAAGAAATCGCCGCACAAATGGAATCCGTATCCGGATTCTTGTGGCCTGTAATCAGAACCGGCCTTTCTGTATTGTGTGGAATCTTTGATTTTTTCTCTGCCATTTGCTTTCCTCTTTCTTCTAACAACATAGGAAAATCTTAGTGCAATAGGCAGGCGCTGTCAAGAAGGTGAAGGTCTGGTAAAATGATAAGAATTCGCGACCATGCAGTATAGGCATGTAATCGGAGCACGTTCCCGCTAACTTCGCCTTCGTAGAAGTGAAGGACTGTATTCATTGATGAGAGACGCTCCGATGCAGTACAGCATGAAATCGAGGGCACGCTCCCGCTAACCTCGCCTTCGTAGCAGTACTAACTTCCAGCTTCGCTTTGCTTGCTTTCAGTAAGTACTGACGGGCTCAGATTGCCCCTCTTTCATGCTATACCGCATCTGTCGCTTCCACTTATTGTTTTTTACAGTCCTTCGCTTCTCCGGATTTCGGTAAGTACCGGCGGGCTCAGATTGCCCTCTTTCATGTCCATACTGCATATCGCTTCCATTTAATATTTTTCTCAGTTCTTCACACCGCTGAGCTCGCTAATTCCGACAGGCTCAAAGTAGCTCTCTTACATACCTATACTGCGTCTGTCGCTTTCATTTATTATTTTCACAGTCCTTCACTTTTACTAAGAAAAAATATAAAGAAGGTACAGCTGAATTCAAAAAACCATAGTAGAACCGGCACTTTACCTGCTCTACTACGGTAATCATTTATTGCTGTTTTATATATTTTTCGAGCTTGATATTTACTCGTCGCTCTTTCTTTTTCAGAACTACAAAAGCCTGCTAATGCCGCTAAGGAGATTCCAAAAAGGGAAGCCCAAAGGCCTGTAAAGTTGTAATCTCCGGTTGCTACGGATGCTCGATCGGATACGCCTTTTACACTTGGACGGGATTCTCCCAATACAGTTCCCTGCTTTTTCTCAACGGTTTCCGCTACGGGAGCCACAGGTTCTCTCCTAAAAACTTCACCCGCAGGGAGTAGAAGCAGTAGGACGATTCTCTCCCAGCACCTCTCCGGGAGTGGAAGAACCCGGTGTTACAATAGGAGTACTTGTTCTATCCTCCACCATTACTTGGTGCAATAGGATTACTTGGTCTAGCCGGATTGCTTTGGTTCCTCCGGACTTATTGGAGTCGTTGGGTTTGTAGGGCTCAACAGGTTGTACCAGTTCAACAGGGCTTTATCTTGTTCTCTACTGTGGTCATCTTTACGGTTAAATCAACCTTATTATTTCCGTTATCATTTCCGGCGATTCTGTCACGACCGGCTACAAAGTCACGGCCTTTCTCATTCTGGATAGCTCCCCAATTATAGGCAGCCTTACCTCTAACTGTTCCTCTAATACCAAAAAACTCTACCGTTTTACTTACATCCGCCTTCATATAACCTACCAAGGTTCCCCGAATGGTTCCCTCTGCAGTTCTGGTTTTCTCTGTGGCGGTTTCTGTTTCTTCTACATTGCCATGTGCCGCATTAAACTTAATACCCTTCATGATTAACTGAATCTTCTTTGCAGACTTGTTAATCAAATCATTCAAAGTTCCAAAGGTACTGATTTCCGCCTTGGGATTCTGATATTTGCTTAAATCCAAGTCCATGGCAATGCTAACCTTATCCTTAGCAAAGGAGGAGTTGCCATAATTGATGCGATACATCATGGGACTACCGTCTGCAGAACTTAGCTCATAGTGCTTTTTAGCATCCTCTAAGTCTGTGGGCAGGTGGAAGCTTCCCTCCAAGTCTCTTCCCATCTCAAATGTGGAACGAAGACCGGTTTCCATTTTATCAATGTTAACCTCCTTCATAAGACTGTTTAACCGTGCTGAAGCATTGATGGCATTGTTTACTGCATTAACATCTAAGTCAGCCTTTAAGCTATAGCTATCCTCTTGATTGACTTCATGTGCTGCATCACCGGTACTGTCAAAGTCTGTACTGTTATCCTTTGCAATAGAAAGGTCACCCTGCATTACCACGTCTTTATTTTTCACATTGCCCAATACAGACGGTAAACCTTTAACTTTATCCCCAATAGTTCCTTCTCCCTTAGCCTCTTCCGGTGTAATCGTTGTATCAACTTTGAGAATAGGGGTTTTCGCAACAATATCCGTTCCCTGCTTATTATCATCCGGCACTACAGTATCCACATTGTTGGGAACTGTGGTGGCAGGGTCTGCTGGTGCCTCTGCTACGGTAACCGGTGTCGCTACGGTCGCCAGGGGCTGACGCTTCCGTTGTCGCTGTTGTCGCTGTTCCGGTGCTTGCAGTTGCACCTGTTCCGGCGGTCGCCGCTGTGCCTGTTGCAGGAGTACTTGCTGTTGCTGTACTAGCTCCGCTAGTTGTCCCGCTTACCGCAGGCGTTGTCGCTGTACTTGTTGCAGGAGCGCGGCAGTGGAAGATGCTTCTGTACTGCTTGTGCTCGCAGTCGCCGGTGCCGCCGTGCTTGCTTCTTCCGCTCTTACGGTCAATGGTGCGACCTGCAATGGCTCCTGTCATGGCGAGTGCGACTACTTGTACTTTCAGTTTCTTTTTCTTCATTTTTCATTCTCCCTTACTAGGTAATTTTTTTGTCCCATAGTAGCTACAACTCTCTTCCCTGATTTCTGCTATGGTACGAGTAGGCCGGACTAAATACAGGAATCGTCTTCTCCTCCGATTCCCATCCTGCCTACAGATGATTATTAAAATCCAAAGTAAATATACTCCATATCCTAAGAGAAAATCAATAAATACTTAATTTTTAATTTATAAAAATTAGTAGTAAAAAGATTGACTGCCTCTTCCGAAGCAATCAATCTTTCAATTCATCCTTAAATAATCATTTACAGACGAAGTTCATCTAAACGACTATCCCTTATCGAAAAGGACTTGCCTGTTCCAAATATGGAACACTTTCAGCCATTATTTTACGGTAGGCTCAGGAGTGGTGCCGCCCTTCTTACCTCTAATGATAGTAAGAACAAGGTAAATGGCACCACAACTACACCGCCCACATAAGCGATTGGCCAGCTTAAACCGAAGCCCAGCTTTGCATTTAAGATATAGCTTGCGCAGATGAAGGTGTAGAAGGTACCGGGAAGCAGTGGCATCCATGCCCATTTTTCCCTTACCGTTAATCATGAGATAAATACCTGCCATGACCAAGGGGAATAATGCCATAGTCTGGTTAGACCATGCGAAGTATCTCCAAAGAATCTAGAAGCCCTTAGGATCAAACTTTGCCCAAAACCAAGATTCCTGCTACCAGGATAAAGATTGGAATGGCAAGGCTTAATCTTCTGAAATTGTTATCCTGCTTTAATGTGGAAGGTATCTGCAATGGTAAGACGTAATGCACGAAGTGCAGTATCTCCGGATGTAATCGGAAGAATGATAATACCGATAAGTGCTATTGCTCGCCAACAGGTCCTAAAGCTCTTCTACAAACTACACCGACTACAGAGGTTGGAGAAATAGCAACCAGCTCTCCAGCCTTCTGAATCATGTACTGGAAGGTTCCTGCCTTCTCGTTAAATACCATGCTGATTCCGCCCTGGTCTGCAGTGAACTGAATCAATGCCATTGTTCCTGCCGCCCATACCATGGCGATGAATCCTTCTACAGCCATCATGTTGTAGAAGGTCATTCTTCCGTCCTTCTCACTCTTAATGGTTCTTGCCACAAGAGCAGTCTGGGAAGAGTGGAATCCGGAAAGAATTCCGCAGGCTACGGTTACGAAGAAAATCGGGAAAAAGTTCTGTGTCCAGAAATAATCTCCATAGTTAAAGGAAGGAGTATTCCAGTTTCCGAAAATCTCTACTAACGGGTAATGGGAAATTACCATTACAGCAAAATACACCTACTGCGGAGAATACCAGGATTGCAATCGAAGATAGGATAGATTCTTCCGATAATCTTATCGATGGGGAATACAGTAGCAATTAAATAGTATGCGAAAATAATACCGTAGATAATCCAGGTGGAAGCCTCTGTAGGTGAACCGCTGAATCCGAATACCTGGGTTGCGGTAATGTCTCCGGGAGTGTAAATGAACACGGTTCCTACTAAAAGTAAAAGCACACATACAAATACATCATAAATCCAGAACACTGCCTTGTTGGTATAACGTCTTACCATCTCCGGCATCTGGGCTCCGCCGTCACGGGTACAAATCATTCCCGCAAAGTAGTCATGTACCGCTCCGCCAATAACATTTCCGATAGGAATGGTAAGCAGTGCAATCGGTCCGAACAAAATACCCTGAATCGGTCCAAGAATAGGTCCTGTTCCGGCAATGTTCAGTAAGTTAATTAAAGCATTTTTTTCCAAGTAGGCATCGGAACATAATCCACACCATCCTGCTTGGCGTAAGCCGGTGTCTCTCTGTCGTCCGGCTGGAATACATGATCGCAAAGGCGACCCATAGCCATTCCGCCGACGATGAGAATCACAAGGCCGATCATAAAGGTAACCATAAGTAATCCTCCCTTCTTTCCCTCAATTTTGTGCAAAACTAAAAAAATACACCTTTGTTCACAGAAATTTCAATATTTTATCCATTTATTTCAAAATCAATAAGTACTTAATTATAGTTTATTTGCCTAAATTTCCTTTCTATTGACGATAATCTGTTAAATAAATAGCAATTTTGTATTTTGTACACATACATTATCCTCTAAAAATCAAAGGATAGTTTTTTCATTTTTGTGCTATTCAAATAAAAAGATTAGGAATTTTAAGATTTCTGTACTAAACTGCGGTAAAATAGCCGTCAGAAAGAATAATAAAAAGTAGATAGGGATAGAAAATGAAGGATATTTTGACATTTTTAGAAGAAGAAGGTATTTCGGAGAAGCTTTTTAGAGGAGCTGCTCCTTCCGTTCCTTTTACAAGCTGGAAGAAGAGGACGAGAAGCGTTTGCCGAAAATGGAGTATTGGTACTACGGAAAGGAAATCTGGGAAGCCGCCATTGCCGCCCTGCTTTCCGGAGCGAACCTGCTTTTGGACGGTCCCTAAGGCCACGGGCAAAAACGTTTTAGCCCAGGGACTGGCTCTGGCATTTTCCCGTCCGGAATGGGATATTTCCCTTTATGTCAATTCAGACGCCTCCTCCCTGGTGGGTAGCGATACCTTTTCCCAAGGAGAAGTGAAGCTTCGTAAGGGACCGATTCTGGAGTGTGCCCTTCGTGGGGGCTTCGGCATCTTAGACGAAATCAATATGGCGAAAAATGAATCCTTGGCGGTACTGCACGCTACCCTGACTTCCGTCACAGCATCGACCTGCCGGGCTACGGCCAGTTCCCCCTGCATGAAGCTACCCGCTTTATCGGCACCATGAATTACGGTTATGCAGGAACCAGAGAGGTCAATGAGGCCTTAGCTTCCCGTTTTCTGGTGCTCCACATGCCGGTGATCAGCGCGGAGAATCTGGATAAGCTTTTTAATGCACCAATTTCCGAACTTATCGGAGGAATACAGAAAGCAGTTTGCCCTCCTCTTTTCTGAAATTCAGGAAAAGGTTTCGGGGTGAAATTTCCAGCAGGAGCTTAGACCTTAGAGGTTTAATTTCTTCTATTAAAGCAATGCAGAAGGGCTTATCCGTATCCAAGGCTTTGGAAATGGGACTGGTAAATAAGTCCTTTGACCTTTACGAAAGACAGTTGGTACAGGATTTACTGGATGCCAGAATTCCTAAAGAGCTTTCCGGAGAGCGTATTTTCCTATGATGCTGACAGAATTTGAAAAAAAACGGGCTGCCAATATGATTTGGAACGGTGCCCATAACTATAAGGTCTCTCCCGGCTACCGTATGTATGACTACGAAGGCAAGGCGGATCTGTATTGAATACCATCATTGGTGCCAGCTATACTCATTTTGACTGGAAGAAATTAACGGCATTCTACAGCACCTTTCACGAAACTCTGGGGCAGGAAACCTACGAAACGCTCTTTTTGGCTGGCTTTGGAAAAATGCCACCTTCGAAAAAGGAAAGTCCTCTAAGAGAAAGTCTGGCTCTCCTTCGCAGAGAATATTGCAAACGGAAAGCTTCAGGAATTTATTCCCAGTATTGCGGAAAGCCGAGAAGGCTGGATCTTAGAAGGACATTATAAGACAGCCTTTGGGAGAGGACTGCGGTCTGCCGGATCTGGTGGATAGAAAGCTTCTAAAAGAAGTGGAAATTTCCGGGGATCTGAATACCGAAGAATGGATTCAAAGTCTTTCCAAGACCTTACAAAAATATTTTACCTATCTCCCCGGTCTTCCGGCTGCCATGCAGAAGAAAAAGCGGGAATTCAAGATTCCCCACCTTTTCTTTTTGGCTAAAAGGATGAAAAATGGAAGTTCCTCCGGAAGTCCAAAAAAAGCTGGTTTTAGGACTTTTTAGAGCGAAGCAAGGGAGGGGCGGATAGCAGGGAAGTGGAAACCGCCTCCGAAAAAAATACCAAAAATCACCGAGGAGGGTCTTCGAAAATACATTCAAAGTTATTTCGGACAGCCTCTCTTCGATAAGAAAAAATCCGAAGCTATGGAAAAAGCCTGCTGCATTGGAAACCATCAGGGGGCAAGGCTGTATTTTACCAACGGCAAGGAGGAAGAAAATCTGAAAGGGCTTTCGCGGCGAAGATGCGAAAGGAAATGGAAGCCCAGCGAAAGAAAAAAATGAACAGGCCTATGAAAAAGAAGAAAGCTATAACCAGACGCAGATTTTTCAGACTAAGTCAGATGTTGAAAAATGCGCTTTAGCAGACTTGGAGCCAAGTCCTGTCCTTTTCCAATCAAGGGCAAATTAATTCCTTCTCTTTTGTGGAAACCTCTATATCTAAAGGGCCACAATAAAATTTTTCCAAAAGGAAATTGCAGACAGTCAAGGCTCTCTCACGGTGGATTTACTGCTGGATGCCTCTTCCTCCCAGATTCATCGGATGGAAACCGTATCCCAACAGGGCTATATTCTGGCAAAGGCTTTGGACAACTGCCGAATTCCGGTTCGGGTTTTCGGCTACTCCTCCATGAGCGGCTATACGGTTTTTGAATCGCTATCGGGATTATACGGAACGGAATAAGAACAAGGAAATTTTTCCGTTACTTCACCACCGGTGCGAACCGGGACGGACTGGCACTTTCCGCTGTTTTGGAGCAGTTAAAGGAAAAATACTGCCTCCCATCGCCTGCTAATCTGGCTTACGGATTTAAGTCCCAACGATCTTTTTGAGGTAAAGAACAAAGCCAGAAACTATTCCGGAGATTTGGCCATTTCCGACATTCAGGAAATGGTGCATAAAGCCCATATGGAAGATATTTATGTACTACTGGCCTATACCGGAAAGGACAAGGACGTTCCCAATGCTCAGAAGATTTTCGGCAGAAATTTTGTGAAGGTCCAGTCCTTAGAGCATTTTTCCGAGCTGATGGGAAAAATGATTCAGGCGGAAATTCAAAGAATGTAAATAAAGTAAAGATTTTGCCAGTGGATAAAAGTAAAGATTTTGTCAGTAGATAAAAAACAAAACGAGAGTAATCAAAGGCCGGAATCCGGCTATACCTTGACAGTACTCCGCATTGCCCTATAATGGATGTAGTATTGAAAACTACTTAGAAAGGGAAAACCCTATGAAATATCAGATTATTTGTGACAGCTGTGGAGATTTTCACACCGGAAATGAAGGCGGATCCTCATTTTCGTATGGTTCCCCTAAGCTTGGAAATCGGGGAATATAGAATCATGGATGATGAAACTTTTGATCAGGCAGATTTTATCAAAAGAATGGCTGCCTCTTCCATCGGAGCGAAGACCGCCTGTCCTTCTCCGGAAGCCTTTCAGAAGGCCATTGAGGAATCCGATGCGGATGAGGTATATATTGTAACCCTTTCCGACCAGCTTTCCGGAACCTATCAGGCAGCCAAAATCGGCATTGATCTCTATACGGAGTCCCATGAAGATTCTCCCAAGAAGATTCATTTGTTTAACTCCAAGTCCGCTTCCGCCGGTGAGTGCAAGCTTTGTCTGGATATTCGAGAATGTAAGGAAGCCGGTCTCGGTTTTGTGGAAGTAGTAGATATTATCGAGAAAAAATGTAACGACATCGAAACGGTTTTCGTACTGGAGTCCCTGGAAACCTTACGGAAGAACGGTAGGCTTTCCGCCGTAAAATCCTTCTTGGCTTCCGCCTTAAACATTAAGCCCGTTATGGGTGCGGTAAACGGTACCATTGTAAAGTTGGATCAGCAAAGAGGTATGCAGAAGGCCTTAAAGAGAATGGTGCAGTTAGCTGTTGAGCGTGCCGGGGGCGCGGAAGCGGTAAAAGACAAACGACTGGTAATCACCCATGTCAATGCTCCTGAGCGGGCAGAACAGGTAAAAGAAGACTTCCTGAAGGAAGGAAGCTTTAAAGAAATTGTGGTGACCGATGCCGCCGGTGTAGCCACCATTTATGCTAACGATCAGGGAATTGTTGCCGCACTTTAAGGCTTATAGAACAAAAAGTGTTGATAAAAACCGCTCTACCCCTTGTAAATCAGGGCTGTAGAGCGGTTTATTTTTATATTATTCATTGATATTATTTCATAATAGACCACATCGATAGTATTTTAACTACATTGTTTTCTAAGCTCCTCACGGGACAAACATTCGTCGATTGGCTCATTGATTCCTTCTAATATTTCTTCCATTATTTCTTCCATTATTTCTTCCATTATTTCACCTCCGCCACCTTCTCCTGATAATAGGAAAAGAAGTAATCCGCAGTGCTTCCCTCATGACTATGAAGGTCGATTTCCTTCCAGAAGGGTTCCCGGAAGCGGACAATATGCTCTTTTTGATAGGCCTCGTAGCTTTCCTGAAAATGCAAGGAGCGAATAGCGGTTTCCAGCCTCTCCTTTCGTTCCTTGGTAGCCTCCTCATCATAGGAGCTTAGACATTTTAAAATGTAGTACTTTCCATCCTGAGAAAATACGGAGGAGATTTCATTGTCCTCTAAGGAAAATGCTACCTTCGCGTATTCATCCTCACTTTCTCCAAAGGCCAAGTTTTTCTGCAATTCCGGATCCTCGGAATACTGTCTGGCATAATAGGAAAAATTGGCTCCGGCAAGCTTTACCTTTTCTTCCAGCTCCTTCGCCAGGTTTTCATCCTGTACCACAATCTGTTCCACAGAAATCACCTTGGCTTCCGCCGCACTTAATTCCGTATCCACGTTGGCCAAAAGGGACTTTGCGGTTTTCTCCGCCACAAAATAAGCTACATACATATCCACCACGTCCTTCAGACTGCAGTTTCCAAAGAAGGCCTTGTCCTCTTCGCTGAGACTTTGGTAAAAGGCATTGGCCGCAGCTCGAATGCTTTCCATCTCCGTGCCGTTGGCAATAATTCCCTTTTCCTCCGCCATCAGGTTCAAAGTACGGATATCCTGCAGAAACTCCTTGGTTTTTGCCAGGAAATATTCTCCGTAGGTCTTTTCCACCTGTCCGGCTACAGGGAGATCCCAAACTTCCTTCCCCATCACATTTTGAATCCGATTTCGCTCAGAGCCCACCACGATCATGGCCTGTGCCTCGGTATAGCCGGGGATATTCTCCGTTTTTCCGCTGATGGCAATTCCTTTACAGGAGCTTAGAAGAAAAAGCAGGGAAAGGATAAGGCAGAAAAACCGCCTTATCCTTTTCTTCTTATCCAAAATAGCCATAGACATACCCCATTCCTACTGCAATGGCAAGACCCAAAATGGCTCCCATTAAAACCTGCAGGGGACTATGCCCCACATATTCCTTTCAGCTTTTTTTCAAATTCCTTACCGGTCCAGGCAAAGGGATTATCCAGTAAGAGACGATTCAAAATCACTGCCTGCTTTCCGGTTTCTCTTCTGACTCCGGTGGCATCATACATCACCACAACAGCAAAAACCAGAGCCACCGCAAAAATAGCGCTATCCACTCCGTATGAAATCCCGGCCGCCGTGGCTAAAGCCACCACTGTAGAAGAATGGCTGGAGGGCATTCCTCCGGAACCGGTCATTCTTTCCCAATTTATTCCCTTATTAAAATAAGCATCAATCGCTGTCTTACAAACCTGGGCAACAAACCAGGAGAGCAGAGCTGAGATCAATAAATAATTGTCTAAAAGTTGCTCTTGAAACGTCATGCTTTTTCTTTGTTTCCTTTCTTCGGCTTTTCTTTTATCATGACAGCCTACTACGTTTTAATACCTTCTTTATACTTTAGATACAGCATTTTCAGCTTTATTTTTAGTACTTTTACCTTTCGCTGAAAGTATTTATCTCTCCACCAGCCAGTCATAAAAGCTCCTGATACTGTAGAGCGGAGCTCTTCCAGGAATAATCCTGTTCCATGCCCCTGGCAATCATTTCCTCCCAAGCCTCCCGATGGTCATAATACACCTGCTCCGCATAACGGATGCTGGCCATCATTTCATGGGCATTGTAATTGGCAAAGGAAAAAGCCTGTTCCCTTTCCTTCATATTCATTGTAGGGCTCTACCGTATCCTTCAAGCCTCCGGTTTCCCGGACAATGGGAACCGTGCCGTAGCGAAGGGCAATCAACTGGGAAAGACCGCAGGGCTCAAACAGAGAAGGCATCAGCAAGGCATCACAGCCTGCATAGATTTTATGGCTCTTCTCTTCAGAATAGTAAATCTGGGCAGAAACCTTCTTGGGATACTTCCATGCGTAGTGTCGGAAGAAATTCTCATATCCGTCCTCCCCTGTACCCCAAAAACCACAAACTGAATCTTATCCTGGCAGATTTCATCAAAAACTCTTACCAAAAGATCCAGACCCTTTTGGTCCGTAAGACGGCTAACCATACCGATCAGCATACAACCCGGATCCACCTCCAAGCCCAGTTCCTCCTGCAAGGCTTTCTTCACCTCCGGCTTTCCCATCCTGAAGGAAGCAGAGTCGTAGTGGGCAGGCAAGAAAGGATCTCGCTTCGGATTCCATTCCTCATAGTCAATCCCTGTTTACGATTCCCCGAAGGTCATGGTCTCTGGCCTGTAAAAGTCCTTCCAGCCCCTCCCCGAAGAAGGGATATTGAATCTCCCTGGCATAGGTTTTGCTGACGGTGGTAATGGCATCCGCATAAACCAAACCGCCCTTTAAGAGATTACCGTTTCTATCGCATTCCAGCTTATCCGGTGTGAAATAATAATCCGACAGCTCGGTAAAACGCTTAATGGTCTTAATATCCCACACCCCTTGGAAGCGAAGATTATGAATGGTAAATACGGAACGAATGGAACGGAAAAATTCACCTCCCGCAAAACGATCCTTTAATAAAACCGGTGCCAATCCGGTCTGCCAGTCATGACAATGCAGCACATCCGGATGAAAATCCAAAAGAGGAAGGGCTGATAAAGCCGCATAACAGAAGAAACAGAACTTTTCCAAGTCCCAGTACCAGTTTCCATAGGGTTTGTTTCCGGAAAAATAATATTCATTGTCAATGAAAGTAGTAGAGAATCCCGTCTACTTCCTGTTCTAAGACTCCTACGTAGCGGGACTGTCCCAAATAGTCCATATAGAAGTGCGTCTTGTATTTCAGTTCATTCCTTTTCTCTTCCGGAATACACATGTATTTGGGAATCATCACCCTACAATCAAAAGTAATTGGAATCCAGAGCTTTGGGTAAAGAACCGCACACATCCGCCAAACCTCCTGTTTTGATAAAGGGAACTGCCTCTGATGCAAGAAATAAAATGTTTTTCATCCTATCCTCCTTCCTAAATATCACATGCTTTTCCGTAAAACTGCAGTTTATGAACCCGCAAAATCTGCTTTTATTCGCTTATTTCGTCACTCGAAACACAGTGCTCTCTTACTTTCTAAACTTTGGCTCTCTTTGCCTTAGACTTCGCCTTTAGCTCTCTGGCATTTTCCAGGGAAGCCTCCGAAATTTCATCTCCCCCAAGAAGCCTTGCCAGCTCCTCAATGGATTCCTTCTCCTCCAAGGGATGAATCCCGGTGTGGGTGACTCCATTCTCCACCGTCTTTTTCAATGAGAAAATGATGGTCTGCCTTTGCCGCTATCTGGGGCAGGTGGGTAATCAAAATCACCTGGTGATTCTTCGCAATCTTCTGAAGCTTTTCTCCCACCTTCTCCGCGGTTCTTCCGGAAATTCCGCTGTCAATCTCATCAAAAATTAATGTAGAAACCCCTCTGTATCCGCCAGCACCGTCTTAATGGACAGCATAATGCAGAGCTCTCCTCCGGATCCCTACCTCCCGAAGAGGGTCGAAGAGGTTCTCCCGGGTTCAGGCTCACATAGGCCTCTACCTCATCCAAGCCCTTTCTCTGTCGGCTCCTTCTTTTCCTGAAAAATGGAAATTCGAACTTTGGTGTCCAGGAAGCCCATTTCCTGCATTTCCCCTTGGATTTGCTTAGCTAAGACCTTGGCATCCTCCTGCCTGTTCCTTTGGAAAGCAGCAAACTGCCTTCTCCCGTAGGAGCTTTTTTCCTGTTCCACTATGGCCTTCTTTGCCTTTCTCTTCGTCCTTCTCATAGTCCAAAAGAAAAGTTCTTCTTTCCTCTTTCTTGGCCAATGCAGCCCAGAGCCTTGGCTTCCGTGCCTCCATGCTTCATCATGACTCTGCGAATCTGTTCCAGCCGTTCTCCCAAGGTAAAGAGCTTTTTCCTCATCCACCTCCGCATGGTCCAGATAATGGTCTAAAGAGCGGAGACAATCCTCTCCCACCGCCTCCAAATCATAAAGGCTGTCGAAAGCCCCTTTAGCTTTCATCAAAATCCTTGGCCTCTTCCACCGCCTGAATGGGACGGTGAAAAATCCATTTCCTCCAGACTTTCCTTTGCGGAAAGCAGCAGGCTCTTCAGCCTGTCCATATTTTCATAAAGGCTGTATTCCTTTAGTAAGTTCCGCCTCTTCCCCTCGGAAAGATGGGCATCCTCCAGCTCCTGAATCTCAAAAATCCAGAAAAATCCAGCTCCCTTGTTCTTTCCGATTCCTGCAAGGAAAAATTTCTGCAAAGGCTCTCTTTTTTCCTGTAGCAAATGGTAAGCATCCGCCACTTCCTCTAAAAGCTTTCCCCTGCTTTTTCCGAAAAGCCGTCGATAATTTCCAAATGAGAGCCTTCCCGAAGCAGGCTTTGATGCTCATGCTGTCCGTGCAAATCTAAAAAGACCGCCGGTAATTTCCCGAAGCTTAGCCAGGGTAAGCCCTAAATCATTGACCCGAATATCGGACTTCTTTTCAGAAATCTTCCTGCGAATCAAGAGTCTTTTCCTCTTCCAGCTCTAAATCCTCTTCCAAGGCTTGAATCCGGCGCACTTCCTCCTCCGTTAGGAGAAGTCCAGCTCCACAATGGCCTGTTCCTTTCCATGACGAATCAGGTCTTTATTGGCCTTTTGCCCCAGAGCCAGCTGAATGGAGCCAAGCAAAATAGACTTTCCCTGCTCCGGTTTCTCCGGTTAAGACATTTAAGCCGCCGGAAAACTCTACAACGGATTTCTCTATCAAGGCCAAATCTTTTACCAGCAGTCGATCCAGCATGCCTTCCTCCTTATTTGCTAGCCTCTCATCAGGCTTTCAATACTATCCTTTAAAGCCTGACTATCCTTCTCACCGGAAGTTACACAGAAGATGGTATCATCTCCCGCAAGACTTCCCACGATCTCCGAAAAATGATGCTGGTCAATGGCCATAGCCACTCCATTTGCCATACCGGAAAGGGTTTTGATGACCAAAATATTGCTGCCACCGCCATGGATACCGTGCCGTCCCGCATAACCCGGACAAATTTCTCCAAATCTCTCTCCGGAGACTCCTTTAAAAGGCTCTGGTAAACCATCTTGCCGTGTTTTTGCATTTTCGTAAGCTGCAATGACTTGATGTCCCGGGACACCGTGGCCTGTGTTACGGAATACCCTCCAGCTGTAGCTGTCTGGCCAGCTCCTCCTGGGTTTCAATATCCTGTTCTTCGATTAAAGAAAGAATTCTATCCTGTCTTGTCTTTTTTTCATCAAAAACCTCTCTTATAAGTTTGCCATCTTCTCTCGCAAAGTATGAAGAAAAACTTTCCTTGGAAAATTTAATCAAAACCGTTTCTTCCTTGGCCTTCCTGATTCGCACCACATCTCCGGCCAAAAAGTTCGATAGAGCCTCTCCGTCAAAGGACAGCACCTGATCTCCCCCTTCCATCACAATCTCCAGGGTTCTCCGATTATCCAAAACCACCGCTCTGGCATTTAAGGAATGGGCGCAGATGGGATTCATGATATATACCGGAGCTTCCGGAGAAATGATGGGTCCTCCCGCAGAAAGATTATAGGCGGTGGAACCTGTAGGCGTGGAAATGATGATTCCGTCTGCGGAATAGTGAACCATTTCCATCCCGTCGCAAAAAGACCTGAAAATGATGTATGGACACCCCTCGCACTCTGGAGAGTAAAAGCTCATTCAAGGCGGATCTTGAAAATATCTCCTTTCCCTGTCGGAAAATGCTGTCGGAAAGCATAGCTCTTCTATCCTCCACATAATCCCCGGCCACAAGCCGTTCTATAGCTTCCGCAATTCTTCTTCTCTGGCGAATTTCCGTAAGGTAACCAAGATGTCCTGCATTGATTCCTAAAATCGGAACCGGCATTCCCTGTAAAACTCCCGGTGGTATGGAGAATCGTGCCGTCTCCTCCCAAGGTAATCAGGCAATCCATCCCCACAAAAATCCTCTCTGGAAAAAAATCCTTATTCAAAAAAATCTTGGGACGAATGCCTTTCTTCGCTAATTCTTCTTCTATGATTTTTCTGGAAGCTCTCTGCCTCTGGCTTTTGTTTGATTCACAATGAGTGCCAAATTCATGTATTTCTTTCCTCTCTAGTATAGCATATCTTCCTCTAGCTTGCTTAAACTATAAGTTCTGCAATGAATTTTATTTAAGCTTTTTATTCCTGCACTAAATTTTTATTTTTAACTTGAATTTCTACAATGAATTTTTATTTTAGCTATAAACCTTGCTGTAAACTTTACGAAAACGATATGTCTTAATTAGGGACAGTGGTCAAAACTATAAATCCTGGTGGAAGCTTCCGTAATTCGCATAAGCTCATCTTCCCAAGCTTCCGATAATGCCTCCTCAGCATTTCCCCTATCCTCCAAAAAGCAAAGGTACTCGATATTTCCCTCCGGTCCCTTAATAGGAGAAAAAAATCCAGTCCCTGTACCGAAAAAGCCGATAGAAGATGCGAAGGACAGTACCTTTTCGAATCACTTCCTGATGCACGGCAATGTCCCGTACTACCCTTTCTTTCCCTACCTGCTCTCTTCCCGCCTCAAACTGAGGCTTAATCAGGCAAACAACCTGAGAAGGAAGCTTTCCCAGCTTCTTCACTACAGGAAGCACCAAGGTTAAACTAATAAAAGAAACATCTATGGAAAAAGAAGGAGGGTTTTTCTCCCAGCGCTAAATATGTCCTCTTCCTCCACATAGCGAATATTACACTTTTCCATGGAGTGCACTCTTTCATCATTTCGTAACTTCCAATCCAGCTGTCCATGACCCACATCTACGGCATAAACCTCCACCGCTCCGTTTTGAAGCATACAATCCGTAAAGCCTCCGGTGGAAGCACCGATATCCATACAAACTCTATTTTCCAAAGAAATAGGGAAAGACTTTAGGGCTTTCTCTAATTTTAAGCCCCCTCTGGACACATAGGGAAGAGCCTTTCCCTTCACAAGAATCTCCGCATCCTCCGGAAAGCTGCTGCCGGCCTTATCTTCCTTTTCCCCATTGACAAAAACCAGCCCTGCCATAATGGCCCTGCTTAGCCTTTTTCCCGGCTTTTCCATAAGCCCTCTTTTCACCAAAAAGAACATCCAGCCGTTCCTTCTTTTCCAGCCATGCTTTCTCCTTTACGCTTTAAAAATCCCCTTTTCCTGCATTTTCCGGATAATACTGTCAGAGTCAATGCCTAAGATTTCCCTAAGAGCGGAAACATTTCCATGCTCCACATAGGCATCCGGAAGAGCCACCGTTTCCACCCTTATTTCCGGATGATGGGCATTCATATATTCCAAGACAGCCTCACCGAAGCCGCCGTTTCGTACATTTTTCCTCCAAGGTAATGATGCAGTGATGTCCTTCTTCCACCAGCCTGTCCAAAATCTCTGTATCAATAGGCTTGGCAAAGCGGGCATTCACAAGCGTCAAGTTGTAGCCCTTCTTCTCCATCTTTTCCGCAATATGGGCTCCGGTAGACACCATGGAGCCAAGAGCCAAAAGGGCAATGCCCTCTCCCTTTTTCAAAATCTCCGCCTTCCCCAAAAGGATTTCCTCCTGCTGCTCAGAAAAGCCCTGATAAGCCTCCCCTCTAGGGATAGCGAAGACAGATTGGGCCGGAAAAAGGCTAGGGCAAAACGGAGCATTTCCTGTAACTCCCGAGCATTTTTCGGTGCCATCACCGTCATGTTGGGCATGAGTCGAAGGTAAGACAGATCAAAAATCCCTTGATGAGTTTCTCCGTCCGCCCCAACCAGTCCCGCCCGGTCAACGGCGAAAACCACCGGCAGCTTTTGCAGGCAAACATCATGCACCAGCTGATCAAAGCCTCTTTGCAGAAAACTGGAATATACTGCCATTACCGGCTTTAAGCCCATGCTGGCCATCCCTGCCGCAGAAGTTACCCCGTGGGATTCTGCAATCCCCACATCAAAAAAGCGTCTGGGGAAGGCCTTTTCAAAGGCATCCAATCCGGTGCCGTCCGGCATAGCCGCAGTAATGGCTACAATATTCCGATTCTTCCGACCCTCCTCCACCATGATCTGAGAAAAGACCTTGGTATAGCTAAGTCCTGTACTTTCCGCCTTGTCCTTTCCGGTGGACAAATGGAAGGGACTTACCCCGTGGTAATGGCTGGGGGACTTCTCCGCCGGCACATAGCCCTTTCCTTTTTTGGTAAGCACATGAATCAACACCGCATGATCCACCCTTTTGGCTTCCTGTAACACCGTCTCCAAAGCCTTTATATCGTGGCCATCCACAGGTCCCAGATAGGTAATGCCCATGTTTTCAAAAAACATGCCCCGAACAAAAAGCTGTTTGATGGAGTTTTTGGTATTTTTCAAACGATCCACAAGACTTGGTCCAAGGATAGGCACCCTGAAAGCCCTGCCGCAAAAATTCTCTTTGAAAATGGGTGTAATTCTCGTGGGAACGAATACCGTTTAGGTAGGTGGAAATTCCTCCCACATTCTTGGCGATAGACATTTCGTTGTCATTTAAAATGATAATGAAGTTCTTCTTCATTTTCGAAGCATTGTTTAAAAGCTTCATAGGCCATGCCTCCGGTGAGGGCTCCGTCACCAATCACCGCCACTACCGTTTCCTTTCCTCCCTGAATATCCCTGGCCTGGGCTATCCCTAGAGCTGCAGAAATGGAGGTGGAGCTGTGACCGGTATTAAAACAATCATAGGGACTTTCCTCCCGCTTGGGAAAAACCGCTGATTCCCCCAGCTGTCGAAGTCCGTCAAAGTCATCCTTTCTCCCGGAAAGAATCTTATGGGTATAACACTGATGACCTACATCCCACACCAGCTTATCCTGTGGCAGATTCAGGCTATGAAAAAGAGCAATGGTAAGCTCCACCACCCCCAGGTTGGAGGCCAAATGCCCCCCATGCATGGAGGTTTTTTCCAAAATAAAGCGTCTCAGCTCCTTAGCCAAGGCCTTTTGTTCGGAAAGGGACAGCCTCTTTACATCCTCCGCCCCATGAATTGACTCTAATATCATGAAAAATCTCCTAATTCTTTCATAAAAAGAGAACTTATCGCCTCTTCCAACAGACTTTCTCCATCGCTCCTTATTAAGAAAACAGATTTCCTTTTCGAAAGCTCCTAGTAAAGCAAAACTGCCTTCCTTCTAACTCCTTCTGGAACAAAGATATTTGCTAAAGGAAAGCAGAAACTCCAAGGCTTCCACATCCACAGTGCTCTTATGCAAGCTTTGTAAGAGGCTTCTGCCCTCTTCCGTATACTGCTCCACCATGGCCTCCGCCTTCTCCATGCCATAAAAGCTAAGAGCCGTGGTTTTCGCCTGTTCCGCATCAGAGTGGATAGGCTTTCCCAGCTCGGAAAAGCTGGAAATCTCATCCAAAATATCATCCCGAATCTGAAAGGCCAGGCCGATTTTCTCCCCAAAGGAAGCCAGCTTCTCCTGTTCCTCCGGACTAGCTCCTCCCAGCAAAGCGCCGATTTCTAAAGAAGCGGAAAGGAGAGCTGCGGTTTTCTTTCGATAAATAAAGAAAAGCTCTTCCTCTGTCAGGGGCTGTCCCGTCTTTTCAATGTCCAGCACCTGTCCCCCAATCATCCCCTCTATTCCGGCAGATGTCGCCAAAATCTTCAGCCCCTGCATAGCCGGGAAAAGAAGTTCCACGGAATTACCCTTTTTTTCCTTCCCTCTCCAAAACCTCCAAAACCCATTGAAAGGCATAAAGACTTAAAGAATCCCCTGCCAGTATTCCCTGAGCCTCCGTAAAACGGTACCAGGTAGCTTCCTTTCCTCTACGATACTTGTCATTATCCATGGCAGGCAGGTCATCATGGCAAAGAGAAAAGCTATGAATCATTTCCATTGCCAGCATAAAAGCCTCAGCCAAGGGTAGGAAAAGTTTCCGTCTTTCTTCCCCGGCGAAAAGCAAAAAGGCCTCTCTAAGCAGGATGGGACGAATCCGTTTTCCCCCTACCATAAGGCTGTAGTTCATGGCTTCTATTCCGGTTTTCGCAGGTCCCTTTTCCTCCGGCAAAAATGCGTTCAGAATGTCTTCCACTTCCTGTCTTCTCTTTTTGAAATGCCGCTTCCACGGAATGATTCCCCATCTCAGTGTCCTGATTTTCCATCTTGGTACCCTGATTTCCCATCTCGGTACCCTGATTCTCCTTAAGCATCCAAGCCACCCTTTTGCTCGCTGTCTAAAAAGCTTCACCTGCTTTTCAATCTGGTCAATGCTTTCATTGGCTTCCTTCAGCAAAGAAACCGCCTTCTGGTAGATGGCAAAGCTTTTCTCCAAGCTCTCCTCGCCCTCCATCTTTTCCAACAGTCCGTCTAAATTTTTCAAAAATCTCGTTTAAATCCTTCTTTTTCCTTCTGTTCTTTCTCCGCCTTCTTCAGCTTCTGCTCTTCGACTTTCTTTTCCTCTGTTCCCATACAGGCTCCTTTCTCTAGGCGTTTCTCTATTCTATACCAAGTCGCTATTGCTCCTGCTTGTATACTTAAGCTCTGTTTCATGAGCTTTTTCCATGCATATCCACTATTGCTTTAACTTTTTCCGGCCCAAACCTCTATTCCTTCGGCTTTTTCCAATCCAAGCCTCTATTGCTTCGACTTCTCCGGCCCAAGCCGTTCTTCCTTTTGCTTTTCCAAAACCTTGGCCTTGGCAGTGCCGTCCGTGAAATGAATCTGTAAAATCTCTCCCATTTTCACCTGCTCCACACTGCTCATCCGCTTACCGTCTTCCCTTTGCACATAGGGAAAATCCCTTGGACAGCAGGCGCAGGGGAAAGGGCATCGAATTGCTCGGAAAGGATGGCTAACTGATGCTTCTTCTTTTCCAGCTTCCCTTCCATGAGCCTTGGAAAATGTCGATACCGCTCCTCTTTGTTTTTCGCAAGAAGAATTTTTTCCTTCATCTTGTGGGGAAAGACCTGATACTCTCCCATCCTGTCCTTGGCATTTGTAAGCTTTCGCTCCATCCATTGAGGGAATACCCGGTAGGGCAGAAGCGCCGATTTATTTTTCCTGAATGCATAGTTCCATCTGCCTTTGAAAACGACTTTCCAAATCCAAAATTCTATGCTGTTTTTCCCTGTAAAATGTTCCTTGGGTGAAGGACGGAAAAACGAAGTTCCTCCTCCTTTAACCCTTTGACGCATTTTTCTGAATAATACGCTCCATCCTTTGATGGAAGCTATAGGTATAGCTTGCCAAATCATCCACAAACTGCATATAGTCGAAAACCGCAAGCTCCGCCGCCGCAGAGGGAGTGGGGGCTCGCAAATCCGATACAAAGTCCGCAATGGTGGTATCCGTTTCATGTCCCACAGCGGAAAATGATGGGGTGTCCGCATTGAAAAATAGCCTTGGCCACCGCCTCTTCGTTAAAGGCCCAAAGATCCTCTATGGAACCTCCACCTCGACCTACAATCAGCACATCCAAGCCCATCTGGTCCAGACGGGCAATCCCCTTGCAAATAGAAGCCACAGCCCCCTCACCCTGTACTAAGGCCGGATAGAGGAAAAGCTCCACAAAAGGGTTTCTCCGCTTTGCGATTTGGATAATGTCTCTTACCGCCGCTCCGGAGCTTGCGGTAACAATACCGATTTTTCTGGCATACTTGGGAATCGGCTTTTTATACATAGCATCAAAAAGCCCCATTTCCTGTAATTCCTTCTTCAAGGCCTCAAAGCGCAGATAAAGGTCTCCCTGCCCGGCTCTTTGAAAGGAATCCGCATAAATCTGATAGCTGCCTCCTACCTCATAAACACCGATACGGCCGGAACACAGCACCTTCATTCCATTTTCCAACGGAAAAGCAAGCCCCGCCCTCTTTCCCGCAAACATAATGCCGGAAAGCTGCGAAGCCTGGTCCTTTAAGGTGAAGTAAATATGTCCCGAAGGATGCATTTTCAAGTTGGAAATTTCCCCACTGACGGTAATGTGGGAAAGGAAGAAGTCTTCCTGCATCATTCGTGCCAGATAACGATTTACCTGACTTACCGTATATTCTTTATTTGCCATAGGTGCTGTTAATATCCCGTCACATTTCAAGGCAAAGCTCCCGCCCGAAGTGCACTTTCTCCGCAAGGCATGCGCTTCAGACGTTCTAAAGAGCGAAGTCTCTGCCCGGGGAACACTTTCCCCATACAATAAAGCAATCGCCTTAGTGAAATTGTGATTGGGGATGAATTCTATCCTCTCTTTGGCGCTTTACCATCTTTAGCTTTTGATTTTACGATATGGAAAGACTTTTTCTCCGCCTTTCCTGATTTGCTCTTAGAAGACTTGCCCTTCTCCTCTCCCTCACCCTGCTTTCCGGTGATACGGGCCAGGACACCATTGACAAAGGAGCCGGAATCCGCTCCCCGTACTTCTTCGCAATCTCCACCGCCTCGTTAAAAAAACTACCTTATCCGGGGTTTCTTCCTGATACTCCAGCTCGTACAAGGCCAAACGAAGAACGGTTAAATCCGTCTTAGACATACGGCTGGTGGTCCAGCCCTCTGTTACCGCGTTGATTCGCTCATCCAAATGAGGAAGCCGTTCCAAAATCTTCATGACTTCCTGAGACAAAAATGCCTCCTCTTCTTCAGATAGATGCTCTTCTTCCTTCTCCGGAAGTAAAAAGTCCTCATCCTCTTCCTTGCTATAGGAATAATGGCTCAACTGCTCCTGTTTTCCCTCTTCCGGGTAAAATAAGGTGGAAAACAAGAGTTTAAATTTATGGTCTCTTTCTTCTCTCTTATTCATTCTCTTTATTCACCACTCCGGAAATCTTAACATTGACTTCTCTAACCGTTAAACCGGTCATACTGTTAATGCTGGAAACCACTCTTTCCTGTACTGCCTTGGAAACCTCGGGAATAGCATAACCGTAGCAAATGTTTAAGCGCAAATCCACAGCCACTTCCTCACCGGAAATCTCCACCTTAACACCGCGAGCCAGATCCTTAATTCCCATACGGGAAACCAGGGCTCCGGACCAGCCGCCATCCATGGAATCTACGCCATCCACCTCCGTTGCCGCAATGCCGGCAATGATGGAAATGACCTCATCCGCAATGATAACCTCTCCAAAACTATCCTGATCCTGTTCTTCTACTCTATATGCTCTTTGTTCTTCCATGAAGACCTCCATAAATAACAACAATCTTTTTGGAAATTTTTACCATAAAAACGAAAAAGGAAAGAAAAATCGTTTTTTCTATACAATATAGGCCTGAAATCAGGGCACGCTCCGCTAGCCTCGCCCTGCAGGGGTTCTAAGCTTTTACAAAACAAAGCTAAGAACCCGCGGGCTCAGACTACCCCTTCTTTCAGACCTATATTGCTGAAAACCTATTCAATTTTCTGATTATTTACATCCCTAAATTTACATTCTTACTTTATTTCGCTACATCCGTTTCTTCGTCTACTTCCTCTTCTTCATTGTCATTTTCGCTCTTCGTCCTCCGGCTGTTCTTCATCCGGAACTTCAATGGGATCTTCTTCTTTTAAGTCGTACTGCTCCATATCCACTTCCACCTTTTTCCTGCCAGGGTTTTACCGGGCCGGGGACATAGATCCCCATCATGGTATTGCCGTAGTGAGCCTGAAAGGTTCCATTGGGAAGAGCCGTAATTCTGGGAACGGAATTTTCTTTGAGTTCCGCCTCTGCCTTAGCCAAAAGCTCATCCAGCACGATACTGGGCTTTGTTCTATAGGTGCTTTTGGAAAAATACGTAGGCTGACCATTTGCCCCAAGGAACTGTCCCTGATCATTGACAGGATATTGGCCATCCACCCTTGGTATTTACTGCCATACTGCCGTTTTCCGAAAAAAATAATAGGCGTAGCCGTCAATCACAGCCCAGCCCTTCATCATTTTCCCAAGATTCTTCTCTCTGTTATTGAGAAAATACCACTGCTCCCCATCCTTTAACCAACCGACCAGCAGCTTTTCTCTTTGGGGACTGATGTAGTACCAGTCCTCTTTATCCGAAATCCAGCCGGTTAAAGGCGTACCGGCTTTGGTGTGATAGCCCCATTCTTTGTTTTCATAAACCCAAACGCCCTGCTCTCTTTCCTCCGCATGAACCAAAATGCTACAAAGCAGGCATAAAAAAATAAAAAGAAACAGGCAGGCCAAGCCACGTAAAGCAGGAATAGGGAGGAGATTGTCTCCACTTTTCAACTCTCCGCCTTTTCCATAAAATTCCGAATTTTTCTCATCAAAAATAACGTGCGCCTTACTGATGGCATAGGGCTTATGAGCTTGCTGCATTTTCTCTGTTAAGATTCTATATTCTTCTTCCCGTCTTTGATATGGATTCATCTTCATGATCTATTCTTTCCCCTATTCCTTGGATTATTGTTTCTATTCAAGCATTATTTCTATATAGAGAATTATTCCCATTAGATTATTGTTTCTGCTGAATCATTATTCCTATAGATTATCGGTCGGAATTAGGAGAATAAAGGAGCAGTAAACAAGAGAAGAACATTATACAGTATAGGGTCTAAAACGGGGCACGCTCCCGCTAGCCTCGCCCTACAAGGGTTCTAAGCTTTTACAAGACAAAAGCCAAGAACCCGTGGGCTCAGACTACCCCTGTTTTAGACCTATACTGCATTGTTCTATTTAAACCTTGTTTTACTGCTCCTTTAGCGCTTTTTACCCCTGCGGAAATCTGCTCTGCCATATAGCTTAGCATTTCCTTGGTCATGCCGGGATAAACGCCAATCCAGAAAGTATGCTCCATAATATAATCGGTTTCCGTTAAATCGCCTACCACCCGATAAGCATCGGTGTTCCGAATCTGGTTAAAGCAGGGGTGCTTAATCAGGTTTCCGGAAAAACAGCAATCGAGTCTGGATATTTCTTTTCCTCCAAATAGGCGGTCAAAGCGTTTCTCTTTACCGGAGAATCCTTCTTCACGGAAATCAAGAAGCCAAACCAGGAAGGATCCGCATTTTCCGCAGGCTCCGGAAGAATCAAGTCCTCGGAAAGAGAGCTTAACTGTTCCCGTAAGAAAGCCCAATTTTCCTTACGCCTTTCAATAAAGCTTGGGAATTTCTTCAGCTGCTCTACACCAACCGCGGCCTGCATATCCGTAACTTTCAGATTATAACCGAAGTGGCTGTAGGTGTATTTGTGATCATAGCCCTTGGGAAGCTCCCCGTATTGTCCGAGGAAGCGGTGCTTACAGAAGTTATCCTGTCCGGAGGGGCAAATGCAGTCCCTTCCCCAATCTCTAAAGGACAAAATCAACTTGGACAGCTGAGCATTGTTGGTATATACTGCTCCACCCTCTCCCATGGTCATGTGATGAGGAGGATAGAAGGAGCTGGTTCCGATATCTCCCCAGGTTCCTGTAAACTTTGTTTCTCCGTTAATGGTGTAACGGCTACCTAAAGCATCACAGTTGTCCTCCACAAGCCAGAGGGAATGCTTATCACAAAATGCCTTTACCGCCGATAAATCAAAGGGATTTCCCAAGGTATGGGCAATCATTACCGCCTTGGTCTTCTCGGACAAAGCCTCCTCCAAACGGCGAACATCAATGTTGTACTGGGGCACGGTCACATCCACAAACACCGGTACAGCCCCATACTGCAAAGCAGGCGTTACCGTGGTAGGGAAGCCACAGGCTACGGTAATAATTTCATCTCCCCGCTTAATCTGCCGCTCTCCAAGCTCCGGTGCGGTTAAAGTCATAAAAGCCAGTAAATTGGCAGAGGATCCGGAATTTACCAAATAGGCATGCTTCACCCCAATCCACTCCGCAAATTTCTTCTCAAACTCATCCGCAAAGCGTCCGGTGGTGAGCCAAAAGTCCAAAGTAGCATCCGTTAAAGACAGCATTTCCTTCTCATCAAATACACGGGAGGCATAGCTCACTCTGTCCCCTGGCTGAAAGTCCTTCTTCTGCTCCTTAAAGCTATGGTAATACTCCGCCACCAAAGCCTTTATCTCTTCCCTGGCCTCCGTTTCATTTTTCCAATTCTTCATTTATAGTTAATCTCCTTTATTGCTTAGTTTAAACTCAAACTTCTAATGATTCTATCCGTTTTATTTACCTTTAGTGCTTTTTCTCATCCCTATAGGCACTTTTCACAGCCTATAAAGAATGATGGAAAAGCTATCGTTAAGAGTAAAGGAGAATCCTTTTCCTTTGCAAAGGTATTTCCTCTGAAGAAATCTTATCTTTTCAGAAAAACTAGATTACAAGAATACCAAGAATATGAAATCAGGTATTAAAAATCAATTTTTGCTATTTTTTTCTTGTATTCTGTATTTCATGATGCTATTATCACTAAAAATGATCTATGGAGGTAGTCAATATGCTCATTGAATTTCGTTTTAAAAATTACCGTTCTTTTCGAGACGAAACCGTATTATCTATGGAAGCAAGCGGTATTAATTCTTTTAAAAAGTCGCTTATCCCTTTATCCTCTAAAATAAAAGTACTCCATCCTGTGCAATATACGGAAAAACGGAGGAGGTAAAAGTAACGTCATTCGAGCTTTCTGGCTTGCTGTACAATTTATCCGAAACGCACAGAGGACTCAGCATGATCGTGCCATCATTCCGGTTCGCCCGTTTTTCCTTAAATGATTATTCAAAAAAATGACCCTACAGAATTTGAATTTGTTTACAGTTCTAACGGTGTTCGTTACTGGTATGGTTTTTCAGCAACAAGAGAAAAAATCTTTTCAGAATATCTATACCATGCTCCTAAAGGACAAAAAGCCCTCATTTTTGATAGAAAGGAGCAAAACTTTTCTTTCACAGAAGATAAAGCTAAAAGAACTTTAATCGGGAAAATGGTTGCAGAAAATCAACTGTTTTTCTCAGTAGCATGTACTATGAATGACGCAAAGATGCGTTTCAGCCATGCAGTGGTTTCGAAAATGAAGTATATTTTTCTCGTGACTATTCTGATATTCCCGGTCAAATCTTAGAGTATGCAGAAGATAAACTGATGCTAAAAGCAATTTCTGATTATGCCAAGGCTGCAGACTTAGGCATTTTAGATGTTCAATTCGAAATCAACAATAAGGAAGTTCGGTCAGATGGACCTCTTCCAACGGATATTCCGGAAGACTTCAAAACTGAATTATCACAGTTTATACGTGCACTCTCTGAGACCCTCCTCTGACGGCACCATTTTACTGCAACTACAGGAAGTCTCTGCTCAAGCAAGCCACCAAGGCATTAAGAAAGACGGGAAAAAAGATAATTTTTACCTGGACCTTTCTGATGAATCTGATGGCACCAGAAAGCTTATGGCTCTTGCACCCGCCATTGAATCAGCATTGCGATGCGGCGGCGTTTTACTGGTAGATGAATTGGAAAAGGAACTCCATCCTCAACTGGTCAACTTCGTTATCGCAAAATTTCAAAGTAAAGACAGTAACACAAATGGAGCCCAACTCATTTTTACCACTCATAACACAGAGCTTTTAAACCTGGAATACCTGCGAAAAGATCAGATTTATTTTGCAGATAAGCAGAATAACGACGGTTCTTCCGAACTTTATAGTATCAGTGAATTCTCCACCAGAACCAGTGACAATATCCGTAAAGCGTATCTGGTCGGGAAATATGGTGCCACTCCTAATATTGAAATCGAGGAGGTAGAATAATGCGAAGTCACTAAGATGAAATATGGTTTTTCTTTGATATAGAAAAAGAGGATAGTCCATTTTGGAATGAGCGAATCAAAATCATAAAGCGTTTACGTAGCTTACGAAAAAATCCAAATATTAAGGTTCGTCTCCTGATGACAAGTGCCTGTATTGAATACTGGCTCTTACTACATTATGAACTATATAGTCCTTCTGTTCAAACCGTAGCTGAAAAGAAGCAGATTATGAATAAGCTCTTAAAACACGAAGCAAATTACAAAAAGGGAAACGGTGAGATCACGACAAAAATTGCACAACATTATACTACTGCCATGGATAACTCAAAAAAAGTTCTATTCCGTTTATTACAAGAGGGAATGCCCGGGTTAGAGGACACGGATGAACGAAATCAGTGGTTATGCCAAAAATGTCTCACTTTTTCCAATGTGCATGAAGCCATTGAATATTTGCAGTCTTTACAAAAAAATAAATGATTTTTACGGAAAAGAGGAGGGCTAATCCTCCTTTTTTTGATTCTTAACTTAGGGCTAAAGCTTCTTTGCTATCAGACTATTACTCTCTATATGTTTTTTTGTGATAAAATATATAAATAGTAGAAAGCACAAGGAGAAAAGAATGGAAGAAAGAAAAAATTTAGCATTTCTAAGCAATTCCGGTAGCTATAGCATTTTTCCAATTTCAGGACGATGTTATTCGCTTTATGACTTCTCCTAAATTAGAAAAAAATATCAGAAAGTCCTAGAATGGGATGCAGGCTATTTGGTTGTAATTGCGAAATATAAGGACTTAGCAGACAATGGAAGAATATATTGATTTAGTTCCTATTCTGGAAGACCTTTCTTATGATGTCGATTCCTTTCTATCTCATATTAAGGAGGTGAAGATCCGTGAAACTACAGGATAAAAAGAAAATTGCAGATGAAGCCGACATGATTATCAATGGCTATGCCTTCACAAAAAGAAGACAAGGTCTTCGTTGTACACTTAGAATCCTTTTCACCATGTTGCTGTAATTTTTCCATGATAATATTATTGAAACCAATATGGATGAAATTGAGTGTCAAATCGTTTTGGATTATTACCATAAAAACAAAGAATTTTTTTGGAGAAGAACTATGCCGAAGTATTATAGTTACAAAATTCATGGTTATTATCTCTATTACACAGCATCTTGCGTAATCGAAGCGATGCATGTTCATGCCAGTGATAAGCGACTTACAGAAGCAGGATCTGCAAAATTTTTTTGTTAAAGAAAAATGGAGATACCACAGTAGCCCATAGCGGTATTCTCTCCCAGAGAGACATTCGCCTTATTCAAAAATTTTATAAAAAGAATTATAAAGAAATGTACTTAACCTGGCGTGAATTATCGGATCATGATTTTTACGGAAAAGAGGAGGGCTAATCCCCTCCTCTTTTTGTTCAAGACAATATTCCTTGCAAAGCCTGCAGGAGCTCACTCTCATATTCCTTCTTAATCTTCCAAATCAGCTTCACCGCCAAAACGTAGGTACTGCAAACTATTTATTTGCGCACCTTCTGCTGTCTCACTGATAGCATTCGTAAGATAGCTAAAATCATCCTTTCCTTTTACGGCATAACGCTTCATGGCTACATCTGTTTCCTCGCCGGTTTCATCTTGGTCATCGGAATCCGTCACATACACGGCTCGCAAAATACCTCTCTCATCATATTCCGCTCCCCACAGGGTTACCACATGATTATAGCCTAAGGCTCTATAGGACATACAAACAACAAAGTTGTTGGAAAGGTAATGCTGTAGACTATTCCCAAAGTCACTCAAGCTATTTACAGACTGCATACCGGTTTGCGGTTTAGTTCCTATAATTCCATATAAAAATCCGCCTCTTGCATCCGGCTGTAAATCCTTATCCTCTATATTGGTTTTTCTGTCTTCCTTCGGGGTATAGCCATTTAGGAAAAGGTCCATAAGAGGAACCGTATAATAGCCTGTCTCATTTTTTCCGTACATTTCCTTAAAATACTGATAGATCAAACTGCCCTGTTGCTCGACTTTCTGATCCAACATTTCTGACAAGCTGTAAGCTGTACCCCCTACGCTTCTCGTAACATCTCCGTTTTCCCGGATATACTTTTTCGATTACGCCTCTATTTTCCTGCAAATACCAATGCAAAGTATTACTGGTCTGCCGCAGCACAGATTAAGGTCTATGGATTTATCACTGCCAAAGGGAGCTTTGTTCACATCAAAATAGCCTTGCTTCGCCACAAAGGGAGCCTTGTAATCTATGTAGCCATGCTCCTCCGATTTACGGAAATCACCATTTTCTCCTAACGTAGGAGGATTAACTCCTTTACAAAAAAAGGACAGTACGCTTTTTCTCCTCCTCTGTTTCATATTCTACAATATTGGTATTTTTTTCCATTTTCAATTTTTTCAAAAATCTTCTTCTGCTTGGCAAGTTCCTTTTTTGACTGTTCTCTCTGCTTTTCTACTCTTCTTGCCTGCTCTTCTTCGGAAAAATGTGTTTTCTTCACCCGTTACTTCAGCAGAAAATCCTGTATTATCTTCAGTATTGCTTACAGAATCGGATTGGCTATCACCGAAAAAAACTTGCTTTGATTTGAGTCGGTCTCTACCGTACCGGAACTGTTACCGGCACTAGAATGGAAACCTCCGCCATCGGAACTTGCAAAGAACTCCGGAACTGGAACTACCTCCGGAACTGAAACTGCTACCGGAACCAAAACTAGAACTGCCTCCGGAACTCGAACCGCTACCGGAACCAAAACTAGAACTGCCTCCGGAACCAAAGCCACCTCCGGCGCTTGAACTACCGCCGGAACCGGAACCGCCACTAAAGCCGCCTCCACCGCCGGATCCACCGCTTCCACCTGAACCTCCAATACCCTTAATTACGGTATTTTGTGCTTCTCCATTTGCATTTATCTGCTGTCCCTCTGCAGCTCCTGTCTTGATTTCCTTCTCTATCTGCGTAGCACGCCGGGAAGAAACACCCTTACCTTCTTCATGTACCGGTTTTCCATCCTGAACCCACTGTCCATTTGCAGAAATGCTGTATCCGTCCGGAGTCTTCTCCTTAGTAGCCATTGTTCCATTATCCTTTAGAAAATAACAATAGCCGTCCACCCAGGTCCAGCCCTGAGCCATCTTTCCCCAGTTCGCGGTATCCGTCTTCAAAAAATACCATTTTCCATCTGCCAGAATCCAGCCGTCCTGCATTTTCCCGGTAAGAGGATCAAAATAATACCAGCTGCCGGAAATCTCCTTCCAACCCTTCTGATTCTGCCCTTCCACCTGATACTGCCACTGTCCCTCTGCCAGCACCCATTTTCCCTCTGCTTGGGCCGTTAGGGAAAAGAACGGAAGGGTCAGAGCCAAAGGAATTGACAGCATAAAGGAGCGAGAAAAAACAGATAAGGGATGGCCTCCGTTCTTTCTTGCTCCTATAGTTTTATCACTATACTTTTGTATATGTTTCCGCACAAGCTTCTGTGAATGCCTTTCAGCTGTATTATAAGCTCTATGTTCTGTCAAGCCGTCCATGACTTGACTATCCTGATCCCATCCCATAATGCTTCTCCTTCTAAAAGCGAGCCCATTTTCCTAGGATAGAAACTAACAATCTTCTTCCAATCATATTTCTTAGGAATGGGCATCGCTTTATCTAATTTTGCCAAAAATGCAAAGTAAAAACTGTATGCAGTACAGAAGATTGAAGATATTCTATACTACATACAGTTTCGGCAAAATTGCAAAAAATAATTAGCAGTATTCACAAAAGGAAATCCATTTAATTATTTATTCATAGTAATCGTCACGAAGTCAAACACTGCTAAACACTAAAAAAGCAGCATTGACAGCTACACTATGCCTATTCGAAACTGAGGAAAAGTCAGGGGAGAAATTCCACCTCATCTGTGAACAAAATCCTATCTGCCTTAATTGCATATGCGTAACCGGTTGGATTGATTTTCTTCTGCTCTTTCAATGCCTTGAGATTTTCATTCAAGAAAGTCATTGTTTTATATTCAGACGAGTCTATTTCTTTTACAAACGGCTGATTTTTCAGCAAACATGCTGCCAAATACATCACAATAGGAGCCTTTTTGAGAAGCAGTCTCTGCAGAAAAATCGTCATAATAAATATGGTTTCGAATATCCCGGATTCCCTGTAGATAAAACGTATAATCTTCCTTTTCTATTTTTCCTCTGGACGAAATACTTGCCGCAGTCATAAAAGTATCCATCAATGCATCTTCCGGAGTAATATCAGCTCCTCGGTATGCAATCTCATTCGGTGCCAACTGTAGTAGTGTCTCTGACCAGTGAATAATCTTTACGACATCAATTAATGTCAATACATCGTAAAACTGCTTGATGATCTCCATGTCCTTATTTGCATGAAGAAGAACGCCTATCGTATGTGGTGCAAAAAGCGGTCAACTTATCTCCCAGTATGCACTCAACGCCTGGAACCAGAACCTGTAATTGCGGCTCTTCTACTTTAATCAGACCACTCTTTATTGGTCTCTCAATAATCTTGAATACCCTGGTTCTTCGAATAAAATATCTAGCAAAATATAAATATTCCTATGGTTTATGGGTGATTCATAGATAAACTTAAAATGTCTTTTTTCAATATTGTTTTTCCCTACTCTCCTTTGTTCCTCAAAGGAAAGCAAAGGGAAAATCTTAGATGCCTTTCTCGATGTATTCATTTACATTAGTCCCCGGCTTCACAATAATATCAATGTCCGTTGACAGTCTTAATGGATGCTCTAATAACAGCATAAGGCTGGTTCCACCCTTAAATACGAATGGCATTCCAACGGTTGTAATTGCTTCAAGGAGGCCAAACGCATATACACAGCGTTCCAACAGAAGTGGATCTCGTCTACTTTCTGTCTGCAAGGTCCTGATATGTTCTTCTGTAAAATTATTTTTTATCAGCATATTACGATCCCATTCTTAAATCCGTTTTATCTATATGTAGCAACACCTTGCTCTTTGCATTCCTCCTGCTTGCATATCGAAACAACTTACTCTCATCAATATAAAAATCCTGAAACGCCTGATGAAAAATATTATCATACTCCCCTCTACTGACACAGGATAAAAGAAGCTTATCTGCCACAAGATCTACCAGCATCTTTTCAAGCTTTGTTTCCCAGACAGCTCTTTCACCCTTCGGTGATTCAGAAATCAGTTTTTTTATAATAATCATATCATCTGACCAATACTGATGAAATGTTTCCACGGAAGGATTCAAGAGAATCTTACCGGTATATTGTTCTTTTCAAGGAATCAAAAACATAGGTTCCCAGTCCTGATTCCACGGAGACAAATATCACATTATGGGCAATCTGATGATTTACAAATTCATTTAATTGGACCAGTTCAAAAATGCGAAAATCAAGTTCCGGGTATTGTTCCTCAATCTTTTTGGCAAGGTCTAACGATAACTCCGAATACTGATAAGAGTAATTTCTCTTCGAATCCTCTGCTATGTGATAGCTATTTCTACCCTACGCGATAAATATCCCCATTCTCCAATAACTTTTGAAAATTATATCTTCCTGAGTCTTTCTCTTTTTATTTTTCTTTCTGAAAGGCAGTAATAAAGTCTTCTCTGGAGAAGTTTTTCTTTGATGCGAAAGATTATGTACCATATTATTCTTTGTTCTACCTCTATATTTCTATAAGTCGGCAAAATTTGTATTTTTTTGCCGTTTTTACAGTTATAGTATACATTGATAATCGTACTAAGTCAACTGTAAGTCGGCAAAATTTGTATTTTTGCCAACTTACAAATCTCGGTGCAGAGGAACCGCTATTCCGGAAAAAGTGAAAACCACCTGTCCAGAATAGGAAACCGATGTATTGTTTGGTTACTATATGTCAGATACATCTTTCATCAATATGCAGAATGACATTGATATTCGAATGCAAAAAGGAAGCTTGATCCATGGATACAACAAATAAAAACAATACAATAAGCATAATGGAACAGGACAAAGGGATTTGTAGCAAACTTAGTTTATTTCTTGGTAAAATGGGATAGAGTTTCCACCAATCACGGATTATACACGCCTCTTGCATTTCTTATCAAAATCTTCAGTAACGTTGAATTACCTTTAAAAAGCTAATTTTTTTGTAGGTGTTTTTCCCTTTTTAGGGTATGCTCTGGTAACCGGTATTTCGCAAGCTTTCATTCCTATTTGTGTTGCCCTAACCGATAAGTAAGCCAATAATTCGTAAGTCATAAAAATATCTCTAAAGTGGTCGCACTCTGTCATCCGTCAGATAACGTCTGGAATAAGCGCGGAAGGCATTTGTCGTATCCGTAAATCTCTGATGCGCAGTCATAGAAATAATTGGTGCATGAATACACTTTACAGACAAAAATCTAAACAAGGGTGTATTAATAGCCTTTCCGCCTTTTATAAATCTCGAGCCCTGAACAAAATCATATCCTTCTTGTAGCTTCTCTATAAAGCGGGGAACATCCTCTATGCTGTCTTTTATTATTCCCATCGATAGTGATAATGCCTTTGTACCCTCGTTCAAGAGCCCACCAAAATCCCATACGAAGCTGTGCACCTTGTTTTCCGATGTCCTTCTTTACAAGTAGGGAATTCACATTTAAACTCCGGAGATTCCTTTCATCCGTGCTTCCATCCGTAGAGCCACCGTCGCAGATAACGATATCTGCAAAGTCACTAATCTTAGACTCTTTTGCCCGGGTTAATTCAGTGAGAATACGCTCTCCCTCATTAATTATGGGAATCAGCACGACATAGTCCTTTGTTTTTGATGCATATTCAAAACTTTCAAATCTAGGGACACCTCTTATTCCTTCATACAACAATATAATTCTCCTTACCGGTAACGTAATACAATTATTTCTATTTCATAAATACTTTTTGCCACATACTCCATCTTTTTCTTAGGACAGAAAGATCTTCCACTTTTCCCATCTCTATAGAGATAAATCCCTTATATCCCTCTGAAAGCAAAATATCTTTTAACTCAAAGTGTAGTGTTCTTTCCTCAATCGGTCTTAAGCAAGGCTCACTAATATGAACATGATTAATGCACTTTACCTTGGACTTTAAATCCATCACCGATTCATCATTAACTATCATAGTCCCCACATCAAGATTCAATTTGAAGCCGTCAGAATCAACTTGCTCTATCAATTCTAATGCAGAAAAAGTTCCATTTATATAATTTGTGTTATAAAGCGGTGGATTGGCTTCCATACTGATTACAGTTCCCTTCTTAGAAGCATAGTCTCCCAACTCTTTAAAGAAGGGAATGGCTTTAGTACTATCCGTTCCTTCCGGCAAAAAGCGATTTTTAGGACATCCAAAAACAAGATTTTTACAGCCAATACATGAAGCAAAATCAATAGCTTTTTGTATACTCCTTTAACGTATCTCGTTCTTCAATCGTTCCAAAAAGATTTTCTTTACGACCATACCAGATGGACTGCATGGAAGAAATACTAAATCCATACTGAAGAGATAGTCTTTCTTTCCACTCTAAGGCTTCTCTCAGCTTATCATATGGAGCATCCGGTAGTATTCTTGTTGGTGCAATTTCCAGACCTTCAAATTGGAACTCCTTCATATAATGATAAACTTGCTCATCATTCTCTTTGTCCCATGCAATATTCGAAATAGATAAGTTCAAAATTCTGGCTCCTTTTCTGATTGTCCCTGTAGTAAGCACTTAAGGAATATTCAATAATCACTTTCGTCTTCCAAAGGATAAGCAATCTTTCTCTCCATTAAGACTGTTGCATTGATTTAAAATATATACCAACGCTATAAAAGCTTATAGGAACTACACAAAGCATAGTCCTGGGATATTCGCCACAAGTTCCATAATACGCAATATAAAAATGTTCCCACTAGACTTGTAATCAATCCTAAACTTATCCATTTTAGCCTTTTTATCTGAAAATATCTTTTACCAACAATGCTATTAATACCGTTAACATTATAAACGTGCTTCTTACACTGCTCCTAAAAAGAGAACCCACTAACATTACCGCCTTGATTAATAAGCCATTATTGGAATCTTTTGATATATAATATCCGGATATATAATCATAATTGAAATCTTGGATAACCCTAGTGAACTCTATCAATTGTAAATTCTTTTAATATTCTTTTTGATAGCATTCCTTCATAAGTTTACTAATATTTTTTTATTCCCATATTCATCTAAAACTTTCCACATAGCAGCCCTAAGTGTCGCCAGGATATTCTTTCATTAAAGATTCAATTTTTTTCTTTAAATACTTTATCACTGGAAGATTTATAGTATCCTTTCTCCATAATAACAATTAAATGCTGGCGTGGAACAGCATCCGTTAGAGAAAAAAATACCGAATTGCTGATAAAAACAGTCATATATACTATAATAATTAAAGATGTAATGGCAGTAGTTAGGAATGCAAACTGTAACTTTGGGATTTTTGTTTGTCATACCAAAAAAATAATAAGAAAGCAATTTATCATCAACCAATAAATAACTGAACTTGGACGTTCAAAAACCATTATAAAAAACAATGACTTGGGCAATAACAGCACTTTTTAAAGAACATGATTTTATAAAATCAAAGGTATAATAAAAAGAAATCACAATAAGAGATAAGGCAATCGATTCTGTCAATATAGCCCGATCCCATCCTATAACCGAAGTATTCAGCCCATATAAATACACTAAAACGATAGTGAATAATTTTTAAAGAAAAATAGCTACATATTTTATATAAATAAACAACTGCAACAAAAGATAGAATACTTTGAAAAAAACAGTTATTCCTTCTAAATAATAAGCTTCTCCCATGAACTTAAGAAAGACTCTAATCACAAATGGATAAACTGGAGTTCTAGCACTTAATCGCCCCATAATTAGAGACGAAAATGGGTAAGTCATATAACTATACGAATCAGGAATATATTAGTTGTGGTCGATATCCAAAAAGCATGTTCTATAAATTATAATTGGAAGCCATAACAAGACTAAATTTACATATCTTTTGTACTTATAAAACAATGTTTTCACCCTTTCATATCAGTAAAGTTCTTAATTTCCTCTAGAATTTGAGATTTAGATTGAATGTAATCTATAGTTCCACCAAAGTACTGTGCATACAAAGTCTTATAATTATAATTTGCAGGAAGACCACTTAGGTGATTTGTGAATACTTCTCCTGTCAAATACTCATATATCTCTCCCGCTGAAACAGGTTCTGTTGCAGGATGCAATATTCTAATCTCTTTATCAAGTGCTATCTGAATATCATTCCAAAGACGTGCAAGATTATAAAACTGATACATGCTCCTGCTATCAGTAAAGTTCAAAAGCTGAAAAACCAAGATTTTTAAATCTCTGCTTTAATTCCTCTCTATCTTCTACTGCTACATTCACCTTTATAAAATCCATTATCTTGTAACTGATAATATTCTCTTAACTTAGAATCTTTTGTGACAAGTTCTTCATATTTAGAAGCTTTTTAGCATTGACGGGATGATATTCATGTAATCATAAATAAAATTCTTTTTAAGGTTTTTCCAAACAAAGCCGGAAGACGTATGATAAGTGCGTTAAAAATATTTCTCTCGCCCAAAACCTCCAATAAATATCTGTTGTAGCCATACGCATGTAGTCCATCAATGTTTACAACTGAATTTTTCATCTACATCACTAGGATTCTTGAAAACATCAATACTAGATATTAGTACCAACTTTTTAGGATTGATTTTAGAAATATTCTCTTCAGCTCGAACTATTAGTTCCTGATCTTTTTCAGGTGCCTGGTTCGCCAAATACTTCTCTGCAGGAACCCCAGCATAAATCAAAATATCAGGACTCGTTCCATATGCTTCCTCGATATTTTGGGAATTATAGGTTGTATCGATTTTCCCTGAAGCATATATATTACTCCCAACAAACCCCGTATAACCAACTAATGCTGTTGACATTGATTCCTCCTATTTCGTTAGCTTTTCTATATTTTTCAAAGGTATATTGTTTTTCTTTTGAAAATCAAATCAATCATAATCTGGAGATACTTTATAACGATGGTAAGTATGCCAAATAAACCAAAAAGCAACAGACAAAAAAATAATATCGTTGTAGTCCACCCCTGCAACCGGGTGAGCAGTGATGTATATAAAAATGGAATAAGACACCATAGCGATAGACATACACATCATTAGAATTGTCATAGCTTTTAGCGAAACTATATCCCACCTCTGTAAACAAGATTAATGAGTCAATAGCCAGACTAATTCTATAACTTTTTCTTTAGAATCTTGAGAACATCCGTGTTGATTAACCACATTGTATTTTATATTATCTGTTTTTAATCCACAGCTGGCATACACAATTTTTTTCTGTAAGGAATAGTTTTATTCATAGAATCAACCCTGATTGAGAACTCGTCTACTCAACACTCTAAAAGCTTTCTGTAGACATTTTTATAAGACAAATCAGTATATCGCTCAAAGGCCTTATAAAATAATCTGGATGTCGCTTTTTCTTTTCTCCTTGCAGAAGCACTTACAATATCATACCCTTCGAGAGCTCTTTGATAGATATCCATAATAATCTTTGGTTCAAAGTCAAGACAAGTATTGTCAAACTCAAACACAAAGTCTCCTATCGACAAATTAATGCCGGCATTCATTGCCATCTCTAACCCATGAAAGTAACTCATATTAATTACAGACAAACTTGTACAAGACGCCAATGAGCTCACCTTCTTAATTTCGACTAATGAACCATCAGTTGATGCATCATTAACGCATATGATTTCCGAATGATGAAAGTTAGTTTCCATAACATCTATAATGGTTTTTAAGAAACTCTCAACTCTATTTTCTGCGTTATGCACATATATAATTGCAGATGCAAAATTTTGTTCTTTATTAATCATCGCTCAATACCTCATCCAAATCATAAACAGTATTAATTTTTTCCCGAAAAGAACACTAACAAAAGTTGGTCCATCAGAATATTTTCTGACCACAGTTGGTCTTGAATCGTCCAGTTCCGAACTCATCAATATTGGCTTCATAGAAAAAAGGGAATTATCATATGAAAAGGTGTATTCATTACGCATATATTTTCGTGCTAAATGATCCATGTATGGAAAAGCTGTGAGCGGTCTAGCTAGACAGTTATTACAATTTCCAAGGCGGTACTTAGTACAGTAACCATCGCTTCGTTCCTGACATGAAAAAGCTGGCAATTCTTCATAGCTTGTTGTGTGTGGAGTAAAGGTTACAGAAGTTAAAGAATGATATCCTGTTTTTTTCCAAAGGGCATAATAGAAAAAAGGTCCATCCATCACAGTAATACCAAGACCTTTTAATTTGTCATTTACATCACAAAGAATTATTTCACATAATTCATATTTAATTTTAAACTTCTCAAAACCAAGCATATCGAGAATTTGATTTGTTCCCGCATACGTAGCATTAAGGGATGTAGCCTGAACTATACTTTTGCTCCTCCTTCTGTATTAATGATATACCTATCTGCATCTTTATCGATGCCGGTTATTTTTACACTATATTGAATTTCCACATTAGAAGTATATTTTTTTAGTTCCTCTAGAAGGTACTCTCTTAAAATCATTGCATCATACGTATATTCTCTTGTTCTAAAGGCACCATCACACATATTACTTTTTAAAAATTATTGGGATTAAGTTCTTCGCATGGTATATTCGCGGCTCTACAAAAGTCTTTGAATTGCTTTCCATTTGACCAAGAATATTCTGTAGAAGTAGCATAAATTTGTTCAAACTCTTTGTTTATGCAAAAAGCATAGTCTCTGTTAAAACGTTCAAAATATCCTGCAGATTTCAAAGCAGTAGAAATAGACCTAGGGTAGTGATAGCCCTGATGAACTCTTGCTTGATTAATAAAAAGTAGCCCTTTTAAATGCAGACGTCCTCACATTCAAGAACAATGACTTTTTGTCCTTTTGTACAACAAAACAGAGCCGCATATAAACCATAAAGTCCTGCTCCTATAATCACCTTATCAAATCCTTCTATTGTCATCTTTGTGCTTCCCCTATATCCTAATCTTATCCATGTAATAGAATTTATACGAATACCGTTTTTGATAGTTCTGTTTTTAAAAACTCACTTAAGTCTTCTGGTGTACCTAATCCATACATTTTTCACCAACATCAAAATATGTTATTTTCATTCCGGCATCTATCATCTCATTGTAAACAGGGGCAACATAAAATTCATTATTTACACGGATATTTTTCTCTATCATCAAATGTGCATACTTTACAAAATCTTTTTCCATGCTTATAATTGTAAACTCCCACTGTTGCCTCATTAGATATTACTTCTTTTTCTCTAACCATAGAAACTAGATTTTTTTCTCATCTACCTTAATAAAGCTCCATTTGGGATCATTAGCAGGCATGGTCATAATCAAACCATCATAATTATTCATTTGTCTTAGATAATGATTAATATCTGTATCTATGTATTGATCACTATTGGCAATCATCAGTGAATCATTAGAGTTAATATACCCCTCTGCCAGTAAAAACTGTACATGCGCCCTCCCTCTGTAATATGGTCAACAGTCACCACGACGCAGTTAGGAGCTATTTGCCTTAAATACTTTTCTAGCTGATACTTTTTCTAAATGCTCTTCTTGACAAATATAAATAAATCGATGTTCTATTTGTGGCGTCAGATTCTTCGTAACATATTCTATCATATAATGTCCATGAACATCGATTAATGGTTTAGGCATCTTATATCCCGCATTACTAAATCTGCTACCTCTACCTGCCATAGGTACTTTAACAATATTAAGCATTTCCTATCCCTCCACTAAATATTTATCATTATTCACACCAGGTAATTTAACAACAACATTGATACTGTCTTCCAGCGCCTCAAAACTTGTAGCGTCCCCTGGCTCCACAACAATAATATCTCCTTGCTGATAAATCTGGTTAAACATCTTGACCTTCCCCTTCACTATTGCTGTATATTCTGTCGCAATTTTATGGTAATGTGCAGACTCATAATCGCCTTTCTTATAATGCTTAATAGCAACTTCACAATTATTCGTCTTAAAAAGAGACGGCTCAAAATTACCAATAAACCATCCCCCTTTCATATCTGATAACTTACCTACTTTCATCTGCTCACCTCCTCAAATTCTTTAATTTTTTGAGGAGAATAAAATGACTTGTATTGCTCCTTTTCAATGTCATAAAATGACACCTTTTTCCCCATTAAAATCAATTCATTAACAGAAGAAGAAATATAATATCTTCCCTCTAAATTGCTGTTTTTTCTCAAAGCGTTCTTTGCGGATTCAATAAAGAATTCTCCTTTTTGAAATAATAAAAACCAGCAATAGCATCTTTTAGATAGCGGTCTTTTTTCTGCAACTTCAACAACTTCTTTATCTTTTTCTTGCATAGCTCCAACGAGGATGTACATTAGGAAACGTAATAAGTCCGGCATCAGCCTCTATATTTTTCAAAATAAGAAATTACTGAATTATAATTTACATCAATAACTTGATCACTATTAGCAATAATTAGCGGTTCATCTTTGTCAATATATTCAACTGCCATAAGACAGGTATCAAAGAGCCCCTGAAGTCTGATTTCTCAATTTTATCACGTTAGACGTATTCGATAATATCTTAACAGAATCATCTAAATGAAATTTTTGACAGTCTTCTTCTGAAAAAAACAAAAACATATTTTTAAATTCTATAGAATCATAATCCTCTACCACCATTTCCAACATAGTTTTCCCATTTATTTCGTATAAAGGTTTTGGAAAAACTATCTTTGAAAAATGAAGATGTTCCCATAGCCGGTAACAGTATAGTTATCATTTTTCTCACACTCCTCTATCATCCCATATATATTATCTTCATTAACATCATAAACCGTAGCTACTTCTAACACATTTGCCCCACTGGCTCTTCCCTGCTTGAACTCCATGGGATTATCCTCAACAACTAAACATTCTTCCGGCTTAAATCCAAAAGTACTTATAGCCCAGATTATATATCTCTGGATCCGGTTTGGATTTTTACCTCTTCGTTGGACAATATCAAATCAATATATTTAGCCAATTTAGCTTTTTCCATCATTAATTCAATTGTTTTTCCTGACTGAATTAGAGCATACAGCTATCTTAAATCCATCTTTATGTAATTTAGAAAGCGCGTATTCATGATGAAACATTGGATGGCATTTCTCATGAATAATATCAATTGTGTACTCTCGCTTTAATTCATTCACAAAGGCATGCAGTTCTTTAGGTAAATAAAACCTCTTACTAAGCATTTCCAATTTAACCTTAGTTGGTAAACCATCAAAAGTATTTAAATGATCATACCTACTTATTTCTACACCAAACAGTCCTAACGCTTTATTCAAAGCCTCATAATGCCAGTCTTTCGCATCAATAAGAACACCGTCCATATCAAATAAAATTGCCTTAATTGTCTTACTCATAAAAAAAGCTCCTTGCCTCTACAGGATAATCTGTACATAAAATAATCTGATCATTATTTTTGAAACGCATATTCTTTATACTTTTTCCAAACTGCTCTGTATTCTCTCCCATGCAATTCGGGAGATACTATGACACTTTTTCCCTTTATTAATATGCTCTATTACTTTTTCCGAGGTTATCCAATCATCCGAAATAAATCCATCAAGCCAAACGCCCACTGCCTTGTCATAGAAGGAAGGAACCGATTCATATTCACTTTCTCTAGTAAAAAAGTTCAACTCTTCTTTAATATAACCCAATGTATCTGGAACAGACATATCAAAAGCAAAAATACTTTTTAATATTATATTGAAGAATTAACTTTTTAATGGTATTTATATGCCATCTGCTTTTAATATTCAAAGCTAGAGTAAATGGCGAATTCTTATAAAGTTTAAAAAAATTCTTCTGCATCCAAACAGCTCTCTAAAGACATATTATGAGATACTTTGAGTTTTTCGTCACGATCTCTAAAATCTGTTTCTACACTAAAGTCTTTCTACAAAAAGCATTATTCATTGCTTTTATAGTATTTTTCCTCTATGCTTTTTCCAATAACCTCTATGTGCAATTATTTCCATTTATCCTCCTATACCAAATATTTTATAACTTTAATTTCTAGATGATAAATACACATTAAAACAAATTTTTTGTAAAATGTGTATAAATAAACATTAGACTCTCTTTAAATTCTCTTCTTCACAAAATATAATAACAAAAATAACTGATGATATCAAAACACATAATAAAGCCTTTAGTCAAAAAGCATTATAATAACATTTGAAACAGATATGTCTTGTTTTAACACAATGTGCACGACCAAACAACTCACCAAGACAGCCACTAAAACTCAGAGCTTGTTGACCATAATATAATGAAATCTTACAAGACCTAAAATAATATTTATATAGAAAGTAAACTCTAAAAATACATATGGAATGACCGAAACTGACTATTGTTGCCAATATAATACCTGATATACCTAAACTTCGCCCCAAGATAATATCCATAACCACATTGAATCCTGCAAAAATAGAACAGCCTCCTTTACTTTTATCCCAGAGGCCATTGCCATCCATATAAGGGTTGATAGGGGTGGTAATATTAAAGCAATAGCAATAAATACAAAACATAAACATTACTTGATTTTGGCAATAAATTATCTTTTCCAGCCCATAAGGAGATGAAGGGCTGAAAAAGACCGAACAAGCATGTTGTTGAAATTACATTAATCCACGAAAAAGAAAATTAATTTTTAAAAATCGCCATGATCAATTGTTTCTCGAACTATACTATCACCAATACTCGCTTGTATTGATTGCATTAAATACAGCAATGTTCCATATACTCCAGTATACATAATGTAATAGTAATTTGAATACTTAGCTAATACGCTCAGACCAAAAAGAAGAAATAATTACATTATCCGTAGAATTACGAATAGCCACTGAAACCCTATCAGCTAATAGCCCAGAGACTTGTTTTTTTAATTTTTCCCCTCTTCCTATTAATCTTACCTTTAGGCACATATATAGGATATTTTTTTCCTTGTTGTGATTGAAATAATAATATTATTAAGAATTGTCCATATGGGATACATTAATGCAAAAATATAAAAATTCCTTTGCGATTATTAACACAAATACCTGAGTTAACTGTTGTCCTATTAACGAAATAGTTTGAATCCCATTTACAATATCCGCCCTTTTGATGCACTCCTAACAGAATACTTTTATACCCTAAAACAAGAAAACTAGATACCGTTTGAACCAAGTAGATTATATATAATAAATATATATTCACATCACTTGGTGGATTCCCTTTTATAAACCTATGTAAAAAGGAGTCACACTAATACCAAATATTAAAATTATGGTTCCAACGAAAAATGTAAAAATTTTCTATAAAAATTCAATAAAGAGCAAATCCCTTCATGATTTTTCTCGCTATTAAGCCATACATGTTATATGATACTGCAAATCCTATTCCCAGCTCCGATAAACTTAATACAGACAGAATAGAAGTAAACAAACTACTCAGCCCAAGATACTCCGTGCCAAGAAACCAAATTATAATTGTTCTATTTATAAATGGTAATAATAGCAAAATAATCCTACTCACTATACCTGTACATATGTTTCGTATAGACCTAATGGTTCTTGTCTCTTGACTCATACAAAATAATCTCCACTTATAAATACTCTATAAAATTATTAATATACGTATGTCTTGTATCTAAATGATTTAGTATAGTATATGTCCAATTTGAACTTTTTCTATTCAACAATATACAAGAGATTGCAGATATTACTTTGGTCAGAATGTAGCTCCTAAGCCCTAATTGTTTTTAGCTCTCTTCATTTTCTGTTCCATAGTATTTTTCTTTTTTAAAGACAACTTAGTAAAATAATTTTGTATCTCATTATCATAAACACTATATCTTTCATCCAGTCTATATACACTACGAAGTTCTTCTTTTACGCCAAAAATATAATTAACTTTTATTTAATTCAACTGAATCTAATTTCTTTTTTTATTTCATTAATACACCATGGACTATTCTTGAGTTTATGTATGGCATGAAAGTAGTCTCCTGCTTGTATATTTTTTATTAACGCAAAACATTCTCTTAATGGCAGAAAGTTCTCCATAGTATTAGGATTATAATTTTTATTAGAATTTTTTCCATACATTCTCTAATGCGGAAATGGAATTTTTTCCCCAAATCGCTGGTATGAATTCCATTTCTAATATAATAAGATAATGGCTCATCAATAAAGCATATACTTTTTCTAATCCCATCGCCACAAATGAGGTGTATCTATCTGCAATAGCTCCGTCAAAAAGCCTTCCATTTTCCATTGGTCTTGATTATCTTTTTCCGCTAATTCTCTGGAATAAAAAGCATTCCCATATATTAATCCTTTTTCGAATCCAAACGGATCTTCAAATTTCATTTTTCTTCAATCAAATCCCATTATCAATAATCTTAATTGTATGTGTATAATTTTTCGGCTGATAAAACCTTTTTGACAATTCAGTGCTATTTGTACCTTCTAATGCCGTAAAAACTTCACCTGCAAAAAAGAAATAATATGATTATTATATTCCTGTGTTGCCTCATAAACTTTTTCTAATGCAGTATGTGTCAATCTATGTTTTATCTCCCAGCAAAATAAAATAATCACCTCTAAAAACCATATTGTGCCAAATCATGGTTATCACAAGGGCCAAGAGGAAAAAGACGGTCTTTTATAAATTATTCTTTCATCATGAAATCTTTCCACTACTTCTTTACACAACTTTGTAGTTCCATTGTCAGATATTAATATCTCAAAACTTTGAAAAGTCTGTTTTTAAAACAGATGCAATACAATCTTGTACGTATTCAGGCCGATTGCTTGTGGGTATAAATATTGATGGTTTTGTCCATACCTTCTCCTTTATAAACAACTTATTGTTTTTACTATAATCTATATAAATCTATATATTTATCTGCCATGATTTTTGAAGAAAACTTTCTAGTAGCAGTTTTTAACGCACTCTTTCCCCATTTGTCTTCTAATTTCTTCATTCTCCATCTTTTGCATTGCCTCAACAAGTTCTTTAGTATTGCAACCTATAAGAATACCAGAATCTTTATCTACCATTGAAGAAACCCCTCCAACAGATGTAGCAATAGTGGGTAGCCCTGTCCCCATTGCCTCAATTAATGATATCGGTACCCCTTCATACAATGAAGGAAGAACAAATACATCGGCATCACAAATAATGTCTAAAACATTTTTTCTTTTTCCCCAAAAAACAACTTTATCTGTTAGATTCAGTTTTTTAACCTCATCTAAAACAGAATCATAAAGTTCTCCCTCTCCAATCAGCCATAATGTACAATTTACATTAGTCCGAGAATAAGTTGCAAACGCATCGATAAGCATTTTGTGATTTTTTTGTTCAACGAATCTTCCCACATGAACAAATATCATGTTATTTGAAGTATAAGATTGTTTTATATTGCAACGAGATAAGTCAATTCCATTAAATATAATTGGAATATTTGATATTTCTATTTTATATGTGTTCTTTATAGACTCTTGTATTTCACGACTTAACGCTACCGGAACAACATGTAAATATCTAAAAATAAAATAATTAAGTTTTTTGAGCTATACCTCTCGCTTCTTTTTCTGCAATATTGTGTACCGTATGAATTGAGTGAGGAACTTTTTGACAACCATGCGACTATTGCTGAGTATTTGATACAATCTAAATGTGTATGTACCACATCAGGCTTCTCTTTATCAAAAATCATTTTCAATTCAAATATCATTTTAGGATCAATACCTAGATGCTTATTTAAGCAAATTACTTTTATGCCATTTTTGCTCCAACACTGAACTTAAGCTAGTTTTTTATTGAACATACTCACTACTAAAATATCTATCCCTCTTTGTTTCAACTCTATACTTAAACTTGTGCACATTATCTCTGCACCAGCAAGATCCAGATTAGGGAATAACCATAATTACTTTCATGCTAAACCTCAATTTAATACACTAACATATGGAATTAAAGAACTACTTAGAATACTAACATAATACATTATTGCACATATCAAAAGAATATAAAAAAATCACAAAACATTTTCGCGCGCTGTCCAATATTGACAATACAATTGGGCAAATATATCAGCGTAATTATCAATGGGTGATTGGTAACTCTATTAAACAAAGAAAAAAATATAAAAGCAATTATTTGAAAGTATATTGTTATAAAACTAATTTCAAACCATCTAATTTGCTTTTTTACTGTCTATGGATTTTTATTGTACTAGTATTTAGCATATGTCTCTGCAAGTAACCAATAATAAAAAGTAGAATCAATAGGGTAAAATAAAATTTTCCTTCTCCACGAATTATTAATCTAGAATAATCATTTTGTTTATATAGCATCACTAACTTAGGAAGTAAAAATTCCCTCAGTAAGCACTGATCCTATTATATACAAAATTCAGTCTTAGAATGAGTAATTTAGTTGAACTAAACCATACAAAGGGAATAAAAATTGCAATTATCGCAGTATAATGAAAAAGGCAGGCAATAAGCACTATAAGCATATATTTTATGTATTTCCGATCCAACAGTTGTTCAATACCAAATAATATGATTGCCACCGCAATTGCTTTGTCTTAAAATGAACATGCAAAATGTCATAAGTCCAAATGAAACAAATAGTAAGAAACTAAGAGAAACATATTTTTGAAAAACTTTTATCACTTTTGCAATCAAAAATATAACTAATAAGAAATATAATAGTTCTATAAAACCAATAGCTTGTGCTAATCCTGGTTAAAAAGAAAAGTCAATAGTGCAAATCCTGGTTCAACTCCAGAAGTAATCGCATCCGTCAACGAAAGCCTCTGAAAATGGTCAAAATAATATTGCTATATGATTCCCAATCATATCCATATTCCGGTGATTTCAAAACACCTAGCAGTAATATGAAAATAAAAACTCATAAAACGAAATATCCTTCGTCCGGATATACAATCCACAAACATGAACATATTTATATGCTACTTCAAAAAGAGTAATACCATTATAAAGGCAAATAATAGGATGTATATTGTCATATAACAAATCTCCCTATAAGTTCTTATATCCTTGAATATAAAAAATATTGTAATTTTATAGCACAATCATTAATGTCATAATTGTGAATATCTATATCGCTATATCCTTCTAGTCTATTCTTATTTTTTTATACTTCATAATTGCATCTTCCCAGCATGACAAAGGCGCTTTTAGTTCAACCTGATTAAAAATCTAAAGAAATTTTACTATCACATGACACTTTATCCGAGACATACAAGGCAAATTAGCAACTTGAGCTTCAATTAATGCGACCGGTACACCTTCATATAAAGAAGGAAAAACGAATACATCCATAGCCTGCATTAATTTATTTACATCCTTCCTTAGCCCAGTAAATATAACTGATTCCTCAAGACCTGTACAAGTTTTTAATATGTAAGAATTCTGTTCCTTCGCCAACCAATATAAAGCTTTACATTTTGATGTATTTTTCGAGATATATTCAAAGACATTTAATAAAAAGTTTGATTTTTCACTACGGAAAAATCTCCCCACATGGCCAATTACATAATCATCATTTTTTAAATGAAATTCATCTCGAATATGCTTTCTTTCCTTTACATTAAAAGTATAATCCTTTGTATTAATAGCATTTGAGATAATATGAAAATTATCAGTTCCAAAACATCCATTTTTCCTGCAGTTTCCCACACGCAAAGAGATGTGTCGCATACTTTTTGATACTTCGTTTATAAATAACTTTAAGTAAATATTTTTAAATTTTTATCTTGGTTACTACTATGGCTATGTGTCTATTCTAACAGGCACGCCTTCCATTTCAGCAATTTTTAATATTACACTACTCATACAGTCCAGATGCACATGGATTATTTTTATATTCAGGATGATTACGAAAATAAATGCACTTGCTTCAAATAAAACGGAGAGAATGGATTTAATTTTGCAAATGAAAAATCCTCCCCCTAATGCTAATATCTCATCATTATAATCTTTTTCACTTTCAGGCTCTGTGCGTCAAAAATCAAATTGAACTTTTTCCCTATCAATCTGGCGATAATAGTTCATAATCATTGTTTCAAGGCCACCTCTATTCATATGTGTAACGACTTGAAGAACTCGAATTGGTTGATCCACACTGCTCCCTTCTCTTAACACATAATCACATAAAATAATAATTATTGACAATATTAAATGTGAAAATATTACTTTTTATACTCTGTCACTGTATATCTGCTTCATTATTTGAATGATATTATTCTTTTCATAGAGAGCTAATTTCTTTGCATCTCCAACATTATACGTCTTTAGACTACTCAGCATTTTACGTATGCTCTGCTTCCAGCTATCTACCTTGTTCGGATACACCAACAGACCATTTTCACCATCCTTAATCAAATCTGTATTTCCTCTTATCTTGGACGCAATTACAGGTTTTTTCATAAACATGGCTTCCATCACCGAAACGGAAAGCCCTTCTCTTTTTGAGGAAAGGCAAATATCATGCAGACTCCAAAAAGGAGGCAGATATCCTCTCTGAAACCAAGCAAGCGGAGAGAAACGCCATTTTCCTCTGCCAATGTTTTTTAAATTCTCTTTCTGATTCCCCTCGCCGGCAATCATATAAACAATGTTTTGTCCCTTCAATCCGGCTAAAGCCCGACTACAACTTCATGATTCTTATTTTTATTTAATTCCCCAACAGATAGGATCAAGATATCTTCCTTGGAAAGTCCCAGTTCCTGCCTCTTCTGTTCCCTGGAAATGCCTAAATTTTGGAATCTTTTACTATCTATTCCTACTCCCGGAATATATACCGTTTTCTTTGCATGAAATTTATATTTTGCGCGGTAATAGTCTTCTTTATTGATGGTAATCAATACATCTGTAAATCGGCTCATCATCTTTTCTATAGGATAATATATAAGCCAATTTTGAATTGGAGCATTCTTGAAGAAATGAAACCCGTGGGCAGTGTACACAACTCTCGTCCCGGTTTTTCTGTATTTACTTGCACATAATCTGGTAATCGCTGCGCAAATAGGAGAATGACAATGTATAAGATCGAATTTTTGTTTTAAGTAATTTTTACCTGTTGATATGACTTCCATTGCCCTTTTATATCAATTATGCCTCTTGAAAAAAATCAATCTGAACGCATTTTGCACCTTTTTCTTTCATATCTCTCAAAAACGTTCAGTCTTTTTCCTGTGAATTAGAATCTTGATTCGTATGGAAATTAGAAGCTAAAGTTAGTTCATAGCCAAGCGATAATAGAGTATCTATATTATCGCGATTGAAATTATCCAACATAGAGGCCATAGAGGCAATTAGCAATGCTTTTTACTTTCTTTGTACCTGCCATATCCACTCCTCTCTTACATTATTTTCTAATCTTCTCCAAAATACATTTTAAAGTATCAAAAACTTTACAAACATATGACTATTTCCATACAATCATTATCTATTTTCAGTTTCTCTAATACCGGATTCAAAACTAGCAACTTGATAGTTCACTTCCTCACCTGAATGATTTCTATAAATACTCATAGCTTTATCAAAGACTAAATTACCAAATGCCTTGCCTGATTTTCTTTCCAATTCCTCCCGGAATATATTTCATTCCTCCTATAAAGGAATCTGCCTCCCGGCATCAGATGGACTTTCTTCTGGTAAGCCTTTCCAATTTCCTTCACCATATCAGAAGTATTTACATATTCTTTATTCTGAGGAAAAAATCCTCCGGCTGTATCTTCAATAAGTAATCTTATGAACTCACAAAGATTTCCAATATACAGCATGGAACGTTGATTATTAATTTTAGGGAAAATGGGGGATATCTTTGCAATCTTCACCAAAGCATTATAGTTCCCCTTACATCCTTTACCATAAATCATTGGCGGACGCAAAATAGCAACAGAAAAATCTCTATCTTCCAGTCCACTAATCAGCCATTCCGCTTGAAGTTTGGATTCTCCATATGCCGTTACAGGCATAGGAATTGTCTCTTCCGTTATAACTTCTTCTCTATTTCCGGCATAAACAGCCATAGTACTCATAAAAATAAACTGTTTAACACCATCTTCTTTAGCCTTCTGTGCTACATGATACGCTAAATCTCGATTCACCGCAAAGTACTGTCTTTTCCCCTGCTCAGTTTTTCTCACTTACACTACCATGTGCTATTCCCTGCCACATGAAAAACTACATCATAACAGGAAAAATCTTTCTTCTTCCATTCTTCTCCAAATAAGCTGACGGTATCAATAACATAACGCTTTGATGCCGGATAATCGGGATATAGCTTTTTGATTATACTCTTCTAAATATTGTTCGACCTGTTCTCCTACATAGGAATGAGCGCCGGTGATTAAAAATACGAATAGCTTGCTTATCTTGCTTTACTTTTCAAACCGGATCTTAGTTCCGACATGTCTTTGTCCTTATCAACATGTCCTGCCTGCTTCAACTGTCCTGTTCCCCCTTCTACCACTCCATCCTTTCGCAGCACGGAAAAAATAGTTCCGAAGAAGCAACGCAAATCCATAAGAAATCCTATCTTTTCCACATATTCTCCGTCCAGCTTGGCCTTATCCGGAATCTCTATGGAGTCTCTACCGTTAATCTGCGCCCAGCCACTAAGCCCCGGCTGAATATCGTTGGCATTGTATTTATCTCAGCTCTGCAGTAAGCAAATCCTGATTCCATAAGCCCGGTCTTGGCCCGATGATAGACATGTTCCCCACAAAAATATCCCAAATCTGGGGAAGCTCATCTAAAGAATGAGCCCGAAGAAATTTGCCCACGCGAGTAATATACTGCTCAGGATTCTCCAGCATGTGAGTGGGGGTATCATGGGAGTACATCTTCATGCTACGGAATTTATGTAGAGGAAAATAGCGTTTGTTCTTCCCCAGACGCTTCTGTGTGAAAAAGATAGGTCCCGGGTCATCCAAAAAGATGGCGATGGAGAGAAAAAGAAAAACAGGTGAGAGTAAAATCAAAGCAAAAGCGGAGAGGATGGTATCTCCTCCCCTTTTGATTACTCTTGTATAGAAATTGGGAATATAGTCACTATCTCCTACCGCCTCCAGATGTCCTCTTACCCCGTCAGCATTCTCCGCCTCCAGAGGATTTTTCCACGAAAATAACTTTCTTTCCTCAAATGGATTCCGATATTCGGAAGATTGATTTCCTCGTTTCTTATTTGGGAAAATAGAAGCCTTTTTATTTCCTAAGCAAAGCTTCTTTTCTTTTCCGAAAGTTCTGAGGAACAGGATTTCTTTTTCCACAGGGAAAGTAAGAGGGTAAGGCCTGCCAGACATCCTCCCAGGATAAGCGCTATCCAAGCTTTCTGATTGCTATCTTTATGATTCCGCATAACTCCTCCACTCTCTTGCTTACAGTCTCCATCGCTTTGTGCCTATTTTGTAGATTCCTGTTTTGTAGTTTCCTGTTTTTTAGACTCCTATTTCCCAACTTCTCATTCTACAAACTTATTTCTTCTTAGCATTCTGCTCTTTTTCACAAGAATATAGGTATTACCTAAGACTTTTCCTTATTCCGCCGGCTTATAAGTCCCCACAATTTCCTTCACCATTTCCCGGATATCGTCCTTATTCTTGTATGCCGCTTCCATCAGCTCGTTCACCTTTCCAAGGAAGGCATCAATGTCGAAACTCAGGGGCTTTCCGATATGAATACGCTCGTTGGCGGTGTTCTGAAGACCCTCCTCCGCCATCAGCTTTTCTTCGTATAGCTTTTCTCCCGGGCGAAGTCCGCTGTACTGTACCTTGATATCGATGTCCGGCTTAAAGCCGGAAAGGCGAATCAGGTTTCTGGCCAGGGTATCAATCTTTACGGGCTTCCCATATCCAAGACAAAGATTTCTCCCCTTAGCGAAGGTTCCTGCCTCTAAAACAAGGCTTACCGCCTCCGGAATAGTCATAAAATATCGAATAATATCCGGATGGGTCACCGTTACCGGCCCTCCCTTTTCGATTTGCTTTTTGAAAATGGGAATGACGGAGCCATTGGAACCCAATACATTTCCGAAGCGTACCGCCACAAATTCTGTCTGGATATCCTGGAACACTGCTCCGGTTCCGTCTTTATCCGCATTCTCCATACCCTTATGGGTAAAGAGCTGGGGAATATCCTGCACTCGTCCTGCCTTAATCTTATTGTCAAAGGCCTGGATAATCATTTCGCAAAGTCGTTTGCTGGCTCCCATGATATTGGCAGGATTCACCGCCTTATCCGTGGAAATCAACACAAAGCGCTTGCAACCGTTTACCATAGCCGCATAGGCAGTCTTGTATGTTCCTAAGGCATTGTTCTTAATGCTTTCACAGGGGCTGTCCTCCATCAAGGGCACATGCTTATGAGCCGCCGCATGATAAACGATTTCCGGTCTGTACTCCTTGAAAATCTGGAACATTCTCCGAGAGTCTCGTACGGATCCAATCAACACCAGTAAATCCAGCTCCGGAAAATTTTCCCGTAGCTCCAGTTGTATATTGTAGGCATTGTTCTCATAGATATCGAAGATAATCAGCTTCTTAGGACTGTGGCCTGCAATCTGTCGGCAAAGCTCCGAGCCGATGCTGCCTCCGCCGCCGGTAACCAATACCGTTTTTCCGTTAATAAAAGAGAATACTTCCCTAAGATCCACCTTAATCGGATCTCTTCCCAGTAAATCCTCCACGGAAACCTTCCGCATGGCGCTGGCACTGACCTGTCCGGTAACCAGCTGGTACATTCCGGGAAGATTCTTCAGTTCACAGGTGGTTTCGTTACAGATTTGCAGAATATCTCTTCTTTGAGAAACGGTAGCGGAAGGAATTGCTAAGAAGATTTTATCCACGGCAAATTTTTCTACCGCCTCCAAAATGCTTTTCTCTTCCTCCCACCACGGGGATATTGTCAATGAGTCTTCCCCATTTGTTTTTGTTGTCATCAATAATACAAACTACCGCCCGTCCACTTCTCCGGAGCGTTGAATATCACGAATCAGCATTTGCCCTGCGGCTCCTGCGCCAATCACCATAATCCGATGATGGCTTTTCTTGTTATTGACCTTTCGGAGAAGCAGAATAAAGCGATAGGAAAAGCGAATGCCCAGTACCGCCAGATACTGTAAAATTGCCCCTGATGACGTAGTAGAAATGGGCATTCTTCCCCAAAAACGTGATGCCGATGATATGAAAGAAGGAGCAAATGACGGTGGCCATGCTTACCCGAAGAAGCTCGGAGTAACTGGCAAAGCGCCAAATGCTTTTATAAAAGCTTTAAAAACCAAAAACCGCCAGTGACCCTAGAATGTAGAAGGAAGAAACGCTTTCCAACGTTCTATATATATCGTGTCAATGGTGCTGTAGCGCAAATCATAGCGAAGCCAAAGGGCAATCAAATAGGAAAAGCTGAGGGCAAGGAATCATAAAGCATCAGTCCCAAAAGCAATGATATGCCAATGCTCTAATTGAAAAACCCTGCCCTCTCTTTTTCTCGTTAGGGGTACTTTTCCCTATCTTGATTGTCTATATTTTCGTTAGACATCTTGTCCTAGTATTTTTCCATGAAGAATGATTTCTCCTATTGCTACAGTCCTTGTACTTGTTGCAAAAATTCTGCCACTCTTTTTCTTCTCGGGCAATAAAGTGAAAGACCCTATTTCTTGCTCCGAGAGGCTAATTTTTTATCTCTACGCCGTGAAAGGAAAACTCTCTCCCGGTCGCACGGTAACATCCTCCACCGTCTCTTCTCCCTTGGTAATTACATAGTGTACACCGTATTTTTGGAAGAAGCTTCCATAGCTGTCGTCTGTGGACTTACTATAACGGAAATCCTGTACCGGCTGCACGATTGGAAATCTCCCGCATCAGCTGATCCAGGAAAATGGTCAGTGCTTCATTGCTGACATTATCCACTATCTCTGCATGAACTTCCACCATATGGGTATCATTACTTCCGAAAATCGTCAAATTCTTTACAAAAGGAAATCCTCAGGATCCATGCTCTCTATCACATCGTCGGAAAATCTGGTCGAAATCGATAAGAATTACTTGATCCGCCGCCGCTGTAGTCATAACAGGGGCAGAATTCACTCCGTACTTAGGTTTACAGGATACCAGAAAAAAATAATGCCAGAAGGCATAGTAAAAATCCTCTTGTTCTCAACATGATATCTCCTCAAAAATTAATTCTCCTATATATTCTCTCACATCTTATATGCTAAAGCAGTATAGCATTGAACGGACTTTTTAGCAATTTTTATGAATCAGATTCTCTTATCTTAGAGACTTTATAAGAACCTTATTATTCTGATACATCTATTCTTTTAGCCAAGCTGATTGGTGCCATTGCCTCCAACACTTTTTGAACAATCTTATCTTGAAGATAAAAATCCTTCAGATTCGACTTGTCATAAGGATAAGGGAATCTTTTGTTTCTTCCATAAGTAAGTCCGTAAAAATATCTTTCCCAGCTAAAGTATTTTTCACTCTCAATATAATTTTCTGCTTCTTCAAGCTTTTTTTACGAATAAATGGTTTATTGAAAATATCCGCATACAATAAAAGCCATTCAAAAAGATTCCGGAAGATAGAGTTTGATATTTACATTTCCTCTAAGTAATTGAGAAATATGAGCCATTTCCGGTCCAAATGCCGCTCCATCTGCTATCACCAAAGTTTCCTTCTGCTCTTTATCAAGCAGTTTTCTTGTAAAATCCCTAGAATATTAGATTTTCCCCTGCGCTTTCGCAACAAATCCCCCTTGTCTTGGAAACTTGAGAAAAAAAGGTAAATCCTGCTTGAGAATCCTCCGTTATTAAGGACTTTATCAAAATCTTTCCGGGATTAGTCTCTGAATAAATTTTTATAAAACAAGTTATACACTTGCCTTGTGTCCATATATTTACCCGAACAATGAATCCCGTATATTTCTTCCACGGAGTAGGGTAAGGCAGGTAAATCTCTCTGGTAATCAGCACATAATAATTATTGGAATTACGAATTCGTTTTGCAAAAATCCTTAGTTTTTAAAAACCTGCTATCCTCGTCAACAAAGACTATGGAATCATGAATATTTTCCAGCGTCTCCTGCCAGTATTTCCCGGAAAGAGCTACACAGGCCTTATCGCATTGAATCTGCACGCCAGAATCCTTACCAAGATTTCCATATTCTTCAATCATTGAGAAAAAGCGTTGTTTTCCTGTAGCACTATCCCCTCGAATAATGGTAATATTTCGTTTTATAGAAAATGCAAAGCGAATCCGCTTATTTTGTATAACAATGTGGTGCATTCCCTTCATTTTAGAAATCCTCCAAAGGAATCTTAATAGCCTCCTCTAAATACGCCTCATAGCTCTCTGTCATTTTTCCGGTATTTATGATAAATGCGGAAAATCCTTCCACCGTACTAAAATCCATGATGTGATGAAGGTTGATTGTCAAATCTTTATGAGTTCCAATGGTAGAAATCCACTTGGCGCAATTGTCTCCACAAGCTGAACCATTAAAAACACGACCACTATCATCAAAAGCCATCAGCAAAAGAGTCTTGACACCTCCGGAAAGCTTTTCGGGGGGAATGGGGCCCAATACCGGACTCTCAATAAGATGGCTACTAACCACCTTAGATTGATCCACATCTTCTATCATTGCCTTTGCCAAGTCCTCTTCCAGCCACTCATCCTCATATTGATTGTTAAAAGTATATCGAGGGCGTATAAATTGCATTTTCCATTTCTCCAAAAATCTTTAACAAAGTACTTCCTCCTAAGATAAGCCTGCAAAAAGCGATTTCTACACCTTACCACACACTTCAAAATATTTTTCACTTATATTATGAACAACTCTTTGCAATAATTATTTTTTTGATTTAGAAGCTTTATTTTCTAAACTATCCTATCACATTTTCCTTAAATCTTGAATTTAAGATTTTCTTTTCCCCGTAATAAAAAGACGTATCCTTAAAAGATACGCCTTTTTCTATACTTCATTCTTTTGGAAAGTACAAACAGTCTTAACACTGTGTTGTACTGACTTTATCTAAAGTCTTAAACCAAAAATCCGATTACTTTCTTGGATTCTTAATCTGCGCCTGTGCTGCAGCAAGACGTGCTACCGGCACACGGAATGGAGAACAGGAAACGTAATCCAGTCCGATATCGTGGCAGAACTCAACGGAAGAAGGATCTCCACCGTGCTCACCACAGATTCCTACGTGTAAGTGCGGATTTACGAGGCTTTCCTAACTCGATAGCCATCTTCATCAGCTTTCCTACACCTACCTGATCCAGCTTAGCAAATGGGTCAGACTCGAAAATCTTATTGTCATAGTAAGCATTCAGGAACTTTCCTGCGTCGTCTCTGGAGAATCCGAAGGTCATCTGAGTTAAGTCGTTGGTTCCGAAACAGAAGAAGTCTGCATTCTTCGCAATCTCATCCGCAGTAAGGCAAGCTCTTGGAATCTCCACCATTGTTCCTACCTGGTATGCAAGATTTACGCCGGCCTTCTTGATTTCCTCGTCAGCAGTCTCTACAACCACCTTCTTAACAACATTGAACTCCTTCACTTCGGAAGTAAGAGGAATCATAATTTCCGGATTCATCTTCCAATCAGGATGCTTCTTCTGTACGTTGATTGCCGCACGGATAACAGCCTTGGTCTGCATAACGGCAATTTCAGGATAGGTAACAGCAAGACGAAGTCCTCTGTGTCCCATCATGGGGTTGAACTCGTGCAGGGAAGTGATGATGTCCTTGATTTCCTGTACGCTCTTATTCTTTGCCTTAGCCAGCTTCTCGATTTCCTCTTCCTCCTGTGGAACGAACTCGTGAAGAGGCGGGTCTAAGAAACGGATGGTAACAGGATTGCCCTCAAGTGCCTCATAGAGTGCCTCGAAGTCTCCCTGCTGGTAGGGAAGAATCTTCTCTAATGCTTCTTCTCTCTCTTCCTTGGTGTCGGATACGATCATCTCACGGAAAGCGAAGATTCTCTCGGGATCGAAGAACATATGCTCTGTACAGCAAAGTCCGATTCCCTCTGCACCAAGCTCTCTTGCCTTCTTAGCATCCTGAGGAGTATCTGCATTGGTACGAACGGCAAGCTTTCTGTACTTGTCTGCCCAAGCCATGATTCTTCCGAACTCTCCGGCAATGGAAGCGTCCACGGTAGGAATAACGCCATCATAAACATTTCCGGTAGAACCGTCTAAGGAAATGAAGTCTCCCTCGTGGAAGGTCTTTCCGCCTAAAGTGAACTTCTTATTTGCCTCGTCCATGACAATGCCCTAAGTCCGGATACGCGGCGAGGTTCCCATTCCTCTTGCTACTACGGCGGCGTGAGAAGTCATACCGCCACGAACGGTCAGGATACCCTGTGCCACCTTCATTCCGGTGATATCCTCAGGAGATGTCTCCAAACGAACCAGGATCACCTTTTTCTCCGCGTCTTTGCCCAAACTTCCGCGTCGTCAGCAGTGAAAACAACCTTACCTAGCGGCTCCGGGAGATGCGCAAGTCCCTTTCAAGAGGTCAGCGCGCTTTAATGCCTTCTGGTCAAACTGTGGGTGAAGAAGGGTGTCCAGGTTACGAGGATCAATCATAGCAACTGCCTCTTCCTCGGTACGCATTCCTTCATCTACTAAATCACAAGCAATCTTTAATGCGGCCTGAGCGGTTCTCTTACCGTTTCTGGTCTGCAGCATATACAACTTTCCGTGCTCTACGGTAAACTCCATATCCTGCATATCTCTATAGTGCTTCTCTAAAATCTGACAAACTTCTGTAAACTGCTTGAAGGCCTCAGGGAACTTCTGCTCCATCTCATTGATGTGCATAGGAGTACGAACACCAGCTACTACGTCCTCTCCCTGTGCATTGGTTAAGAACTCACCGAACAATCCCTTTGCTCCTGTTCCGGGGTCTCTGGTAAATGCTACACCGGTTCCGCAATCGTCACCCATGTTTCCGAAAGCCATGGACTGAACGTTTACAGCGGTACCCCAAGAGTATGGGATGTCGTTGTCTCTACGGTAAACGTTGGCTCTTGAGTTATCCCAGCTTCTGAATACCGCCATAATAGCCCCGTAGAGCTGCTCCTTAGGATCGGAGGGGAAGTCGGAACCAATCTTGGACTTGTACTCTGCCTTAAACTGCTCAGCCAACTCGTGTAAGTCCTCTGCGGTAAGATCAACGTCCTGGGTAACGCCCTTCTTTGCCTTCATCTCATCGATAAGCTCTTCGAAGTACTTCTTACCTACTTCCATAACTACATCGGAGTACATCTGGATAAATCTTCTGTAGCAGTCCCAAGCCCATCTTGGATTGTTGGACTTCTCAGCCAAAACTCTAACAACATCTTCATTTAAACCAAGGTTCAAGATGGTATCCATCATACCCGGCATGGAAGCTCTCGCTCCGGAACGAACGGACACTAACAATGGATTCTCATGATCTCCAAACTTCTTTCCTGTAATCTCTTCCATCTTAAGGATGTGTGCATCGATCTGCTCACGAATCTCGTCATTGATCGTCTTGCCATCCTCATAGTACTGTGTACAAGCCTCGGTAGTAATGGTAAATCCCTGAGGAACCGGTAAACCGATCTTGGTCATCTCCGCCAAGTTCGCTCCCTTACCACCCAAAAGCTCGCGCATTCCTGCATCACCTTCTTTGAAAAGGTAAACCCATTTTCTTGCCATTGTGCATCCTCCTTAATCGATTAGGGAAAATGGAAAAAATTTTTTTCATTCCCGTCATTTGAAGTAATTGTCAGATTGTTCGTGATAAAATACGAAAATCATACCTCGTCATTATAAACAAGAATAAAATGATAGTAAAGGGAGGAAACAGGTAAATTCAGCTAAATTCAGAGATTCCTCACAAACTACTACATAAACCAGAGAATCGCTTTAAAAGTATAGAAATAAACAAGAAAAAGAGCTCGGAAAAAAGCAATTTTATAAAATCATTGCTTACTTTCCGCATAGTCATTTTGCGATGCAGGGCAATCTGAGCCCGCGGGTACTTGCGGAAAACAAAGGTACTGCAGTTTTTCGCTTAGTACCCTGCGAAGGCGAAGTTAGCGAGAGCGTGCCCTGCGTGCAAAGTGACTATGCCGGGAAGTGCTCTTGATTCTTAATGATTTTCTTTTCCGAACTCTTTTTTCTATTTCCTATGCTTTAAAACGATATCCCACGCCCCAGATTGTCTCAATGTATTGAGGGTTTCACTGCATTTTCCATCTCAATCTTCTCCGAAGCTTCTTGATATGTACGGTGACAGTGGCAATGTCGCCGATGGACTCCATTTTCCAAATCTCCTGGAACAGCTCTTCCTTGGTGTATACCCGGTTTGGATGAGCCGCAAGAAAGGCCAAAAGATCAAACTCTCTGGAGGTAAAGGGCACCTCTTCTCCGTTTACAAATACTCTTCTGGCAGTGGTATCAATCTTTAAGCCTCGGATTTCAATGATTTCATTCTCTTCCTTACCGCTGTCCCGAAGTCTTGTGTATCTTGCCAAATGGGCCTTCACTCTGGCTACCAGCTCACTGGCGGAGAAAGGGCTTGGTCATATAGTCGTCTGCCCCAAGGCCTAAACCTCGGATTTTATCAATATCATCTCTTCTTGCGGAAACCAGCAAAATAGGGATGTCCTTCTTGCTTCGTACTTCCTGGGTAATGGAAGCTGTCTCTTCCCGAAAGCATCAAATCCAGAATCAGAAGGTCGTAATTTCCTTCCAAAGCCTTCTTTAAAACCCTCTTTCTCCGTCTCCTTCTGTCTCCACCTGAAAACCGGACAGTTCCAAATAGTCTTTTCCAGCTCTGCGATGGAGGCTTCATCCTCCACAATCAAAAATTTTCTTCTTCTCTTCCATAGAATTTCCTTTTCTTGCTTCTACTTTTTTTATCTTGTCTTTACTTTTTTTATCTTATCTTTACTTCTTTATTTTCCTTTTAATTTGCTTACTTTCCTCTTAGCTTTTTCTTTTCTATCTTCTCTTCATTCACTAATTGATAATCTACGATTTTTCTTTTCCCTTTTTCTTCTTTTTGGAAATGCTTTACCTGCCTAAATGACTTCTTGTTTGGGAAAACATTTTTCGTAACACAAAATGAATGCTTGTTCCTCTCCCAATTCGCTCTCGCCCAGATTCTGCCGCCGCTGTCTTCTATAATCTTCTTCACGATGGAAAGGCCAATGCCGGAACCGCCGGTTTCCGTATTTCTGGCAGCATCTGTTCGGAAAAATCGTTCAAAAATATTGGGTAAATCCTTTTTCTCGATTCCTTTTCCGTTATCGAAATCTCCACCTCCACAAAAATCTCCCGCATCGGAAAGTACGAAGCAGAATCTTCGGATCCTTCTTGTCCATATATTTAATGGCATTGGAAATGATATTGTTCAGTACCTTTTCTAAAAGTCGCTCCGGATCTGCAATCACCTCCACAGATTCTTCCACCAGAAAGTCCGTTTCAAACTGATAACCCATGGCATCCAGATCCATGGCCACTTCCACACTGAAATCCTGAAAATATTCCAAGGCGGGCAACTGGCAAAAATGATAGGGAATCCTATTGGTTTCTATCTTGGCGTAGTAATTCAACTCATCAATCAGGCGATTCATTTCCACAGCCTTATGATAAATGGTTTGGATGTATTTTCGTTTTTTCTCCTCGGTGGAGGCTACCCCTGTCCAGGATTCCTCCGCATAACCCTTGATAGAGGTAATGGGAGTCTTTAAGTCGTGGGCAATATTGGTGACAAGCTCCCGGTTTTCCTGCTCGTCCTTTAGTTTTTCCTCCTGATTTTGCTTTAGGCGAATCCGCATTTTCTCAAAGGCCTGAGTCAGCTCTCCGAACTCATCGTGACTTTCCGCCTCCAAACTGAAGTCCAGGTCTCCGTCTCCGATACGCTTCGCCGCATTTTTCAGTTCATCCACAGGCTTTACAATACCGTTATAAATCCAAGCGATAAAAAAATAATCCCGCAAAAATCAGGATAAAAATCCCCTGTCCTATACGAAGAATTTTCAGAAAGGAGAGATAAAATAAAAGAATAGGCAAAAGGGTGGTTACCACAAATCCTACCGCCACACGTCCCATAAGCCCGATGGGTTTCATAGTCTCCTCCTTTCCGATAATAGCTTTTATATTCTTGACTACTTATGATACAGGCTACTTGTGATATAAAGACTATTTATGCTTATATCCGCTAATCTATTCTGCTATTTTCCAAGCCTTATCTAATGAAACTTCATGAGCCGACACTCATCCTATATGCTTTTGGGAAAAGTCTAAGGCGGAGGCAATTACCATATCCATGTCGTAGTACTTGTACTCTCCCAATCGTCCGCCGAAAAGTACCTTTTCTTCCTTTTCGGAAAGGGCCTTGTACCGCTGATACAAAGCCTGGTTCTTTTCATCATTTACCGGGTAGTAGGGTTCCTCCCCCTTCTTCCACTCTGCACTGTATTCCTTGGAAATGATGGTGCTAGGAATATCTTTCCCTTCCAAGTCCTTTCCGAAGGTAAACCACTTATGCTCAATAATGCGGGTGTAGGGACTTTCTTCATCAGTGTAATTCACCGCGGCATTTCCCTGATAATTCTCTATAGGAAGCTCTTCCACCACGAAATCCACCTTCCTGTATTCCAACTCTCCCAAGGAGTACTCGTAAAAGGCATCAATAGGACCGGTAAATACAATCTTCTCCGCCTTTTCCATCCACATTTCCCTATTCTCAAAGAAGTTTTGAGACAGTTCCACGGGGATATCGGCAAGAATATTTTCCACCAGCTTGGTATAGCCCGCCTTGGGAATCCCCTGATATAGGGCGTTAAAGTAGTTGTTATCATAGGTTAGACGTACCGGAAGTCTTTTGATAATGGAGGCCGGAAGATCCTTGCAATCCCTGCCCCACTGCTTTTTGGTATAGCCCTTAATCAATTTCTCATAGATTTCCCTTCCCACCAGGGAAATAGCCTGCTCTTCCAGATTCTTAGGCTCGCTAATTCCCGCGGCCTTCCGTTCTGCCTCAATTTTCTCCTTGGCCTCCTCAGGGCGGGTAACTCCCCACATCCGATTGAAGGTATACATATTAAAGGGAAGGGAATAGATTTCTCCCTTATAGTTGGCAATGGGGGCATTGGTAAAGCGGTTAAATTCCGAAAAGCGGTTCACATACTGCCAAACCTCTTCATTGTTGGTATGGAAAATGTGGGCACCGTAATGATGAACCATGATACCATTTTTCTCATAGCTGTAAACATTTCCCCAATATGATTCCTTTGGTCAATGACCAGAACCTTCTTCCCCCGTTCCTTTGCCTCTCTAGCAAAAACAGCGCCAAAAAGTCCTGCACCCACTACCAGATAATCAAACTCTGCCATCTATTCCTCCAATCTTGTCTCGACCAATTCACTGCTCCCTATTTTACCAAAGCTTTCAGAAGAACGATAGCGGAAAAACAAAAAGAAAGGAGGACCTTAGTCCTCCTCCAATCCCTCTAAGGTTCTATGCAATAATTTCTTCAATACCTGCATCTCCTCTTCGCTAAGAGATATGCAAGCCCGCATTCCCTCCGGAATGCTCAAGGCTTTTTGCTTTAGTGCCTCTCCTCTGCACTAATGCGCACTATCAAAGAGCTCTCTCATCCTCCTGATTGCGAGAGCGTGTGAGTAATCCCTTCTGCTCCAATCTTTTCAAAAGGGGCGTCAAGGTTCCGGAATCCAGATATAGGGCTTCTCCCAAATCCTTTACCCGCACTTCTTTTTTCTCCCAAAGCACCATCATGGCAATATACTGGGTATAGGTCAAACCCAAGGGATCTAAAAACGGCTTATATTTTCTTGTTACCTCCTTTGCACATGCATAAAGAGGAAAACAAAGCTGGTTTTTCAGTCTCAAACTTAAGTCGTGATCTGCTTTCATTTATAGTCCTTTTCATTAATATAGCTACTGTCAGCAAGTCCTGCTACTGCACTGTCGGAAGCTCGCTGTTGCCAGCTGACGGATAGCCTTGGTTCTACAATCTCCTGCGGTGAAAATGCCGGGAGTCTTGGTCAAGGTACTTTTCCCCTGCAGAAATGTATCCCTTACCGTCTAATTCTACCAGTTCAGAGAAGGCCTGATTGTCCGGCGCCTGTCCGATGGCCACAAATAAACCGTCCACCTTCAGGGTTCTCTCTTCTCCATCCTTGTTCGCCACTACAACACCGGTCAAACCGGAGGCATCACTTTCCAGTCTCTTTACGGTGGAATTCAAAACCAGTTCCACATTGGGCTTTGCAACCAAAACGATCTACTTCCGCCTTGTCCGCTCTGAATTCGTCCCTTCTGTGAATCACATAAACCTTCTGCACATAGTCGGAAAGGAAGGTAGCATCCTCCACTGCTGTGTTTCCGCCGCCGTTTACCGCTACCACCTTGCCACGGTAGAACATTCCGTCACAGGTTGCACAGTAGGAAATGCCCTTTCCCACCAGTTCCTCTTCCTTTTCCACGCCAAGGCTTCTGTTCTTGGCACCGGTAGCAAGTATTACGGTTTTTCCTTCGTAGCTCTTATCCTTAGTCTTTACTTCCTTGAACTGTCCCTTGTCTTCAATTCCCTCAACCTTCTCAAAAGCAAACTCTGCGCCCAGATTTTTTGCCTGATTATAAAGATTGGTAGCAAACTCAAAACCGGAAATCTTCTGGATGGCCGGATAGTTTTCAATTTCCGGAGTGTTGATAATCTGTCCGCCGTAAGAAGCCTGCTCTAAAACCAATACGCTTTTTCCGGCCCTCAGTCCGTAAATAGCAGCGGATAATCCTGCTGTTCCCGCTCCTACAATGATAATATCATGCATTGTTTTTCTTTCCTTTCTATGACTCTGCTTTTCTACAAGAAAAGGGCGACCGCAGTCACCCTCTTCTTCCCCTCCTTATAGAGGATATATCTTATGACCCAAACTACTCATCTTCCCTAAAGAATAGACTGCTTTCCTTCTTTAAAGAAAAATATGCTCCGTTAAATTACTTTTAAAAAGATCTAAAACCTGTTCCTTCTGAATAAATCCTGTATTCTGCTTGTAGACCTGGCTCATCCTTAAATACGATTAAGGTTGGGATAGCACGAACACCGTAGCGAGCCATCAAGTCCTGCTCTTCATCGGCATTAACCGCGTATACCTTTAAAGCCCTGTGCCTCAGTCGCAATCTCTCCGATAATTGGAGAAAGCATCTTACAAGGTCCACACCAGTCTGCCCAGAAATCCACTAATACCGGCTCCTTGGACTGTAGTACCTTCTCTTCAAACTCTCTTGCAGTAATATTTGGTGCTGACATATTCATTCCTCCTTAAACAATTATAAAAAGTAATTATTGATTTTCTTTACAGGTTTGATTGTACGCAATTAAATAGGATATGTCAAGTTCTCATTTCTAAAGAGTTTATAAAGTACAGAGTATCCTCCTGTATAGCATTAAATTTGTAAGTCTGCATTATTTAGCATTCCTTTAAACAGGTCATGATACATATCTCTTAAAGACTCTTCTATTTTTGGATATTGTAGATATTTTTATTTCCTGCATCTTTCGAAGATGATCCGCAAAGATAAAAGGCTTCATAATCTGTTCCATAATCAATAGCAAGATATCTATCATGATACATTGTTCCTGCGTTTTTTTATTTTTCAATTGGATGTTGGGATAATCTTGTTTAAAGTCATTTAAAATACTCTGCGTGAGCATATCCTTGTTTTTTTCAAATTTTCACTAAAGACTATAATTTCAACATTATCTTTAGCGACTCTCAATAATTCCAGTGTTTTTAGACCCTATGTAGTTATCAATTAAGAAAATGCTTTTCTTTGCAGACTTATATACTGTAGTATAGGCAAGATCAGCTTCAATCTTCTCTCCGTTCATCAGCAGAAAATGTTTATAGCTATTCGGATCTATAAAGTTATCCATTACTTTTTTAAAGTCTTCCTTCGATGCCAAAGTGCTTATCTTACTATTAAGTGTTGCTATTCTCTGGTATTCTGTGTCGTCTGTGCTGCTACTTGTATAAACGCTTTGGCATCGATAAACTCACTGTTTTCAACAAGGAAATCCTTCATCTGCTTAAACATTCGTATCAATGCCTTGCTTTGTTTTGTGGCAAGTTCCCCTTTTAATACAGTCATTAGCATATAAATTCCTTGTTCTGTAAAAGCGTAGGGGAGATATCTTCTACCGCCGGATCCCTGCTCTGAATTTGAGGTCGAATTTTTCGACCTCAAAATTTCCCACTCATCCTTTGATAGTTGAAACATAAAATCTTCATCAAACTTGTCAGCATTGTTTTTCACTTGTTCATTAAATCTCTTTGTAGAATAACCATATATTTCAGCCAGTTCAAAATCAAGCATAACCTTTTTGATGTCTAATATTGAAAACCTTTTTCTTTAATTGTATTTTTATCTATTACAATATTTTTCTTTTTGATTCCTCCATAAACTTCCCCTTCCGATATACTTTATCTGTATTACCCAAGTGATAACTTCTCACTTGGGTTTGGAAAAACATATCCTCTATTGTTTATAGTTTTCTACTCCTCCTGTCGCAAATATTCCTGAATCATACTGTAAGAAAATCCTTTTCGAAGCAGGGAGGCTGTAGCTTTCTGCCTCTCCTTCCAATCTGACAAATCTATATTTCTGCTTTTCTTCTCCAGCCAACGCTTTAGAGCAATTCTTTCCGGCTCATTCTCTTTCTGTTCTTCAAAGGAGCTTTCCTTCCTCTCTTCTCTATGCTTTCTTTGAAAATCCTCTAAAAGCTTCCCGGATTACAGCTCCCTCAACCCCTCTGCCATAGAGCTTACTCTGCATATCCTTTGCGGAACGGCGATGGGCATTTTCCTCCAAATATTGCATACAATAGCGGTAGTCGTTGATATAGTCGTATTCCTTTAGGAAAGAAAGTGTTCTTTCAATGATTTCTTCCGTATAATGCTCCGGACTTTTGCAGTTTTTCTCGCACGACCTTTCGTTCTGTCTTAGCCGCCCCTGTTAAGAGATATAGGCTTCTTTCCTTAACGCTGATAAAGCCTTTTCTTCTTCGGAAAGACTTTCTCTTCGTAAGGGGTTCAGGACGATTTCAGCAGGCTCAGTATCCTTCAAAGAAAAAGCACGGAAGTCGGCGCTCTGTTTTCCTTCCTCTTCTTCCCATTGTTCTTCTTCCGCTTTCCCTTCCTTTCTTTCCTTTCTTTCTTTTTTTATCCTTTTGTTTCCTTGCTACCTGTTCCCGAAGAAATTTCTCCGGATTCCATTCCTTCACCCTTTTGCCTCCTATTACACAAGCGTCCACAAATATTCTCTTCTCTTTTATGGCACATCCTTTTTATACAATAACTTTTGATAGAATTTTTCTTTATAGAATAAATATCTTTTGATAAAAAGGGGACTGCCCTAACGCACTCCCCATAAAACAAATCTTATTCTTCAGTTTCCTCTGCCAGGCTAACCGTAAGATCCATATCCTCATCCTCCGGAACAAAAAGCTAAAACCTCTTCCAAATAAGGGTCTTCCTTTTAAGCCGTATTCCTTACGAAGCTGAATTTCCAGATCCGCCATAATTCTGGGATGACTCTTTAAAAAGGCCTTGGCATTCTCACGGCCCTGTCCAATCTTATCTCCATTGTAGGCAAACCAGGCACCGCTCTTCTCAATCATCTTCTTTTCTACTGCCAGGTCCAGAATTTCTCCTTCCTTGGAAATTCCGGAACCGAAGCTGATATCAAACTCCGCATTCTTAAAGGAGGGGCAATCTTATTCTTGAAATCTTCACCTTGGTACGGGCTCCACTGAAATCTCCGTCTCCGGTCTTAATACTTTTCTCCCTTTCTAATGTCTACACGAACAGAGGCATAGAACTTCAAGCACGTCCACCGGTAGTAGTTTCCGGATTACCGAACATCACACCGACCTTTTCTCTTAACTGGTTGATAAAGATAAGGATACAGTTGGACTTGGCAATAATAGCGGTGAGCTTTCTTAAAGCCATGGACATCAAACGAGCCTGTAAGCCCACATGACTGTCTCCCATCTCTCCATCAATCTCCGCCTTCGGTACCAGTGCCGCCACGGAGTCCACAACCAAAATGTCCATCGCTCCGGAACGAACCATGGTCTCCACAATATCCAAGGCCTGCTCTCCGGAATCCGGCTGTAGCCACATAGAGGTTATCAATATCCACACCGATAGCCTGAGCGTAGCGGGGATCCAAAGCATGCTCCGCATCAATAAAAGGCGACAATTCCTCCGCGCTTTTGTACTTCTGCCACTGCATGAAGGGCGAGAGTGGTCTTACCGGAGGATTCCGGTCCGTAGATCTCGATAATACGTCCCCTTGGGAAACCGCCCGCTCCAAGAGCAATATCCACAGATAAGGAACCGGTGGGCACTACGGAGATGTCCTTATTCACTCCGGAATCTCCCAGTTTCATTACGGAACCCTTTCCGCAGTCCTTTTCAATCTTGCTTAGAGCCGCATCCAGCGCCTTTAATTTTTCATCCCTATCTTCCAATGCTACCACTGGAGCCTTGCTTACTTTGTTTGCCATGATTTTTCTTCCTTTACTTTTTGTATTCTTACTTGTATCGGTTTTTAGCTTCTTACCGAACTACTGTTCTTTCCCTTTATTTCTTAGTTTTCTGCTTGCCGAGAGATTATATCATAGAACATACATTCTGGCTATTGGAATTTTTCTTCAGTTTCTTCCGTTATAACACAAAACTCTTCAATCTCCTATACTCCACATTCGGATGATGGAGTAAACTTATTGTCAGTTAACGAGCTTCAAAAATACACCTTGATAAAAAAATCTTCAACTTTTCAATTATCTTATTATCATTTTTTTATGCCATGTCAAAATTTTTATAATAAACGGAGGTGGTTTCGTATGGAGAAAGTCTTCTTAACCGTTTCTCCAAGAATTGATGCCTGGAGCCCGTCTATATATTTCTTTGAGGCATCAGAGTGCTCTTTTTAACACATCTCAAGCCTTATTTCTTTTACACTTATCCCTTCTGTTCCGGTCGCCCCAAGCTTCCTTTCTTCTCGACCTAGCCTCACCAACTGAAGAAGCTTCTCTCTTCCATAGTTTCTCTCATAACACCTTAGCTTACTCATCTTGTCAGCACCTTTTTGGCTCCATGATAAAGGTCTTGAACTTAAGCGATCAGATAACACATGACTGACATGACTCTCTGCACTACAGCCTTGTACAAGCTTGTTTCTTAGAGTTCTTCTGATAGCTGCCCAATTCTCTAACACATACGTCCGTAAGATTTCTATTCTCTCTGTATTTCTCCCTGATGCCGCCATACAATCTATATATTTTGAGAATGAAGCCTTAGTGGAATATTTAGAGTATAGTAAATGCCATAATTCTTCTTTGGCTATATCCTTTTCATCTAACATCTGCGTCTGCATTAGATTAATATATTTCATCAAATGAAATTTATCTGCACAAAAGACTGATTTTTCAATGAACTCCGTCCCATTCTTTATCCACTGGGCTCCATCACCACTAATAAATACTTTCTTTAAGTTCTCTTTATCATATGTCTTTTCAATGTAGTCAGAAACCTTAGTCCAAAGACATGCATTTCCTTCTTTTCCGGGATAAAGTCCGGCAAAATAAAAGCTATTTTTGAGTTCTTTTCTTCCTTTATAGCCGGATTCAAACTTTCCTTCGTGTACGTAAATCAGTTTGGAAATGAAGCTCTTATTATCCTTAGACTCCTTGCCATGCTGTTCCGCAATGTGATCTTCATCCGCTTCAATAAAAAGATAATCCACTTGCTTCTTGCCTGAAAAATCCTCAAGGGTAATGCTATCTGATAGACTATGTATTTTATTCATCACTGTAGTTTTGCTAATTCTTTGTTTGGATGGCAGTACATTTGTCGCCTCACGATAGCTTGTTTTTAATGCCTCTGTGAGCAGCATTACCTCAGCTTCCTCACTAAACCGCTCATGAGAATCCAACCCTATAAGTTCTTCCAACAAGTATGAGTGACTGCCTTTCCCTTGATTTTTCTTTTTTGAAATACGTACAATCAAACACCACATCCCCAACAGAGGTAATCAATGTTCGCTTATCAACCCTCTGAATGTTAAACCTTTCTTTTCTAGCTCCACACTCACTAAGTATCGAGTTCATTCTTGAAAGGACTACGCCTAAGAAAGAAGCAGAAAAAGACTCTGTAGAGCTTTTTATAGACCTCTCCAAGGAACTAAAGTCCTTGGGGTTTTCAAAAAATTTGTTCTCCGCTTCAAGTAAACCTTTTACCAAATCTTCTAATAGTGCTACAATATCCATGAGGTAATCTCCTTTGCATAGTTTTTAGTCGAAACCATTGTATCAAAGGATTTATGATTACTCTCTTTTATTCTTTATCAACTGACAAAAATCTTTACTCTATTCATTCGGATAAGCTTTTTCTTAAAAATACGTTTCATTCCCCCTGAAATAAAAAGGCCTTCTGCACATAAGGATTTTCATGAGATTCCTATATCTGCTGTCAAAAAAAAGAGAGGGATTACTCCCTTGTGGAAAGTATCCCTCTCTCGACCGCTTCTTCGTATTGGAAGACCGCCTGATTATAATCCAGTTTTGCCTGGGTTGCTGCATTTTCCTTGGATAAGGCTTCTAAGGATAAGCCTTGAAATCTGCCCTTCCCAAAAGTCCCAAAGCATTCATCCGCTCTGCTTTTTCCTTTTGTAAACGGGAAAGCTCTGAAACGGATTCTGCCGCATTTAAAGCCGCTTCCGCTTCGCTAATATTCCGTCTGAGCTCCTCCATGGAAACTCGAATCTGCTGTTCTTTTTCCTTCTGACTCTGTTTCTTCTCCGTCCAGCCGGTAATGTTATTATCCTTTACGCGGAGAATACTGCCCAGTTCACTGTTATGACTTAGAGCGGAATCAATGTCCTTTCCCCAGTCTCTTGTTGCCAGATAGTTTCTCAGGTAGTCGGGAATGGCTTCGAACTGAATATTAGAATAGGTATTCATGCTCCAACCAAGGCTCAGTCCCATATTTCTCTTCATGCTTTCCAGACCGTCCTTAGCCTTTTGTAAAATCCGACTGAGCACCGTCCAAGGCAAGCTTTGCCGCGCTCACATCATTTGCCGTAGCCTGTCCGAGGCGCGCCTGTCTTTCCGTCTTTTCCAAGCCTGCCTGTAACATGGCCACTCTTTTTTCCAGCATTGTCTTATTGTTTTCCAAGGAAATGGCACTGAAATAAAGATTTTGCATACCGTCGCTTAAGAGCTTTTTTCCGGTATAAAATCCGGACTTCACAGCCTTTTTCCGTCTTGGCTTCCGCCTTCTTCATGCTTTTTCCGTCTCGGAAAAGTCTGCACTCAGCCTTGGTTCACCTCTGCCAGACTGCTGTCTATATCCGGTAAAATCTTCTTGCTGTTCTTTACCTTTTTCTAACTGATTGATCTGGCTTTGCAAAAAGCCTTGGTCGTAGGATCTGTGGTATCCTGCTTCTGCTCCTTTAAGCTGTCAATGCTTTCCTGCAAATTCGCCAGTATATCAGCCTTTTTCGTCCTTTACCGCCTTCTGTACGGAAGCCATATCGCCGGTGCTTTGCGCCAAAGCATCCTGCTCCATCTTGGCCACGGTACTGAATTGGTCCACAAGATCCGGATTTCTCTGAAGGAAATGATGTTGTCATTTACATCCCAAAGGCTTCTCCTCCGCGAAAGCAGGGAAACTTTGACAGAGAAGCCCTAGGCTCAAAAGCCAGAGCAAATGCGGATTTTTATCTTATTCTTTTTCTTCTCCATAAAAGATTCAATGTATCCTTTCTCTTACTCTGCCGTCGCCAAACCATTCTTTCCAGCCTGATAATCCAAATATTCTTCATAAAGCTTCAAATCCGCCTCGTCGCTTTTGAAGGCTTGCAGTATCGGAAGCATTTTTTTCGCCTTTTCAAAAATCCACTCGGCTTACACTTCCCAGCTTATAGCCACGCTCTGCCTTTTGGTAAGCCTGCTGTGCGTTGGAAGCCTGCAGCTCCGCCTGTCTTTTTGCCTCCTCCGCCTGCTTTAAGCTTTGGTAGCGAGAAAGCATATCGGATTGAATCTTTTCCTTTGCTGCGGAAATGCTTCTGGTCAGATTCTGTCGGTTGGCCTCTCCTGTGGAAAGGTTTAGCTTTCTTTCTGAAATCCGAAGACTGTAGTTATTCTGTAAAGCCGTCTTACTGTCTTCCTCTAAATTCACTGTCGCCAGTCGCTCCGCACTAAGGCTTGGAATTACAGGCATCTCCGGAGTGTCACTAGCTTTCCAGCCCAGATTCACCCGTAAAAGCTCCGTCATCTTATCAAAGGCGGAATTGTTCTTCGTAAGACTCAGATTCGCCTGGTCATAGGCCTCCTTAGCAGTCAGTACATCAATCTGGGTGGCCTTTCCGATAGCTTTCTTTCTCTCGGTGCTTTCCTGTGCACTTTTCGCATCTGCTAAAGATAAGGCATCGATTTGCTTTTTGAAGACCGGTGCTTTCTCTGCTAATGAAGGACTTTTTAATGGTCTCAATAGTATTCTGCTCGGTTTGCTCCACGGAAAGCTTGGCAATCTCCCGGTCTGCGTTCTGTGCCACGGTATCTGCGGAAAAATTGCTGCTGTCGGTCTGATACTGCATTTCTGCCAGAGCCTCCGCCACACTGTTTCCGTCTGCTGCGGACAATGCCTTTTCATAGGCTTCTTCCACCTGATTTCTGGCATCCTCTACATTGACATTGTAGCTGCCCTTGCTGTCACTTTCCCGGAAGTTTCTCCAAAGACTGGATACGGTAGGGTTGTACTCGTGTACCAAGTCCCCGATTTCTTCCCAGGAAATCACATTGTCCCGAAGCTTTGCCCACTCCTCCTCGGAACGCTGCCGTTCAAAGAAGTCTGCATCTGATCCACGGAAACATTATCGGAAAAGCCCGGTACCTTCTGTGCCATGGCAGGCATGGTAAAGGACAGACTCGCTAAAACAATTGCTAAACTAATAGGATATCCCTTTTTTCTCATCTTCTTCTCCTAAAAAAAAATCTCTGATTCTCTAAGCATGGGGCTGTAAAGCACAGTTGACTGTCCTTACAGCCCCTACTAAGAGAAAAGGAGTCTTCTCTACTATAACATAATATTCCTCGGAATTTCTTAACGAAAATCGACAATCCTGTGAACTTTTGGTGTTCTTTTTCCTAAATAAGTTTCAACTATCCTGCCAAATATCGCCTTACACTATGCACCAAAGCCGCACTGCCGACTTTAAACTTTTATCATATGTTTTTTCCTGCCATAGATAATCATGTAGTACACCGAAGTAGAAGCAATGCCAGCAAGGTGGATGCCACCAAGCCTCCCTACATTTACCAAGGCCAGCCCCTGCATCAGGGCGCCATTATCACCGAAGCCCAAAGCCATGGGAATCATAGACAATACCGTAGTCAGCGTGGTCATCAAAATAGGACGAAGTCGGGTGGCACCGGACTCTGTCAAAAGCTTTCTCCAAAGGCATTTCCTGACGGTACTGGTTTACCGTATCCACATATAGAATTCCGTTGTTTACTACAGTTCCCACCAGCATCAAAAATCCCAAAAGGGAGGTCATGGACAGGGTGGCATCAAAGAGCCACAAGAGACCGAAGGAACCAATTAAGGAGAAGGGGATAGTGGTCATAACCATAAAGCTGAATCAGGGTGGATTCAAACTGGGCCGCCATCACCACAAAGACCAGGAAGACCGCAATGGCTATGGCACGGAACAGGTCCGCAAACTCTTCATTCATGCTTTGGGTTTGAGAATTGGCCACAACGGAAATATTTTCTCCTAAATTCTTACTCACCAATTCATCAATCTCTGCCTTGGTATTGCTGGTAGCACTATCCGTATAATTTGCCGTAATCGTCGCCTGATATTTTTTATCTTCTCGTTCAATGCTGGCCGGAGAATCCGCATACTTTACAGTAGCCAAACTTTCCAGGGAAACCTGCGCTCCTGTGGGCGTGGTAAAACGAATGGACTTCACTTTTTCCAAGCTATCGAATTGATCTTTTGGGATAATTCACCCACACATCTACCTTTTGCCCCTCCACCGTCATTTTCATTGCTTTTTTTCCGGTAAGATCGGTATTTAAGGACTGGGCAATCTGAATAGGACTTAAGCCTTCGCCGCCGCCTTAATGGGGTCTACCTTCACCTGCAAGAGGGGAGCTGCATTTTTCCAGGCTGGAATGAATGCCGGTGAGGTCGCTCTGCTTTTGTAATAAAGAAAGAAGTTCATTACTCTTTCTTTTGCAGTTCTTCCAAATCCGATCCCTGAATAATAATTTCATAGTTGTTGCCGAGGCTGTAATCTCCTCCGCTCATACTGGTATCACTTACGGACTTTATGCTTAAAAACCTCTTGAGACCGGTTTTCCAAGGCCTTCTTCCATGCCTTTTACCTTTTCCTTAGTTTTTCATGGAACGATTCTTTTCAGATATACCGTAATCGTAGGATCAGTGCTTCCTCCGTACAGGGCGGAAAGGGCGGAACCTCCTGCCGTTGCAGTATAACGGTCTGTATCCGGATCCTTTGCCACCAACTCCTCCAACTCTTGAATGACTCTTTCTTTTTCTTCTATGGAAAGACCAGGGCTTTTTGGGTAATGCCGATTTCAACGGTTCCGGTATCAATATCCGCCATCAGCTCTGTTCTGAGCTGTGTCGCCAGGAAGAGAGAAAGAACTAAAATACCGGCTGTAGCTACAAGCACTACTTTTTTATGCCGTAAAAACTTACTGATGGTGCTTCTATAGGCATCCTGTAACAGACGTACTCCCCGATAAGCTACCGCCTTACTGTTCTCCTTGGGTTTGTAAAGGGTAAAAGCAAAGGGGAACGATGGTAACCGCGGAAATCAAAGAGCCACCATACAGAAGACAATGGTAAAGCCCAGGGGCTTAAAGTATTGTCCGGAAATTCCCTGTAAAAATCCCAAGGGAAGGAATACTACACAGGTGGTAAGCGTACCTCCGAAAACTGAGGCTCCCACTACCTTTACCGAGTCGATAGCCGCTTCTTTAAGACTTCTTTGCCGTTCTCCGTAATCGTCCATGGCTCGGAAGCAGGCCTCCAATACAACGATGGAGTTGTCCACCATCATACCCACACCCAAAACCAGGGCGGAAAGAGTCAGCATGTTCAGGCTATAGCCCATAGCTCCCATAAAGACGACGGCTCCTAAAATCGCCAAAGGAATGGAGGAACCTACGATAAGGGAAGCCTTAATATCTCCGAAGAAAAGGAAGATAATCAGCATGGAAATCACGATAGCCATAATCATGGTCTGAAATACGCTGGACAGGGAGCTCTTGATGCTGTCCGCAGAATCGGAAATCACGTGAATTTCCAGATTGGGATTCTTCCCTTCCAGCTTCTTGATTAAGGCATTCACATCCCTACTCATGGCAATGTCCGACTTACTCTGCAGCTTATTTAAGCTTAAAGTAATGGTCTCTTCGCCGTTATAACGTCCTATACTGCTTTTATCCGACAGGGCGGAACCCACTGTAGCCAAATCCGAAAGGGTCAGGGTATTTCCTGTTCCGGTGGTAATGGGGAGCTTTCGCAATTCCTCAATGGTGGAATAGTCCTGGGAGGTACTGATGGATAATTCCTGGTCTCCCACCTTAGTGTTTCCTGCCGGATAGGTAAACTTTGCGACCTGCATCATTCCCACCACCTGTTCTATGGTCAAATGATACTGTTGCAGTTTTTTTCCGGGGAAAAGCTCCACTCTTACATAGCTTTTCCTGTCCTCCGGAAAGAGAAAGGAAGCCACGGAGGATAATTTTTCAAACTCCGGCCTAATGTTGTTTTCTACATAATTATAAAGCTGACTCTCATTTTTATTGTTAATGGAGAGAACCATGCCCGGCCTTGCATTGATGTCCACCTCCATAATGCTGATGTCCTTGGCGTCCTCCGGCAGAGAGGATTTGATGGCATCCATCTTTTTTTCTTCAGGCTGTCATAGGGCCTTGCTCATGTTCGTACCGTAATTGTAACGAACAATAACCATGGAAAAGTTCTCATTGGACTGGGATCTGACCTGCTTTACATCGGAAAGTAGGGAAACTTCCTCCTCAACGGGCTTGGTTACCAGCTCGTCCACATCCTCCGGAGAGGCTCCGGGATAGGTGGTAGTCACGATAAGGTAGGGAAGTTCATATTGGGGAGCGACTCCATTTTCATGGTGGTGAATGTAACGAAACCAAAGAAAATAAGGGTGATTACCACAAGAAAGGTGGTAACCGGTCGTCTTAAGACGAATTTCGTCATGGAAAGCATCCTTAGCCCCTCCTTTCCGGTTTCCGTAGCGGCAGAACTAAGCGCCCCAGTACTGCTATCTGTTTCTCCTGTCGTCTTTTCATCAGAAGAAGCCTCTGTTTCCGAGCTCTTCAGTCTTACCTTTGCGCCGTCATACATCTCGTTATTCCAGGAGCTGACAACTAAATCCTTCTCCGAAAGACCGGAAAGTATCTCCACCTTTTCTTCTCCCTGCAGGCCAAGCTCTATGAACTGCTTTTTGATGGTTCCGTTCTCCCCTCTCCCTTTTTCCAAAAAGGTAAACATAGGGAGAGCCGTTGTCATAGTAAATCACGGATAGAGGAAGAAGATTTACCCCGGTTCTGCTATCCTTGGTTACGGTTAATTTCACCCGGCTTCCCTCAGGAAGAGAGAATTCTCTAAATTAGCCTTCACGGTGAAAAGCCCGGTCTGGGCATTCATCACCCCGGAAATCTCGGTAATGGAGCCGGTATATTGTTCCTGTCCCTTCTCCACCTTCACTTCCTGGCCTAAAGACAGGTTCTTCATCAGTTCCTCTGTTGCGGAAAAAACAAGCTGCTGTTTTCCGTTCCCCATAAGGCTGGCAATCTGGGTGCCCTGGGGAATCATGGCATCCTTCACCAAAATGCTGTTTTGCAAAACCCCGTCTGCAGGAGCGGTAATGGTGGCAAACTCCACCTGGGTATCATAGTTCAGCTTTTGCCGCCTTTACCTGGGCTTCCGCGACCTTCGCCTGAGCATCCGCCGATTCAAAATCCTGGACGGAAATATCTCCGGAGGCTTGGAGGCTTGCCAAACGGTTTCTGGCGTCGCTCGCCGCCTTCGCCTGGGCCTGTGCCTGCTCCAAAGTATATTTTGCCGCATCAATCTGCTTTTGATTGTCTAAACGGGCAATCTTATCCCCTTTTTTCAGCTCTGCACCATTTTCCGCATAGATTTCCAAAACCTCTCCGGAAACCTTGGAAGCCAAAAGCATACTGCTCACTGGCTCAATCGTCCCCACCAAAGACTCTGTAATGAACAGGTCACCCTTTTCCACGGAAATGCCGGTAGCCAAAGGAAGCTGCGTATGTTCCACTTCCTCTTTAGGCTTTAACACACGCCTTCCTACCAAAAATGCCACTCCTAAAAGGATAAGCAACACGATTACAATTTTTACCCCTTTTTTCATCTCTACTCTATTCCTCCTAACGCTTTTTCCAAGAGTTGAATCTGCTTTTGAAACACATAAAGAATCTTTTGCAGAAAAACTTCCCGCTCTTTCGTATCCTCCTCCGGCGATCCCTCTTTTCGCCCTTCTATGGAAAAGGCCTGTAAAAGGCTTAAGGACGCTAGTGAAAATGCGGTTTGAATCCCGATGCCCTTTTCCTCCTCCGATAGTGTCTTCGGAAAATAATCTTTGGGTATCGCCTCTAACACCACATCAATGTTGTCTCGTCTTCCCTGATCCATGTGACTTCTCATACTGGCCAAAGAAAGATTCTTTAAAAAGCCGGAGCGATAGAACATGGCAAAACTATCCTGCACAATTTGTTTTTTTCGAATCTTCACGATTTCGATGACCCACTCCTGAATACTTTGGAAAAAATTCCCATTATTGCGTGCCATGATTTCCATGAAATGCCCTACTGCCTTATCTTCTTCCGCTTCAAAAAGATACACCAGCAAATCATCCTTATCCGGGAAATAGGTATAAAAAGCTCCTCTGGAAATCTCACTTTCCTGAATAATCCGATTAATGGATACTTTGTCATAATCATAGGAAGAAAATTCTTTTTTTGCCGCTTCCAAAATTCGCCTTCGTTTTTCTTCTTCCAAATTCAAAAATCTTAATGTAGGCATCTTCCCCCTCAATACATTCTGTGATGATTTATACTTTCTTATCAATGGCAGGCTGTCAGCTTTTACTTGAACGTAGACAGTGACAGCTTGTCACTATTTTTACCAGCCCAGTATAGTGACAGCTTGTCACCCTGTCAAGAAGTTTTTTATTTTTATCTACTTTAGTAACACAGAGGATTGCACTTGCAAAAATGCAATTTAACCTTTACAATAAAGTGGCGTTTGTATACAGGATTTTTTAGAAGGAAGAAGCATGGAAGAACAGCAAATTCAGGCTTACGGAAAGATTAATCTTTCCCTGGATGTGAAAAGAAAAAGGCCGGATGGATATCATGATGTGTGCATGGTCATGCAGACCGTTAAGCTTCATGACCGGATTTTTCTGACAAGGGAGAAGACTCCCGGCATTCGCTTAAGCAGTAATTTGGACTTTCTCCCCACCGGCGAGGATAATCTGATGGTAAAAGCCGCAAGGCTTTTGGCAGAAGAAATTTTCCATAAAGGACGGCTTATCCTTCCGACTGGAAAAGCGTATTCCGGTTTCCGGAGGAATGGCCGGAGGCTCCACGGATGCCGCCGCTGTATTGCATTTGATGAATCAGGTTTATGCTCTGGGACTTAGTATAAGGGATTTAGAGAAAAAGAGGAGTAAAGCTGGGAGCGGACGTTCCTTCTGTCTACACAGAGGTTGCTATCTTTCAGAAGGCATCGGAGAAATTCTTACACCCCTTCCCAACTTACCGGCTTGTATTCTTCTCTTGGCAAAACCGGCATTTTCCCTGTCTACAAAGGCTGTTTATGAAGCCTTGAACGTAAGTGCCATTCCTAAAGAAGAGCATCCGGATGTGGAAAAGTTTCTGCATTTTCTGAAAAAAGGAGATCTATCGGAAATTACTCCTCTTATGGGGAATATTTTGGAAAAAGTCAGTATTGCCATGCGACCTGAAATACAAGTTCTTAAGGAGCGTCTCCTGTCTTACGGAGCGGAAGTAGCCTTGATGAGCGGTTCCGGTCCAACGGTCTTCGCTCTTTTTCCTTTGGAGCATAAAGCCCGGGCGGAAAAAGCCTATCAGGCACTTCGCTATGGCGAGGATCGACATTTAGCACAGCAGGTATATCTTACAGAGCCATGGGCAGAAGAAGGAGGTATAGATGAGTAGTGATTTTACCATTAATATGAACGAGTATCTTCCCTACGGGATTTGGTGTTCAACACCCTGAGACAGGCAATTCTAAAGGGAGAACTGAAGCTCGGCGAAAGGCTTTATGGAGATTCAACTGGCTGAAAAACTTGGCGTTTCCAGAACCCCTATTCGTGAGGCAATCCGAAAGCTGGAGCTGGAAGGTTTGGTCCTGATGATTCCCAGACGGGGGGCAGAGGTAGCGAAGATTTCCCACAAGTCTTTGCAGGATGTGCTGGAGGTTCGGGGTGCTTTGGAAGAGCTGGCTACAGACCTTGCCTGCCAGAGAATCGACGAAGAGCGACTTGCGACCCTACATAAGGCGGAGGATTCTTTTAAGAAGGCCGTAGCCACCGGCACAGAAATGGAAATTGCAGAGGCGGATGAGGGCCTACCATGACATCATTTACAATGCCACCGGCAATAAACGTTTGATTCAGATGATTAACAATCTTCGGGAGCAGATGTACCGCTATCGTTTAGAATATATTAAAGATGAGGCTCAAAGAGGAACCCTTATCAACGAACATGAGAAGATTCTGGAAGCTATCCGTATTCGTGACATTATCCGTGCAAAGGCTCTGATGAAGGAGCATATCGATAATCAGGAAATGACGGTTTCCAAAAACTTAAATGAACAGGAAGAAGCCGGAAAGAAATAAAGCAAGAAATCAGGAAAAGATAGAGCAAGAAAAGCGGATTTCCCACAATCCTTTCGACAATACTTGTGAAGCATAAAAACACCTTGGAAGGAGCCCCTTACGCCTTTCGGCAAGCTCTTTTTCCAAGGTGTTTTCTTTAACCTTCCCCTGTTCTTTCTCCTAAAACCAAGAAAGGGAAAGGCTCTTTACTCTTCTGTTTCGGGATTTTCATCATCCTCACTACGCTTCTTCACCTGGTAGCTCCAAAAACCGAAGCTTCCCATGGCCAGCAAGGCTGATAGTCCATAGAATACCATATCACTGTCATCTCCTGTGGCAATCTTTCTGGCCACACCCAATACAGCAGGTACCTGACTGATGATTCCCTCGATGGGTTTTTAGGATTTCTCTGCCCACTCCCAAAACACCGGGATTCTTGGGCGGATTACCGGGAGGATTTTCATTTCCTCCTTTCGGCCTCGGTCCGGGAGACGGCATGGAGGGGTCTCGATAGTAGCTGTTTTTAAACAAAAGCTCACCGGACTTATCCTCTTCTCCTTCTTTCTCCGCAAGAACAATGGCATAAAGATAAGGTGATACTTCATTTCCATTGTAATCCTTGTTCTTACTGTGCACTTCAATCACAACGGAGTATACCGTGGTGTCATAGGTAAAGCCTTCATGATTTCGCTGTTCCTGGCGAACGCGATAATGATACTCTCCCTCACTTAAAAACTGCATCTTCCCAAAGCTGAACTGCTCTTCCCCGGAGTCCATGTGGAGATCCATAATGTAGGGGTTGGGTAGCGGTGCATTGGGACTTTCCACAGCTCTTTCTATATAGACGCGGAACTCTGACTGAGGGAACCTCTTCTCCGGAAACAGAGATGGCAAAGGGAATCTGCACTTCTGCAGGCTTCTCCAAGCCGAAATTCTTCTTCTGTTCACTGGCACTGGAGACCAGTACCGTGGACTTCCCCTGTCCCCATTAAGAGGAGGGCACATAGTCCCGCTAAGATTTTTTTGACATTTTTCGAAACAAATTCCCTCACCCCCTTATGGGTTTATTCTGGCAAAGACAATCATCCTACCGTTGGTGGATGCGGATACACAGGTGGATAAGCTGATTACCTGATCCGTGTCTTTCATCCCAATATCTCTATACTGCTGTGCATTATTTTTGATGTAATCCAGAAACTCCTGCATATTTCCTGTTTATCCATAACATTATAGATATAAGGGTCATAGGCATCTCCCTCCATACAGGCAAAAACCTCTAACTGCCTTGCCTTACCGGGTAGATACAAAGTTCCCGTCTTATGCTCTTCAAAATAACTGTCATCGATGAACTCCATCACATCTCCGTACATTCCGCCGTTGTCCATATGATGTCCATAGGTCAGGATATAGGGGTCGGAAAAATCCGGCGCATTGTGATAGCTCATAAAAATGGATCCGGACAGGGAAAAGTTTCCCTCCACATCCTTATTGACGTATTCCATATCATCTTTTCCCTGTACCATAGGGTAGTCGATATTGGTTCCGTCCAGGGTAATCCAAGCTCTGGTATCTTTGTTTAAGGCTAAGAGTTCCTCAAAGCTTAGACTGCCATCCTCACTTACTACTGGTTTTAAGGACATTAAGTCATTGTTTAAAAATCCTTCTTGCATGGTCATATAGGTGTACCAAAGGGAAAATCCCCCGTAGCTCATGAGTAGAATCATTAGAATGGCAGCTAAGACGGTAATCATGCGATCTCCCAGCCCTTGCTGCTCTCACCGCAATGTTCATATTTGCCTCTCTACTCTTGTATCCCGGGATACATGCAATACTTTTGTTCCCGAAAATCTCGCATCTATCCGGGATGACCGGGATGGATTGGGGAAAAAGGATGAGGAAGAATCCGGGGAAAAGAAAAACCCTAAGGCTTTCCTTTTCCCGTCTCCTCTATCCTAAGAAGGGATAGACGACTTATTCCTCTTCCTTCTTCCGGTTAAAGAACATGAAGCCCATGCTTCCTGCCACTGCTAACATCATGGCATAAGGAGCCACAGTCAGTACTACACCGGTAGGTGTGATTTCATCAATGTGGTTGTGGTAAGCCACGTGGCTGTCATTCTGTACTAAGCTCTTATCTCCGCCTCTTTCTGAGGAGTTTGCTGCCGGAGCCACTGTTTCAGTGGTTACCGCTGCAGTATCCGGAACCGGATTTTTCACATCCTCGGAGAAGCGCACATCAGACTTAATGGTTAACGCAGTGTTGTTGGTCTCCTTTACATTATAGGTAGTGGTTTTGGGAAGACCGATGATTTCCAGGGATTGTCCATCCTTCAATGTTGCTCCCAATCCGGGGATTTCACTTGCCTTCTTTACGGTATAAGCACTTGCACCCGGCATCTTTACCTTAACCTGCAAATCCGCGTTGTCAAAGTTGACTGCTCCTGCTTTGTTATGAAAAAGGTTGACTGTGAAGGGAAAGAGATTATCCTTATTAATCATTCCGCTGATCTTCTTATCCACCTTCAGCTTTCTCGGAGTATAACGGGTATAACCCTGAGAGTATCCCTCTTGCCCGTTTTATTGCCATCTCCGTCAAAAACCGCTGTTCTTGTCTCCGGTATGCTTATTTCCTGTTGCATTGCTGGTAGCCGAAGTCTCTCCACTGTGGAGAACGTAGCCGTAGATTTCTCTTTCACCGGTAGCACTGCCTTCCTTTAGACGTACATACACATCCAGGAAACGCTGAGTCTGGTAGGGTTTTTCCACACCATCCACGGTAACCTTCATAGCTTCCACGTCTTGTCTGTTTGCTCCTGTTGCGCCTTCTTCCGTCACTACGAAACGATATACTCCCGGAGTAGCAAAGGCAGCAGGCTTAAAGCTGATTTTTAGCCCGTCTTTAAAATCCTTTAAAGTGCTACCTTCAGTACCGGCAAGGTCAAAGCTGTTGGCCTTAAACTCCGCCTTTAAATCACTGTTTGCCGTATCAATCTGAGAATCCTGTCCGGCTAAAAACAATCATTTGCTGATTATTTTTATCTACAATTTTTGTTTTACCTACTTCAAATGCTGCTGATTCGGATGCTCCACCGACATTAATCTTCTGGTTGTTTGTGACTCCTGCAACGGTATATGTCCATACCACATCCGGCTGGTCTACCATTTCACCGTTGTCAGTCTCCACACGGATTACCTTATCAAAGGAAACGGAATTTCCCAAAGCCTCCAGCTTTCCGCCGGCATTTGTATTTACACCTACGTTAGCTTCTTCCTTTCCATAATATACATTTAAGTTTGGATCGGCCTTGTTGACACTTGTGCTGGATGCGAATACCGGTGCGGCGGTGGAAAGTACCATCATTCCGCTTAATGCCAATGTTGCTAATCTGTTCATGTTCTTCTTCATCATTAATTATCCCTCACTTTGCTTTCTTTATAAAAATGTCTATGCAGACATTTTTTTCATACTCTTTTTCGTTTGCTTTCGTTTATTTTTCTTACTAAGAAGAAATTCTTCTCTTTCTCCTTAGAAAAAGGAGCTATGCATTTATAAAGTTTTAAGGGACGGGGGAATCTCACCACGGGCTCTTCTTTTTCTCAGCGCCCTCGGTTCAGGCATAAATAGTGCTGAACTCTCTTTGCCGTATATTCTGTGCTCCCACGGTGTTCCTGTCCTCTTACCTGTATTTTTCGAAAGAGTAGAGTGTATTGCGACTACCCTCTTAAGCTCTTCCCTGCCGGCGGTGCTTTGCCGCCTTTCTCTTCCCTCTTCGGGGCTTTTTCTCAATTCCTCTATTTCTTATCTTCTTCATTTTATAGCTCCTTTTTCTTAAATTATTTTTGCTATGTATGTATATCGCGTTATTTTTTTAATATATAAGCAAAAATCAAAAACATTCTGCTTTTTGCAAAAATAATTTTTCTTTTATAAGTTTTTTTGCCCCAAAAAGGCCGATAAATGTACGAAAAAGCCGCTATCTCTCGATAACGGCTTTTCATTAATAGCTTTTTGCTTATGCCCTTCGTTCCTCACTACAGGTAAAGTAAAAGATCTGGCGACTCTCAGCCAGCTCCTCCAATAGGGCTCTGGCTCTTGCTCCATTTTTCTCATCCAGATGGCTAAAGGGATCATCCAGTAATAAGAAGGCTTTCTCCTCCCGGAACATGGCATCAAAAATGGCCAGCTTTTGACAGAAACGGCAGAGGTCCTGCAAGCCCTCACTTAGATAACCCTGCTCCCGGCTTAAGCCTCTGTCCACAAAGCTAAGCTCCAGATCCTCGCTCATCTGGAATTGCAGGGGCTCTGTGCAGATACTCTGAAAATACTTTTGGAAGGCCTCCAAAATAGGCTCCTTATATTGCAGAGCAAAACGCTCCTTGGCCATTTCCAGATAAGCTTTGGTCTTCTGCAAAAGATTGTAGCGCTTTTCCAAGGCCTCTCGCTCTTCTTTTTTCTGTGCCAAAAGTCTTTCCTGCTCTTCCAGGAAATCCAAATCCCGAACCTTCTCTTCTCTTTCCGCCCGTTTCTTCCGAATCTCTTCCCTTCTTTCTTCCTCCTCTTTCCGGAAAACTTCCAGCTTTCTCCTGCTCTCCTCTAAGGAAGGACCTTCCTCCCATTCCTTCTGTTTCTCTTCCAATAAAAGAAAAAGGCCTGTTCTCCCCCTTCCTCTTCCACGAAGCGAAGGAACTCTTCTTTTCGGCCTACCGCTTCCTGTTCTAAATCCTGCATATCTTCCAGCTTATGAAAGCGGGAAAGAAGCTCTTCCAAGGAAGCAAAGCGGATTGCCTGTTGCTTTCTTTGTCGGTTCTCTTCCTCTTCCTGCTTTTTCTTGCCATACCCGCTTTTTCTGTTCTCCGCTCCACCAAAGGAAGAAGCAAAGACTAAGGGAAAGAATCCCCAGTAACAGGAATAGGGCTGATGGAAGTCCCAAGGGCATACCGAAAAGCTTTCCGAAGAAAAGAAGAACAAAGAGCAGTCCCAGTCCTGCTAAAGCGAAAAGTACTACAGGAGAAGTACCATACTGTCCCATTTCCTTTGTCCCATTCCCAATGGTCTCGTTCTTCGAAGTATCTTTCTTTGCACGACTGGCACCGGGAACACTTGCTTCTTCAAGGGGTAGCACTATTCCCCCTTCTTTTTCGGCCTCTACACCGGCATTCTCCTCGCCGACTTCCGATACTTTTTCGATTTCCTTCTTTATAGAACGAATCTGTTCCTGAAGGGACTGCATTTCCTCCTTCCAAAGGAGCTTTCTTCTCCTCCGGAATCTCGGAAAAACGATCCTGATAGTACCACTTTAAAGCATTTTCATAACGATACTCCGCCTTTTCCCATTCTTCCTTCTTCTGGGCATAGGACATCCACTTTCCCAAAGAATCCTTTTCCGAAATCCTTTGGCTAAGCTCCTCCTCCAGAGCCTTTCCCTCTTCCTTCCGCTTGGCTTCCTTTTCTGTAAGAGCAAGCACTTCCTTCTCTATAGAAAGAACTGCATTTTCCAAAGCCTCCTTGCCGTAAAGACCTGAGGACAATTCCTCCTCCTGCATCTTTAATTTGAAAATGTTTCCGGTGCGACGGTTAGGAGACAGGGCATTGATACCATCCTTAAGAATCGTCTGCACCTGCTGGAACTTCTTCATATCCTCCTGATCCTCTGCCACATTGCCAAGCTTGGCATGCATACGGGAGTTCATGGAAAAATGAAGATCCTCGTGACTAATCATACAAACTCTTTGAAAAGACTCTGCATCCAAAGAAAAAAGCTCTTCTCCGATATTTTCGGAATAATCCTTGGATTCCTTCCCGCTGTCCTCATCAAAAAGTCGGAAGCTGTCCTCAGACTTCTTTAGACCGAAGCTTCTTTCCAGACGATAACGCTTCTCTCCGATACGGAAAATAATCCGGCCGCCAAAGGACGCTCCCTGAAAAGGCATATAGTGCTTCCTCTCATTTTCCTCCAAGTCCTGTTTTCTATCTCCGGAAACCCCATAGAACATCAGCTTAAAAAAGTAGATAAAGCTGGTTTTTCCGTAACCGTTGTCCCAGAGGAAGCTGTTCTTTCCGGGAGAAAAAGGAAAAATCCGCATCCTTCCATTTTTTCCGAATTGGGCAATGTGGCATGCTTCTATAATCATAGTTCCCTCCTGCAAAAGCCCCCATTCCTAAGGCAATGATTTCTTCCTGCTCTTCCTTGGAAAGATTATCCGCGCTGGCCAGCACCCGCAGAAACTCCCCCTTCAGGCTCTTCTCCTTCATGGCTTCTTCCCGATTCCAGCTCAGCTCACTCTCATCCTGTATTTCCAGGAAAAATAAGCTGTCCTGAAGCTGTAATTGCAGGTAACGAAGATTTCTTTCCTGCTCTAAGCCCTTCTTTCCCTTTAAAATAATGCGAAGGCTGTCCTCTTTGGAAATGCCGGCCTTCTCCATTTCCCCTTCTATCTTTTTCAGGCAGGCTAAAGTGCCCTCATCTTCCAAAAGCTCAATCTCCAAAATCCGGAACTCCCTTGCTTAATGGGAATAAATTCCTTGTGAATTTCCTTCTTCTCTTCTTCGACCTTCAGATACAGAAATCCCCTTTCTCCTTCCTCATCGAAGCCTCTTCCTTGCAGGCAACCGGGATAGGCCCAAAGAGCCCCATTATTTAACTTCCTTCGCCCCCTTATGGATGTGACCAAGGGCAATATAGGATAGGGAAGCTTTTCCAGGTTTTTTTCAGGGAAAATGCCTTCCTCCCCTGAAAAGCTATCCCCTTGGGTGTTCCCTGATACAGGGCACCATGAAGCAGGAGGATATTGCAGTCCTCTTCTTTCAGCTTTAGGAACTTGGATTCTTCTTCCGACTCAGTTTCGTTTTTGCTTAGCGCTTCCGCTCCATGTACGGTTTCCTGCCCTACGCCTTGTTCGGCGACTTGTCCGGCTCCCTGTGTAGCCCCTTCATTTTCTCCAAAAGGAAATATCCTTGGTGCCGTATTCCACCCTGCCAAAAAGTAATCTGTCGTTTAAACGGTATTTCCTCCCTCTTTCCGAAAAAGAAAAGAGATTTTTTTCGGCAGATTTTTCCTGATAGCGGAAGGTATTTTTCCGTGTCATGGTTTCCTCTTAAATAGAAGAAGGAAATCTCGGATGCTCCGCCATAGTGGATATAAAGAAGTCCATGGTTCCATGAGAAACCACCGGACTGTCAAAAAGATCCCCGGCAATCAAGATTCCTGTACCTTTTTTTCTACAGCAAGCGACAGCGACTCCTTCAAGCCATGAGTCGCTTTTGTCTCCTATTTTCCGCCTCTTCCTTGGTAAAAGCGGGAGCGAAATGCACTGTCCAAATGCAAATCTGCGGTATGAATGAGTTTAACCATAGGGGAATTCCTTCTTTCTTAAGTACTGCAATGCATCGATTACCGGTACGAAGCTTATTGTTTATTTCTCTATTGACTTCGTTATTGACTTCTTTAGTAACTTCTTTGTTGATTTCTTTATTGATTTCTTTATTAATCTACTCGTTATGCATTCTATTATAGCATCTCGATGGAGCGTTCCAAAATACCTGTCATCTTTGCCATAGCCAGTCCGTAATTACAAATGGGAATCTTCTTTCGAAGAAAATCCTGATAACGACTCTCCACTTCTTTTTCACTAAGCATGCAGGCGCCGCAGTGAATCATTATCTTCACCCGCTTCTGTTCCTCCTCCGGTAAAAATCCCTTGCCCTCCGAGTATACAAATTGAAGCTTCTTTCCGGTATATTTTTCCAGCATCCGTGGAAGCTTTACCGTACCGATATCTCCGCACTGCCGATGATGGCTACAGCCCTCTGCAATGTAAACCCGGTCTCCATCCTCTAAGGTGGAAAGCACGGCACATCCCTCCAGGGCATAGCTTAGAAAGCCCTTGTATCTTGCCATCAGAATGGAAAAGGAGGTCAATGGCATAGTCTTCGGAAGAATTTGATTCACCTTGGAAAATGCCTGAGAGTCCGTAACCACCAGCTTGATTTTATCTCCCAAAGTTTCCAGAATCTTCGGAAGCTCCTCCACCTGGCAGACCAGAGGGATTCCATTATAATCTAAAATGTCTCGAATCGCCATTTGTTGCGGTAAAATCAGTCTTCCTTTCGGGGCGGATTCATCAATAGGCGTCACCAATACCACAAAATCTCCCGGCTCCACCAGTCCGTGAAAGAGACGCTTTTTCTCTTCCTGTAGACTTGCTAAGGGTGCAAAGGCATTCTTTACTGCTTCTACCCCCTCCTTAGTTTCGGAAGATACTAAAAATATCCCCTGAAAGGGCAGATCCTTTTTCCGAGAAATCCGGTCCTCTATCCACTCCTCTATCCGCCCTCTTTCTTCGGAAGAAAGTTTATCCGCCTGGCTTAATAAGAGGAATGCAGGAATTTTATTTTCCTGAAAAAGTCTAAGGTAGGAGGCCTCTTTCTCCGGCAAGAAAAGGCCTTCCCCTGCTCCTCTCCTTGCAGGCAGAAAGTCCTTGGCAGGGAAGAAATAAGAGGGCAATATCCGTTTCCCGAAGCACCTCTTTTGTTCTTTCCACCCTCATGCTACCCAGCTCCCCCTCATCATCAAAGCCCGGAGTGTCAATCAAGAGTACCGGTCCCAAGGGCAAAATCTCCATGGATTTCCGCACCGGATCTGTCGTGGTTCCTAAGATTTCCGAAGTAAGAGACAATTTCTGTCCTGCAATGGCATTAAAAAAACTGGATTTTCCCGCATTTCTCCTCCCGAAAAATGCGATATGAATCCGCTCCCCTGAGGGGTGTCCTGTAGACTCATCTTTTTCTCCTGTTATAAAAAGTCTTGGCTATAGCCCTACGCGCTGAAGGAACTTCCTCTACGTACAGACTGTAAAAAATCAAAAAAATTTTCTAATCAATAAAGGTCTGAAGTTGGGGCACGTTCAGACTTCCCTGCATTCAGACCTTTATTGCCGAAGCTACTCCTAAATTATCTATAGCCTGTAATTTCTTTAGAAATAAAAGTCCCTCTTATTGGACTCGTAAATATTACTGATGTGATCCTTGGCAATGTCCCGTCGTTTTTTTCATTAGGAATGGTAGAAGCTCTTTCTCGATTAAGTCTTCTCCGCACTTTTTGGTACCCTCACTGGCATAGTCGGTGAGGAACTCCACTCAAAGTCATTAATGCATTGGGATGACAACAGTTTTGAATCTGTCCGGATTTACACAACGCCATAAAGCGATCTCCGGTTCTTCCCTCCCGATAGCAGGCGGTACAGAAGGAAGGCAAATACCCAAGATCCATCAACCATTTTACCACCTCATCCAGACTTCTCTGGTCGGAAACATCAAACTGCTCCGTATCATGGGGACGCTCCTCTTCGGAATAACCGCCTACAGAGGTTCTGGATGCTCCGGAAATCTGAGAAATACCGATGGATAAAGCCCTTCCTCTTACCTTTCTCGGACTCTCTGGTGGAGATAATCATACCGGTATAGGGCACGGCAATCCGAATGCAGGCAATGATTTTCTCAAAAATCTCATCATCAATACCATTGTCAAACTGGCTGGGATCTATATCGGAGGCTCTCTTCAGTCTGGGCACGGAAATGGTGTGGGGTCCTACACCGTGTACTGCTTCCAAATGCTCCGCATGCATCAGAAGTCCTGCAAACTCATAGCGATACTTGTCCAAACCGAAGAGTACGCCGATGCCTACGTCATCGATACCGCCCTCCATGGCTCTATCCATGGCTTCCGTATGATAACGATAGTCATGCTTCGGTCCGGTTGGGTGGAGCTGTTCATAGCTTTTCCTATGATAGGTTTCCTGGAACAGGATATAGGTACCGATACCGGCTTCCTTAAGCTTACGATAATTTTCCACGGTGGTTGCCGCAATGTTTACATTGACACGGCGGATATCTCCATTTTTATGATGGATACTGTAAATGGTTTTAATACTCTCCAAAATATACTCAATGGGGTTATTAACAGGATCCTCTCCCGCCTCTAAAGCCAGACGCTTGTGCCCCATATCCTGAAGGGCAATTACCTCTTTACGAATCTCCTCCTGGCTAAGTTTTCTTCTGGCAATGTCCTTATTCTTCGCATGATAAGGGCAGTACACACAACCGTTTACGCAGTAATTGGAAAGGTATAAGGGTGCGAAAAGCACGATACGATTTCCATAAAAGGCCAGCTTAATCTCCTCCGCCAGTTTAAACATTTTCTCGTTTAAATCCGGTAATTCGCAAGCCAATAAAACGGAGGCCTCCCGATGGCTCAAACCATCACAATGGACTCTGCCCTTCTCATCATATACCGGCTTTGCCTTTTCCAAGATTGACTCTATATAAGCCCGGTCATTCTTATGCTCATCGGCAAACGCCAAAGTTTCCAGGATTTCTTCATGGGAAATAAATTCTTCTGTAGTTGATTTTTGGATTATAGATTGTACTCATAATACTCCCTTCTTCCGGTTCGACTTCCTTTTTAGAAAAATGTGTTTTACGTTCCGTTCAGATTGGAAAGGCATAAATGCTTTCACCTGATTAATAGACTATTTGATTTTTTTCTTATGCTTCTACTTTTGCTTTTCTTTGCATCTCCTCTATCCACCAGAAGCTTGGCGCCTACAGACCCATCCTTCGACTTAAGCAGGCACGACACTGAGCCGCCTCATCTCCGGTACAGATTTTGTTGTCATAGAGAAGATATTTTTTCGCACTGCCGTGGGAGACAGATTGGGCATCAGAACATTTGCCCCTGCTAAAATCCCCAGTTCTCTTCCTCGTTTATCGATGGTTCCCAGAGCTGTGGTGGCGGGAATCAAGAGATTCGGTTGAATCAAACGTAGCATGGATAGGAGAAAGAGGGTGTCCTCCAAACTTCCCTGCTTTTCCTTTGCGAAAATGGTGCTGTGCTGGGGAATGAATGGGCCAATCCCTGCACATATCCGGCTTGAATTCTGTATAAAAGTACAGGTCCTTCGCCAAACTTTTACTGCTCTGCCCCGGAGAACCTACCATGAAACCGCAGCCCACCTGAAAGCCGATGTCCTTTAGGTCCTGAAGACAACGCATCCTGTTTTGAAAGGATAATTCCTTTGGGTGGAGCTTCTGATAATGAGCTTCATCCGCCGTTTCATGCCGAAGAAGATAACGATCTGCTCCTGCCTGAAAGTATTTTTCATAGGATTCTTTAGATTTTTCTCCAATGGAAAGGGTGACGGCGCAATCCGGAAATTCTTCTTTGATTGCCTTTTACAATCTCTACAATCCGCTCATCCGTAAAGTAAGGATCCTCGCCTCCCTGTAAAACAAAGGTGCGAAATCCCAGTTGATGCCCTTCCCGGCAACAGTCCAAGATTTCCTCCTTCGTCAGGCGATAGCGCTCCACCTCTTGGTTTTCCCTCTGAATCCCGCAGTAGTGACAGCCGTTCTTGCAATAGTTGGTGAACTCGATTAATCCTCTGGTATACACCCCATTGCCGTAATACTCTTCGGTACAGTCCTTCGCCAGGTTCTTCGCCAGCTCCTCATCCTCTTTCGTCCTATTCGAAAGAATCAGCTCATATTCTTCCAAAGACAAATGATGGGTTTTTTGCAGCTGACGAAGCAAATCCGCTACTTTACTTGCTGGCATAGGCAGTTTTTACACTGATTTCCGGGATGTTCCCAATCTTTCCCGCCAAAGCGGAAATCGTGTCGTTGGGGGCATCCAGAGCAATGGATACAATGTTTACTCCCTTCTTCTCATAGGGCAATCCCATTCTCCCTACGATATAGTCCCCATATTCATGAAGAAGATGATTCAGCGTGTCCACGGACTCGCGATTCTCCACAATAATCGCCATTACCGCAATTCTGCTTTCCTGTTCCATAATTGAACCTCCTTTTAGATATAGTTCTGTCTGATTATTTTATCATAATGCCAGGGGAGAGGCTATAGGGGAGTTTATTTTTGGAGAATATTATAAAATCCCCCAGGAGTTGCCGCTCCTGGGGGATTAGCGTACTACATGAGTACTTCTGTCTTTTTTACGTTTCTAAGTATAGCATAAGCAGACAAAAAATCAAGAAATGGTGTGATGAAATAATGTAGCGTATGAAGATTATATAAAATTAGGTGGCATTGTGGACATTATTGGTGACATCCTTTGCTATTAGCAAAATCCACAACCAACTTCATATACTGTATATCTTTTCGATGGAGAATATTATCCGCCCCAGAAGTTGCCGTTCCTGGGGGATTTGCGTACTGCATAAGTACTTCTATTTTGCATTTCCTTGTCCTATACATGAATCGCATCGGATGCATTTATAGAATAAATTGTGGCATGCTTCAAAGCATTCCCATATTTCTTATTTTGGTCTGCAAGCATTAGCACAGGAAGTATAAAAGCCTTAATGAAATACAGAATTGTCCAAATCACAGTGTTTTCGAATTGGTAAGATTTCGTTACAACTCCATAAAGTAAAGTAGAATTCAGAATCAAATTAAATGTTGTGGCCAAACTAGCAGTCATTAGATTCGTCCGTATTTCGGGATGATAAAATTTTACTGCATATAGGCCAAGTAAAGAAATGTTGTAAATACAAATCGGCTTATAATCTTTCCTATAAACTACCAGTGTTTTTTCGATTATAAACAAAAACTTTTTCTTACATAATGGGCTTCATTAATCCATACATGGCTTACAGCAGTAATTTCCGTCCAGGGCACAAGTAAATCTATTTTTACAAAAGGTAAATCCCTCCTCACCAATGCTACATTTCCAGCCTATAAAAGAAAATAATAAAATGAGAAAGAGACTGATTCCCGAAAAGGATATAGTTTATCTCCTCCTGACCAATACTAACCATCCCTTGAAAAAGCTCCAGTTTCTCACCACTCTTCTCGGTAATAGTCCAAAGGAAAAGAAGAGGAAGGATCACAACGATAAAACAAATAGTAGCGATAATAAATACTATGAAACTTAATTCCTTTTTTCATCCTAAACGAAACTCCAACACTATGCCTTAAATCTGTCAAAAAGATCATGCTTCAATCCGAAACTCCAAAAGATGCCCTAAAAAGCTCCTCCGCCGGTACAGCAAATTCCTCTGCAAGCTCCTGCAAACGCTCATCAATCAAATACTTACTTTTGCCTTTGATAATGCATTAATCGCTCTCCGTGAAGAAAGCTCTCACTGATTCCATTGGGCTTTGCCCCTAACTTCCGCATCATACCGATAGAAGCTTCATTGTCCGCATCCACCCGTCCTCTATAGACAGACTCTCCGGTACGGCGCTTTAAGGCCTTCATCAAAAGTCTTAAGCTTTCTGTACCGATTCCCCGTCCTTGATATTGTTTTTTCAAGGAAATGCACAATTCCCAAGGGCTTGCCTGTAGATTTCGGATTCCACAATAGCCTAAGAATAGTCCATTAAAAGAAAATATACTGTAATAGGCTCTATTCCTATAGTGGAAGCTGTTCCAAAGATTCTTTAAAAATCTTTGATCGGAAAAGGCCGCCTTAAAGAAGGAAGCATCATATTCCACCTCCATATAGCCTTCCCTATCTTCCTCTGCAATTCCCAGCAAACAAAGGCTTTCTCCCTCCGCCAGAAGCTCCCCTGCCTTCGGTAAAATGCTTTCATCAAAAGCAGGATTCCTCTCCTCCAGAACTTCTTCCTCTGCGAAATGAAGTTCCTCCTCTAGTGCAGAAAAGAGGTTGCAAAATCGCTCTGCTGCCCCTTCCTTCTTGTCACTCTGTTCAATTTTTTCGATTTCTTTTAAACCTTCCAATATTTCCGAGAACAACATCTGTTCCTTCAAGTGAATATTTCTGTCCTCCTTCAGTACTTTCATAGCACCCTCTCTGTAGGTCGCCGTCCCACGCTCTATAATTCTCCAAGCCTTATTGCCGGAGTATTTCTATACCGAAAAGGCTATCTTTCTAGCTTTAGGATACACCCAAGGTATGGGATTTCTACACTTTAGAGCATAAAAAGTTTTTTTGCAATTCGACTAAAGGCTTAAATTATTTTCCAATTTACATATTATGAGTTTTCTATGTCTATGGAATTCAAAGCGTGCCCAAATTTCAGACCTATGATGCACGAAAGACTCATTCTTATATTTGCAATCCCTTCCTTTATTCCTTAGACATAGAAAATCCTTTGTCCCGCCGCCTTCTTCATACGGTTCATCAAAGCAAATCCTACTCCTTCTTCGGAATAGCACTCTCCCAAAATCAATTCCACTCCTCTTCGTCCGCCTGCCGAAGCAGTCAGAAACAAATTATGAGTCATGGATAGGGGTTCCTCTCGCCTACCTAAAAATTTTTCACCGTAAAACGACCATCCCCCTCATATAGGGAAGCAGTATCTTCTCCACAAAGAATCCAAATCTTTCTCTCCGGGCAATCAGAAAGTTCCTTCGCCCCGTAGGAAAGGATGGATTTTGCTATCAGCTTTTTCTCTTCCCCATACGGTATTTCATTTACCTTTTGACTCTGATCAGAAAGCAGATTTTTTTCTTAAAGAGTATCATCTCCGCCTTAGGAGCATAGTGCCTATATTTCATGCCGGGTGCCTTCGGAATAAAGCCCTCTGCCATGCTCTTTCCCAACAAAGTCGGGTCAATGGCCACCTTTTCCCCTAAGACTTCTTCCAAATCCTCTATCGTAATAGCTCCCGGACGAAGCAGGGTGGGACTGTCTTCACTTAAATCCACAATGGTAGATTCCACCCCGATGCCCACTGCACCGTCCTCTAAGATGCCCTCAATTCTACCGCCCAAATCCTCCAAAACATGGGAAGCCTCTGTTGGACTGGGCCGGCCGGAAAGATTTGCGGAAGGTCCGGCAATGGGGAAGCCGCAGGCGCGAATCAAAGCGAGGGTTAAGGCATTTTCAGGAGAACGAAGGGCTACGGTTTCCAGCCCTCCGGTGCTTTCCCTTAGGCACAATGTCGGACTTTGGCAGTACCAGAGTTAAAGGTCCCGGCCAAAAGGCTTCCATCAGTTTCTTCGCCTTTTCCGGTAAAGCTTTCACCAAGGGAATTACCTCTTCTATAGAAGAAACGTGCAAAATCAAAGGATTGTCGGAGGGTCTGCCCTTAGCGGCGTAAATCTTTTTTGCCGCCTCCTTATCCAAACCGTTCCCTCCTAAGCCGTATACGGTTTCCGTAGGGAAAGCCACTAAGCCTCCCTGCTTTAGGATCTCAGCGGCCTCTGAAATTCCTTCTTTTCCAAAGATTTTTGTCTTCATCCTGACGCCTCTATTTTAAGATGTTTTTTCTTCTAAATTCAGAATAGACCAAAAGCCCTCAGGCTCCTGTCCCAGTTTCCAAGCCGCAACGCCTTGAATCCCCTTTTCCCGGAGCAGACTCATCTTTGCTTCCATGGACTTTTCGTCTTCCATCCAGATTTCCTTTTTCTCGTTTCCGTCCTGAATTACACCATAGTATTGGCCAATGTCTTCTTTCCACTCTAAAGGAACATTTTTCTCTGTAATCCATTCCTTGGCCTTTTTGATGGAAAGAGCCTCGGAACGGAGCTTTCCGTTTGCATCGGTAATCCAGACTCTGGTATAGAACGGCAGGGCAATAATTACTCTGTTCTTATCCATCTTCGCAGTGCTTTCGTCAATTCCTCGCTCCACGTAGCTTAAAGACGAAACGGAGCCTGCTTCCTCGGAACCTGCATAATGCTCGTCATAGCACATAATGACCACATAATCACAAATCTCACCCAGCTCCTTGATATTGTAGTAAGCATTATAAGAATAGGGAACATAGCAATCCACGCTCAAAAAGAGATCCTCGGTGCGACAGGCAATGGAGAGCTCCCGCATAAACTCCAGATAATCTCTAGCTGCACCTTCCGGTAAAAGCTCAATATCCACATTGATTCCGTCAATCTGCTTTTCCTTTAAATCCTTTACCAAATTTTTCAATCAAAGCACTTCTATGCTTTTGCCGCAGAAAAAGCGCCTTGGCATCCACCTTTCCCGCATCAAAGTTATTCAGGGTGGCAAATACCTTCTTTCCTGCTGCATGAGCCTTGGCTACATAGTTGGCATCACTATAAGAAATAAAGTTCCCGGCATTGTCGGAAAGCACATACCAGGTAGGTGCCACAATATTTGCCTCAGCTGCATTGGGAAGCAAAGTATCCAAAGTATTATTGGCTTCCCGGGTAGTAATCTGGTGGAAGGCCAAAGTCGGATGAACTCCATCCCCCATACTTTTATGAGAATAAACCGGAGCTTGGAAGTCGGAGCTCTTTTCAATCTCCACCTCATCCCCTAAACGACTGTTTCGAAGATAACCGATAAAGCCGTCCTTGGTTTCCACCTTGGACCACTTCTCCATTTTCTCCAAAACAAGAACCTTATCTCCCTTTTCCATATCCGTAAGGATAGGGCTTTTCACTCCACCTTGCACACGAACCGCCTCTTTAGCCGTTAGAGTAGCCTGCTTTTCCTTACCAAAAGCATTGTAGAGGAAGACTCTCTTATGCTCCGTATCCGTAAAGTTCTCCACTTCCAAAGCGGTATGGGACTGAATCAGAGAGAGGCTGAGGAAAATGTTTTTCCCATCCACAAAATAGGGAAGCTTTCCATCCTTTCCCTTTTCTCCCGGCTGATAGATTTCCACAGAATCCGGCAAAGCATAGCGAAGGGTTTTCTCATCATCGTCATAGTAAAAACGAATATTTAATTGCTTCACCACAAAGCCATAGGGAAGATACACCTCTCCGTCCTGCATTCTTCCCAGAGTCAGTACAGAATCTTCCACCTGCTTTTCATGGTTTAAATACAGCTCCACATTGTCTCCGGATACGGAAAAAAATAGCTATTTAAATCCGCTCTGGCTTTGGTAGGCATATATTTCTTCACATAGTAAAAAGCCCTGCCCCTGGCAAAAAGCAAAATGAAGCAAAAAAAGATCAGAAAAAAGAAGCAGGCTCTTACCCTCATTCTTCCCCCTTTTTCTGCTCTGTCTTTCTCTTTGTTCTTCCATTCCTTACCCCTTCTAAACTTTTTAAATTCACTATTTCAAGTCCTATGTCCCTTTTGTTTTGCATCTTAATCCTTTTCTTTTTTCTTATAACACCGTAGGAAAAGACTTGAAAATTTCCTTAACACTCTATATGGAAACCATTTTATTATACAAAAATCCCCCTTTTCCCCATTAAGAAAAGGAGGCATTTTCTTAATTCTTCTCTTCCAAACGAGCCAGCTTCTCTGCCTGATCCTCGGTAATCAAAGGATCGATTAAAAGGTCCAGATCCCCGGAAAGCACTGCATCAATATTGTAAAGAGTAAGCTTAATTCTATGATCTGTCACTCTTCCCTGAGGGAAGTTATAGGTACGAATCTTCTCGGAACGGTCTCCCGTTCCCAGCTGAGAACACTTTTTCCGCCGCATTTTTCCGACTGCTCGCTTTTCCAACTCGATTTCATAAAGTCTTGCTCTCAAAAGTCTCATAGCCTTCTCTCGGTTTTGCACCTGAGAACGCTCTTCCTGACACTCTGCCACAAGACCTGTAGGCTCATGAATCAATCGAACCGCAGAAGAAGTCTTGTTGATATGCTGTCCACCTGCTCCGGAGGAACGGAAAACCTCCATACGCACATCCGCAGGATTGATTTCTACCTGCATCCTCTACCTCCGGCATAACCGCCACCGTTGCAGTGGAGGTATGAATTCTTCCGCCACTTTCCGTCTCCGGAACACGCTGTACTCTGTGTACCCCGGACTCATATTTTTAAACGGGAGTAAGCACCGTGACCGTCTACAATAAAGACTACTTCCTTTAACCCCCCAAGGCCGGTTTCATTAAAGGAAACAAGCTCTGTCTTCCAGCCTCTTTTTCCGCATAGCTGGTATACATCCTATATAAAGAAGAGGCAAATAAAGCCGCTTCCTCTCCTCCCGCACCGCCACGGATTTCCATTACGATGTTCTTATCATCATTTTCATCCTTAGGTAAGAGGAGAAGCTGAATCTCCTTGGTAAGTCTCTCTTGGTCTTCCTTGGCCTCTCGCAATTCTTCCTTGGCCATCTCCAAAATTTCCTTATCCTTTTCATTGTTCAAAAGGGAAAGAGCCTCCTCTTCACTTTGCTCCGCCTTTCGGAAAGCCAGATACGCCTTTATAAATCGGCTCCAGGCTGGTCTGCTCCAAAATCAACTTTTTATACTGACTAATGTCGGAAACCACCTCCGGAATCGTCAGGTTATGCATAATTTCTTCGTAATGCTTTTTTACTTCTTCTAAATTTTCAAACATCCTTTACTCCTTGTAATGGAATTTTTCCCAAGAGGGGATTCAATGCTGTAAGACCTGCACGCCTAAAGGGGCTGCTTGGGCTCTACACTATGCATTCGCAAAGGGAACGCCTCATCTCTACACTATGCACTTGCAAAGGGAACTATATAGCAAAAAGCCTCCCCCTGTCAAATGGGATTTCCGCTTGACTCCGTGCTATATTTTCGTATAGTGATAAAGGAAAAGAAATTCACTAAAAAGGAGGAAATATGAAGGTTCAAATCGTTGGTAGTCACATGTGTCCGGGATGCAGAGAAATTCTGGAAGAAATGAAGAAAAGAAACGTAGAAGTGGATTTTGTTAATATTCTGGAGGACTTCCCCTCCCTGAAATATTATCTGATGTTACGGGAGCAGGAGGACTGCTATGCAGAGATTCGGAAGCAGGCCCTTCAGTCTGATTATCCTGAAAATGGCAGACTGGGCATTCCCTGCATGATTCTTCCGGACGGAAGAAAGTTCTTAGATATGGATGAGGCTTTGGAGGCTTTGGAAGCTTAACAGCTCCAAAGCCCCCTACATTCTACCCTTTTCTACCTGCTCCTTCGCCAGTACCGCAGCACCTAATGCTCCGGCGTAGCAGGGCATTTTTATGAGAGTGGATGGGCTTTCCGATTTTCTCCGATAAAATCTCCTGAAAATAGGCCGCTTCACAAAGCCCTCGGTCAGATAGACCTCGGGCTTTGATCCTGAGCCTTCCCAACATTTGCACTACCTTTCCTGCAACGGATTGCAGGATGCCGTAAGCAATGTTGGCTCGTTCAATCCCCTGTCCCACTAGAGAAATCACCTCTGATTCCGCAAAAACCGTACACATAGAGCTGATTTTTACTTCTTCGGTATGCTCCTTGGCAAGAGAGTTTAAGTCCTCCATGGAAATATTTAAGCGGTTTGCCATGACCTCCAAAAACTTTCCTGTTCCTGCAGAGCATTTGTCATTCATAAAAAACTCTTCCACGGTTCTTCCCTTACAGGTAATCACCTTGGTATCCTGACCGCCCACATCAATCACGTTCATGGCTTCATTCCCAAAAAGAGCCATGGCTCCCTTGGCATGGCAGGTGATTTCCGTCATGGTTTTTCCCGCAAAGGCCACCGCGTTTCTACCGTAACCCGTGGCAATGCAGGCATAATGTTCTTCATCCATGGGTTCTTCCAATCTTTTCCCCAATGGACTTTAGAGCCTCAAAGCTACTCCAGCCGGTAGGTACGGAAAAGGCTTGAAGAATCTCGCCTTTTCCGTCTAAAACCACCGCCTTTCCCGCTGTGGAGCCTATATCAATTCCTAAATATTTTCTCTCCATCTTCCCTTTCCTATACTAAATCCAAAAAGGAATTACAGCATCTCAATAAATGCTTGCCACACGGTATGTTAACTGCTCTACATCAGACTGAGAGTAGTCAGTCTCTACGTTAAGGTAAGGAATACCCTTTTCTTCATTTACAAAGCGGCGAATCTTGTTGGTCTCAATAGCATAGGTATGACAAGCCTGCAAGGTCATATCCAAAACGCCGTCAGCATGATATTCCGTAATCATCTCATCCAAACTCTTAAAACGATTGTGGTTTGGAGTCATAACGGAGCAACCGATTGCCAAGTATCTTCTGGAAATTGCCTCATAGATATCTTCAGCATTTTCATCCACCTGAATTCCGATAGCCTTTTCTCCTGTACAGTTCTCATAGCCTACAACCACACCGCCATTTTCCTCAACGGCACGAATTACCTTCTCGGTAGCTCCTCCGATAGGACAGCCGGTAATTAAGATGCGGGGACGCTTCTCAAAATGCTTACCTGCCTTATATTCCTCTTCGGTCTTCTGCTTCAGGGCAATCACTTCCTCAGCCAATGCCGCTCTGTCAAACTTAAAGGTGGAGCCATAAAGCACCTTGAATACATCATAGCCGGAAAATCGGTGTGGGGTCATACTTCATTAATCCGTAGAAATCCTTTAATGCCTGATTTGCCCGGTTATTGACTCTGGTAGCTTCTCTTACCATCTCATCGGTAATTTCCACCTGGAACTTCTCGGAAAGATAATCCTTTAAGCGGATAATCTCGTTACGATAAAAGCTGAACCGCCGCCTCTGTCTGCTCGTGGGGCAGGCGAAGGAAGAAAACATCCTTAAACTCACTCATCAGTTCATACATTTTCTTCTTTCCGTCGCAGGGTACTTTCTCCCACAACCACATCGGAAAAATAAAAGAAGGGACACTTATCGGTTTTTGCAAATCCGTAACTGGACTTAATCAAAGGACAAAGATTCTTGGGAAGATCCTTCTCCGCCTCTGCAATGGTTTCATCGGAAGTGGAACAAAGAGAAACGCTGGTCGCTCCTGCCGCCATGGCGATTTCCTTCGGAAAATAAGTACAATAGGATCCCACAATAGGCTTCCCCTGATCCTTCCATTCCTTTACCATTAAGAAGGACTTCTTTCTCTGCTCCCATAAAGCTCTCAAAAATCTCCGGTAATTCCTGTACAAGTTGCATGTTTAGCTCCTTTCCAAATAGACGCAAGTAAAATATATTGTGCTACAGCTCCTCTTCCCTCCTGACAAAAAGAGAAACTGTTGTAACCTTTCCTGTTTGGTATCGGAAAAACTCCTCCGGCAGGGGCATCCACCTGAATCTTTCCTTCTTCCATAAATAAAAATCCGGTTGGCCACCTGTCTGGCAAAAGGAAATTTCATGGGTGACGATAATCATGGTTCGCCCTTCCTTCGCTACCTCCTGTATGGTGGCTAAGACTTCTTTTACCCATTCCGGATCCAAGGCGGAGGTGGGTTCGTCAAATAAAATCACCTCCGGATTCACCGCCAATGCCCTGGCAATTCCTACTCTTTCTTGCTGTCCCCGGACAGCTTGGACAGATAGAAGTCCATTCTATCCCCCATCCCTACTTGCTCTAAAAAGTCGCTTGGAAATTTCTTCCGCCTCAGCTTTGGGCATCTTTTGCACCTTCGTTAAGGCTTCCATAACATTTTCCAAAGCAGTTTTTATTCTTGAAAAGGTTGAACTGCTGAAAAACCATGGAAGATTTCCGCCGTAAAGCGTATACCTCTTCCTTTGTATGGGACTTTGCATCCACCCTACATTCCCCGATGCGAATCTTTCCTTCGCTTGGTACTGTAAGGTAATTTAAGCAACGAAGCAGGGTGGACTTTTCCCGTTCCTGAGGGGCCAATGATGGCTACAATATCTCCTTTATGAATCTCTAAGAAATATCCTTTAAAACCTCTGTTCCCCGGAAAGCTTTTTGGACAAATGTTCGATTTCTATGAGTACTTCTTTCTCCACGGACTGTCCTCCCTACTTCTATGCTTGTATCTATTCCTACGCTTATGTCTTAGTTCTCAATTTTGTTTTACTTTTTCGATATAGCTAATTACTCACAGTAAATCCAAGCTCGCTGTAAGGAATGATATTCTTTGTCATGTCGGAATACATATATTTCTCTACAATCTTCGCCACGGTTCCATCCTCCAGCATCTCGGAAAGAACCACATTTACCTCATTTCTTAAAGCCTTGCCCTCATCAGTCTTGGCAAAGTAGTAAGCAACATCGTTGGCATAAAGACGCTCATCCAAGAAACGAAGCTTATTGTTGCTGGCATTTTCCCACTTATAGACTGCGGAGTCCGTAGAAGCGAAGGCATCCAGTCTGCCTAAAAGAACATCCTGATAACCTGCGGAGCCATTCTCTCCTTCATACAGAGTTACGGTAAAGCCCTTTTCCTGTCCCATTCTTTCAATGGTCTGCTGAGCTGCCTGTCCGTTTAATACGCCAACCTTCTTATCCTTCAAATCATCAAAGGTCTTAATGGCACTGTCTTCCTTAACCACTACGCACTGTGCATCTCCGTAGTAAGGTACGGAAACCAAATACTTCTGCACTCTGTCAGCATTTACCGCATAGCAGTTTGCGACCACATCCGCTCTCTTCGCATCCACCTGTCCGAAGGTTGCTCCGGAGCCGGTAGCCTGCATGACGTCAATGGTCCAACCGGTTCTGTTACCAATTTCTTTTCCAGATTTCCGCATCAATACCGGTCCAGTTGCCCTTATCGTCAATTAAGCTGTAGGGCTCTCCTCCACCGCTGGTCGCCACATGGACGGTTCTTCCCTTGGTGATTTCCACCTTGGCACTGTCACTGCCTGCCTTCTCTGTAGCTTTCTCACTTTCTCCCGTCTTCTCCCCGGCTTTCTCGGAAGCCGCCTCCATAACCTTCTCACTTGCCTTCTCTGTTCCTGCCGCAGTTGTTGCGGTCTTCGCTCCTCCGCAGGCATTCAGTGCCAATGCAAACCAAAGCCAAGACAATCCATAAATTCTTTTTCTTCATTTTCTTCCTCCCTATACAATAGTTTCGCCTTTTTAGGCGATAGCCAGATTTTCTTTGATTTTCTAGTAAGCTTCCTTCAGTCGCTTTTTCCACTATCTTCCGGAAAAATCAAAGAAACTGATTACAACCCAGTACACCAGCATTACCGCCCCGTAGACTTCAAAGTATCGGTAGCTCTGAGAGCCCTCCGTTCTGGCTGCCCCCATAATATCTGGAACCCCCAGCATAAAGGCCAGGGAACTGGATTTGATCAGATTGATAAAGTCATTAAAGAGGGGTGGTATAGCCACACGAGTGCCTGAGGCAAGACAATGCAGTATACCACCTGAAAGTGAGTCATCCCTAAAGACAGAGCCGCTTCTTTCTGTCCTTCTTCTACAGACATCAGGGCTCCTCGGATGCTTTCTGACATAAATGCTCCAACATTGACACTCAGCACGAAGGCACAGCGGAAATCGGTGTCATATCTCTTACCAAGACACTGTAAACCGCCAAGCCGAAGTAAAAAGAAATACAGCTGAGCAACAATGGGGGTTCCCCGCATAAAAGGAAACCAAAATTTACATAAGGATTTAAAATCGGAACCTGATAATAAGAAATAACGGCAATCAAGATGCCTAAAATCAGGGAGAAAAATGTTGCGATTAAAAAAGCGATTTCCAGGGTTACGGGAACCTTCATAAAAATCTTCGGAATTACAGAAAAATAAGAAACATCAAACATTGCGCTATCCACTTTCCTCTATACAAGCCTTAAAATTGCGGCAAAAAGAATATTTTTCTTTTCATAGGATAAACGAAAATGTATAGCATGACAAATTCTGAAAACTTATAATTCGCCATAATTATAGGAAATTTAAATATGTATTTGTATGATTTCCCTCATTGAAAAAGAGAGCCTATCGGCTCTCCTGAAGCTGATATCTCTCTTCTGTATACCTTTATCTGTCTGCCTCTTATGCTTCCTCCGCCAAAGACCGGATAGACTGGGCATACTCCGAAGGAGACATATCACATTCCTTTTTAAACTGCCGGGAAAAATAATGAATGGAGGAATAGCCCAGCTGGTCCGCAATCTGGGTGAAGTTTAGCTGTCCCTCTCGAATCATCCGTTTTGCGGTATCCACCTTCATCTTATGGAAGAGCTCCATCACGCCCATGCTTCCCACCTCCTGAAAGAGCTTCTGCAAATGGGAGCGTCCCAAAAGCATATCTCTGCAAATCTCTTCAATCGTCAGCTTATCCTGCAGTCTTCTTTCCAAATACTCCACCACACTGTTATAAAGCTCCCGTTTTCGATTTCCCTTTTCCACAAAATACTCCGTACTTCTCCCCGGCAAGGGCAAAGAAAAATATCTTCTGTACAGAAATCAAAAACTCCGACAAATACTGCCGAATAAGCTGCTGTCCGCCGAAGTTTTGCTCCGAAGAAAAAAGCAGCTTCTTCTGATATGGTTGATCCATTCTTCCGCTGAAAACATTGCTGCCCTCCTGAATGATTTTTGATAAAATACGCTTTTCCTGCTCCGTAACGGAAAGGCATTTTCTGCGAAAATGCCAAAGGGCAGGACTGTGACAGTAAAAGCTGATGACCACAAGGCTTTGGGGCACTCTTTCCATTGGTTAAGACATTATGAAACTCATTGGGCTCATGGAATAAAATCTCTCCTTTTTTGAGCGGAATCTCCTTCTCCCCGGCAATAGCGGTGATTTCTCCGGAATCCACGCAAACAAACTCCCAAAAAGGGTGCGCCTCTCCGGGAAAAGCAAAATCTTTATGGTATTGAAAATAATGAAGAGAAACCAGTTCCTGAATCTCTATAGAATCCTGTAAATACACACTTTCGTAATCCATTCTTACCTCCCCAAACTTGCCTTTCCCCCTTATGTCGTCTACCACCGCTATACTATTCGATTATACCAATTAAATCGCCAATCATGCAAATATATATTCCCATTTTTTATGCTTTTTGCACTAAAATACGGAGTAGATTTAGAAATTATACAGAGGAGCAGCATTATGGGAAAAAGAACAGGACAATTAACCCTCCCCGGAGAAGAGAATTTTTTTGAAGAAACCAAGGAACTGGTGGAGCGTTTAGGAGCGGATGCCATCAGAGACAGTGACGGCACCCATTTGGATCCAAGAGCAAAACCCTGCCGGTAAAAATTTACAGCACCTATTTTGTAGCCAGAGGGCACAATGAATTTGCCGAAAAGCATCCGGAGGAGTGTCAGCAATTTTACCTGATGTCAAAGCCTCTAACCGCCTATTCCTCCCACTTGGAAATCCCCTATATGGAAGGCTTCTTTCCAAAGCAGGTAAGTCCGGACTTTGACCATGATCCGAAAAAATGGTGGGAGCTTATAGACCGTAGTACAGGGGAAGTGGTAGATTCCTCCCTTTGGAGCCTAAAAACGGAAAAGAAGGAGGAGAGAAACCATTATCTCCTGATTCTGGAAAACGCTATCCCCTTCCATCGTTATACCCTGAGCTTTTTGGCCTATGCCCTTTGGGACCCCACAGAGCTTTATAACCACATTACCAACCAATGGGGGGATAAGCCCGGAGACATCCCTTTTGACATCCGGAAGCCCCACAGTAAGGCCTTCGCAAAATCCTGTCTCAGTCAGTGGCTGGCAGAGCATCCGGATACGGATGTGGTACGCTTCACCACATTTTTCTACCATTTTACCCTTCTCTTCAATCATGAAGAAAAGGAAAAATATGTGGACTGGTTTGGCTATGGAAACACCGTTTCCACAGATGCTTTAGAGGCCTTTGAAAAGGAGTACGGCTATGCTCTTCGGCCGGAGGATTTGGTGGATGAGGGATATTTCAACAGTACCTTCCGCATTCCTACCAAGGCTTATCTGGATTACATGGATTTTATTCAACGCTTTGTTGCAAAGGAAGCCAAGGAGCTGGTGGAGCTTTGCCATAAGGAAGGTGAGAAGCCATGATGTTTCTGGGAGATAACTGGATCGGTACAGAGCCCTACGGAAAATATTTTTCCCTCCATCAGCTTAGACAGCGTAGTGGGAAGTGTGGGAGGAGGGGCTACTCTTCGTCTGATTTCCGACATTCCCGGAGTCCGTTATACCGAAGGGCGTTTCCTTCCCTACTTCTTTCCGGACAGCTTCTCCCCCGGTATGCATCCCGAAAAGGAGCCATGAAAACTGGATTAGCGCAAGACGGGCCATTTTCAGAAGTCCCATTGACCGCATCGGTTACGGCGGATATTTGAGCCTTGCCTACAAGTTCCCCGCCTTTTTGGACAGCATGGAAAAGGTGGCGGAGGAATTTAGAGAAATTCATCAGGAAGTAAAGGGGCAGAAGGCCTACAACAAATGTAAGGTGGCCATCCTGAATGCCTGGGGAAAAATTCGTTCCTGGCAGGCTTACATGGTGGCTCACGCCCTGTATTATCAGCAGATTTACAGCTATTTCGGTATATTGGAAGCCCTGTCCGGTATGGCGGTGGAGGTGGAATTCCTCTCCTTTACCGATCTTTTTGGAAAATGGGATTCCAAAAGATATTGATGTCATCCTGAATGCGGGTGATGCAGGTACCTCCTGGTCCGGTGGAGAAATCTGGCAAAATGAAAGGCTTTGCACCATGCTACGGCAATTCGTCTATGAGGGCGGAGGCTTTATCGGTGTGGGAGAACCCTGCGCTACTCAGTATCAAGGCAGCTTCTTCCAGCTTTCCGATGTCCTTGGTGTAGAGAAGGAACTGGGCTTCAGCCTGTCTACAGACAAGTATTTTAAAACGGAAAAGACCGCTCACTTCCTATTGGAAGACTTCTCCAAGGAAGAGCTTTCCTTTGGGGAGAGTAAGAAAAACATTTACGCCGCGGACAAGGATACAGAGATTTTGGAATATAGCGACGGTTCTGTACACCTTTCTGCCCATACCTTCGGAAAGGGACGAGGCATCTACATGGCAGGACTTCCCTACTCTCCGAAAAATACCAGACTTCTTTTACGGGCTCTTTTATATAGCTGCGGTAAGGAAAATGAATACGCTCTCTACCAGGCCACAAACCCCAACTGTGAAGTGCATGCCTATCCGGAAAAGGGACTGCTTTGCAGTTTTTAAACAATAGTCAAGTGCCTCAAGATACCGGCTATTATGACGGAAAGGGAAGGCTACGGAAATCCATTTGGAAGCCGAAATGCAGTGGCATAAAGAAGCATAGAGTAGAAAAAGTACATGGCATGATAAGCTAGTACAGTACGTAACTAAAAAGACAAATGCTTTACACAATCGTATAAAGATTATTTGGGAAATTCTCCCTATACTTAGAAGAAAATAACAGATGTTTTTTTGTTCCTTCTATATAATTCATAAAAAAATAAGAAGAAGCAGAACAAAAAAGGAAATCCCCTACAGTAAGCAAGGATTTTTTTCCGGAAAGCGGAGGAAAAAAATGAAAAGAAAAATTATTGTATCCCATCGCCGTAATGGCATCCTTAGCCCTTGCGCTTACAGCATGCGGCGGCGACAAGCAAAGGAAAGTGCAAAAGATGAAAAAGGGCGAAAGCAAGGCTGATGCAGGTAGTGAAGTCTGCAAAGGCTGATGCTTCCGCACAGGGTGGAGACGGATTAGTATACTGGTCCATGTGGGAGGCTACAGAGCCACAGGGACAGGCTTTAAAGGAAGCAATTGATGCTTTCACCAAGGATACCGGCATTGCCGTAGATGTTCAGTTTAAGGAAGAACCGGAATCCGTGAAGGATTACAGCCCGCACTGGATGCCGGAACCAACATTGACCTTTTCGATGAGGATATCGACCGTGTAAACAAGACCTGGTCTGCTTATCTTTTAGATTTAGAGGAATTGGCAAAGGCAAATGACTACGAAAAGACTGCAAATGCCGGCCTTATCGCGGCTTGTAGAGAAGTCGGCGGAGGAACTTTAAAGTCTATTCCTTACCAGCCAAAATGTATTTGCTTTCTTCTACAATAAGGCAATCTTCGATGAAGCAGGCATTAAGGAAGTACCAAAGACCTGGGAAGACTTGGATAAGGCTTGTGCTTTTAATCAAGGAGAAGGGCTATGCGCCTATCACCAGTGATGACGCTTATATCTTAAGCGACTTTGGATACCACCTGTCCAGAATCAACGGCTATGAGAAGGCCTCTCAGATTGTAAAAAGAGGGAAAAATGGGATGATCCTTCCGTTCTTGCAGTGGCTAAGGCTTACGAAGATTTTGCTAAGAAGGGATATTTCTCCGAGAGCATTGCTTCCAATGTTTGGCCGGCAGGGCAGAACCAGGAATTGGCTGCAGGAACTGCTGCAATTTACTTAAACGGTTCTTGGCTTCCAAACGAAGTGAAAGACATTGCCGGCGACAACTTCCAGTGGGGATGCTTTAGCTATCCTGCAGTAGAGAATGGAGTAGATGGCGTTGAGCGGCAAACTTCGGAGCACAGGTATTGGCAATCAACAAGAATTCCAAGCATGCTGAAGATGCATTCAAGTTAATCACCTACTTCACCAAGGGTAAGTACGACCAGAAGCTTTCCGAGATGTCTTTGGGAATTCCTGCAGACAGCGACAATAAGGAATGGCCTGAAATTTTATCCTCTGTAAAGCCTGTTATGGAGAGCTTAAAGACTCGTTATCCATGGGCAGCTTCCGCAGAAGATAATGCGGATATGACTCCGATCTTAAAGGAGAACTTCACAAAGCTTTGCGGCAGCGATCACTGCTGAAGAGTTTGTAAAGAATTTACAGAGTAATGAAATAGTAAAACGACATTTGACGCTGTGAAAAAAGGAAATCAGGGCCCTCCTCTAATCCGGGGAGGGAAATGCCCTAAAACTTCTTTTTCACAGCCAATTTTCTAGAGGCTACAGTGAAAAAGAATTCTGCTATACTATTTGCCTTTGTCAGTCCTGCGGCAATTCTCTTTCTTTTTGGTATTTCTTTATCCCATACTGAGAACCTTGTGTATGAGTTTCTTTAAGATCGACGGGGTAACGGATACCTTTTCAAAATGGCAATTTGTGGGATTGGAAAACTATCAAAAGCTATTAAGCACCACCCTTTTCCGGATTTCTATGGGAAATCTCTTCCGGATTTGGGCTTTGGGGGAATCCTGGTGCTCAGCCTTTCCCTTCTTTTTGCCGTAATTATAACCTCCGGCATTCGTGGCAAAAAGCTTTTTTTCCGTGCCATGATTTATCTTCCCAATATTGTTTCTGCAGTAGCCTTAGCCACCATGTGGCTCCAGTATGTTTACAGCCCGAAATTCGGCTTATTGAAGAGCTTTTTTCACCATGCTTCATCTGGATAAACTGGCCAAGATTCAATGGCTCAGCAATGACCATAAGTTTATGGCTCTTTTGATTGCCCTATTGCTTCGGTATGGTGGGCTATCATATGTTGATTTTTGCCAGCGGTATCGAGAGAATCAGCGGAGACTACTTTGAAGTCGCCACCTTAGACGGCGCCAATAAACTCCAGCAATTCCGACATATTACCCTTCCTCTTTTAAAGGGAATGTTCCATACCAATATCACCATGTGGTCTGTCAGCAGCGTAGAGCTTCTTCGTCTGGTCCCAGCTTTTTCTCCACGGTAACGGCGGATACCCAGACCATTACTCCTATGGTCTATATGTATATGCAGATTTTCGGAGCAGGGAAACAGTGTTACGGAGCGAAATGCAGGAATCGGAGCCGCAGTAGGGGTTTGCTAAGCCTTTGCGTAGTCCTAATCTTCCAGCTTTTGTAACCGCCTTTTTCCGGGACAAGGATTTGGAGTTCTAGATTTGCTGAAAATACTATCGCTAAGATTCTAAAGTATTTTTCCGTTATAAAAATCTTATTCCTAAATCCAGGATGGCTAAATCATTTTTTTCAAAAAGTCCGTAAAAGCTAGTCTGTGTAAAGATAGAATAGGAACGTAAACAAGAAGGAGAAACAATATGTCATTCTTTTTCCAAAGAAAAACTTATAGAGAACCCATACGGTGGCAGAAAGAGTCGCGTTTAGCCCCTGCTTATCTGTTGCTTTTAATTTGGATTTTCTTCACCGTGATTTTGCTGGGTTGGGTGGTTTTGGCCAGCTTTTCCACCACCAAGGAGATCTTTGCCAATAAATTGCTTTCCTCCGGTTTCCACTGGGAGAATTATGAAAAGGCCTGGGTCAATTCCGATGTATCCACCATCTTTTTTAACTCTCTTTTTATTCTCTGAGCTCCGTTTTTCTTTTGGTTTTAGTCTGTGCACCGGCAGCCTATGCCCTTTCCCGCTTTTCCTTTAGGGGAAATCAGCTCATGCAAAATGCCTTTGTGGCATCCATGGGTGTACCGGTGGTCATGATTGTTCTACCCCTCTTTGCCATGGTGGCAGGACTGGACATTTTAAATCATGTAATCCCCAACAAACTTACCCTGATTTTTTCCTCTATGTGGGCATCAATGTACCTTACACCACGATTTTTTTCTGATGGGATTTTTTTGCCAATATTTCCAGAGCCTTTGAAGAAGCGGCCGCCATCGACAGTTGTCCTCCCGGAAAATGCTTTTGGCAGATTATGCGCCTATGGCACAACCTGGCATTATCACTGTCAGCATTTTCAACTTTATCAATGTCTGGAACGAGTACTTCATTTCCCTGATTTTTCGAAACTCCGACCAGGTACGTTCTGTGGCGGTTGGACTCTACTCCATGATTAACTCCATGAAATATACCGGAGACTGGGCAGGGATGTTTGCCTCTGTCATCATTGTCTTCTTACCCACCTTTGTACTCTACCTCTTCCTTTCCGAGCGAATTATTGCCGGAGTAACCGGAGGCGGTGTAAAGGGATAAAAAGCGTAAATATTTGCAGTGCAAAGCCGCAGTTTTTTTCTCATGCCATTTTTTGAAAAGGAAGTCCTATGAAAAACAAATTAACAAACGAAGAATTGCAAAATGCCCTTTCCCGATTCACTTTGGAGGGAGAGGTAAAATCCTGTATCCCCTACGGTTCTGGGCATATCAATGATACCTTTTTGGTGGAAGCCGGCAGAAACTATATTCTGCAACGAATCAACAGTGAAATCTTCACAAAGCCCAGGGAGTTAATGGAAAATGTAGACCTGGTCTGCCGCTTTATGACGGAAGAAATCAAGAAACAGGGCGGAAATCCGGAACGGGAAAGCTTGCAGATTATCAAAACCAAGGACGGAAGCCTCTATTACGAAGATGAGAAGAAGAATTTTTTCCGAATGTATCTCTATATTACCGACTGTAAGGCCTTTGACCTTGTAGAAAAGCCGGAACACTTTTATGAAAGTGCCTATGCCTTTGGACATTTTCAAAAGCTGCTTTCCAACTTTCCCGCAGAAAAATTGCATGAAACCATCCCCCACTTCCATGACAGCCCACAGCGTTTTCAGCATTTTCTGAAGGCTGTAGAAGAGGATAAATACGATAGAAAGAAAAGATTGTGAAGAGGAAATTCAGTTTTTCCTCTCCCATGAGAAAGACTTGTCCTATGCTTTGGAGCTTTTGAAAAAGGGAGAATTGCCTCTAAGGGTAAGCCACAACGACACCAAGTTAAACAATGTACTCTTTGATGCCAATACGGAGAAGGCTCTTTGCATCATTGACTTGGATACCGTCATGCCCGGGCTTTCCATCTTTGATTTTTGGAGATGCCATCCGCTTTGGTGCCAACACCGGGGCGGAGGACGAAGAGGATTTGAGCAAAAATTTCTCTGTCTCTTCCCTCTTTTCCCTCTATACCAAGGGCTTTTTAGAGGCCTGCGGAAGCTCTCTTTGGGAGAAAGAGATTCTTTCCCTGCCGGAAGGCGCAAAGATTATGACTTTAGAATGCGGCATGCGCTTCCTCACAGACTATTTGCAAGGGGACAGCTACTTCCATGTGAAAAAGACCTAGACATAACCTGAATCGTGCCAGAACCCAGATTGCCCTGGTAAAGGATATGGAAAAGAAATGGACGGAGATGAAGGAAGAAGTACAGAAATACCTTCCTTTAAAGCAAAAGGAGCTACAAAAAAATCAAAAATATAAAGAGATTTTCGGCAATATAGGTTTGAATGAGGGTAGTCTGAGCCCGTCGGTACTTGCGAAAAACAAGAGAATCGCAGTTTTTCGCTTAGTATCCGCTACGTGGCGAAGCTTAGCAGAGCGTGCCCCAAATTCAGACCTATATTGCATAGAAAATTATTTTGATTTTTTACAGCTCCTTTTTATCTCCAAATAAACCAGACAAAGAGGTAACCGGTGCCTGCCGCGGCCAGGGTAAAGGGGATTCCGATTTTCATAAATTCGCCGAAGCCTACTTTGTAGCCCTCCTGCTTCAGCATTCCTACTGCTGTGATATTGGCACTGGCTCCGATGGGAGTGATATTTCCGCCCAAAGTTGCTCCGGTTAAGAGTCCAAAATACAGAAGATAGGGTTCAATCTGTAAAAGCTGGCAAATACCGGTAATGATGGGAAGCATGGTTGCCACATAGGGAATGTTATCAATAAAGGCAGAAAAGATTACGGAACCCCAAACAATAATACTGTACAAAAGGAAAAGATTGTTTCCTCCCAGCTTTACGATTCCTTCCGCCGCAAGGTCTATTAAGCCCACATCGGTAATGCCCTGAATCACAAGGAAAAGCCCCATCAAAATCATAAGAGTTTCTCTATCCACAGAAAGCAAAGACTTCTTGAGATTTTTCCGGCATTTTCTTCACATGAAAATCCACCGCCATACAGATGACGGCGATAACGCAACAAATCAAGCCGTTAATAATACCGGGAGTATTGGGAATGAAGGAGGCCACAATCAGAGAAACCACCACCCCGATTAAAGCAATACTGGGAAAATATCCCTCTACCTCGGTTTTTTCCGTAGCCTCCACCGGCTGACGGAATTTTCTAAACAAAAGCATCATAATCGGCACGGTCGCCATGGCTCCCAGCTCTACGGAAAAAGAACATTCCCGGTTTTTCCCTTCATAAAGAAAAACTCCATGAAGTTCATCTTGGCATAGCCCCCCAACATAATGGAAGTAGTATCCCCTACCAGGGTTGCCGCTCCTTGTAAATTGGAGGACACCGCAATGGATAAAAGCATGGGAACCGGGCTGATTTTGATTTTCTTACAAATGGCAAGTCCCACCGGGGCAATCATCAAAACCGTAGCCACATTGTCGATGAAGGCGGATACTGATCCTGCAAAATAGGACATCAAAATGATAACCCACATCACATTGGAACATTTATCCAATATAATCTCTGCCAGACGGTTGGGCATCTTGGATTCAATAAAGTAATACACGATGACCATGGTTCCGCCAATCATCATTATCACGTTCCAGTTAATGACGGACAGGAGGTAGAGGGGATTTCTCTGTAATATACCTAATCCCACAAAAAGGAGGGCCACCGCCCAAATGGCATATAGCCTCCATTCCTGTTTTACAATCATCACCACATACATGAGAATAAACAAAATCAATGCAATACTTTGTAATGGCATCCCTACTGCTCCTTTACTGTAAAATATCCGGTCTCACTAGCTTGCTTCCTATACCACTGTTTTATAGTCGCTCTATGATCGCTTTATACGGATTTATCTCACTTTCTTACCCTAATACTACTAGGCAAAGAAAAAACTCCCGCAAAGCAGGAGCTGTTTTTCCTTTGTTATGCTATTGTGCCCTAAGCTATTAAGAATGTCAAGAATTCTCTTCTTTTTGATACTTCGCCCCATTTCCAAAGGGGAAAGTTCCCTCTCCTACCCCTTTCAGAAAATGATACTTGGCAATCCCTAAATCCACCATGTCCATATCATGAGTTATCCGGCACGGAAGCTCGAAGTTCCCCATGCTCATAAAAAGAACTTCGGCTTTTTGCTTATTTAAAAGCACTGGGCGCTAAGGCTACCGCCTCCATCCCCTCCTGAATCCAATGAGGGTAGGAATCCTGTCCGAAATGCGTTCATGCCAAGGCTTTTTCTTCATAGGGAATAAACTGCCGATCAGCTTTCTACCGATTCCCTCTTCTCCACTGTGTCCAAGCGCAATTACCGCCTGAATATGCTCATCCTCCGGATAGCAGAAGCTTTCCCGGTCAAAGGTTCCTCCAACCCAGCAGCTCCCTATTCCCAGATCTTCCACAAACAGTACCAGCTCTTCCCCATAGAAACCGATTTTCTCCCGAAAATGGGCAAGTCCCGCATTTCCCTTTAAGAGAATCAAACTGCGAACATTTTTAAAAAGTCCGTAGCTTTTCCGAAAATCCTGAAATGCTCTACTGCCGTCTTCTTCAAATTCTATCGTAAGTCCTGTTTCCAGATTGATTGCAGAAATTTTATTTTTGAATCGCCTCCATTTCCTCCTCGGACAGAGGGGCCGGAGTAAAAATACGATGTGATTTGCGATGTAGGATTGCGTCTGTCATGCTTTTTCTTCTAATTAGCCTTTCTTTTTAGAATTTATTTCTTTCGTTTCCTTCAGCGTTGATAGCTATTACAAAATTTATTACCGACTTTTATGACCCAGCTTTGTGCCGACTTCTTCTCTATTTTCAGTAGAAGAAAATACCCTTCCTAGTATAGAAAGTTTTTTTGCAAAAAGCAAGGGAGAGGATGTCACTTCCTCTCCTCTCCTATTCCGCCTTTAGCAGTGCGCTTACCAGTGCCGGAATCGCCGCAAAATCCTCTTCCTTGGCCACCCATTCCGCCCGAATATTTTCAGGAATGACATTATAGCCTGCTTCCTTTAAGGACTCCTGTAAAACCTTCACGGACTCTCCGCTCCAGCCATAACAGCCAAAAGGCCATGCCTTTTTCTTCTTAAACTTCAGTCGCTTTAAAAACTCCAGCCAGCCTGCCACAGAAGATAAGACAGAATTTCCCACGGTGGGGATCCTACCGCAATGGCCTTTGGACTTAAAGATTTCCGTCATCACTTCATTTTTATCCGACTTGGAAATGTTAAAAACCTTCACCACAGTATCCGGACTTTGCCGATGAATCTCCTCCGCAATGCTGTAGGCAATCTTTGTCGTACCTTCCCACATGGTATCAAAGGCAATCGTCACCTGATTTTCCTGATAATCTTGAGCCCATTCGCATATTTTTTTCCACAATCTGCATGGGGTTCTCTCGCCAGATAGCACCATGAGAAGGGGCAATCATCTCTATCGGAAGATTTAAAGCCGTAATCTCCTCCAGCTTTTTCCGTAAAATCGGAGCAAAGGGAGCCACGATATTGGCATAGTACTTCATGGCTTCCTTCATGAGAACGCATTGATTTGCCTTATCATTAAAAAGCTCCTCCACCGCATAATGCTGTCCGAAGGCATCCATGGAGAAAAGGATATTGTCCCCGGTTAAAAAAGTTGCCATGGAATCCGGCCAGTGGAGCATCCGCATTTCCAGGAAAATAAGCTTCTTTCCATTTCCGATATCCAAGGAATCTCGGTCTTAACCACGTGGAAATTCCAGCCCCTCTTGCCATACTGTCCTTCAATGCTTTTTACCGCATTTTCCGTACAATAAATCGGCACATCCGGAATCTCTTCCAAAATAGTGGTAAGGGAGCCGGAATGATCGCACTCCCCATGATTTGCCACAATAAAATCAATCTTTTTTAAATCAATTTCCTTTTTCAGATTCTCCACGAAGTCAAAACGGTGGGGTGTCCAAACCGTATCCATCAAAACCGTCTTCTCTTCCTCGATGAGATAGGCATTTTTGGCTGGAACCGTTGATGATAGAATAATCATCTCCATGAAAATGCTGTAGTTCCCAGTCGATATAGCCTATCCAACTGACATTTCCCTTTACCGCTTTTCTCATTTTCTCCTCCTAAAGAATCCTCTTATGTACGCTAAGTGTTCTCTTATGCCAAACTGATTAACAAAGCCATTTTGAAATTTCCCTTTGCTGTTACTGCATGTCGACCTGCCTTGGCAAAATGGAACTCTTCTCCGGCATGAATCACGTGGTCCACACCCTCATACTGAATCACTGCCTCCCCTTCCAGAGCAAATACCATAGCCTCTCCCGGAGCTGCGTGCTCGGAAAGACCGGTTCCCTCTGAAAAAGACATCAGCACAAACTTCATTTTCTCATTATGCATCAAATCCATGTTTACAATCTTACCCTCCTGATAAGGGAGTAAGTCTGCAAACGAAAAAAACCTCACCTGCTTTTTACTGCTTCATTCATAAAATCTTCCTCCTTATGGAAATTTCTGTGTATACTACACCCTTTTTCACTACGGATTCCCACCGGTTTTTCCACTGGGGTGAGAATGGCCTGCCCCTTGGAAAGGAACTTCCCTTCTCCTGTTCCGTAAACTTCTATCTCCCCCTCAGCTACGAAAAGTAGCTTATGATAGGGATAAAGCTCTGCACTAATATCCGTCCTCTCCGCCATGGAAAAAAATAAATAACGGCGTTTTTCTCCCGGATGAATCTGCTTAGATACGGTACATCCTCGTACCGGTGGATTCTCTCTTGCTATGGAAAAATACTTCTCCGACTTTTTCTTTCATAAGCCTCCTTTCTTTGCCGAAGGACTTTGATTTTGAAAATGCTTTTAAGCTTTAAAACATTGCTCTTGAAGTCTCTTTAAGCTCTAAAAAGTTTTGCCCTAGAAACGCTTTTAAACTTTAGATTTATAAAGGTCTTGTATCTTTAAATCCTTCTTACAAAGTCTATTGTATACAATATAAAAGATGTGTTTGTTGCAAATGCAACAAATGAATCTAACAAAAGCAAAAAGAATTTTTTTACCGATATATCTCATACAGATGCTTTTCTACAATTAGATACATTTAGATACATTATTTATCGCCATAATGAGAACCACATTCTGCAATTTCCAGCATATCTCCCACAATACGAAAAACAATCCGATTCTTTTCATCGATTCTTGCACTCCAAAAAGCCGGACAAATTACCTGATACTTTTTTCCGGTTTTTCCAATACACTATATCCATTTCTATCTATGTCTTTCAAAATTTTATTTATTCTTCTTAGTGTTTTATTATCTTGTTCCTGCCAGTATAAATATTCCTCCCACGCTTCATCATGCCATATTTTTCTCATTAGTCGGCCTCAATAAGCTCATGCTCATGTATCTTATATCCGGCCTTCATCTCCGCAACTCGTCTTTCCAAAGTAGCTAAATGTTCACTACTATAAAACGTTTCTCTCTCTGTTGTAATTTCAAATGAATTCTTCTTTCACGAACTACCGTTTTAGCAAAAATGCAAAATGCTGTAGTCATATTCATCCCCACATCAGAACAAAACTCATCAAACTGTTTCTTTAAATCTTCATCCATACGAACACTGATACTCGTCTGTGCCATAAGAAAGCCTCCTTATCTGTATTGAATTTTAGAATCATATTCTATATATTATATGTACATTGTACTATATTTTCAATGCAATGTATATATAATTATTGTTAATTTGGTAATTTGCATTATAAAGTAAATCACCATACTAATCTTTTAAAAATTGATTCGCTAATCAAGATAATATATTCACTATTCTTATAAGGAAATACTAACTCTTTATCAACTAACCCTGCTTCCATTTCAAAGAGCCGTTCCGAAAAATGAGGGCATACCCCACAAAGCTATAAACGTCCGGGACTTCCCCAAAAACCACAAAGCCTAATAAAGCCGCAAAGAGCACCTGAGAATAGTCAAAGACGGATATTTCCTTAGCTGGCGCATAGGCATAAGCCTTGGTCACAAAGATCTGTCCCACCGCCGCACTGCAGCCCGCTAAAATCAAATATACTGTTTGATGTATAGACATTGGCTTGTATTGAAAAAGAAAAAACGGAAGCAATACCAGCACCGAGAACATGGAAAAAAAGAAAAAACCACTACCGGTCCTTTTCACACCCCCTAATCCCACCTTACGAACAAAAGTATAGGCTGTTCCCGCCGAAAATCCACCAAAAAGTGCCACCAGTGCGGGAAGCCCCACGATTCCCTGCCCGGGCTTCACCACAAAGGCTGCTCCCAGCAAAGCTAAAAGCACGGAAACAATCGCCATCTTATTGGGCTTTTTCTCCCAAAATAAAAATAGACATTACAATAGCAAAGAAAGGCGCCATTTTCTGTAAAATACTGGCATCCCCCAGATTCAGATACGTAATTGCCCAAAAAGTTACAAAAGAATCCCCTAAGGTTCCAAAACAGCAACGAAGTAATAAAGGAATCCGAAGCTCCTTTGGGACAGAGTAACGTAATCCCTGTCGCTGCATCATCACGAAGGCAATCAAAGCCGCCACACAATTTCGAAAACATTGCTTTCTGAATGGTAGGCAGATCTCCGAAAGCTTTTACAAAAAGCCATTCCCGCAAAAGCCTGCCGCAGAAAAGGATTATGGAAATGATTCCCTTTATTTTACGGTCTTTTTCTAATCTGATTTCATCTTTCATTTTACACTACTCTACTTTTCCCTTTTATTTCATAATCCACCGAATCCCCTTTTCGATTCTTTTGCTCCACTTCACAAAAATGGTTTCCGGGATTTTGCTCAAAATTCACACAGTATCCCGAGGATTGGTAGTGCTCTACCAGTTCCCGGGTTTTTCTTTTCTATGGTGGACAGGACGGCATGCTTGGTCTTCGCTTCTTCTGTTCCCAAAGAAAGATAGAGCCTCTCCGCTTTGCTCAGCATTTTCTTCTCCTTGGCAAAGAAACGAAGTCCGGATACCAAAGGGAGCCGGAGACAGAGGCAATCCGAGAAAATAAAGAACTTCGGTAGCCGGCATATAGGGCAAAAAGTCCCGCCAAGGAATACCCTGCCAAGGCATAACAGTTCGGCTCTTCTCCAAGAATTTCTACAGCCTTAGGAATAATTTCCTTTTCTAAGAGGGACAAATATTCATCCGCCCCGCCAATAAAATCCTTCTCATTTTTAATAAGAGCAGGACTATCCCAGGGGCACATGTCCTTCTGCCAGTTTAAGTTGTTGATACAAAGAAGCGGAAATGTAAAGTACTCCTGCCCCTGCAAAAGCTTTACCACCGCCTCTTCCTCTTCGGAAAAGCAATGAAGAATCAGTAGCGGAGAAGATAATTTGACTTCTGATAATTTCCCTCCCAAAGCTTTTTTGCTTCCATAGTCTGACCATTTGTGTTCAGACTGGTATTTGTATTCGCATGATTTAATTTCTTCTCCACCACACTTTCAAGAGGTTGATACAGTGTCGCTTTCTTTTCCCTCTACGGAAAAGGACGATATTTTCAGCTCTTTTTCCATTCCTCTATTCTCCATTCCTATTTTTTCCATCTCTGCTTCCAACAAATCCGGTTTCTGTATCCATGGTTTCTACATCGCTGCTTCTGTAGCACCGGCCCCTCTGTATCTCTGGTTCATACACATCCAGTCGCTGTATTTATCAAAGTATCATGCTCTATATTTTTCTATACTATAGCATTGTTTTCCATTTCGGAATACAAATCTAAAAAAATCGGAAATCCCGGGGATTTTTGTAGATTGCCTTCTCATTTGTGCTAAAGTAAAGCTATTAGTTATCAAACTAAGGATTTTTTCAGCAAATGTTATAGCTATAAACTACAATGCTACAGAACCGTTTCATTATAAATCAATTTCATCGGAAAGGAGTTACTATGCAGAAAACCATATATCTTGCAGGCGGTTGCTTTTGGGGGGTAGAAGCCTATTTTCAAAGAATTCCGGGAGTGCTCTCTACCTCTTGCGGTTATGCCAACGGAAACAGCAGAAATCCCAGCTATAAAGAGGTTTGCCACAACAATACCGGCCATGCGGAAACCGTAAAAATCGACTATGACCCGGAGCGCCTGCCTTTAAAAAATCTTTTGCGCTATTATTTTCGGATTATTGATCCTACCAGCTTAAATAAGCAGGGAAATGATGTGGGCACCCAATACCGCACCGGTATCTACTATGTAGAAGAAGAGGACAAAGAAATCATTCAGGAGGCTCTAAAAAAAGAGCAAGAGCAGTACAGCTCTCCTTTGGTGGTGGAAGTGCTTCCCTTGGAAGCCTTTGACTCGGCGGAAGAATATCATCAGGATTATCTGAATAAAAATCCGGGAGGCTACTGCCACATCTCCCTTGCCCTGGCGGATGAGCCATTGATTGATTCAGAGCAATATCAGCCTCTTTCCGAAAAAGAACTACAGGAAAAGCTGACAAAAGCGGAATACAATGTTCTGGTGCATAGCGCCACGGACCGTCCCTTTGAAAATGTTTATTGGGATACAAATGCTAAAGGGCTTTATGTGGATAGAGCCACCGGAGGCCATTATTTTTCCTCCAAAGACAAGTTTCACTCCGCCTGCGGCTGGCCCAGCTTTGCAAAGCCCATTGCCGGAGAAGTAATCCGCTATCTGGAGGATGATAGTCTGGGAATGCGAAGAATAGAAGTCCGTTCCCAAGGGGGAGACTATCATCTGGGACATGTCTTTAATGACGGTCCAAGAGAACTGGGAGGCCTGCGCTACTGCATTAACTCCTCTTCTGTCCGCTTCATTCCCTATGAGGAAATGGAAAAAGAGGGGTATGGAGAACTGAAAAAGTATATATAAAATCCATCTTCCTTGCCTTCGTTGCCGGTGCAACTAAGTTGCTTCCAGTCCCTATACGCTCTGACGTTCCATCTACTCTTCAAATCATATTGAAACGAAAACAAAGTATGATAAGATAGTAAAAAAATTAATGTTTAAATAGTACGGAACAAAAAAACAGAGACGATAAGTAAAATCTCTTAGATAGGAAAGGCAAGGAGGACAAAATGAAAAGCAAAAAGCTACTAATTTTAGTACTATTCTTCTCCTTAGCTTTGTTTTTCCTGTCTTGTGCAAAGGCAGAAAAAGAAGCTGGCAGGGACGGACAAAAGAGGGGCAGAAGCCGGCGATTCACAGGAGCCGCAGAAGGACAGCGGAGAAGAAAAAGAAGCACAAGATGAAAGCACGATTATAGGAATGCCCCATATCCTTTTAGAAGAAATCGGAGAAAGGCACACGGACGCAAACTATCATTATCTTTATAGTATAGAAAGTACTAAGTTACACCTGAAGGAAGAGGGTGAGGAATTTAATGCCCTGAGAAGGGCCTTTGAAGACTATAACAAGGAAGTAGAAAACCTATATCAAAAGGATTTTGCGGAACTGGCAAATATCGCTAATACTTCAGAAGAGGCCAAAAAGGAATGTGGCGAACTACTTAGGAAATACTCTGAAGTAAAGACCAATAGTGATGTTATTCGCGCAGACAAAAGCATCGTCAGCATTTTAAATTCCAAATCCATAGATTACACCGGAAGCGGAAGTGAGTATCAGTACTATTCTGTGAATTTTGATAGTAAAAGCGGAAAACGACTGGCTTTTTCCGATGTGGTAAAAAGACAGGACAGCTTCTTTGCTTTGGCAGAAAAAGAGCGCAAGAATCCGCAGGTACAGTGGTGAATTTCCTCTTACACTTGTACAGAGTATAAAAGAGAGGGAGATGAACTTACCTGGACAGTAAATGCGGAGGGCGTTTCCCTATTCCGATATCGATCTTACCGGCCGGTCTCTTAAGTCTCCCAAAGTTCTTACCGTATATTTTTGATGAAGGGAGAATATATTTGCCGAAGAATATACTAAGACGGAAGAAGACTATGTAATCCCACTTTTTGACAATATGTATCTGGATTTAGATGTGAGGGAAGCGGAAAAGCAGGGAGCCCGTTTATCTAAAAAAACAGGAAGAAGAGGGAATGTTTTATTTGGATATCTCCGTCGTTTCCGGCAGTAGAAAAGTGGAGCTGTGGAAGGCATTGACGGAACTCCATATCTTCTCAAAAATCCGGAAAATACTACATTTACCTCTTTAAGGATGAAGAAGACAGGGTAACTTTACTCTATAGAATTGACCTCTCCACTATGGAATTAAAACCGGAGGAAAACTGGAATGTCGACCTATCCGCTAGAGAATACTACTTTAAAAATGTAGACAATATCGAATATACGCATCTTCTCAAGGAAAATTTTACGGATGCTAAAGGGTTTTGCGGAGCAGAAGACAACGGCTTTCTCAGTACCAATACTGTAGAAATAGACTGGTTGATTGATGCGGAAGCTTATCCAAAACCCAATGGAAACCGATACAAAATAACCAGCAATCATGTTATCCAGGCTATTCAAGATGTTCCGGTTCAAAGTAGATGCAAATGGAAATGCGCTAAAAGAAGGAACTATCCCCACCGGTTCCTATCTCCTACTGATGTATACGGATAATGCCTCTTACATGGATATGCGCATTGTTGATGAAAGATATATAGACAATGTAGGAAATGAGGACTTCAGTATTTTTAATCTAAATGATTTTAGTCAATTCCAATACAATGGAACTTGCTACCGAGTACCAATTGAAAGAGATACAGAATTGGACTTTTAAATATCAATGGCAAAGACGAAAATGAACTCTTTCGAGGAATGCTATATGTTGGCTAATCTTGGCTAATGTCAACGCATGCCGGTTCTGATACAATCTTAAAGATAGGAAAAAGCAGAAAATAATAGCTTGGGAAAGTTGACAGAAGACTTTCATACCAACGATCCCAAGCAAATGCATTCGACAATACTGTCCAATAGAGTAGCAAAACTTAAATCTACCGACTTTATGCAGAAAGGAGACAAAAATATGAATATTCTTTTAGAACGTTATCGCCAAGCTGCCCTGGAAGAAGGCAGAGAAGAAGGCAGTGAGAAGTTAGCACAATTAATGGGTATTTTTAGCGGAAAACGGTAGACTGGAAGATATCAAAAAAGCTTCCAAGGATAAACTCTACAGAAAAAAACTCTTTCGTGAACTGAACTTAATGTAGAGTCAGTTCTACTATCGTGCATACTTTTTACAGTGCCCCAAGCTCAATCTCCCTTAAGCTGTGCTTTTCTACCTGTAAGTTCAGTCCTTCTCCTTGGAAGCTGATTTCCTTAGCCTCTGCCGGCAGCTCATAAAGGGTGCCGGAAAGAACCTGCTCTCCATCATTCGCAAAAAGCTCAAAAGAAAAAAACGATCCAGCAAAAATCTAAGCGAAAGCTCTTCCGAGCTTCCACGTAAATCCTTCTTACTTCACAAATACTGGCCGATCTTCCTGCATGACTTCTATCCACAGTCAAAATTCCCGATACAAAATCATAAGTACAGAGGACATAGCTCTCTCCTTGCTTTGCAAATTTCATTTGGAAGATACCCTTACGTTCAAAACTGTTCTTCGTTGCAGAAATCTTTAGACTAAGATCCAGTAACTTCCCTTCTAATTCTGCAAAGCTTTTCTCTTCATTTTCACAGGAAATCTCCAACTCTACCCTATCTTTATAAAGCTTCTGAATTTCCGAAATAGGACGCTGGCATAGCCTATTTCCCCGGAAAAACAGTTCTCTGGGAAAAGACATTTGCCCATACCACTTAGCATTCTCAGGAGCATTTCCACCGGCCTCGGGAGCCTGCATCCAGCCTACCATGATTGTTCGTCCATCCCTTTCCATGGTCTGAGGCGCATAAAAATCAAAGCCTAAATCCAATGCCTGGGGCTTGGCATTTTTCATGGTCTTCTCTATCAAATCTACAATACTTTCTTGATCCGGCTCTGCTTTGGCCTCCTCCCCACAAAAAGCAACGGTACAATTTCCATTTCTAAACAGGGGACTTGTATTTTTCATATTCATGACCGACAGAGAAAGCACCGGACGACCTTCCAAGAAAAAAGAAATCCGGGCACTCCACATCCCTGCCAAAGTTTCCGTCATTTTCCTAATCATATCTAAATACTGCCACTCCACAGCATTTTCCGAAGAAAAAAGCAAAGCCGCTCCAAGATTATCACTCTTCTTTCTTGCTACGGTTACCGCATAATATTTTCCGTCTTTTCCAATCCAAAGCTTCGGATCCCGAAAATCTTCAATCGTAAATTCTTCCAGCAACTCTTTTTCTGAAATCACCCAGATTTCCCTCATACCTTTGATATTGACTTCCATCCCCTCTTGCAATGCACTGGGTTTCTCTACGAACGCCATTTTTTCCGGATAAATCCGTTGAATAATCCGGAGCCTTGTTATAATCCGCAGTATACATGATAAGATGCGAACCATCCTTATCCGTAATGGCTGTTCCGGAAAATACCCCGGTTTCATAATCTTCATCCGGTGCAAAGCTTGTCTCATGATAGTCCCAGTGAGTAAGTCCTCGAAGTCCAATGTCCCCTAATGCATCGCATCCCATCTGGTGCTATGAGGGATTGTATTGATAAAAAGATGATACTCCCTTTGTAGAAAGAAACCATTTGGATCATTGAGCCAGCCTATTGCAGGGACTCTAAATGAAATCCCGGACGCTCCTGTCTTTGGATCTCTGAAAAATGTGCTTTTCGAAAGAGCGGGCAAAGGGATAATTTCTTTGAAATTTTATTCATATTACTCCTCTTATTCATTCTTTTAGAAAGATTATTTCCCCATTAAATATCTTTCCTTTTCTTTCACCGTCATGGTGCTCATGTCTTGGATTAATTCAACGGGTAGAACAACTCTTGTTCTTCCACCATGCTTCCTTGTATTTTTGTTTAATAGTATCTCTACACCTTTTTTGCCAGTGCTTTAATTGGTTGCCTTATGCAGAGTTAATGTAGGAAAAATCATATCCCGAAGATTCGTTCCATCGTAAGCTACAAAGCTGAATATCCTCCGGAATTCTTTTCCCTTTCTTTGAACATATACGCATAAAATGTATAATTAAAGCATCTGTTCCAAAAACTCCATCTCACATCCGGGTATTGTGAATAAACATCTCGTACTAAATCTTGAAAATATCGATCGCTGAATTCATTCCATTTTAACATAAATGTTTTCACATTTTAGCTCTGCTTTTTGCATCGTTTCTTCAAATACCCTCATGACGATCCATAAAAAGGAAAAATACTCTGTAGCTTCTTGATCTCGGAACTGTAAAACTTTTTTACATCCAACCCGCAAAAATTCTTTTGCCGCTAAGCCGCCGCCTTCTTTATGGTTCACTGTGATTCTAGGTATTTGCCCCGGTACAAATACGGTATCAAAGAAACTACCGGTCCATTTGCCTCTTTATATCCTTTCTTCTGTTTGTAAAGAATGTATCAAGTCAAAAATGCATCCACAAGATTTCGGTTTAGCATCTCTAAATACTCTTTTTCCTGAGAACGATCCCCGATTAGTATTGCAAATCATGGTTTTATAGCCTGCTTCTCTAAGCTCTAGTTCACATACTGATACTAACTGCGCAAAAAAGGCACTGGATATGTCCGGAACAATAATCGCAACAATATTGGATTGCTTTTTTAATAAATTTCTCGCCAACTCATTAGGCTTTATATTGTAATTCACGGACAGCCTGTTCCACTTTTTCTAGCCTTTTTCAGAGGCATAGCCACTTTGGTTTAATACTCTGGAAACCGTGCCAATACTTCTCCCTGCTTTTTTGCAACATCCTGAATGCCCGCCATAACTTTCTCCTAGTGACAACTCATATCTATTATTTTTCATATCGAAAGGTATTATATCAGAAAAATGTTCTCTTTTTATTATATCCTTCTATCCTTTAATTCCTGTGGAAGCAATACCTTCTACATAATACTTCATAAAAATATACATAATCAGCACAGGAAGAGATGCCAAGTTAATGCGCCCATAATTGCACTATAATGAATTGGTTGGTTCCAAAAGAAAGTTTGTACGGCAAGCTGTACAGTTCTTTTTCTGTTCCGGTAGTAATTAAAAATGGCCACATAAAATCATTCCATCTTGCTACAAAGTTCAAAATAAAAACTGTCGCAAATACCGTCTTTGCAAGTGGAAGCACTAATTTGGAAGAATGTTCTGATTGGACCGCATCCGTCAATAATCGCGAGCTTCCAATAAAGAATCCGGATATCCAAAAATAGCTATAAAAACATATAGATGGAAAAAGCAGTTCATCATGAAAGGAATTGCTAATCCGGCCATAGTATTTACCCAGCCTAATTTTGCCATTTCAATGTATAAAGGAAGTAAAATTGCCTCTCACCGGCATGAGACATTAATGCGATGACCAGAGTCAGAATCAATCCCTTCCTCAAATTTCATCTTTGCTAAAGCATATCCGACCATAGAGCCAAAAGCTAAATCTCCCAATAACACTACTCCAATATAAGTAAAAGTGTTTCCTAAAATTTGCGGAACATTTAATCGTTGAAAAACCTCAATATAATTATCGATTGTAAAATGTACCGGAATAAATGTTTGTAAGGAATTAATATTTGAAAAATTTCTATTTCGGTTTGAAAAGATAGATGCGCAATCATCCAAAGCAAAGGAGACAAAAAGATTAAACCAATTACTGCATTTCCTCCGTAAAACAAAATATTCCAAAGGATTGAATTACTTCGTTTATTTCCCATCGTTCCCTCCTTAATTGGTTTTTGTCAACTTTACAATCATAGATAGGCTAACTACGATAAAGAAAAATATAGCACACCGCACAAGCATATCCAAAATTTCCCTTCTGGAATCCCTGTTCGTAGATATAATACACAAGGGTTTTGGTTCTGTTTTGTGGGCCTCATGAGTCATAATATAGGTCGTGAAAAGCTCATAGCCTGAATCATGTAATCATCAAGACATATTTTTATTGTATTTGCCAGTCCGGGAAGGGTGATAAATAAAAACTGTTGTACCTTATTTGCACCCATCTACCGAAGCGACCTCATATTGATCGGATGGAATTCCATTGAGTCCGGCAAGAAAAATCATCATTTGATATCCTGCCTCATGCCGACTGACATAAAAATAATGGCGTTCATGGCTGTCTTTGGATCATTTAAGAAATTAATAGGCTTCATACTAAGCTTCACCAGCAAAGCATTGATAAGGCCACTACTGGGATTGGAGTTAGAGAATAATCCATAAGATAGCGATAACCACCATGGAAGTTACCTGAGGACTGAAAGATACATTGTACGAAAACGAAACTCCCTTTTTCCTTGCACTAACCAGAAACAGCTAAAAGGCAAGTGCTAAACTTGTTTGGAAAAGGTACAACCAGCAAAGTAAAATACACCGTGTTCTGCAAAACCCTACTAAAAGTTCTTGTCTTTAAATAGTTTACTGTAATTCTTTAAACCGGAAAAATAATATTATCCGGTCGCATAACCTGGTAGGGTAAAAAGAAAAATAAATAGTTAAAATAATGGGAATAATCAAAATGCCATCAATAAGATTACTGCCGGTCCGGTCATTAAATATCCACCAACTGTTGTGTAGAAAAAGCTCTTTTGGTCATAGCCTATCTCTATATAGAAGGAACGGGAACCGAAAATTCGGTTCCCGACAGTTTCTACGTTGCTTTTTCATACCACACTATTATTTAGCATAGTATGTCTCATAATCCTCTTGGAAATCTTTTGCTACTGTATCCAATTCTGCCTTAGCATCAGAACCTGCAAAAACATTTAGCTGTTGCAAAGCCCTGAGACACATGGAATAGAAGGTGTACTGGGACGTGCCTTTCCTGTATTCTCAAGTCGCCACTTGAAAAGCTTTCTAGCCCCCTCATCCCATCCGCTCATCTTGTGCATAAGAAGATGTACGAGAAGCGCTCGCAATAGCACTTGCATACTCTGCCACATTCTCAGAACTCATAAGATACTGTAATACTCCTTTGCTACTTCAGGATTCTTGCTGTCCTTAGTAATGCTGCAGTCCAATCTCCGGTTGGAGAAACAGCAGTGCGCATCATTTGCAATGGGGTAATAAGAAAACGCCCCAGTTCAGATTTGACTTCTCTAAATCTGCAATGTTCCAAGAACCTCCAATAAGAGTAGCGCGCTACCATTTAAAAACTCATCCCTTTACCGGATCACTATTAGAATTCCCTCTTGAATGAATTTATTTAAATACTCCATGGTCTCTATAGACTGCTTTGCTATTTACATATCCTTCTGCCTTTGCTACCATCCTCGTTGATGAAATCAGCTTTATTCTCATAGAAAAATGGCTCTGAAAGCATAAATTAATCCTTCGCCTTTTATCCATGATGATATTTGTTCCCACATAATCTTTTGTTGTCAATTCTTAGCATCTCTCAGAAAGTATCCCAAGTCCATGCCTTAGAAATATCTGTAGTCTGAAGGATATTCATCCTCGTCAGATCTAAGTAGTCTTTATTGTAATACAATGCCACAGAAGACTCTGTTGGTCCAATACCATATAACTTCCCATCATAAGTATTCTGTTGAATAGAGGCATGAAGTCCTTCTTATCTTCCTCTGATATACATCATCAATAGGAACTATAGTGCCATTGATGCATAATAAGAAATTGTCGGTCCGTCTACAAACAAAATATCAGGAAGATCTCCGGAGAAGTTGCAGTAGTAATCTTATTCTCATAGGCGTAGGAATCCGCACGGTCGATGGCCTGTCTGGCAATCTGCTTATCAGGATGTTCTTATTCCATGCGACGATTTTTCTGCCCACCAATCTTTCAATTCCTTCTCGTCCGCAGGCTCCAAATTACCACTGCGAGAGTGGAAGCGCATCACCTGGCCTGTAGCCTGCCTCACTACCTTCCTCCTGTTTTCCGGATGCAGATTCACCTTCTTTTGTCAGATCGGTTTTTGCAGTGTTCCCGGACGAGAAACCACAGGCAGAAATACTTTGCGGCCAGTAAGTGATTGCAACACACTTGAAACTAAACTTCTTTTTCATTGCTTCCTCCTTATTATCCATAAATGTGAAAACCTTTCACATATCTTTTCAAAAATATCATCCAGGATAAAATCATCCATTCTATGCTCTTACTTACTGAACACGTGATTATATATTCTTTCCTGTGCTATAAATAGCTATCATATCCGGTAGAAGTAAACTTATATGGATTACTTATTCTACAATCAACTTCCTTCTGAAAGACAGGCTAATTCATATTATAAAAATTGAATCTTGCTGGTTTTGTGGAAACTTTTCATTTTCTGAGGACAGAATACATGCCAAATCACTACATTGTCAACACGGAAAGATATGAATATCAAGTTTATATAAGCTACACAAAAAGATAGGTTAATTTCGGTAAATATTTTTATGGAAAATCATGATAGAAAATATTCTGAATAATAACTATTCTTTGCTTTATTAATTTACTCCTTCCACTCTTACGCCCAGCTTTTCCACCTTCCTTTTTCTTTCTCAGAAAATGCCTTATCCGTCACCAGAATATCAAATTCCTGAATGGAGCATATCTTCATCATCGCCTGCTTCTCAAACTTACTGGCATCAGCCAACAAAACAGACTGCTTCCTCTCTAAAATCAGCCTTTTTTCAAAGTTTTCACTTTTTCCAATGTAGTGCGTACTCAGCTCCGAGCTTTTCATTAATGGAAGAAGCCCTAAGTCAGGCGATATCAAAAGAATAATCTTTCAATTGATTCACTGTATAGCTTCCCAAAGCAGAGCCGGTACTTTTCTGACTTCTCCTCCGCAGAAAGAGACGTCCTTTCCACTTTGTAAAACGTCTATAACCATTAAGCTCCGTGGTGACCACAGACAAACCCTCACGTTCTTTTTAATAATAGAGCTAGTTCCCTCATTGGTGGTTCCTGCATCCAAGAAATTACCACCTTAGCATCTTAATAAAGTTCCAAAGCCTTTTGGGCAATACGCTTTTTGCCCTCAATATTCTGCAGCTCTTTTCCTGATAAAGCACCTCATCCCGCAGAATGGCTCCCCCATGAAAAACGCTCTATCCGATTCTTTCTTCCAGATATTTTTAAATCTCTCCGAATGGTCATTCCGCTGACAGAAAAATTGCTTAGCTCAGTTCATCTACGGAAACGGAAACCATCCTTCTCCAAAATGGATAAAAATGCTTTGTCGCCGTTCTCCTGATAACACCTTTTCTTTTTCATGATTTCTCCCTCAGCTCATTCCGGTCCTTTTCTCCGAAAAACATTCTTAGTATATTTTATATGGCTTAGCCTCCGAAAGAAACCAAGCCATTTATCCTCAAACATTTATCCTCGGAAAATTAGTGCATAATAAAGCTAAGGATAATTACTTCCCAAACATCCTACTCGCCCAGATAATGGTTGTGGTAATGGACCAAACACGAATCTGATCCTTTTGGCTCACTTACGCCAAGAGTTCTGTTTATTACCCAGAAGTAGCTACGATTGAAATAACTGAAGAAGCAGGAGCCTACGCAACGAAGCCAAAGCGGAAACCACAGGATTAGCTCCGGTAGCAGGATAATCGGGTGCGGAAATACTTGCCGCAGTAGTCATGGCTACAGTTCGGATCCCTGGATAAAACGCATATACGGTGGAAAATCACAAGGAAGCAGAACAATCGATATGTCATCGCGGTAATTCCTCCGCCATATAAGTTCCCAGTCCGAACTCTTTGATGATTTGTCCAAAAGCTCCACCGCCACTCGGTCACCAGCATAATGATTCCTGCAGACATCACCCTTCTCCATCAGAAGAAAGGATATCCTATGACTCATCTTTTTGCCAAGAATGAAAATAGCGCTTAATAATCCGATACCAACCTGCAACTATAGGCTAGTCCAAGGAAAATCAGAATATGGAAAAATCCGTCCATAAGCTTCATCGCAGAAAATACGGTATTCATTAAAATCAATACTACCGGTAAAACAATGGGAAGAAGGAAGAAAATGTAGGGGGAAGATTTTCTGAACCTAAATTGATTTCTTTTCCAAGCTCTGCACTACTGGCCGTAGCCTCTACAAGCTCATCATTTTCGCTTAACAATCCAGTTTAATTTCTTAGCAATATACTTTCTGGCTAAAGAATCGCCACAATGGTCATGCGGGATAGAAAGTACCAGCGCCAATAAAAATAAATCTGTCCTACATCCACGCTGAAGATTCCGCACACGCCCAAAGGGCCAGGTGTAGGAGGAACCATGGTATGGGTAATTACGAGACCTCTGTCATAGAGCTTCCCCAAAGAAATCAGAGATCTTTGTAACTTGAAATCGCCTTTGCAGATGGGGACAAGAATAATGCAGAGGTCACAGAAGATAGGAATAGAAACCAGGAAACCGGTAAAAGCCAAAGCCTCTTATTCTTTTCCAAATACCTTTTAAGAAGCAAAGAGCCATTCGCTTTGTCGCCTTGTTTCCTCAAAGATTGCTCCCCAGCATAACGCCGAAACCAATAATACTGATACTGGATAAAGGTATTTTCAAATCCTGGTAATAGATCTGTAAAATACCGAACTTCGTTCCATTTTCCAAGGTGATGGTGTTCAAAGGCATTCCGCCAATTACACCAATCACTACGGTAGTGATAATCAGAGCCAGGCCTGAATCTTTGTCTTTAATACCATAAAAATCAGCAGGGCAATACCGATTGCCAAGCCCAGGAGCATTTGCTCCATGCTAAACCGTTAACCATACTTTCCTCCTCTTAGAAAAGACTTTTGCTTTCCCTCGTTGTTAAATGAACACCTTAGTCGTTTAATGCCTCATGAAACGAAATCACTAAGACATTAAAAATCTAGTGCTTAAACGCTCCGCATACTTTACGAGACGAATCGCTTCTTTCCATACTGATGCTGTCTGCAATACCGGTTCAACGTACCAAATGCGGTTCCATGATCCTAGAAGTTCTAAAATCGGCATACCGTTTGAGTAATGGCGATAGTTCTGTCAAAGTCCAGGGCTGTAGAGGATATGCGCCCTGGTCATGGTAGAGAGACAGTGCGGAGTTGTACCTCCCTTGTGCCTGGTGGAAAACGGAATCCGCTCCGATAGGTCCTACCACTGATACCCTCCTTCGCAACTCTTCCACTGCAGGCATAATCTCTCTCTTACTTCCTCATCTCCGAACAATCCATGCTCTGCAGTGAGGATTCAAAGCCGGCACAGCCATTTTCCATCTGTAACTCAGCTTTTTCAAAGCTCCAGAGCAACTCACATAATCCTTAATACGCTCCTTGGTAATCATATCCAGCATTTTCCTAGAGACACGTGCGCTGTAAGAAGAAGACTCTCATGCCGTGACACCCAAACATGGTCGCTGATCTTCGTAGTACATAGATCGAGAAATCTCCGTGTGCCCGATAAAGGCACCTCTGCAGCCCTTTATGATTCCCTTGTTGATGGGTGCTAGCTAGCCGCATCCACCAGCTTGGCATGTCAGCTCTGATGATTTCATATCAGCAGGAAAATGCTGCCGCATAGCCGCGCTGACCTTTCCGATAGGCAAAGTCCGCCATGGAAATTTTCGCCTCCGCATATAGTAAAGGGTGTCCTTCTCTCCGCACCTCCTCACCTTTTTCAATCTTTTTCAGGTGAATGGAAACTTTACAGATTTCCACTGCCTTTTCCAAAAATCTTCCGTCTCTGATAACCACTACCTTTGCAATGTCCTGATTTCCTTTTTGGAAACGGCCTTAACCACAACTCTGGGCCGATTCCTGCTGGATCCTATAGGTACTGCAAATTATTGCTTTCTTCATTTTATCCTCCTTCTTTTCATTATTTTTCATTCATTTCATGCATCGAATCCTCCAATAAAATCTTATTGAAGGATTCAGCTATCTCTGAACTCCTGCCACCTTATACAAAAGAGTTTTCCTCTCAGAAGAAATGCAACGGATGATGGTATCTCTTCCACCTGGTCGCTGCCCTTTGTCACCATATGCATGTCTGAAATCAGAAGCATTTCATGAGCCGCTGGCGGTAAAACTTCTTCCTTGCTAAGTCTGCAGTGCGGAAGCGTTTTGAAAATAGAAACCGTCACATCTCCACCACTGCTGTATATTCCTTAAAGCTCTTTTTCCTGCTCACAGATCCGATGAGCACCTGCAAAGGCATGATTCATCTTATTGCTGATTTCTTCGATTTGGCAGGATCTGCTTTCCGCAAGCTTTTCCAAGATCCACACGGTTTTCCGGATAGATACCGTCCCCTGTCACCGTGAAGACTCTGTCCTTATCTACATCCTGTGAATGGCATCCACCACTGGAACCTCCTGCTCCCACTGCTCTTCCCTTCCAAAAGCGCCTTGGTTTCCACAAAAACGTTCTTGCGACTCTTTTGAGAAAGCCACAGCTCTTCCAGCTGAAGTCGTGTAAAGAGGATTTACACTCACCACAGCCAAAACCTTTGTCTCCTTCTTTTCTGTGGGAGGAAATTTCTTCTACAAGACTTGCGGTAAATACACGCGATCCACTGCCAAGACCTTTTAGCTTGAGGTTTCCACGCATCTCAGCAAATCAACCGTCTTCCTGACATCCAATCCACCACGATAATCGACGATTGCCCTCATCCGCCAGCTTCTTCATGCAATCCGCAAGATACTGCTTTCCGTGGTAACCTCTCATCAAATGGAGGCATGGGATATTTACTCTGCTTTCGGAACAGCCTGCCACCTCCGGATTATTTACCGGCGTTTTCGGTCACATGCAATATCCGTCTATGAAGCGGAAGCCCTCCACCAACATATAACCTCCGAGAACAATACGGTGAGGGTGAAGCGTTACCACAATAGCCACATAGTCTTCTCAAGGGATTCCAACTGGCATCCACTTCCGCTCCCAGGTTTCTCGTCAAAGTACTGTCACCCGTTTGCCGTAAACCTTGGGTATCTTCGTTCTTCAGTAGATTACAAACATTGGAAACTCTTCTATACGCCAGGTCCTGATCAATCCTCTACTGTCCGTAGGATATAAAACGCAGTCACACTGCTCCAACATAGACAGTTCCAAACGCCTCGCATTTAAAAACCGTATAGGCACTCTGTAATTCATCTTTTCAGTAAAACTCCTGTGGCATTTGCCTCGAGTTAAATCATCTGCGATGACACACACTTTGGCATTCTTCTCCTCCGATAGTTGATCTATTTAAATGTGTTAGTATATGCTAATTGTTGTTATACACGTTTATTGATATGTTCTATTTTGTTTATTCAAGAAACACATAAACACATCACTTTATAGTCAATGAAATGTACAGAGAAATAAACAATTTAGAATTAGAATAAAATAAATCGAGGTTTTGTAGAAAATTCCATCCTTGTATAAGGAGATTAATTCACAAAGTGAAAGATTGAAAACCTCTCAAAAACTCCCATCATCATTACAAAAAACCGCACTTGTGTACGGTTTTTATATGCACTATTTTTCTTTAACTGAAGGAAAAAGATAATACTTCTTCCTTCAAGGGAATGGATGGAGCCGCACCAAATCGGGAAATGCAATTCCTGCGCTCTGGTCGCCAAATCCATGGCTTTTGGAACCGTTTCTCCATTTAAAATACCTGCAATAAAAGTATCTGTAAAGGTATCTCCCGCAAAAGAGTGGTGATCCACAACTCCGTTTTATAGGATCTTATGGTAAAGTCTTTCCCTCGTCAAGTAAAGAGCTCTTCCCCACCAAGGGTTAAAACGATTTTCTTGCTGTAGGATACTCGAAGATGTGAGGCTCTAATCATTTTCTTCGCCTTCTCGGTCGGGCTACTATCCTGTCCTAAGATCTGCGCCGCCCACTTCATTCAAAAGAAAAATAATCCACATGTCCAGGTAAAGCTAAGATTGCTTCATTCATAGGAGAAGGATTCAGCACAATCTTCTATTCCTCTATCATTTCATAATACCGTCTATCTCATTGATTTTCATTTTGTAATAGAAGAAAATCTCCTTCGCAAAATTTGCGATAGTCTTCTGCACCTGTGCCTTGCTGATTTTATGATTTGCACCGCTATAGAGAGAATACAATTATCCCCCTCTTTATCCTTTTGAATAATCGCCGTCTCTGTTTCTGTACACAATCCAGGACTGTACAGATCATCAATGTTCACGCCTGATTCCTGAAGTAGTGAAGAAACTTCTCCTTTCCCTACAGTCTGCATGAATCAGAAACACCGGCTCCCCAAAGCCAGAGACTGATTGGCTCTGCCCCGGAAATATGCTGAGCATCAGAGAAATCGTTTCTCCTTTTTGAACAAAATGGTCCAGACTGTAAACATAGTCAATGTTTAAAGAACCAAAATTTAAAACCTTCATAGCTTCCTGCTGCTTCCTTTGTCAGCCAACGTAAGATTTTGAACAGGCGGTTATAATCCTTCCATTCACAGAACTCAGTGTGCGCGCAGTGAGGAGCACAGTCGGGTGAAAACGGCAGATCTACCCTGCCGTATCTCCTCCCAAAACGATAAAGGGTCAGGCTCAGCATACAGTACTGAAAAAGTTCTGGCCCTGGCTTTAAGATAGTCTTGTATAGCCTAAAACTCTTGGCCCAGGTCTTTTCTAATCCCTCAAGGATAGCATGTCCTTCACAGAAACAGGGTGAACTCCTTCACAATGCTCCATGCGATCATCTCGTAGTGCACCTGTACCGGTAAAACCTCCTACAGCAGTGTCCTGCCACTTTTCCCTTTAGCATCCACGCCGGAGAAGGTCAAATATCCTCCCTACCACTAGAGAGAGCACCTCCGTCCAAGACATAGTCCCGAAGTAAGTTACAGCGGTTTGGCATGATTTCAGCTGCGAGTAAAGTGTTGCTCCGGGTAAAAGCAGGGTATTGGCTCCAATGTCTGATGAAAAATAATCAAATCATACTGCCTTTTAATTCTTCCGCTGAAAGAAATTCTCTGTTGCCAAATGATTTGGAAGAAATGCAAACTCTATCCTCTTCAAAAAGTTTCTTTACATCTTCTCCTGTCCTGTAAACAAGTATAAAAAGTATCAAATCCTTTCACGGAGTGGTATAACTCATCCATGATTCCCCTGCTAATAAAAACTTTTTTGCCATGTTTTTATTCTCCTTTTCTTTCTACATATTCTTATCTTTCTCTACAATCGAAACCTTGTTCGTTTAGTGTCGAGGAAAAACTATTCTTTAGCTTCAGCTCTACACTTTTTCGCCTAGGAATACACTGAAACCTTCAGCTTTGGAGACATGTTTCCTCTAGCTCCGCAGAAACGTGAATCTGTCTCTGCATAATCAGATATGATAAGTAAGCCTCTAAATCCAGCCATTCATCCACAGCATGACACTGGGAATTTCCCGGTCCAAACTGTATGGTGGGGCATTCACGATATTTCTCCTATAGCGAGAATCACAGCCTGCAGTGAGATCCTACAACCCCATAACAGCCTTCCTCAGCCTCGGAATAAGCCGTTTAAAAGCTATCCACAAAGAAAAGAATGCTCCTCCATCTCAAAACCGCCGCCAATTGAGTAATCTGTACTCTGGTAAATGCTCTTCCAACCAGGCATCCGATTTCAGCCACTCTTTCCACTACTTTCTTGGAATTCTTTTACTACCTGATTCGACTCATCTGATTAGGAAGATAATGTAGCGTAAACCTCAAACGCATGCAATCCTCCGCCACAGTGGAACCGGTAGTTCCTCCATGGATAAAGGCCTACACTTTAAGTTTGGAGCCAGTATGAGGATGTTTGTAGTAAAAGCCACCATGCTCTTCTCATTTAAAGCCTGGAATAACTTTGATTGCTTTCTTTCTATATGCTGACACATCATTCTTCTTGGCACTGAATGACATGCTTTCTGACTTTCACCCCTGAAAAGAGACAAACCCATATGCGCCAAAAATTAACTCATCACTGGTACCTCGCGACCACAACACCACTCCTCTGCCCCACTCATAATCGCCTGCATGAGCCGTTTCGCCACCTTCTTCATCACATGACTGAAGTGATTGACAGAACCGGAAGAGAATTTCGCATCCTGCAGGCTGTACCGCCATGGTGGCGGCCATCAGTCCTTCATCTGCTGTGCCTCTTCCATAAAGCTTTCCCTCCCCTTATCGCAGAGCTAAAGGAGGAGTGGTCCATTCCTCCACTTCATCCGCAGGCATTGTATCTATAGTGGCCGTTAAACATCAGCGTCTTCAGGCTTTTCTCCGTTAAAAATGTGGCGACATTGTATCGATCAGACTGTTGATGCCCCAGGTTTCTCTCTTGATAAAGGGAGAAGCATTTTCAATATCTCTTCCTTCATAGGATCCAGCGTGACTTCGCTCCTATCTTCCTAAAGAGTTCCACTATATAATCTCGTCCTTTGTTTTCCAGGCCTACCATCAATTCCATGCCCCTAAATCATGAGTGTCATCGCCATCGAGTCTGATAGGCGATTAATGTATTTCGTTTATTTTTCTAAAACCTCTTTTAAGCTTCCACTCGTATTCTCCCTGAGATACCCCATTGCCGACTATCTTTTCCACATTAGTCGTATAGTTTTAGCCATCTTCCACAATGTCCCAAACTTTTCAGCATCAATATCAATACCTACATTGACATTTTGGCTCTTCTTCATATAGCCGAAGAGTCAGCAATTCGTTCTGCCGTAGGACTCGGAGCTGGGAAGCGTCAATGGTTATCTATTGCCTTGGTCGTTAAAACTGCTGCTGGATCACAGGTAAGCACGGTAATCGATCATAAACGACCGCCTTCCCAAAGTAGAAAACTTCTTTCTGTGTTTTGCGAAGAACGCCATCAGTCTGCAAACAGCGCCCGTAGCCTACTTTCTGCGCATACGCTCTACAAGTTTGAGGATAACAAAGAGCCTTTCTGGTAACATCCAGTCCTACCATGGTGATGGGAAGTCCGAGGAATGCAAACATGAGCCGCCTCCATCCGCCAATATATTAAACCTGCATGAGGGGTTACATTTCCATTGGCATAGAACCACCCATAAAACAATCTTGAATCTTATCCACAATTTTTCGGCTCCATACGAAGAGCCAGCAAATTGGTCATAGGGCCGGTAGTGACCATGTGACTTTTTCCCGGAGAATCATCAAAGTTCTGATGTAGTTAACGGACAGGATCCGCCTCAATTTCCTGATTTAATTCTCAAATACAGACCATCCAAAACCGGTTTCGTGGATGTCTCCGACAATCACCTTATCTCTCACCATAGGGCTGACCACAACCCGCATAAACCGGAAGATTCAGGTCTAAATGCTAAAATACTAGACGTAAAGCATTTCTGGTATTTTCCCAAAAGTCTGTTTCCTGCCACAATGTAATCCCCAACAGTTCAAATTAGATTCTTTTGCCGCAAGAATTATCGCCACTCGTCATCATATGTCCCGGATCAAATTCTAATATAATTTTTCTTTATTCATTCTTAACATTCCTTCCATTTTCTTAATCCTAAACTCAATTTCAAAATACACAGTTCTGTAATGAATGAAATGATCGCTTTTCTGGTAGGCCTGAATCTTACCGCCATGAAATAGCCAGTACTACAGTGGTCACAATATAGTCATCATCCAAAAATAAACTGAGCAGGAATACTGTAGGCCTGTAATCTGGCTCCAGAATCAGAAAATCCGAAAAGCAAGCACCCCATCGCTGTCAGCACCGGATTTGCACCGCCGAAGTACATTTAGCCGCAACCCCCATAAACTACTGTATTGTCATATTTTTCCACAACTGTACTATAGCCCAAGATAAATGAGTTCCCCGCTAATCCACCGATTAAACCGAAATCAGAATAGCTTGATATTTAACCGCATTAGCTTGAATTCCTGCAGTTCTCTGTTGCACCATGAGAAATTGTCCTACAGCACGAAGGCGTAATCCCATACCGTCTTATAGAAGATAAACTGCAAAGATAATAAAAAATAATTACAAACCATTCTCGTAAAGCGCCAGTCATTAAACAAGCTGTTTACATGGAAATATTTTCCAAAAAATGTCATATGCAATTTTGAACAGGAAATCGATTGAGGGATTGAAAAGCTTCCGCTGGTATGGAAAACCGAAGACAAACTGGTTAATGACGTAATAGGCAAAGGTTTACACCCATACCATCAGCATATCAGAATTGTATTTTAATATAGCTGACTGCCATAATCCTGGCAATGAAAGCTCCTGCCAAGCATACTGCCAAAATTCCCATCAGCTCTAAAATAGCTCACAATCACCGCCGTAAAGGCCCCACCAGCATAATTCCTCAGTACCGATATTTAAAATATATTTGCTTGAGTTATCGTCTGAACAGAGCCGCATGATACGAGTAGATGCACGGAAGGTTGCACAACTCAGTGATAGATTAAAGATTTTCCTAAATTCTCTGACATTATTTCATCCCCTCCTTTCTCTCTCTGATTCGAGAGCCGTCTCTGTTTATTTCCTTTTCCAGCTTTTTCGCTGTAGAAACCAAATGACGAGTCCATGGTTGCATAATAATACTGCAGAGATATGTATCCAATGGATTTAGGCACACTGGTAGCCTCTCTGACAGCCATAGCGCCCTGCCTTGATACTGCCAAGAAAAGCCACAAACGGGAGTAGACAGTATGCTGACTTTACACCTAAACATACCGTTGGTTCCTAAAGTCCCTGTGCAAAACCGTCCAGATATACCATGCACACCAAGAACCTCTATGCATCCACAGCATCCCAGCAAGTGCTTTGAGTAGAGTATGGCACCAACGAACACTAGAATCAATACCGGCATAATCCGCATGGGCAGGGTTTGTTCCCACAGTTCTAATCTTATATCCCACTTCGTCTTATAAGTCATCCAAATGACTGCCAGTACCACAAGGACAGCAATGAAAACTCCCATATTCGCCGAAGAAGGCTTCATGATTTTCGGAATCGTTACCAACACAGGCTTAGACTGAGGAGTAGCTACTCCTGCGCTCATGGGTCCGCTAACCAGATAAGAACCAATATACAGTGCCACCGTATTCATCAAAATCGTTATGCAGACTTCCGATACATTAAATATGCCTTTAAAATCGCTGAATCAAGCCCCATAGCATAGCTACCACAATTGCCCCGGTAAAGCAGGCAAGATACAAAAGAGGCACAGACAAAAATCCCCAGTTGATACCGATATAAGCTGCGGTAATACCTCCAAGAATTACTTCCCCCTCTACTCCAACATTGAATGCACCGGCCTTAGCCGCCACCGCAAATGCCGTTGCAGTAAGCAGTAGAGGCGTAAATCCTGCAATAACATTTCCTCTTCCCAGCTTTGTTCCCAAAGCGCCCTTCAACAATGCCAGATAGGCATCAATAGGATTTTCCTAATGGCAGAATAAAAATGGCGCCCACCAAAATCGCCAGGAAAAAGGTAAACAATATTTTCAAAAAGCTATTTTAAGGACTTTATTCATGCTTCTGCCCCTTCCTCCGACTTTGTCTCTACTGTTCCTCCCATCATCAAGAGTCCCAGGTTGTTTTCATTTGCCTCCCCGGCACTAAGCTCTCCGGTAATCGTTCCTTCATGAATAACAATGATGCGATCGGAGAGGGATGTGATTTCTTCCAACTCTGTAGAAACCAGTAACACTCCGGCACCATTCTTCTTCGCTTCCTCCAAAGTCTTTTGAATAGACTCAATGGCACCGATATCCACTCCTCTGGTAGGCTGAGCCGCCACCAGTAGCTTCTTGTTCATGGAAACTTCTCTTGCCACTACCACCTTCTGCGCATTTCCGCCGGAAAGAGAGGAAGTTGGTAGCTTATAGTTCGTAGGACGAATGTCAAAGCGCTTCACCATTTCTTCCGAATGCCGATCCATAGCAGCTGTATTCATTACCATTCCCCTACTGAAGGGCGCTTTGTCCACTTCCACCGCAACTAAATTTTTCTTCAATACTCATGGTTCTGTTCGGTCCCCGGGTATTTCTATCCTCCGGAATATGAGCCAATCCCACTTCTCGAACTTTTTTCGGAGCAAGATTGGTAATTTCTCTTTCCATCCAGAAAGATATGCCCCTTCTCCACAGGACGTAAACCGGTGATTGCTTCAATCAGCTCTGACTGGCTGTTTCCATCTATGCCGGCAATGCCCACAATCTCTCCCTCATTTACATGTAAGGACAGGCCTCGAATTTTAGAGCTTTCCTTTTGGCTGGGAATCCATACATCTTGTACATCCAAAATTCTCTTTCCCGCTTTTTCATAAGTCTTATCAATATGCAGAAACACCTCACGGCCAATCATTTTTCTTTGGTCAAATCCAGTGGAGAAGTTTCTTCTTTAGATATAACTCCCATATGCAAACCTCCTGCCGCATAACAGATATACGGTCCGAAATCTCCATAACTCTCATTTAACTTATGGGAGATAAACACCAAAGATTTTGCTCTTTTCTTTAAATTATTTAAAATTTCAAAAAGCTTCCTGGTTTCTTGAGGAGTTAAAACAGCAGTAGGCTCATCCAAGATGATAATGTCCGCCCTCTCATCAGTGTTTTTATGATTTCTACACGCTGTGCTTCTCCCACGGAAATCTGGCTCACCTTCTTATCCAGCTGAATCTCCATGTTGTATTGGTCAATAAAGTGTGAATCTCTTTTCTTGCCTTATCAAAGTCAATCTGTAGTCCTTTTTAGGCTCAAAACCCAAAATAACATTTTTTCCAACACAGTCAAATCATTGACGAGCATAAATTCTGATGAACTATTCCGATTCCATGCTGAATAGCCAACTTTGGATCTAACTTACCCATGGTCTGTCCCTTAACAATAATCTCACCGGAATCTATGGGTACATAACGTAAAGCAGTTTCATCATAGTAGACTTTCCTGCTCCGTTTTCTCCGATTAATGAATGAATTTCCTCCTTAATCAGGTTGAATTGTCCATCTTTTACGGCATGCACTTCTCCAAAGATTTTACGATGTTTTTCTATTTCTACAACAAATTCACTCATTACTCTCCCTCATTTAACTGATAGAAGAAAGGGCATGGGATCCCTAAAGAGTCCCATGCCCGACACTAAAGCTTCAGGCTTTTATGCTTCGGACCGAAACCTTCATAATTTTTCACTACAATCTCGCCGGAGATAATCTTCTTAGATAGTTCTTCACACTTATCCACAATATCCTGGAGAACTTCTCTCTGAAGACTTCTTGATTTCTGCGAAATCGGTTAACACCGCCCTCTGCCAAAGACAGATACTGTGAGAACCGCCCTCAAATTTTCCCTCAACAACAGACTGAATAACAAGGTAGCATGCATTATCCACTCTCTTTACCATGGAGTTACACATGTCCGGGCTGGTCAGCATCCTGATTCAAGTCAACGCCAATAGCATACTTATCAGCTTCCTTTGCCGCTTCCAAAATTCCTGTTCCTGTTCCGAAGCCACATTCATAACTAATATCACACTCTGCTCATACTGTGCAAGAGTTAATTCTTTTTCCTTTAGGGGTCTGTCCAAGAACCTGCAAAGCCTGCAAAATAGTAACATCCGGATCGATGTACTTTGCACCCTGCTCATATCCTGTGTAGAAATCATGGAGTACCGGAATATCCATTCCGCCAACCCATCCGATAACATGAGCATCATTTACATTAGGAATATCCGTTTTCTGTGTAAACATAGCTGCTGCGCACCGGCAAGGAGGACCCTGGTTCTGAGCAAAACTAATGGATTCTACGTGTCAAGATCAACGGTTGTATCTATTACCGCAAACTTAACATCCGGATAGTTAGGAGCATGCTCTGTAATGTAATCAGCGATATTGGAAGATGCACCAATGATAAGGTCATATCCTTCTTCGCAGGCAGCTACCAAGTTCGCTTCCCATTCCTGTGCTGTAGTTCCTTCAAGAGACTTTAATTCAATGCCGAAATCCTCAACTGCCTTCTTTGCACTGGCATTGCATGAGTCATTGTAGGACTTATCGCCTAAGTTACCTGTGTAAACGATACAAACACGAACGCCCTCTCTCTTTGGAATCAGACTTATCAGAAGACTTTTTCCTCCTTAGAATCAGCCTAGTGCAGCCTCGGTTTTGTTCGCATTGGACTCTGCCATCTCATTTGCAGACTTTCCGCATCCCAGCAATAAGGAACAACTTAACAAGCTTGCCAGAATTACACTCAGACATTTTTCATTCTCTTTTTCCTCCTTCTACAAATATACACTTTGCATCACCTAGATTATTTGTATAGGAAACTGTTTTCCCTATACTTATTTTTCTTATTCATAAGATATATCATCCGCCAGATTTGTGTCAATATCAATATATTTCTGTCGATAATTTTATCCGTTTTCAACTAAATATAATATTATTTATATACGAGTTTGCACATACTTCGCACTGCATATCCCTTTTCGTCAAAAAGATTATTTTTGCTTTCGTCCAATTCCTCTTATGTCTGTTTCTTACAATTATAACAAGTTTCCAAAATATTGAGCTCCACCCCAAAAAGCGAAAATCAAAGGTTCTAAATTCCTTAAGTTTATTATGATAAGCACAAAGTGTTAAAGTAGGAGAAAAAGTATGACCATTAAAGAATTTTGCTCAATTAGCCGGTGTGTCTGTATCTACCGTTTCCAAGATTTTGAATCATAAAGACGCAAATATAAGCCCCAAACAAAGAGCATGTCCTTTCCTTGCAAAAATTCATAATTATAAACCTTACTCTTTTTGTAAGAACACAATATCCCGAAAAACCAGCATTTTCAGAGTCATCTTTCGAGACTGCATTCTGATGACCGACTCCTGAAAGGATTAATGAATGTTGCTCGCTCCCACGGTTATGGTATAACAGTACTGGAAAGCCATTTAAACAAGACGCAAGAATTAAAAACCTGTCCTTGTTGCTTCCAGCAATGTGGACGGCATTCTGTTTAACTCTATCAGCTCCAAGCTATCTTCCGAAGTCCATGCACAGCTAAAACAGAGCAAAACCTTACTTTCTTTTCAGTACAGAAGAAGATATTCCCGGTTCAGACTTTCTTCCCACTATTTCTTATAAAAGCATGGCGGAATTTTTAACCAAAAAACTCATCCAAGCAGGACATTCCAAAATTGCCCTTGTGGTAGAAAAAGACTGTACTATTCGTAACGAATTTATTGAAGGTTTTAAAAGCTGCCTGTATCAAAATACTATTCCTTTTACGGAAGAATTCATTTTCAGTAAAGATAACGAAAAATTTTACCGCCATATTTCCTGCGGGAGTATTAGTGCTGTATTAACTCTGCACTTCCAAAGTAGCTTTCAAATCTATCAAAGATTACTAAGCCGTCATTTGCATATTCCCAATGACTTTTCCTTGCTTACCTTATGTAAACACCAAAGCAATATTCATAACTTCTCCGAAATATCAGCCCTACTAATCCCCTTTGAAGAATTTGGAGAATATCTTGGTTCCTGCCTGATCAAGCATCTTGAGCATTCTGAAAATACAGAACAGGAGCGAAAGCATTTTCAGTCGGACTATCATTTAAACCACACTAAATCTATTTCCGCCCCCGCTATGACTAAGAGAAAAAAAGTTCTTGTTTTGGGAAGTGTAAATATTGATTCCTACCTATTTTTTTCCGAGAGCTTCTCAGCCCGGAATGGCAGCCAAGACCAGTCGTTCTTCCAACTATTTAGGCGGAAAAAGGGATGAACCAAGCCATCGGAGTGAGCAAATTGGGACATCACGCCAGCATTATAGGGCTTGTCGGGGATGATTTGGAAGCAGATACCATTTACGAAAGTGCAAAGCAAGCAGGGATCAATACCGCCTATTTGAAGCGTATCCACGGCGAATTAACCGGCAAGGGATATATTTTTCTTAAACAACAGCGGAGATTCCATCGTCTCCATCCTTTCCGGTGCCAATGAGTGTGTCAGTAAGAAACATGTTGAAGAGGCACTTCCCATCTTCAAAGACAGTCATCTATGCCTTCTAAATACTGAAGTTCCGCAGGATACGATCTTGACCGCTTGTCGTTTAGCAAAAAGCCACAAGCTCCCTGTCCTATTGAAGCCTTCCTCCATAAGGCAAATAGACCCGGAAATCCTTGCCTTAACAGATATCTTCCTCCCCAATTTAGAGGAAGCACAGATTCTTTTATCTACGGAAGAATCCCAGCTTTCCAAAAAGCTACAGAAAATGCAGGCTAAAGAAGCTTGCGATAAAGCCCTCTTAGAACAGTGTGCCGATTACTTTCTAAAAAAAGGGGCAAATATGGTGATTATAACCCTGGGAAAACAAGGACTTTTTGCAAAAGGAAAAGGCATATTAGGGCTGTATCCCGCCAAGGAAGTTAAAGCAATCGATACCACCGGAGCAGCCGATGCCTTTATCAGTGCCCTAGCCTCTTATATTCTTCTGGACTATCCTATGGAGCAGGCTATCCGTATTGCCGCTTACGCAGCAGCACTAAGTGTCACAAGAGAAGGAGCCGCCCCCTTCCTAGTGGATAAGAACAGCTTGGAAGCTTATATCGCAACGGAAGAGCCGGAGATTTTGGAATAAAACAAGAGCTAAAAAACAAAATAATCCATTCAACGAGATATCGCACGCTTTGCGAGCGATATCTCATTATGAATAAAGGTCTGAAATCGGGGCAAGCTCAACTCCCATTTCAGACCTTTATTACACAGGTAATCTTTATTCTTTCATGTTTCTACCCTTCACCGCTCCCATTGCTAATCCTTCCACGAACTGCTTCTGGCAGAGGTATACCAGTACCAAAACCGGTAACAGGCTGATTAGAGAAGTTGCCGCCATTGGTCCCCAATCCAAGCCCTTATCAGTAATAAATCCCGCAATAACTACAGGCAATGTCTTAGACTTATTGATACTTAAAATAACCGCAAAGAGGAATTCGTTCCAAGCTCCCACGAATGCCAGGATCCCTGCCGCCACAATTCCGGACTTTTGTTACCGGAAAAACCACATAGAAGAAACGGCTTAGGGAAATGGCATCCGTCAATTCTGGCAGATTCCTCCATCTCGATAGGCACCTGGGCAAAATCCCATCATTAGCCAAATAACTAAGGGCAGGTTAAAGCTGGTATTCATAATAATCAAAGCCGGTAAGGTATCAATCAGCTGTAGCCTGCATCACAAGGTAGATAGGGAATTGCTGTTGCAATGGCCGGATACATTTTCTGAATCATAAACCACAGGCCGAAAAATCTGTCTGGTAAAGTTAGAGAACTTTCCTCGCACCAGACTATAAGCGCCATAGAGCCAAAAAGCAAGGAAATGGCAGTGGAGCTAAGACTTACAATCATGGAATTAATAAACTGTCGTCCAAGACCATTCATAGACAACACTGTTTTGATATTTTCCATGGTGAAAAACATGGGGAATCAACAGAGGCGGGTTCGCCAAATACTCCGCCCTGAATTTTAAAAGCACTGGAAAAAGCCAGTATAAAGGAAACAAGACCAGTAACATCAGTACAGCGGTAAACACTATACGAAAAAGGCCTTCCCAGACATTTTCCCAATATTTCATGCACCATGGAATCATTTGCATCTATTCTATGTTTCTTAGCCATCATTTTCTTCCCTTTAAACCCTTTTGATAAATCACCAAGTAAAATTATATTGATACACTGCTTTCGCAGATTGTGTTCACATTCATATTTCCATAAAACTGTCTCTATAGGAGCAATCGACTTCATGATACAAGTTATCTTTGCTGTCCCTATGCACTACAAAAACTCCTCCTCCACCGCTTTTTCTCCAGCGAAGGAAAAGGAAACTTACAATAGTCATAGAAAAACGAAGGCCATGGCCAGAGCCGCCGTATAGCCGGCATCAAAGAACTTCAAGCCTTGTTTGTAAATGTAGTTTGGCAGCATTTCCGTAGCATTTCCGGACCCGCCGTTGGTCATAGTATAAATGGTATCAAAAACCTTAAAGGCATCTACAAACGAAGCATTAAAACAATAATCAGTAAGGGACTAATCATGGGAAGCACGATTTGGAAAAAGATATGGCGATTTTTCGCCCCATCTACCCTGGCCGCTTCCAGCGCATCCTGCGGAAGGGACTTAAGCCCTGCCATGGTAATGATGCAGACCCAGGGAATTAATTGCCAGACATTTACAAAAATCACTGCCGGCATAGCCGTTTTTGGATTACTCAGCCAGTTCATTTGGGGTACACCCACAAAATGCAAGAGGTAATTGATGATTCCTGTACTGCCGTCCAGCATCATACGAAACAGCGTACCAATGGCTACAGGAGCCATTATCATAGGAATCAAGAGTAATGAAGTAAAAATGCGGTAAATTCTTTTGGTGCCGCAAAGCATCATGGCCGCTAAAAGCCCTAAAACCAACTCTAAAGATACGGAAACCACCGCAAAAAGGACGGTGTTCCCCACACTTACCCCCAAGTTTTTGTCTTGAAGCATCCGAAGATAATTCCCAATGCCGATGAACTTGGGAACGGCATTGGGAAGATTGATTTTGTATTGAAATAAACTGAGATAGAGGGAATACAGTAGGGGTAACAAGGCCGTAAAGCCTAAGAATAAAATGGTAGGAAGCAGGAAAAGCCAAGACCACAGCCTTTCTCCTTTACCCCTATTTCCTTTTCTTATTTCTGTGCCATTCATACTGTATTCCTCTAACTTTCTAACATATTCTTTTTAAAACTGTTTTTTGAGATAAGCAAAAACACTTCTCTAAAAATAGATTAATGATTATAGTTCTTGGTTCCCTCTTCAGGGAGGAGCTCTTTGCAATGCTTCTTCCACAGCGCCTGCATTTCCTTCACGGTAGTATCCAAGTCACTTTGTCCGGAAAGATATGCGGAAATCAAAGTGTTAAAGCTGGTGTCCACCTGTGTGGAAGCCGCCACTCTCCACCACATATTTGCGGTGTCCAGTGCCTCACGAACGGTATCCATGTATGTACCCTTAATGCCATCCTCTTCCCAGAAAGCCTTTCTCGGAGAGAGAATGCCATGGTTGTCGTAGAATTCCTTCTGCTTATCCAGGCTGGTATACATCTTGATCCACTCCCAAGCCAAATCCTTATTCTTGGAGCCTTCCGGAATTGCGCAGTCCCATGCGGAAAGCAGGGTGATTCCCGTCTTCTCCTTTGGAATTACGGACAATGCCCATTTTCCTACTACTTTAGACTTTTCAGGATTGTCGGCATCCTGTACCAAGCCCAATGTAGGCCAGGTCTCACAAACCGCTGCATCTCCGTTTAAGAAAGCCTGAATAGACTGATCGGTTCCCCAGTTTAGCCAGTTAGGATCCAGGGACTCCTGTAAAGCATTCAAATGCTCTAAGGACTTTCTGGTTTCGGGAGAATCAATGGTAACCTTCCAATCCTCATCCGCCCATGCACCACCGTTAGACCAAAGTACATAGTCAAAAACGCCACCCAGCTGTCCGGTGATGCCGGAGATGGAAGCACCGTAGAAGCCTTCATCCTTCTTGGTTACCTTCTTTAGCTCTTCTCTGTACGCTTCCCAAGTATCCGGAAGCCCGTTCGGGAAAATGTCGGTACGATAAGCAAAAAGCTGTGGTGTGGAAGCATTGGGAATTCCGATGTACTTGTCCTGCCACTTTCCGGAGTTTGCAATAACATTGTCAATAAAGTCCTCCGCTTTTTACTCCGTCCTTCTCCATAGGGCTGTAAGTCTGTAAGATATAAGGGCGAACTCTCCATCCCACTGGCTAGCTACATCAATCACATCATAGGTTCCTGCTCCACTGGTGAAATCTAAAAGCATTTTCTGGTGAAGCTCGGTGTATGGCATATCGATAACTTCCACCTTGGCACCGGTTTTCTCTTCAAATTCATCCACCATAGACTTAGCTGCATCTGCATAAACGCCGGACATATAAAAAGAACAGTCAAGGTTTCTCCACTGCCCTTTGCCTTCTCTTCTCCGCAGCGGCTTCGGACTTTCCCTCCTCCGCCTTAGCAGATGCATCTCGGCATTTCCTCTGTCTTTGCTCCGGGTCAGTGCAAAAGTTGCCCCTAAGGAAAAGGGGCCAACACTGCGGATAAAACTCTCTTTTTCATTGTTTTCCTCCCATCTTTCTTGTGTATTCTGAACAAATAACTATCTGCATTATACCCTACCTCTGTGTTATCAATAAGCAAAAACACAAAAATATTACCATGCATTTTGGGCAAAAACACAAACAAACACATTTCGCACATATTTAAAACAGAAGAAAAAGGGTTGTAAAAAATCAAAATAAGAAATAGATTTTTGACAATATAGGTCTAAATGAGGGGTAGTCTGAGCCCGTCGGTACTTGCGAAAAACAAGAGAATCGAAGTTTTTCGCTTAGTATCCGCAAGGACAGACTTTTCATCAGAAAAGTCGTCCTGTAACAGACCAACTTCCGAAGGAATTTGCTTTTGTGATCGAGTAGGAGCGGCGACTAACCGCCGTCCTCTCACAGCACTGTACGTACGGTTCTCGTATACAGCGCTTTCAATAGTTGACGTGCACAGACTGATAGGCTGTGGCTAAATCGTAAAAGCCACTGTTTATCAGTCTTTCTTTTGTCATTGCCATGTTCGATGACAACTGTGTTGTAAACCAATAGCCTCGTCTGCTGTTTGCCGTTTTTCCACCCTAGGTCTTGAGGAACTCCCATGACCCTCAGGTTTCGGTATCTGTCTGCACACATTTCCATTGTTTCCATACACACATACGTATTCTGTGATAGAGCCATCCGTTGATATCATTCATGTTGCTCTTCACTACTTGCTATTCCATAGTAGTTAAGCCACCTCTTGCTGTATACCTTGATTCTTTCTAGGCTCGGCTTGATTGACTGACAGCGCTTACGGGAAGAAAGCTCTTTCAGTTTCGACTTAAACTTCTCCCTAAGACTTTGCATGAACTCGGACATATATGCCACTTCTGTTTCCTTCCCAGTAAAGCTGCAAGGAATTTTAAAAATTTCGGATTGCAAATACACTGACAGTGCGGCTTTTCTCTCGATTCACTGTAAGTTTCAGTTTCTCCTCAAGATACCTCGTACTGCTCTCTAGAGTCTCTCTGATGCCTTTCTGCTTTTTCGCAAGAAGCACCATGTCATCTGCATACCTTATGCATGGGACACCTCTTTCAAAAACTCCCCGGTCGAACTCATTGAGGTAGATATTCATGAGCAAAAGGGATAAATTCCTCCTTGTATGACCTCTTCCTCTGTTTCAATAACCACTCCATTTTTCCATTACGCCACTTTTCAGATACCTCTTGATAAGTTGCACCACGTTCATCTTTAACATCCTCAGAAGGTTGATAAGAATCTCGTGGTTGATTGTATCGAAATATTTCGATAAACTCTAGAACTACCCATAGTGTAGCCCTGTTCAGCAGTACTCCTTAATCTTAAGCATTGCTCCTTTTGCGTCTCTGTTTGGACGTGCAACCGTAGTCGTCTGTAAAAAGTGGCTCATGGGATTGAACTAACTGTTGTGTTATCGCCTGTTGAAGTGTACGGTCTATCACTGTTGGTATGCTGCTTTCGCACACCACCATCTGGTTTGGGGAATCTCAACTCGTCTTACTGGAGACGGAGTATACTTTCCACGATAGATACGGTTAGTTAACTCCTGTTGATGTTCCTGAAGATAAGGAAGTGCCTCTTCGATGGTCATACCATCAATTCCAGGTGCTCCCTTGTTTGCCTTCACTCTCTTGCATACGCTCTGTTAAAGTTATCTTTATGCAGTATCGCTTCTAAGAGCTTCTGGCTGCACTGCCTCTTTCTTTCCATATCAGATTGAATGACCTACGCGCTTTCGCATACCTTCCATGTTCCGCACTATCTCTTTGCGAACAGCCATTGTTTTCAATGTTTTCTGCCATAACCAGTCATTCTCCTTTCTCAGTCATGCTGAGGACTCCTACTGATTCGGTCCTTTGTCTCTCGACTACTATGACCTCTGCTGACTTCTGTGTGTTCAGCATTGCTTTGGACAATGGTTACCTCTTTCGAGGCATATCACACAGACCTCCCTAGGTACCACACGTTTCTTCCTCTCCATATATCTGCCTCATCTATCATGCATGATTCCGTGTAGTTATTGGACTTTGGCTTGTCTTGCAGTCTTATCCTCATGCATAACCTCATATGAGATTTCTGTTCGTCAGACCAGAGATTTGCCCATGAGTTAGTATCTTCCTCATATCCAGCTTCCTTCAGATTCGAGGTCACCCTCGACACCCTTGCCTTCAGTATATCCTCCCACTACCGGGCGGATTCGGGACTTTAACCCTGTTAGAAACGTGCGCCGCTAGGCGTACAAGCAAAGTGAGCAGTGGTTAACAAAACCACTGCTCAGTCAGGCGAAGCTAGCGAGAGCGTGCCCCAAATTTAGACCTATATTGCTTAGAAAACTATTTTGATTTTTACAGCCCCTCTTTTACTTCTCTTTAATCTGTTCCCATAGTCCCCTACATCCCTCTAGGATATCTTCATAACAGGCCTGAATTTCCCCGCTATACCAAGGGTCGGCAATGGATGGGATGGTCGAGTATAATCTCCAAGGAGGGAAAGCTTGCCTTTGGGGTCTCCGCTTAAAATCCGCCTCATATTCTCCCGATTTCTTTCATCCATCCCTATAAAATAATCGTAATTTTCATAGTCTTCTTTTTGCAATTGGCAGGCTCTTTTTTTACTGCAATCCATTCCCAGGCCTTCCAGAATTTCCCGTACTGAGGATAGACAGGATTTCCCTGTCCATGATAAATTTCCTCCGAAGAGGTGGCTTTGGAAGATATTTGAAAGTCTTCTGTTCTTCCATGCTCCTCAAGATTCTCTTAGAAATTCCGCCATAGGGCTAGCAGCAGATATTGCCATGGCAGACGAAACAGATTTTAGCATAGTGTTTTTCCTCCTAAAATGCCGTGGATTGCCCTGTTTTGCAAGGTTTTCTGCGGTTTTCTTAAAAAGCTACATTATTTTGAAATATTAGAGAAATAAGGCAAAATAAAGGCAAAATCAGTGCAATGTATAACTTTTTGGCACAATTACCTCCACATCTTTTTCTCGTGACTCCAAGAATGCTCTAAATAACTCATCCTTTTTTATAGCATCCACGATGGGGAACAGTAGAATTTTTTAACAATTGTACAGTTTCTTCAAAACTAAAGTTTTACCAAGGCTTTTTCTTTTTCTAAATGAATTCCATCTTATTCGCCTTGTTTCATCATCTGTGAATCCATCCTCAAAAGCAGACAATATCATCAAACGAAGTGCTACGGTGGTTAAAAGTCTCTTTTTATCGCATTCATAAGTTCTGTTCCATCAAAATTATATCTGTCAGCCAAAATATATACATCATAAAAGTCTTTATATCTACTATTGGCAAGTCCAAGAGAAACAAATGCCTCAAATTTTTCTGCCACTACAGAATTAATGGAATAAGCATACACTTTAGGAATATCCATATCCAATAGTACAGGAAAATCCATTTTCATTCTTTCGGGATAGACTATATCTCCGAAGCCGATATCTATAGATATGGGCACTTTAGTTTTATCAAGATATCCTAGAATAGAAACCTTGACTCCATGATACTCCTTAAACTCAGTGATGTAGATTACATCTAATGTATTCAAGTCAAAGCGTAGTGCATCATCACACTTTATAGAAAAGATTTCTTTAAATACCTTTTTCATCTCTTCTGTATCATTTGAAATGCATTGTGCCAAAAGGTCAATATCAGTAGTAGCACGAGTATAGTCTCCATTGAATAATGCATATAAGAAAATTCCGCCCTTTAAAGTAAATCTCTCCGCATACTCTGAAATACTCAATCTATAAATGGTTCTTTCCAGTCCATACATTATAATTTTATCCTGCATAGTCTTCTTTTTCTTCAACCGCCTGCTTCTTCAACCTGTCTTTTTACCGATATTGCACTTATCATACCAGTACCTCCAGATACTTGTTTTATAATATCCTTACACTAAGCATTTCTGCATATCTAATCAGCTTATTTAAATTACGATCTTTTCTATGAAGATAATTGCTAAGAACCTCCTTTGTTTCCTCAACACCCTGTTTTTCTCTATAAAACACGATATCCGCAACTGTTTTCTCTATATCATAAATACGAAACTTATATTACTAACTTCTATGATTTCTGCACTCTACAGAAAAACGTTCCTCTGTAAAATAGTATATATTTAATACCAGGCCATTCCGGAAGAGTCGACACCCTTGCTTTTCTTGGAATTGCTATATCTATGGCATCCGGACGATAAGTAGACAGGTTATAATAAACAGCGGCACTCAAAAGACAAATAACGCCATTTGGCACATACGCATAAGCATAATAGAAGTCAGACTCTTCTCCATCAAAATTCGTATTTTCATAATATTTCTATTTAGTTTTATGAGGATTCCTTGTTTAACCAATTGGCTGATTTTGTAATATGACAAGCCTTTATCTTTTAGTTCTTGAATTGAAAAAATCAATTGGTCGTTGGAAACTTTTGAATATTTTTCCATCTCAACTACCTCTACATCTATTATCCATATACATATCTTTTTAAACAAAATGCGGCATATTTTTGGATTGTGCCGCATTTTGTTTAAATCATATTAGTCTTTTATATTTTCCGTGTCAATAAGCGTTGAAATACCTAAGTGAAATGTCTAAGAAATTCTTATTTCCCCTGCCTGCAACTCATCAACTCTACTATTTTTTTCCTACCACTTCTTCGGCGTATAGTGAATCTCCGCCACATTATAAACGGTAATAAATGCCTTCGGATCTTCCTTCTCCAAAAAGGCCATCAGCTTCTGATACTCCTGCCGATCCACCACCGCCACAATTTCCTTCTTCATCTCATGACTGTAGGCTCCCTATAATGTCATAGATACTCATGCCGCTATGGATGCGATTCAAAATAAATTCTGTAAGAATAGCCGCCTTTTCCTCGGTGGTAATCACGCAAACTCTCTTTTTAATGGTCTGTCCAAAGATAAAATGGTCCAAAAGGATGCCATTAAAGTAGGTGCCCAACACCGATAAAATTACACTTTTTGCATCAAAGGCAAAGATGGATAGGAGGGAAATGCAAAGCCCCGCAAGTCCCATGGCCTGACCCACATCCATGTGGAGATACTTCTGCATCATCTTGGCCACTACATCCAGTCCGCCGGAGCAAGTATTTCGGTTAAAAAGAATAGAAAGTCCAATGCTGACAAAGAAAATGTAAGCTACCACATCTAAAAAAACATCCCCTGTTAAAGATTGATTATTGGGAAAAAGCTTTTCAAATAAAAGCAACACCGCCAGCGACATGATGGTGCTATAGGCTGTTTTTATAGGCAAATGCGTGACTCACAAAAAATAGGACATGATCAGCAGGATAATATTTAAAGCCATCACTAAAGTCGCCACGGAAAAGGGCAGAAAATGATGAAGCACAATGGCCAGACCGGAAATTGAAGAAACCGCCACATGACTGGGCACCTGAAAGAAGAAAACGGCAGCAGCCACAATCACTATGCCTACATTTACCATAAAAATATCCTTCACCTTTGCAGAAAGCGCTGTATTCATTTTGTCGTCCCCCTTTGGAATTCTGCTACCAGTATAGCACTCTATTGTAGCGGAAAAAGACCTGCGAATGTTCACGAAGGGTATTGATTACTCTTTTTATTTCTTTATCAACTGAAAAATCTTTACTCTATTGATATTCACTTTCTGAAAGAAAGGCATCTCTTCCAAGACTTTTTCTAAAAGAAAAAAAGCATCTCCAAAAACCTCTATACAGAAAGAAAATGGAAATGCTTTTTACATGTTTTTGATACTATTTAGTAGCGTGTTTCGATAGAAGCTTTTCGGTAGAAGCTCTTTAATAGAAGCATTCTGATTTGTACGCTCTTCTTTACTACATTATGCCTTCTTCGCAAAGCTGTAGGTATAAACGAATTGATCCGGAGTATAATTGTCAAGCTTTACTCCGTCAACCTCTGCGTATGGATAGCCAAAATCATTTAAAGCCTCTCCATCCTGTGCAGGGTTCAAGGTAAGGTCTCTTCCATCGGACAAAATCATTCGCTCTGCATCGCAGTTACCAAAGTAGTATTCCTGCTTCTCCTTGGTTTCTGCCTGGTCCTTTGTCCAATTATTCTTTAAAACAGCCTTTAACACATCGGCGGGATCTGCGGAAACCCAACCTGTTCCCTTTAAATAAAACTCTGCCCAGCAGTGCTGATTCTTGGTGATATCATCAGCATTAATACGGATTCCGAAATGCTCTCTGGCAGGAATTCCGGATGCACGGCAAAGGGCTACAAACATGGAGTTAATATCGGTACATTTTCCAGTCATGGTGGTATCTAGAAGAGCACAAACATCGCCTTCTCCACAACCCTTCACGCTCTCATCTCGATTCATATTGGCACAACCCAGTCATAGATAGTTCTTGCCTTTTTCTAAATCTGTGGTCTTTCCTTCGGTTACTTCTGCGGCCTTGTTCTTCACCTGGTCATTTAAGGGAAGATTCTTGGAAGGCTCCAGATACTTCTTCACATCCTCCGGAAGCTCCGCCTTCTCATCCTCCCTTTAATTCAGGGCTTACAATTTCTCTCTTTACCTGTAAATCCAGCTTAACCACTCTATCGGCGGGCTCGGCATTTTCATCCCATTCCACATAAAGCATCTGATTGCCCCAGTCGTCTGTATTCATTTCCGCCTTAGCATTTCCGGCATCATACTTTACGTCCTCAACAGTCTGATACTCACTGCTTTGCGGCACAGGAATCCAAAGGCGAACCTTCTTTCCTTTTTCATACTTGGATAAGTCAACGGTATTGTTTACCGTTCCCTCTACCACCTTCTTTTCGGAAACCTCTGCCTTTTCTGTTGCCTTCTCTGTGCTCTTCTCTGTAACGGCAACAGATTCCGTACTTTGCTCGGTACCCTTTGCACTACTCTCCACATTGCTTGATGCCTTATTTCCGCAGGCAGCCATTAGTACCCCCACTGTTCCCAAGAGCAACACGAACTTTAAGCTTTTTCTCATTTTTTCCTCCTTAAGCCACTCTTTTAAGCTGTAACGAAGAAGAGTATACGCCAGAGAACCACAGGAGAGAAATTGGATTATTTTATAAATTATCAGTTTTATTGCATAGACTTATAAACACCACTCCATTATTATAGTCTTAAACCACACTGCCAACGCGAAAAAGAGCTTGTCTTACACGACAAGCCCTTTTCCATTTTCCCTTACAGCTTATGCTTTCTTTGCCAATAAAGCACCGATTCCTCCGGATACTAATGCCAAAATTCCCACTACCAAGTAAATCCATTCAAAAGTGCCGCTGGTTCCGTAAAATGTCTAATACCCTTTATAGATGGAGCCTACCGTAAGTACCGCCACGCCGCTCTTCCAAAGGAAGAATGCCAAAGAGGTGAAGAATAGCTTCTTTTCCCCTGCCTCATCCCCATTTTCCATAGGCAGATTCCAAAGGCGATTGCCTGTGCATAGGTTGATAAACTTTGGAAGGAAAATGAGGGTTAAGGGGAGTAAAAGGCATAGCTCATAAACACTGAGTACACGCCGTGGGAGAAAAGTCCGTAAATCTGCGCAAAAGCAAAGACAAAGATCGTTGTCAAGCCAATGGGGAGAAAGAGACTTTCCAGGACAGTTGCCCCTCTTTTTTTTCATAAAGCTTCTCCATTTTCTCCATCCTTTCTTCTGCATTGTCCTTTCCGCTAAAGGAATGATAATAAACCACTTGATTCTTTTCCATGTTTTCTCCTTTATTAGTATTATGAATTCTTTCCGATATACAAAATATCGCTGACTGCTCGCTCGGAAATCTTATTTCCATTGGTGGTAGAGTTATTGACCACCTCCCTGAAAAGACCATGGTGGAGGATCCGCCCCCATCCAAGTTGTAGACATTTGTCGCCCCTAAAGACTTCATAAAGTTTGCCAACTCGTAAAGGCTTAATCCCTGTACTTTCAGAAGTTCTTCCGTCAGATACCACAAAGAGATAATGGTTCTTGGCTACAGTACCGATAGCTGTTCTTGGGTTGCTGGCCATCGCCATACCTACCTCATCATTTTTCCGTAACGGCTATCTGTCCGTTCTCTTCAAGAACCGGTCCAAAGGAAAAGAACCTGCCAAGCCTGCTTTCTGAATAAGAGAGTCTGTAGTGGTGTCGGATTCGGAAATGAAGGAAAGGGTTCCGTCCTGGAAATCACCATATCTTCTCCGTTACTTCCCTGGTTTCTGTATACCACACCGTTTCGAATGACATAGCCGCTTTGTCTTGCCCCGTAGTAGTCTCCGTTAATCGCTAAAACCGCATTGTTTTCCTCCGCCATATCGGAAGTAGTATCGGTGATGTTTCTTCCATAGGTATTGTTTGCAAATGCGGAAAGAATACTTGTTCCGTCTGCTACCTCCACATCTGCCACATAAATATTACTATCATAGGCTCTATACTGAGTTACGGTAATTTTGCTCTTACTAGCAGAGTATGTGCCGATTACCGTTCCGGAACTTAAGCTGCTTGTACTGCCGAAGGAATTCGTAGTGGATTTCGTAGTAGATTTCGTTTCGGATCCGGTGCTGCCGAGGTTTGTTGTCCCGGATTTTTGTGCCGGAATTGCCGGTAGAAGCGGAATTTGAGCTATTGCCGGATTTTTGTTTCCGCCACCGGGTCTGCCCTGTCCGCCCTGTCCCGGGCCGCCTTGACCATGTCCGCCCGGTCCGCCATTTCCGGGACCACTGAAGCCCTGTCCATTATCGAATCCACCATTTCCGCCAAAGCTCTGATCGGATCTGTTTTCATCGTAATTCTCGTTATTCTCACGATCCTGATGATAGCCGTCTTGCTTAAATCCATTTTGCCCGGAATCATCTTGATTGAAGCCACTTTGCCCGGAGTTATTTGAACTTAAACCGTTCTGATCCTGATTAGCCGCATAGGCATTTTTCCGCCTCTGTACTCTCCTCTTCATTTATAGACAGCCCGTTGGAATCTAAGTTCTGTCCCGACACCGTCTGCATGGGGTGGGGGATTACGAAGGTATCCAGGAGGGCATAGGAGGTAAATGAAGCCAATGCCACACCACATATAATTCCTGCTTTTTTTCCGTTAACCTTTCTCATATTTCTATCCTTTCCTTATGCCTGTACCTGCATAATCTGCTTGTTTTTCTCTTTTAAAGGCTTCTTCAAAAACCACTAATTCCTCATCCATTTTTCCGGAAAAATGCCATAGAAGCTTCTGTCTTTGTTAATCCACGGGACCTCATAAGCTCTTTCTCCTTCACCTGCTTTCTTGCTGTTTTCTTTCCGAAAATCCATTTCTTTTGCACGAAGCAGGATAAGCAGAACAACAGGCCTTCCGTTAAAATCTTTGCCAGGTAAGGATTCATGCCCAAGCTTCCTACAATTCCCGACAAGATAAAGCTGTTAATTAAGAAAATAAATGCTGCCAATCCAAGGTAGGAAAGGTAGTCTTCCTTCTTAAAGCCCTTTAGTGCGGATAGATTCCACTTAGTTCCCTTCTGCACTCTAGCGTTTTCCATCCTCTTTTTGCTTTCTGCAATATCTTCCTTCTCTCCATCCGTGGAAAATACCATGGTCTTGTTTAAGAAGAAATTTATGTGTAGGGAAATGACTCTTGCCAGGAAATTCGATACAAACAGTCCTCCTGTAATCAGGAAGAAGAAACTGTAGAGCAAGAAATCCGCCAGGAAGGATACTAAGGAGCTGGCAGAGAACTTCAAAATCTGCTTGTAGATCCGATAGGAATCCTTCACCGTATCAAAATGGCTTTCCGCATTGTCATTGATATATACTGTTTCAATCGGTACTTCTTCCATAGGTACTCCTTCCTTTGCCAAAAACAAAAGCACATTCATTTCGTATTCGTAACGCTCTCCCGGAATATCCAACATTTCCGGAATCATCTTTCCGGAAAACGCTCTCATCCCTGTCTGGGTATCCTTTACTTCCACCCCTGTGCAAAGATGAAACACCTCTTTGGTAATGCCGTTTCCGATTCTGGAACGAAGGGAGAATCCTTGGACTGGGTTCTGCTGCCAAGAATCAGAGTATTTTTTTCTCCTCTGCTACAGAAAGTAGATTGAGGGCGTCTTTCAGCAAATGCTGTCCATCCGCGTCCAAGGTGATAAGGGTAAAATCCCTTGCAGTCCTGCATTTTTCCTTCTGCAAATACTCCAGCCCCGCCTTTAAAGCAGCACCCTTTCCTCTATTTTCCGGGAAGGACAGCACTCTGGCCTCCGTTTCCCTCTCTATCTTATGAAAGAGAGACAAATACTCCTCTCCCGAACCGTCATTTACAATCAGGCAATCCATTCCATGCTCTTCAATTCCTTTTACAAATTCCAATAACTGTATATTTGGTTTATAAGCCGGTATTAAGGCAATCCTCTTTTTCATGCTTATCCCTCCTTGTCTGCTTTAGTTTCCTGAAAGGAAAGTAGGAAGCACTTGCTTCAATTCCTTTCATGGCAGGAGTATAGGAAAAAAAACTGAAATGAAGCTGAAAAAGAAGAAAAAAGCAAAGAGGACCGCTTCCTTCATTTTGGGAAAAACAAAGGGCATCCTCTTTCTCTAGGATTTCTCTAGTATTTCTCTAGTATTTCTCTAAGGTTTCTCTATGATTAAACCATGATTTACCTGTTATTTATTACAGGCTTGTGAGCTACTACTTAACCTTCTCTCCTTTCATCTTACGATAATTTTCCAACTGCTCCAGAAGATTATAGACTCGCCTGATACTGCTTCGCCTCTCCTTCTTTTTCCCCCTATCTTGGAAAGCTTCTATATTTGCTTTTCAAATATAAGCGTTCTACTGTCAGATTGAACGGACTCAAAGGGAGTTAAGTTTTTCCAATAAAAAGAACCTGACAATATATCAGATTCTTTACCTAAATTCTTCAAGAATAGCACTTGAAAATACAATTTGTAGCTTTATTGAAAATAACTTTGGGCCGAATTTACCCCCTAATTTCCAGTCCCCTCACTGATATCCGGCTCATAGAGCCTGCGAACCTCTTTTTGCCTGACTAAAATCAGAACAAAACCGGCCATTAAGGTGAACGTTCCGCCAATCGTAATGCATAACCGATAATCCAGAATCTCTCGAGAAAGCCCATCACCAAAGAAAATGCACTACAGCCGGCTGTAACCAGAACCCCCTGGAAAGCGTTGACCCGAGACCGAAGTCTCTCCGGAATATACCTCTGTACGGCTGAATCTCTTATAATGGCGCTGTTACTCCCGAGAAAGCCACAAATTCCTCTGTTTAAAAGCATCAAAGGATAAGGAAGCCAGAGCAAACACATATCCATCGCGGAATATGTTTGATAGACAAAAAACACAAAACCGAACTTCTTCTTATCCGGAATTTTAATTCGATATTGTAATGCACTGCCGATGGACCTTCCTATAAACTCTACCACGGAAAATGCGGCATACATTGCCGCCGTGAATCCCGGAAAAGTACGGAAAAAAGCGATGAGAAGGGGAGAATAGGCACAGGTAACACCATTGCTCACCGCCATATATTCATAAAGACCTAAAAGGCCGCGTTCTTTCTTTAAATACTGTACCGCCTCCCGTATGTCCGAGACCCATGCCTGAAGAGAATAGGTCGTAGAATCATGACGTTCCGTTTCATCCAGACGAATAAAACTCTCCGTGATAGCGGCAAGAAGCGATAGTCCGCCCTGCGCAATCAGAATCCATGCCACACCGAACGTGTCCAAAAGTACCGCGGCAAACGGAGTCATAATCACCGTTAAAACCGGATAAAGCATGGAAGATACCGCGTAACCCTTTTGCTCAGCTCCTTTCGGGATTAATTCCGGATAAATACTGGTGAAGGCCAACTCGTCTACCGATCCGAGACAGGCCAGAAGCAAAGACAGCGCGAGATACCCAATGTAGGAAAAGTCAAAAAACAATAACCATAGTCCCATGCCGAAAATCAAAAAGGAATTTGCAACATCTCCCATGACCAGAAAAGTCTTTCTCGGAAGTCGATCCATAATAGGCGCAATGACGATAGGAATAAACAGGAAGGAAGAAGCTGTATTGCGAGAATTAGAGCGGATGCCAAAAGTGCTCCCGGTTTCATCGAAAACCAGGAATGCCAGCGCAAAAACCTCCTGCAATTCCCCCGATAGTACCCATCGTAGACGCAAGAATCACCAAGCTGAAATTTCGATTCCAAAGTTTTGTTGTTGTCATATTTCCCTCTGCATACCTATTTTCTTCCACAATACCCGACAATAGTATTTTTATTAAAAGTATAATCCCGATAAAGGAATTTTATAGCCTTCTCTTAAAAACTATACAACGACTTTTATAATGATCCTTTAATTCATTCAACATATTATGCTTAATGCATCCTTCGTTTTGCAATCTTCCAACCACAATCCCAGGTGCAATGCCTTGCTTCTCAGCGAACGCACGTATACTTGATGCGGAAAAGCTCTTACGGTCAACAAATTCAGCAAAATCATTGCCCGGGATTAATGTGTCCCCGGACCAAGAATTTGCAGCTTTCTCATCATCCTCTGATGTTCCATTCAATTGACTTATATGTCCTAAAACGATATGCGCTAGTTCATGAAATAGACTGAACCAAAACTTATCCGCGTCTTTTCCTCTCGCAGTTAATCCTACAACAATCTTCTTCCCGTCCATAAAGGAAGCTCCTTGTAAAAATGAGCCTTGTAAATGCGGCAAAAAAACAAGTGCAATTCCGCACTCTGCAAGCATACTTTTAAGCTTCGGGCTTTATTAATTTTTCTCTGTATATCGCCTCTAAATTATTCCAAAACTTTGCAGGTACTCCAAGCACCATCTCCAATCTAACAGCTACCTCCGGAGTTAACTGTACTTCTCCATTGATAAGCTTACTGATATGCTTTTCAGACATATCCATTCCCGCAGCAAACTCTTTTTGACTCATTCCTCTGTCCTTAAGCTGCTCTTTTATCGTCGCTCCGGGCGGTGTTGCAATAACGCTACGACTTCTCACCATAGTGCTACCCCCTATTCCATTTCACTTTTCTAATGGTAATCCACTATCTCCATAATATGAGCTACCTGTATCTTATTACCATGTTTTTCAAATACCATTCTATACGGATGAACTAAATCAACTGCATATTGACCTTTACGGTTATTCGTCAATGGGTGACACCTACCAATAATACTGTTTTAAAACGAGTAGACATTTAGTACATTTCCTTACTTAAACTTGGTCTGATTTTGTATGCTCCTAATGCTCCTACAAATTAAGTCTCATGAAATCAGGAACAAAAAATGTCCAAAGTTAATATCAGTGTATAAACCCAGAAGAATCAGCAACTTTTGTATTTTTCCAAAGCTCTAGTCCATATACATCATTAGTAAAACTATTCTCACATACATCTTTTAACGCCACTTGACGATCAAGGCTAAAAATACTTCTTTAAATCTCTATGACTGTACTTACGTACTCCATTTTGATGGTTTTCAATCATCTTGATAAAATTAGATATGGTAATACCGGAGCCATGTATACCACTTTCCTTCACTTCATCTTGTATCTGTTTATCAATAGACTTTCCAAAGCCACCTGCAATATACGTAAAAAAGCCAATAGGAAATGGACTAGAACTATAAGACTGAATACGTTTTAGATAGTTATGCACCATACGGTTATGATGGTCTCCACTAATGCTATACTTGCTATATGCCTTATTATCAACTATCGCTTGGTAGCCTTCAGAATCAGAAAGTAACAAAATATCAGGAGCAGATTTACTCCCTGTTTGTCCAAGATGCTTTGCATTGTAGCCAAATACATCTTTAAATAGTTCTGTTGTGGCCACTTCAAATTCTGTACATTCTTCACGTCCTTTAAATGCCATTTCAAAATATGACGATAAAAAAGCTCCCACAGCACCATGAGGATATACTTTGTTTAAGATCTCTTCAACTAAATCTGATGAAATACCCGTTTCCTCAGTTATTTCCGAAATTAGTCCTGGCGTTATTCCAGTAATGGGCTTCATAAGTGATGTTTTGATATAAGCAGTTCTAATTTTCTGTTCAGCAATTATACGAGCAGTTACAGTCTGAGTCTTTTCTAAATTTCTAATGTCTTTACGATGTTTCGGGTCAAGTCCATATTTTCTTTGGAAAAATTCATGATCTGTTGGTCTATCTATAAAAGGCAAATGAGATGATAAGATAGCATCCACTTCAGCCTGTTTTTCTTCTAAAATAACTAAATTTCTATCCTCATTTCGTTTTGCCAACTGAATATACTCAATCCAATTTATCATTGTGTTAGCCATATCCTGTAAATGGCTGAAAGGGTGGTCAGGGTTAACCTCCCCACGACTAGGCTTATATAGTTCATAAAAAATTGGAATCTAAGCATTTATCGCCTACCTCACGAAATCGAAGAATCTTTTGAACAACCATCTCATAAACTGATTCTTTCTCATTCTCTGCATCCACTGCAATTATCTTAGCTATTTCATCCTGTGTCAAATAGCGTTCTAATCTATCATCTGATAAGAGTCTTAGTAAAAAGCGGAAAGGACGAATTTTAAAGCGTTCACTTACTTGAACGCCTCTTCCCATAGAAAAAGAAGATGGAAACTGATATTTCAGTACCTGCTGTTTTAAAACATCTACAGGAGAATCTCCATTCATGATGGCTTCTCCTGCCAATGTTAATTTAATATTTCCCGTCTTGGCATGATTGAAAATCAATCCCAATGAAACGAGCCACGCCACATAGGTTCTACCGCCAGAACCAGATTGGTCACGGCGAGCTCCAACACGTTTTAGACCTGCTTTTTCAAGTGCATCCTCATATGCCATTTGGGTACCACGTTGCCCAGACCATTCTTGATTCAAAGAAATATCAGCAAAGGTAGCAAGAACTTCCGGTACACTATCAAGTTTTCTTTTAGGTCGCGTCACCCACCAATAATTCAGCATAGTCATCTCCTCTAGTCATAAATTACGAGAAACTTGGTTCTACAGACGGATAATCTATTCCGGCAAAAGTATTTAAAATAGCACTAAATATTATCTCAGCTCCTTTTGGAGGCACAGCCATTCCAATCTGTTTTCTAACTGAAGAATATTTTCCAATAAATTCAAAATCATCTGGAAACGTCTGTATCCTAGCACGTTCTCTATTAGTAAGTTCTCTGTTCCTCTGACCAATGATACATATAAGTTCCACCGCCACCTGCAGCTGTTACAGTATAAGATGGCTTGTTCGGATCAAGTTTTCTATAAATTTGGCTGATTTTTGTTCTTGTCTTAATCATTAACTCTGGAGGTATATTTTCTGCCTGCCATATATTTTGTCCCGGTTTAATGTAAGAAAGGCGCAGTTTAACAGTATCCTGTAATTTACGAATTTCATTATTTGGAGCATCATCAGGAATATTTGATAATGCAGTTCCGGAAGTAATATCACAATGTCTATATAATTCTGGTGACGGCACCTTGAACTTGATTCCTTTAGCATCCAAATCATTACGAATCCCAACAATAATAATCCTATGACGTGTTTGTGGTACTCCATATTCCTCAAATTTATACATATTTGTTACTAACTTATAACCAGCTTTAGCCAAGTCATTTAATATTATTTGAAAATGACTACCATCCCCTGCTGATCGCATACCTGTTACATTTTCGGCGAGAAACCACTTAGGTTGATAATATTTTAGTACTTCAACCCCATATGTATAAAGTTGCCCAAATTTATCGTTTTCCAGCCCCTGATGTTCTCCCACATGAGAAAACGAATTACACGGAAATCCGTATGCAAAAGCATCTATTGGTCCCAGAGCCGGAATATCAAGTTCTCTAACATCCCTACAATATACAGAAGCCCCATCTCCATGACATATATTCTTTATGTATGTTTCACATGTATCTGTATCAAAATCATTTGCCCAAGCATGAACTATAGACTTCTCACCATCATCACTCTTCGCATTATGTGCTCCACAGCAATTCCTCCTGGGCCACAGAACAACTCTCCCAGTCTAAACACTTCTTTTGACATTTTGTCTCCTCCTAGGCTTATACGTGTTCCCAACGTTCACAGCGGATAATGCCGCCGGCATTTAATAGATAAAAGCACCCTTTTAAATAATACTGAAATTCAAAGATGCTTTTTCATTGTATCATTTCACACCCGAACAAAAACAACATATCGTAGTTACTACTAAGTTTATTTTTCAAAAGATAAACTCCAAAAATTCGTACACATATATTATTTTCTTTATTAACTTTAGTCTTTTCACTTGCCTATTTACTCCCAGCAAGGTCCTCATAGGATAAGAAAAAGGACTGTGAAAAATCAATATTAAATAGCTTTTCGGTAATATAGGCCTGAAAGAGGGGCAATCTGAGCCCGCGGGTACTTGCGAAAAACGAATGCCCAGCAGTTTTTCGCTTAGTACCCTACCCGTTAGGGCGAGTTTAGCGAGAGCGTGCCTCGATTTCAGGCCTATATTACTGAAAAAGCATTTATTTTCCAGCTCTTTTCTTAGACCTCTACCACCTCATACTCCCCCGTCTCAGAATCTATCACCACCATGGCAGATTCCCCAATCTGCGTACCTTCCCTATCTGTGGAGAAAACATCTGTAAAGATCATTCCTCCCTGCTCCATGATTTTTTCCACCGGAGTATGACCCACAACCTGCTTATATTTTCCCCCTCGAAATGCCTTTCTCCGTACATCCAATGCTCTTAGCCAAAGGGGCGATTCATCATTCCATAGCTTATCCTGAGAAGCAGTATTTACCGAATGAAGGACTTCATCTATATCCGCATCCAAGAGTTTCTTGTTTAGACTTTTTACAAATTCCGTGCTAAGACCTGCATGGGAGAACAAAACTCGACCTATTCTATGCATAATGTTGATCTGAGAGGAATCTTTCAGGCTCTTTTCCAGCTCTTCCAGTTTTTCCATCACCGTCCGCTCTGCATAAGGAGAATAGCCGCTTTCCAGTCGTCCCCAGGGATAGCTTAGGTCATGGTTTCCGTAGCACCAAAGGGTATCCGGATAGTCCTTGGCAAATGCAATAGCCCTGTCGTAGATTGCTCTGTACCGATCAATCTGAAATTCCATATCCCAGTCGTCCGGCATGTCCATAAGACAGACTGCCAGATCTGCCTTACCCGACTTTAAGACATTTTCCGCCTTATCAAATATCCAAGTTTTTAAATGCACATCCGGTATGACCAGTACTTTCATATTATCCCACTCCTCTACTCAACAGCTTTTCTGCTCTACAGCCTTTTCTACTCCACAATTTCCCCTTCTCTATAGCACAAAGCAATATACTCTCGAGACTGATAATAAAAGTCCGTGTTATAGTCGGATAAGTATTTTTTCTATCCAAGACACGTATGCTTCCATTACAATTTAAATATTTAAATTTCCTTAGCATTTTTCCTTCTTGCGAATATCTTATTTTCCCATGTATACTAGGACTTTATAAAAAAATATTGCTATTATTTTACCATAAAACACTTTTTTAAAAAGAGAAAATTGAGGCCAAAATGAGTATTCAAAAACACGAAATCCCCATCTTAGAATTTGATTCCGATCCCAGTGCTGTTTTTAGAGCCGGGTCACGAAGTGCTGGATGTGCATTTTCCGGAGAGGGCCGTTTTTGCCTTTTTACAGGACACGATTGAAAAATATGCCTTACAGCATGGCGGAAAGGTACTGACCCATTTTCTCTCCGCCACCATGCAATATCCCATTTTTATTGGAGGAAAATGGAATCCCCTTCCTCTTGGTACAGGCTCCTGTAGGTGCCGCCCCTGCTGCATAGATTCTGGATTGGCTTATTGCCTATGGTGTGAAAAAAGTCATTAGCAGTGGTTCCTGCGGTGTACTGGTGCATAAGGAGGAAGGCGTTTTTCTGGTTCCGAAAAAAGCACTGCGGGACGAAGGCACTTCCTACCATTATCTTCCTCCCTCCCGCTTCGTGGACATAGAGGAAGCCCCAAGAAAGGCTATCGAAAAAGTTCTTCGTTCCCATCATTTGCCCTATGAAGAGGTAATTACCTGGTCCACCGACGGATTTTTCCGGAAACCAAAGAAAAGGTGGAGTACAGAAAGTCTGAGGTTGTTCCGTTGTGGAAATGGAGTGTTCCGCCTTGGCGACCGTGGCAAAGATGCAGGGATATTCAATGGGGTAGTCTGCTCTACACCGGAGATTCTTTTGGCAAATGTAGAGGAACACGATATGCGCTCCTTCGGTATTGGTTCTCGGAAATCGCCCTTCGTCTAAGCATTGAATCGGTTTTTGGAAATGTAGAACTTGCTTTTTCCGGAAAATGACGTTTTTCCACGGAAAATCAAGGCTTTTGCAACACGTCGGTTGTCAAATTGACAAGCCCCTCTTTCTTCCCTGCAACCGGATTTTTTACTAGTATGAGAGACGTAAAGACGGAGTGAGCCAAGACATTTTCCGAGAAGGGAAATTCCGGTAAACACTGAAAATCATAAAAGGAGTAGAGTATGATACTGGCAGACAAGATTATAGAATTAAGAAAGAAAAAAATGGTTGGTCTCAGGAGGATCTGGCGGAGAAGCTGGAGGTCAGCAGACAGTCCATTTCCAAATGGGAGGGCGCCCAGTCCATTCCGGATATGAATAAGATTTTGAAGTTGTCCGAGGTCTTTTCCGTCAGTACGGATTACCTCTTAAAGGATGAGATAGAGCTGGACAGCCCGGGAGAAGCCCCAAAGGTTGATACGGAATCTTCTTTAAAGGAAGTTCCTGTTTCCATGGAGGAGGCCAATGCCTTTCTGGAACAAAAGTATCAATCAGCTTCTCAGATTGCTCTGGGCGTATTGCTTTGTATCCTTTCCCCCAGCCTATTGATTGTTTTAAGCACTCTTCAGGAAAGTTCTCTTCTTTCTCTATCAGAAGGAAAAAGCCGTAGGTATCGGTGTGCTCTTCCTCTTTCTTTTAGCAGGAGCAGGAGTAGCCTTATTTATCAAAAACTCCATTGAAGGGATCGATTCCATTATATAGAAAAAGAGCTTCTGAATACTGCTTACGGGGTAAATGGTATGGTGCAGGAGAAAAAATCCCGTTACCAGGGAACTTATACTTCTCAGATGATTTTAGGTATTTTTCTTTGCATCATTGCGGCAAGTCCCATCTTTATCAGTATGATTATTTATGGAGAAGATGATCTCCATACCGCTCTTGCCGTGCCTTTCCTTCTGCTTTTTTGTGGCCGTTGGCGTATTTCTGATTGTCAAAACGAATATTGTTTGGGATTCCATGAACATGCTTTTTAGAGCAGGGGGATTATAGAAGGGAGAAAAAGATGGACGAGCATAAAAATGAAACCGTCGGGCAAATTTACTGGTGCTCGGTAACGGCTATCTATCTGGCCTACAGCTTTATTACACGGCGTTGGGATATCAGCTGGATTATTTGGCCGGTAGCCGGAGTGGGCTATGGCGCAATACGCGGCATTGTCAATTCCTTTAGATCGAAGATTTAGTGCCTTGTCTAAATAGCTCTTCTTTGAGAATATACTGATTCGAGGAAATCCCATTTTTCATCCCTTCTTCAGTCTATATTCTTTTCTAAAAAGCACCCCCGGAATACTTTTCTCCAAAGTATTGGATTATAAGTATTTCGGGGGTATTTATTTCCCTAAACGATATTAGTTGCTTTCACTATTACTTCCCTGACCACTTGGTGGCTCCGGCATAGTCAGTTAATTTCCATTGGCATCTGTCGGCTTCTCCGGTGGCTGCCCCATACCATTTTCCCCGGGAGCTCCGCTTGGAGAAGTACCGTTTCCGCCGCCAAAGCCCATGCCGCCGCTTTGCTCCCCTATGGTATTCTCTCCTGCAGAAATTGTGATTTCTTCGCTATTGCTTCCCGCACTTACGGTATAGGTCTCTCCTGTTACCAGCTTGTCAGAGGAAAGAATCACTGCCGTAAAGTCGTTGGTCGGTGTGTAGCTAAGCACTACATTTCCACTCTTGTCTGTCACCTTCACCTCTGTTCCGCCACTTACTGCAGTAGAGTAAAAACACATTGATAAAGTTCTGGGTGGAACTGCTGTCAAAGGATTCAAACATTTCCTGCACACCGGTGCTGACGAAGGTTCCGCCGGTAATCGTTGCCTTTCCGTTATAGTCTAAGGCTACATCCGGTCCGGAAGCTGGTCCGGAAACATTTAAGGTGCCGCCTTCGATATAGACCTGACCGTTGAGTCGATTCCATCTCCGCCGGCTGTCACATTTACCGTACCGGCTGTAATACGGAAATAAGTATCTGCCTGGTTTTTCTTCTCCGTAAGCTTCCTTTTTCCTCATCGGTGGCGCTGTCGTCAATCAGACCACGGGCATTGATACCGTCATCGCTCGCCATGATGTCAATGGTTCCGCCGTTAATATCAATGGTAACAGCCTCCAGACCTTCTCCAACCTTCTCCATCTTAATGGTTCCGCTGTTGATGACCAAGGCTCCGTCTGTAGTGATACCGTCATCCTCTACATTAATGGTGATTTCCGCATTTTTCAATGGTAACGGAGTCGGTGCCCTTGATGGCCTTTTCCTACCGATTCGATATTCAGCTTTCCGCCTAAGATAATGAGATTATCCTTTGCCTTAAGGGCTGTGGCATAGTTAGAACTGATATTCAAGGTTCCGTTTCCGTTAATGGTCAAATCCTGCTTTACAAAGAGGGTTGCATCCGGCTCATCCTCTTCCTCTGCATAATTATATGTTGTGCCGTCTGTGATGGTGTTGGTAGTGCCATCCACTAAGGTCAACACAATCTTACGTCCTGTAGCTGCGTTAATGACGGAGGAAGTTGTATTTGTGATGTTTACGCCGTTGAAAACGATGTGTACCAGGTCTTCGTCTCCCACCTCCGTAATGATCTGTCCGTTGAACTCTCCGCTAAAGACATAGGTTCCGGCCTTGGTAATGACAATATTGCCATCCGTATAGCTTGCGCCCTCACCGGTAATCTTGGCATTTCCGCTACTCAACTCAATCTTGGTATCGGAGTCAGAATAAGAAGTATTTAAGTCTTCCTCGGAATAACTTGCCGTTGTTTTTGTGGAAGTGTTCGTTGCCACCGCCTCTGTGCTCTGGGCAGTAGTTGCTGCCGCTGTTGTAGCAGTCTTTGCATTGGAACATCCTACGATGGCCATACTCATCGCCATTGCCGCCAGCCATATACTCATTTTATTTTTATTCTTTTTCATACTGTCCTCTTTTCTGTGATTGGGTTGCTCTTTACACGCCCTACTATCACAGAAACTTATGTTTAACTTGTGTATGAAATGTGTAAAACGTATGAAATTGCATTTTATTGCATATTTATTCAATCTAAAGTAATTCTCCTCTTCATTCTCTCTTCATGAGCTTCTTCTAGATTCAAATCAGAAGGCACACTGGAAAAATAACTCGTCTACAAGTTTTTAATTTATCTTGATATGGCGAAACTAATTTAGCAATCGGTCTGCCATTCTTTGTAATGCAAATATCTTCTTTCTCCGCCAATAATAAGTACTCACTTAAGTTCAACCGTAACTCCGTTGCAGTAATAGACATCGTTGCCCTCCTTTTTCTTAAGATGATAAAATCGTACGATTTCCGCAATGAAAATCGTACGATTCTATCCCTATCCAATATCTCTTCTAGCTTGTATAGTTAGCCTTCCTCTTCGAAAGCACTCTTCGGTTTCCCTTGGTTCCACACAATGTTTTCCCTTTTCCGCCAAAATTTCTTTAATCCTAAGATAATCCTCCAGAAGCTCTACTTCTCCTGTAAAAAGCAAATAATCATTTTTTATACAGCACGGAATCCAGAATCTTAGATGTGCTGTTCTTCTTGTAAAAGCTAAAGTGGGGCGAAAAACGTACTCTACTTCCCATACCCTCATGGAGTTGAAAATCCACAAATCCTATTTCCGTATAAGGAATCCTCCTACTTTCCCCCTTATGGTAAAGAAGTACTATCTCCTCTTCATACAGAATTGCTTCCACAATATAAGTAAGAAAGAAACATTTGTAGATATCCCATACGCAAAAGGCAGAATACATAGTGAGCAGTCCATACAGAAGCCACACACTCTTATCTAAGCCTAATTGCCTATATATCAAAAATATTCCCAGTAAGAAAAAGAAGACCAAAGAAAGAAAAAATCGGATTGGGCGAATAGTACCCTAATTTGCCAGTGGCAGGATCCATTTTCATCTAAATAAGTATTAGACTTTATTTTCCACATGAAGCCCCCACTTTCTCTAGCTACTTTTATTGCTCTTCATACACAATGACATAGGCCTTAACCTGGTCGCTGCCCTTAACAATAGAAAGAGGCACTTCTGCAATAGCCTTTCCGGTCTGTCCCTTATAATACTCGTTTCTATCTTCTGAGGAATAAAAATACATAGCTGCAGAATAAACATGCCCTGCTTCCAAATCGATATCAATACTAAGCTTTTCACTGACCAAATTCTTATTGCCTGTAACACCTGCCTCTGTAGAGCAGAAAATACCTTCCAATCTGTGCTGTCCCGGCTCCAAGGCTACGATAGTCTGCATATATTCTCCCTGCGTATGGGAAAAATGCGGAAAGGCTGTTTCCGTCAATAGCAACATGATCGCAGTACAAATGTAAGAGTGCCTTATACGCATTATCCGCATTAAACTGCTGTTCCCCTGCCTTACGCTTTTTTTGAAAGCTCATCATGACAACAAATAAAACTGCCCACACAACTACCACACCGGCTACAATCATAATAGTCTGATTCATCTTGTTTTCCTCCTGAAAAGTCTGCTACAAATATTGATAAACAGTAACGTTTACTTCTTCTCCATAATCTCACTTACGGGATAGGAAAAAAACTCTCTATCCTATACATGCAAAAACTATTATAAATTCATCATCTAAAGAAGTCAATTAGCTTCCGTAAAGATTAAGATTTCTCTTGACAGACATTAGTATTCTGCTTACAATTCTTAAGGATTAAAATTAATATTTTTCTTTTTAAGGGAATAAACAAATCACTTTTAATTTTTAGGGGAAGTAAAATGAACCAGCAAACCATGACTATTATCGTTACTCTTGTCTGCTTGGTAATGTGCGTAGGGCAGATTCTTATGATTAAACAAGCTCATGAAAAACGGAACAAGCGTACGCATTCGTCCATTGCAAATTATAGCTTGTGCTGTTGTAGCAGTTATGGGCATTTATTCATTGATTACCGGACATTACTTCTGGGGCTAATGATAGTGCCAAAGCATTAAGAGTAATATAGCTTTAAGAGCATTATAACTTCAAGAACAATGTAATCTCAAAAGCAATATAGCCTCAAGGACGATATTGCTATAGGAAACATGCAGCTTCTACAATATTTCATAAAAAATCGGACGGTGAAAATTCGCCGTCCGATTTTTTACGCTCCTCCATTACCTTAACGAATCTCTTACTCCACCGCCTTTACAATTTCCAAAATCTCCTCTTCCGTCATCGGCTTCTCCTGTGCTTTTACCGCATAGCTGAAGCCATTTTCTTCCCATAATGCTAAAGAGCATGTTTCGGCTTCACCCTTTAAAGTGACTTTCCTTCCTTCGAAATCCACTTCCCGGATGTCCGGATACTCCGTAAAATCTCCACTGATATCCCCTTCAGCTCTTGCTTTTCGGATGGAGTATCCTACCGCAAAGGGCTCTTCCTTAGAATAAGCCACTTCTATCATATCCTCTCCGATTACGCTGATGGTTTTTTCGGTATAGGGAGCTTTTCCCTCCGGAATACTCATGGTAAAACCAGTAAGCTCTGTAGCCTGCTGCATTGATTCAACTTCTTCTACGCTCCGTCCCTTGGCGGTTATACCGGCAGAGTTCTCTTTCAGCTCTCCATTCTCCGCTGCAAATTCTTCCGCTTTATCCTGTGTTCCACCGGAGTTCTCCCCTTGTGCTCCCTCCAGCATTACGGAACTCGGTTTGGCTGCTCTGGGAGCGAAAAACATGAATACTCCGATATAGCAAACAAAGCAGGCAGCGGCTATGGAAGCAGTAAATCCTAAAACCCGAGGAAGGGTAATAAATTTCCTCTTCTTAGCTTCCTGCATTTTGATAATCTTTTTTTCTTTTCCTATGCTTTCTTTTTCTACACTATCTCCTTGCCTTTCTCTTACCGGATCCTGTTCATCCTTCTTTTGGTAAAATGCCTCCGCTTCCAGAATATATTGGTCACTTACCTCTGTCATTCCCCGAAGCAGTCGCTTGCTGTCCTCTTTCATAAACGATATCCCTCCTGCTCTAAGAAAAGCTTAAGCTGTTCTCTTGTACAGCTTAAACTCATTTTCACCTTACTAAGACCAAAGCCGGATGCCTCCGCAATCTCGGATACGGAATCCATAAACCAATATCTTCTCATAAAAATATTTCTGCTCTCCGGCTTCAATGTATGCAAAAAAGAGTCCATAAGTTCCGACAAATCATTACTTTCTCCCGGAATCGACCCCTTATCCGGAAGGACTTCTGACAGTTCTTCCAGCACCATCGGAACTTCTCCTCCCCCACGCTTTTCCGCATGCAAACTGTCGTAACGATCTAAAGAAAGATTCCGAACAATCTTCGACAAAAAAGCCGGCAGATTTTCCGGCTGTTTCGGTGGAATGGCATTCCAGGTTTTTAAATAAGTGTCATTCTCGCACTCCTCCGCATCCGCCATGATTTTTAAAATCCCATAGGAAATGGAAAGGAGCAATCGGCTGTATTTAATTTTGGTTTCTAAAATCGCAGTCTCCGCCCTTTGAAAATACAGGGCGATAATCTTTTGGTCTTCCATATCCCTAAATCCTTACCTTTATCTTCGTCTCAATAATCCAGCGCATTACCCAGGTTAAAAATCACCCAAAGCAGTGCACTGATAGCACATATCATAATCCACGCTCTTTGTTCATTCATAAAAGGCAGGGGAACATTCATGCCGAAGAATCCTGTGATAACCGCCAGAACACTGAGTAAAATCTCAAAAATAGTTAAAAGTACTCAGGTTGTTATTTAAGTCGTTATTTAAAACATTGTTGTAGGAATCCAACAGTTGGCGGGCAACGCTGGAAAGTAAGTCCGTCATGGACACCAGCTGTCTGGCCTCCACCATAGCATCATCAAACTGCGCAGACTCCTCTTCATTAAAGCTACGATAAATGGCGTGAGCCTGGATATGCTCCAGCAAAAGACGGTTTTGCGTAGCGGCGGATCGTAAATAAATCATGCCCACCTCCAAGTCGGAAAGAGCATAGAGATTCTTCTTCGTAGTTTTCTGCCGAAGCAAATGGTTAATCTCATCCTTCTGCTTATCCAAACGCTCAATAATCGGATAATAGGCATTGGAAATCATTTCCAAGCTTGCAAAGAGTAAGGTATAAATCGATAGATTCTCTTTGCCATCCACATACTCGCACATTTTCTGAATGATATATACATTGTCCTCATTACTGATGGTCACCAGTCGATTTTTTTGCACAATAAAAGTCAGAGGAACCGTCTCATAATATTCCTTATCCTTTTCCAGATCCAAAACACTGTAAATGAAGGTAACGGTTCCGTCCTCCCGATCATAATCCATGTGGGCATGCTCATTTTCATCCAAAGCATACTCCAGCGTTTTCGGATCAATATCATATTCCTCGTATACTTTGGAATGCTTTGTAATTTCATCCGAGTTAATATTAATCCATGTATTATCGTTGCTTAGCTTTTTCGTAACAAGCATATTTTTCCCCTATTTCTACTCTAAAAATCAGGAATTCTTTTCTGCTATTCTCCATTCTTGGAGACATGCTTTGAGACAAACTTAATTTTTTCCCGACTTCTCCTATGCCCTTCCGGCGATAGGACAAAACATTTTTATACCTCCCTATTATACGCCAAAATCCACATCTTCTGTAGACAAAATTTCCGCCTTGCCTTAGCTCCCTTCTCCCATCAAGACGGAGAACAGAAAGGAAAGGTCACAATCATGAATTTATTTTTTTCACACAGGAAAAAGCAAGCCACCGTTTCAACTCTCTCCACGGAAACCTCTGGTAGCTTTCCATAAGCCGCTTTCTTAAACTCTCTTCCGTCTCAAAGGGTGGTGTAAACAGACCTTTTGGAACATAAATATGCTTGGCAAACCAATCGGCTCTTTTTACGCCCCCTTCCACATAAAAACAACCGCAAAAAATCCCTCTCGGTTTCAATACACGAGATACCTCCTGATAAGCCGCTTCCTTGTCCGGAAAAACATGGAAACCGTTCATGGATAAAACGATATCAAAAGCTTTCCGCCTGAAAAGGAAGAGCTCCCACATCTCCCTGTTGAAAATGAATATTCTCTATCCCCAGTAATGTCGCCCTCTCCTTTGCCGGCTCCATCATTTCCGGCGCATAGTCCATACAGACAATTTCCGCCTTTGGCATTTCTTTGTATAGAGGAAGCGTCATAATTCCCGTACCCACAGGAATTTCCAAAAGCCTTCCGGAAAAGTCCTTAGGAATGGAGGATAAGACCTTATTCCGATAATAAAGATTTTTCTCCTTATCCATGTTCCATACCAATCGGCATAATAACTTTCCTGCCAAATTTCCATAGGTCATCATTCCGTCATAAAAGCCGGTATGATTGCCCACGGATTGATAGGCATTTTGAATTTCTTCCTTTCGACTCATCTTCTCCTCCTTTCATAAAAGTCAAACCGGACTTAAGATTCCTTCACCAGCTTTCCGGTCATTCTGTCAATCGTCATGCAAAGCATATTGACTCTTGCACCGGCCTTTTCTATTTCTTTCTCGATAGACTCCTTCGTCGGATAGAATTTTTCCGCCAGCTTCCTGCATTGTTCTATCACCTTCTCCTGATTCTCCACAACTTCCACCCTTCCAAGGCACAGTACGGAACGAATATGCCAAGGCCATTCTCCTTCTTTTTTGAATCCGGAGTCCATGATAGTGAAGCAAACCTTATTGTTTTTAGCAAGCAGATCCAATTTCAATCCTTCTTTCGCACCGTGAAAATAGAGCTTTCCGTCTTCCTCATCATAAAACTGGTTTAAAGGAATAGCATAGGGATAATCATTTTCTCCATGAAAAGCCATTACCCCTCTGGGAGCTTCCCGTAAAACTTGAATACACTCTTCTTTAGAAATTTCCTGCTTAAACCGCCTCATTGTTTTTAAATTCTTCCATTCTTTCTCCATTTCTTTCAAAACTCTTTTCTTAAACTGCACTTGTTCTTGCCTAAAAAGAAAGCAAAGATTACTATAAGGACATTATACCGTAATTATTATAGCTTGTTATTATGAAAATGAAGCCTATCACACGAAAGGAATTATAAAAATGAGTCATACTTCCAGATACTTTGCCCGACTTACTATGATTTTCCTTCTCTTCTTTATGCTTTCCTGTACGAAGCAAAATCAAGAAGAGAATACTGTAGAGAGTTCTTCGAAGGTCTCTTCAGAAAGCATAGAGAACAGTTCTGCGGATACCAAAAAAATGAGTGAAAATAGTGTCTCGACAGGTAAGGAATCATCAAGCGAAGAAACTACCAAGCCCCCATTGGAAAGCCTAAACGAAAATCAAGTACAGGCTATCCAAACTGCAAAAGACTATCTTGATACTATGCACTTATCCCAAACAGAATTATTGCAAATGCTTTCTGTAGAGAATATCGATTCTGAAGATGCAAAGTTCGCCCTGGAGTATCTGAGTATAGATTGGAATCAAGAGGCACGGAAGAAGGCCAAGGAATATTGCAAGCATAAAATCGGGTTTTCAAAGAGAAATTAAAAGCACAGTTGCTCTTCGACCACTTCACGGAAGAGGAAGCGGATTTTGCCGTGAGCCATATTAACGTGAACTGGATAGAGCAAGCCGAGATTGTTGCAAAAGAATACATGGAGGATGGAGTTTCCTCCAAAGAGGATTTAATAGATGCCCTGATGAATGAAGGATTTACAAAGAAAGAGGCGGAAAAGGCAAGTTTAAGGAGCTTTAAAAAATCAAAATAAATGTTCCCCCTAAGTACTGTCAATCTCTCTTCTGTGGCCGACAGTCAATGCGAGGATTATCAGCTCCTGATCTTGTTTAAGACAAAGTAAGCGATAATTTCCGATTCTATACCGCCATTGTCCACTTTTGTTAGCGGTAAGCCCTTTTCCATGAGCTCTGGGATTTTCGCAATTTTGCAAATTTTTCCCAATCCAGGATTTGATCATCTGTTGCGTGTATTTGTCCAGCTTTTTGAACTCCTTATCAAACCGAGCAGTTGTTTCTACATGGTAGCTCATAGATCCAATTCCTTCCAAAGTTCCTCAATCGGTCTGGACTTACAGCCGGTATTCTTATATTCCTGATAGGCTTCATTGGCAAGACTAATATCATATTCCTCTTCAATGCGTTCAAACAAAGCCCTTTTAAAGGCCTCTCTAAAGATATCGCATGAAGCTTTGCATAGCTTTCTGCAAGTGCTTTTTCCTCCTCATTCATTCGAATTGAAAATGCCATGATTTTACCTCTATTTCAAAAATTATTTGCTGTACTTTATAGGCAAAGTATGTACAAACTTAATGTGTAGTACATTATACTACTCCTCTTATTTATTATCAACTCTAAATAGAATCTGTTATAATCCTTTTCAAAAAGGAGGCGTTATGGCTTGTCAATGGAAAAACAGCAGTGCGGAAATGATTTCTTATCACGATAAGAGTGGGGCGTACCCACCATGATGTTCAAAAAGCTCTTTGAATATTTGCTTTTAGAATCTATGCAGGCCGGTCTTAGCTGGGCCTTGATTCTTCGAAAAAGAGAAACTCTTCGAAGCTGTTTTGCAAACTTTTCCCCGGAAAAAGCTCGCGACATTCACGGAAGAAGATATTGAAAGAATCATGCATACGGAAAATATGATTAAGTCGGAGCGAAAAATCAGAGCCATGATTCAAAACGCTAAGGCATTTTTAGCTCTGCAAAAAGAAGAGGGAAGCTTTGACGCTTACCTTTGGAGCTTTTCCGGTGGAAAAAGTCTTTGTTATCAAGGACATGAAAAGGGAGAAATGCCTGCCAAAAATGCTCTTTCCGAAGCAATCAGTAAGGATTTAAAAAAACGGGGCTTTCAGTATACCGGCCCCGTCATTGTCTATTCATTTTTACAAGCCTGCGGTGTCATTAACGACCACGAAGAAGGCTGCCCCTGCTATCAGGTACTCCGCAGGGCATATCCCTATCAAGAGGTGGAGGAGACATTTTCCTGCTGATAAGTGGTGTAATACTACTCTCATAATGCTATCTTTGTATGCAGGCTATAGCTATGAACATTTCCCAAAATAATATCTTTCTAGAGCAATATAGCCTGCTCCAGCAAGGTATCCTCCTCATATCCGTAGGCAGAAATTCTGTCATATGCCCTCTCTTGCCATTCAGCGGAGAAACTACCATCTTCATTAATGAAAAAATCGGCACTTAAGAAACGAATAATCATAAACTCGGAAGTTTTTTGCGCAAATCCGTCTCCCCTACTAAAGTCAATACCGACTCCTGTATTTCTGGTCATGGCGACCTCCAAGATAGGAAGGGTCAATTCATTTGCAGGAATGCTCATATCCGGAAAATCAAAGAAGCCGCCCTTTTCCTTGGTATAAATGCCTAAGTTGGAAATGGTACCGTTGGTCACCATTTTCACTCGTCTAATCGCAGTTAAAGGAATGCTATGCTTTGCTCCGGTAATATGTCCTCCGGAAAGGCGAATCTCCTTTTCCTTTAAATTAAAGCCGATGGGAAGATCCAGGCTATCGATGCTATTGGGAAATTCAGCCCCCAGCTTATTTCTTGCAAATGCAAGTAAGAGCGTCTTGGTTTCCGCAATATTATGCCCTCTACCATTTGCCTTGGTATCTGTCTCTAAATCCGGAAGACTGATATTTTTCCCCTGAAGATCCCTAAAAATCAGAGAATAGAGCATATTGGAGTTACAATATCGCATGGGAAGAATGGCTCCCACCTCGGAAAAAGAAAGGCTAAATGGCTTCTTCCCCTCTACGGAAATTCCATCTTTCGTAATGCTTAACTTCCGTCCTCCATCATCAAACACCGCTGTACGATTTCCCAAAACACTTCTCATTTGATTTCCTCCTATTCTCCTCTTGCTTATCACTTAGTCATTATGTAAACTTAATTTGTTTATAAAATAATATTCATTTTACAAAATATAAGTTAATAATAGCAAGAGGAAAATCCATGAAAAATTACCAAAATCCAATGTCCTAACTGCAATGGTCAATTATCCGTTCCTGAGGGAATGAAGGAAGGATTTGTGCAGTGTGAATTCTGTAATACTCAAGGTCTATTTCGAGCCTCAGAAGCCGGATATTACCCAAAAATATTACCATCAAAAAAATGTGAATTATAATAAGGAAAGAACTGCCACAAACAACGTACGAGGCAAATATCTTTTGCAAAGCTGTGCAGTGGGCACTGTAGTACTGGTGATGTCAATCCTTCTGTTTATTATACTAAAAACAGTCTTTTCTCCTAGCGGAATAGAGCTTCCCACTGACCAATATCGCAGTACAGTGCAGGATCCGGTAGTGATTTCCTTTGTGGAGAAAGCATTTTCCAAGAATCTCTCTCAAATCACAAGGGAAGACTATAGTTCCTTAAAGTTCCTATCTATCTCAAAAGATATAGCGGAAGAAAACTGGTGTTTTTCTTATGCCGAGAAACTGGATGAAGAGGGAAATCCCGTGGATGAAAAGACTCTTTATTTTCCTGCTACGGAAAGTATTCCTCGGCAGGAGATTCAGCCCTTCACCGGTTTGGAGAATCTGGCACTGGGACAAGGCCTGGACTTCGATAGTGACAGTCAAGACAATCAGGATTTAAAAAATCTAAAAGATTTAAAATACTTTTCTGCTATAGGAAACAATTCGGAAGGCTTCAGAGAGCTTTTGTTAAGCTTGGCAAAGCCGGAACAGATACTCGGTCTTAGCGGTATTTACCTCCGTGATGACGTTGTTCCCTACAGCATTTCCTCTGACGAAACAAAAGATATCACGGATATTTTCACACCCTTTTCTTCCCTGAAAAGCCTTTCCATCAGGGTGAATTCTGACTATGAGGGAGGGCTGCTTTTTAAGACACTTTCCTAACTTAGAGAATTTATCCTTGATACCTCTGCGGATTTAGCTCCTTTAGCCACTTTAAGCAATTGTAAAACTCTAAGTCTGTCGGGTCCCTCTGATACCCCCTTGGAAAATATCTCCGTCCTCTCGGAATGCCCCAGATAGAGAATCTCAGCTTATCCCATGTAATGTCCGTAAAGGATTTTAAACTTTACCCAAAAATATGCCTAAGTTAAAGTCTCTTGAACTCGAGAGCGTACCGATACTCTCTTTAGACGGTTTAGCCAATCACCCCTCATTGAACACGCTTTCCATTGACAGCTGTTATGAATTAACGGACGGAAAGGCCATTGCCGGTCTCAGTGCTTTACAAAGCCTGCATCTGAGCGTTCTCCTTTACGACTTTTCCCGCTGGATTTGCAAAAATTTAACTGCCTTGGAAGAAGTTCTTTGTAACTCCAGGTATCTCAGTCATTTTTCCCATATGCCCTCGATTAAGAGTCTCTACTGTTTTCTGGACGGTGACGAGATCAGCGCCGAACCCCTTCGTGGAATGAACTCTTTAAGCACTCTGGTAGTTTCCGGTTCCATGGATTATATTTCTAACGACTGGGAAAATGTTTTAAAAGACTTACCAAAGCTTGAAAAACTGAGCATTCTGGGAGATCCTTTAGATACTTCGAGAGACTATCGCGGGCTATTCTCCGGTATCAAAGTAAAGGAGCTGATTTTTGATGAAAATGTCATTGATTCAGCTCACACGCCTCAGATTCCCCTATCCCTTAGTAAGATGGAAGATAACAACACTACGGAGACCTTGATTCTCACGCAGGCAGAAATCAAAAATCTGGATGATGATTCCGATAATTTTACGGCCAACGCCAAAGCCTTTCTCTCCCATTTTAAAGCGATAAAAAAACTTGGACTTCGTGGAAATAAGCTGGAGAATCTGGATTGCTTAGAGGGACTCAGCACTCTGGAAGAGCTGGACATTTCCGATAACTATATTACCGATATCAGTGCACTACGGAATTTACCCAATCTGAAAAAAGTAAAGCTATCCGAAACTCCATTGTGAATCTGGAGCTCTTACCGGATAGCGTGGAAATTGTGGATCAGTTTTAATGAACTCCCCTAAAACTTAATACAGTAAAGCAATCGCCTCTTTGATGCAATCTTCGCAGTTGCAAAGAGGCTTTTCTTTACCTATGCCTCTTAAGTCTTTGCAAATGCTGGCTCCACATCGCTCAACAAAATCCTGAAAAAGATGGGCAGCCTCCACCTGTACCATTGGATTTCCCTTATTTTTCATAGCTAAAACCAAATTAGCTCCAATGAGAGCGCCGCAGCTTCCTTCCAAGGTTCCTAAGCCCTCAATAAGACCGGCAGAGAGGGGAAGCAGAAGCTCCTCGGGCAGATTTAATTCCTCTTGATAGGCAAGTAACACCAGTTGACCGCAGTTCTTTCCTGCCGATAAGCCTTCCATGGCTAGTGACTGTTTTTCTTCTAAAGATTGTTTCATGATTTCTCCTATTTATTTATCATAGATTTCCTCTAAATTGATTCGCTCCGTATTTTTCTCAACAGAAAAGTCTTCAAATCCGGAAAGACTGACCAGCCAATAGCTTTTATTCTTCGCCGGAAATGGCTTCGCTTTTTCCAATAATTCTTGGTAAATCGTCGCATCTATTTTTGATTTCTCCACTTTACCTCGGCAAATAAATAGCTGTCTTTGCCATCAAAAAGCAAGTAAATCTATCTCGGATTCCTTCTTTCTGATTTTTGTCCGTTCCCCACCAGTTTCCATAGTCTTCCGGTAGGAAGTCCAACTCTCCTTTTTCGCAGTCTTTGTTCAAAATATTCTATAACAATCTGCTCAAATACAGTCCCCATATATTCATTAAGTTTTGGCTCAATCTGCTTTTCGTATACAAGCTCTCCCAAATCCATATTGAGCAAGTTCAAATTTTTTTCTGTACGAAACAGTACCAAAAAGCGAAACATCGTATCCTTGATCCGATAAATAGGGGCGCTTACTTTTTACGGTCTAAAACCGGCGTTTTTCTTCTCAATGATTCCAAGCTCCAATAAGGAATTCAGATAATGACTTAGTCCCCCTGCTTTGCATATTTAATTTTGTTGCAATTTCATTTAGTTTGCTTGCCCTGCCGAAATCACAAAAAGAATATCATTGTAAAGCTTGGGTTGTCTCAGCTCTTGCTTTTAAGAGATTATCGGGCTCTTCGAGATAATCTTCCGCTGGGTTTCAGGAAATTACGAATAATATTGCTTTTTAAATCCACATTTTTCATCAAAGAAGCTAGTATTCCGCAATCCCCCGGTAATACCATAGACTATTGCCTTATCTCTATAACTATAGGAAGGGACAAACTCTCGCTTCCAAATAACCAAAGGGCTGAAGCTTTTAACTGGCTAGTCCATCGTCCGTATAGTGGACTTTTGTAGCCTAGTACCTGATTTTTCCATAAAGCTCATGGAAGAGCCGCACAAAATCAGGAAGAGCTTACTCCTATCCCTATACTCATCGATCAACTTTTTGCAAAGAGGGAGGAAATATGCTCTGCACTTTGGGCTAAATAGGAATATTCATCGATGACAAAAATGATTCTATGTTCTTCCGCGTAGGCAAACAAATAACGAAGGGCCGCCTCAAAATCTTGAAAATCGGGAAGCCCCTTTAGATTCCCGCAAGCTTCATAGATGGCTTGTGACAAAAGACTCAGGTTAATAAGCGCATTGGATTCCAAAGCCACATAATAATAGCCTCTTTTTCTTTTTAAAAATTCTTTAATCAGGTAAGTTTTTCCCTACTCGTCTTCTGCCGTAAATAACCGATAAAGCGAAAGTGCTTTTCTCGTATTCTCCTTCTAATTCCTTTAATTCGAATGCTCTTCCTATAAAGCGCATAGAATCACCTCCTTAAAACGGGATATCGCGTATACTCGTGATATTCGTAATGAGTCGGATAGCATAGATTCACTATGCTATAGACTATAGACTATAAACTGTATACTATGGACTAAAAACCGTATATCACATGTAGACGATACTTGTTATTGGTATTATAAAAGATGCAACAGTATGATATGCAATAATATATTTTTGCATATCATACTGTTGCGTTTCTTTTTAATAAATGATTTTAGTGAATTAAAAGATAAAGCATTATCCTTACAGCGCTCCCTTCGGGCAGACCTTTACGCATTCCATACACAGGATACAGTCCGTCCCGTTTTTCTCTTCCTGGAATTGTCGGTCATCTCCACATCCATGGGGCAGACCTTCTTACATTTTTCCGCAGGAAATGCATTTTCGTCTCATCACAACGAATTCGTACCAAAGAAAAATAACTCATTGGCTTTAGAAATACGGTAACTGGACAGATGTATTTGCAGAAAGCCCGATTATCCTTGAAAAGAAAGGCCAGTGCTATTCCCACAAGATAATAAGCAAGATTTCCAAAGAGAAAGGCTCAGAACATAATCCTTTCCAAGTTTCCTACCTTCAAAAGAAACAAAGTGGAAACAAAGAGGAACGATAAAGCAAAAGTCAGATAACGAATCCATCCGATACTTTTTCGGGGAAGCGCTCTCGTCTTATAGGGCAGAAAATCCAGAACCATGGCAGTCCAGCAGGCATAGCCGCAGAAGCCTCTTCCGAAAAATCAGAGGTCCGAAGATTTTTGCCACCGCATAATGAATGGTAGCCGCCTCGAAAACACCGGTAAACAAATAGTACCAAAAGCCCTCAATTTGCATATTTTCCCGGTTGATAAGCCCTAAATAAACGAGCATATAGAGCCCGACCAGAAGCTGTACCACACGACGGGCATGGGGATATTTTCTTCCGAGCAGAAAAATCCCCAAAGATAGTGAGATTCCGATATAACTAAAGTTGAAAAGATAAAAAGATTATGCTTCGTAAGCCAAAGACTCACCGCCACCACTTCAAAAATGCCGCCAATTAGAAGCACCAAAGCATATTTTTCAAGAAATCGCGCAAATAAAAGCTCTCTCCTGTTTAAATCCATTTTTATTTTTCGTCCTAAAAGGGTAAAAACCGAGCTATAGGACTAATCTGAGTTAATGGACAAAAATATATTGCAGAAAAATTTGTCCTGATAAAGTGTATGCCTATCCTTTCTTATTTTTCAAGTTCTAGCGAATAAACACCGGAATCCCAAAGCTACTAAACCAAATCCTTATAATAGGTAACACTACGATGTCTTGACAAATATTATCCTATGTCATAGAATTTATGAACTGGGGAATATCTAAACTGTATAAAAGTAATCTTTGGAAAAATTTTTTAAAAGTAATAAACAAAAAGGAGTGTAAGGGTATGCCATTATTTTCAGGAACAGACCTGGTCTTATATTTTTCTTTTATGGCTTTTTGGCCTGGATTACCGCCACTATTTTTGTAAGCCTAAAGGAACAGTGCTACAGAAATTTTTGGAATTTTAAATCTTCCAATCTTGGTTCAACCTGCACTAATCATGATTTTTCTTGATTTTCCTATCCTCCGGAAAAAAAGGGTCAGCACTCCGGGATTACTGTTTATGACCTTTCTTTATGGTATTTTTACAGACAATATATCTTTTATTTTTTCTACATAAATTTTATCAAAATAAGAACAGCAGGAAAATTTTTCCCAAAGGAAATCTGAAAATCTCTGTCGCTTACTCTATACTCCTTACTATTCCGGGATATGTCCTGCTAAAAGAGCTTCCACCCGTTTCTTTTTCTGTGGTCTCTTTGCTTCCACTTTCTCTTGTTCACCTTCTTGTCGCTCTCCTCTTGCTTTCCCTTTGTTTCCGATATTGTTTTTGTCTCTATCTTCTTCCCAGAAAATACTACATAAAGCGGGAAGAAATTTTTGGCTCACAATAGAAAACTGCGATTAGGAGAATGGATTTCGAGGTATTTGGAATAGAATTTACCGCCAATATCCAAGTCTTTTAGCAGAAAATGAAGAAAACTCTGTAGAGCATGGAGCTTCTCCATCTGCAGGAATTGCCGCCTCCGATCAACGCCTGCAACAACAAGGAATTATTTTTGCCGAAGGAATTCACTTTTATAAACTGATTTGGATGCTTCTCATTACCTCTTTTATGGGAGATATCATCGAAAACCGTCTATGTCTTTCTGACAGCCCACGTCCTGATGCGGCGTTCTAGTTTGGTGCTCGGTCCATTCAGTATTGTCTGGGGTTTAGGCGCGGTTATCCTAACGCTGGTACTTAGCAAGGTCAAAAAGCAAAATAATCTTTCCATCTTCATTGCCGGATTCTTCTTTTGGTGGAGCATTTGAATATCTCTGCTCCGTATTCACTGAAGTTTTCTTCGGTATGAAGTTTTGGGACTATTCTACATGCCATTTAACATAGATGGAAGAACCAATCTCTTGTTTATGATTTTTGGGGTATTGTTTCCGTGCTTTTGGTTTCATTACGCCTATCCCCTATTTCCCGATTTATTGAAAAGATACCCGCCTATCTTAGGTTCCGTGTTGGCAATAGCCATTACCCTATTCTTCCTTTCCGACTCCATGGTTACCGCCATGGTCATGGTAAGAGCCACGGACCGAAAAAGAACATCCGGAGCCAAGAAATGCTATAGAAAGCTTTTATAGATCAGGAGTATCCGGAAAAATGTAGTCCGTGCCCTTTGGCCTAATATGAATTTTCTTATGAATAGCCAACGGCTGATACCGAAGTAGATGTTCTATCCTAATGGAAAAACTGAGAAGCCGAATGAAGCTTTGGCATATCACCAACAGAGGTTCCAGAAAAAAGGGCCCCTATATTACCCGATTTTAAAAGAAGATGAAATGGAACTTGGCTATGGCAATATGGATTTAAAGAACTTGGCTGAGATTGCGAAAAAAACGAGGTGGAAGGCTTATTCTGGAAACCCATAAAAACTGGGTGGACAAGGATCCTATAAAGAGTCTGCAAAAAGTTCTGACTTCGCGTGGAGCTGATACAATCCGGAAAATAAGGAAAAAAATAGGGATGAATTGCAAAACAGTTACGAGGGCTTGTGCTTATGGATATTGAATACTATGAGAAAACCATACAAAAGATGTATGAAGCAAAAGATGTTTTAGAGGGGCTTAAGAATCTAAAAGAGGGAAATACTGAAGAGGGAGCCGAGACCATGTGCAAATTAAAGGAGAAATATAACCTCTAATCATGTCTTCTCTAAAAGATGTAGAAATTGTCTCCGGTAATGCGAAAGGTGCTGATGCATTCGGTGAAGAATATGCTCTGCAAAAAGCTAAGAACCTAAAACTAACAATGTGCAATTGGAATGGAGTTCCTTCATTGGCGAACACAAAACTAAATATTGAAAGTAATAAAGAAAATCATGAACAGGCGAATCAGCTTTTTTCTGAGCTTAGACTAAATGATGTGACTATAGCCGCCATTAAAGAGGGGCGGCGTATTGCCTCAGATAATCGCGTAAAATCATATAATACTATGGATAGTCTTAAAAAGGCTCTGGGAGTATAAAAACACGAGGCGGCAGTGATTCTCACTCTATTGTTCTTCCTTTACACAAACTAGGAATTATTTAAGAAATGAGTTGGTAAATTAAACTATTTTACAGTTTCAATGTTTAATTCATTTCTCTCCCACTCCTTCAGAAAAATCCTCCATGAGCTTATCCCTTTTCTCGCCATCTTCTTGGCTGAAGGAGTATTTAATTCCTTAGAAACCAGTAAAAGCTTGTCGTAAAAATGCTCGATGGAACTCTCTAAGCTTCTACCGTGGCTTCCACCAAACTGAAAGCAGCGAGCAATACCGATAGCGCCAATCGCTTCCAGACGGTCTGCATCCTGCACAATTTTTCCCTCAATAGTCTTCGGAACTTTTCCTCTATTTTTGCTAAAAGAAACGGAATTGATATTCCTGCAAATTTCCTCAATTCTCTCTTCGAAAGACCCTCCTGTCGCAAAAAGCATCTGGCATTGGCATTATTTTTCCGTATGAAAAAGCTTATGATCGTCGCAGTCATGTAGGAGGGCGGAAAGCGCAACAGCTTCCTCTTCTCCCTGTCCTTCCATTTGGGCAATCATCATGGCATTGTGATATACCCGCAAACTATGGGCAAGGTCGTGTCCATCTCCATTTCCCTGAAAAAGCGTAGTGATATAGTCTATCGCCCTTTCAATTCTACTTTCTTCCATAAATTCGCATCTCCTCTATCAAATCGTACACCCTCTCTCCGGAAAGAATCGTAGTTTTTCTGTCCTGAAACAGGGTTCCGTAGCGAGCCTCCAGTTGCTTGCCAGCGCTCTTCCATCTCTCTTTCTTCCCGCTCTTTTTCTTCCGTGAAAATGTCGGAAAAGCTAAGCTGTCTTCCTTCATTTTCCTCCAAATGATAAAAGCCTTCCCCGATTAGCCGAACTCTTCGCTTAGGAATCTCGTTTGCAAGAGGGCAGAGGCATTTTTATACAAGGAAAATGCACTTTGTGTGCTTTCGGAAATGAGGGCAGATCGGGTAATAGTTTTCATATCCGCAAAAGTGATTTTCAAAGAAACCCCTCTTGCATAAAGCCCGTATCGCTTCGCCCGATTTTCCACACGGAAGGATAGGAGAAACAGCACATCATCCAAAAAGGAATAGTCCGTCACATCCTCCTGAAAAGTCATTTCTTTGCTGATGCTTTGGGTGTCCTCCGGGCGGTAAGGAACAACCTTTCGATGGTCGATGCCGTAGGAAAGCTCCAAAAGCATTTTTCCCTGATTTCCCAGAAGGCGAAGGACTTCCTTCTCTTTTCCTGCAAATCCTTTTACGGTATAAATCCCGAAGGAATAGAGCTTTTCCGCCGTTTTTGCTCCTACCGTGAAAAGCGCCCGAACATCTCTGTCCCGTAAAAGCTCTACATAATCTTCTCTTCTTTGAATCATAAAGAAACCGTTGGGCTTCTTCTCTTCACTGGCGGTCTTTGCCGCCGTTTTCCCGTAGGCAATCCCTACGGAGCAGGTCAGCCTCAGCTCTTCCGCAACCCTCCTTTGAATTTCTCGGCCGATTTTTTCCGCTTCGGAAAAATCCTTGGCCACCTCCGTTAAATCAAGATAGCCCTCATCCAAGGCAATATATTCTACCTGCTTGGTATAGCTTTCCAGAATTTCATGGAGTTCCTCTGACACCGCCTTATATTTCTCAAAAATCCGGATACAGAAAAACAGCCTTCGGGCAGAGCCGAAAGGCTTCTTTACTGTTCATGGCGGAACGGACACCGTATTTTCTTGCTTCATAATTGCAGGTCGCTACCACGCCTCGCTCCGTGGGTTTCGCACCGATAATCAAGGGCTTATCTTTAAGAGTCGGATTGTCCCGCATTTCCACGGAAGCATAAAAAGCGTCCATATCCACATGAAGGATGATTTGATTTTTCTTGATATTCGGCATACAAAGATTCTGGCATTTTATCAGGCTTTCTTATATTTTACTTCTTTGTTTCTTTAAGTCCGCATTCAATTTTTGACTTCTATTCCATACTTCTTTAAGTCTACTTTTCCGTCCTTCACTTCCACTCCATCCTCTTCCAGGCGTTTTCTCTGCTCATCCTCTCCCCCGAAGGCAAATGCAGGAGCAAGCTCCCCCTTGAATTTACAACCCGAAGCATGGAATATGCTCCGAATCCGGATTCTTATGCAGGGCATTTCCCACGGCCCGGGACATCTTTTTTTATTCCCCGCCATCTCCGCAACCTGAGCATAGGTAGCCACTCTACCCTTAGGAATCTTCTTCACCGCCCTCGTAAATCCTTTTTTTGTGGGAGAATCGGAAATGAGGCTGTAACTTTCCGAAATCATTCTCCGAAGTTCTTCCTCTGGAATACTGCCATCTAAAATGATCGTATTCCAATGCTCTTTATTCTGGTGATACGCAGGTTGCACCGCAGGATAAACTCTTCTCCAAAAAAATCCCGCCATTCCGGATGTACCTTCACGTTCAGGTTCACAAAACCATTTCTTTCGTAGATAAGCAAAAAGGCTTTTTTATTTTCCCGAAAACGAATCAGCTCCCAATCCGCCGTTCGAAAAGGACGGTCTATATAGCTATCCGGAAAGGATAGACCGAAGGCAATCGCTTCTTCTTTTGTTCTCATACTTTACAATTCACTCCCTATTTGTACTACGATTTTTATACTTGTACTCGCATCAAGGAGGCGAATACTCTATTCAGATTTTCTATCTATTTTTTCCATCTCCATAAAAATGCAGTCAGAGCCCTGTAATCCAAGTACTGCACTCCATCTTTTCCCTCCTGAATCATCCTAGCCAGCTTACTCCTATAATAACAATCCATTGCTTCTTCTAAGGAAAAGTGCAGCTCTTTTAGCAATATTTTGAATCAACCTTTCTTCTAAATTTTCTTGATAAAACTGCTCTAAAGCTTCCTCTGTCATGGTGTTAACTCCTCTGCTGAAACAAATTTTAAAAGTTCATCAACTGCTCTTTTGAGAAATAAATGCTATCTGATCATAATTTGGATACACACGAATTTCCTTTATCGCTCTTTCTTTATCCCATATTCCTTGATGATACATATCAACCACTCGAAAAACTTTATCATTTGCAACTTTTCCAATGATAATGTCAAATTGCAAATAGTCCCTTTTTCCTTCTCGGCAATTACACACAAAAATCGATCCAAGAGTCCAAATCCTCTCCGAAATCTTTCACATTAAAATCCGTCTTAACCAAACTAAGCTCATACTTATTAATAATAGGACTTCCTGTCATCAAGTCCGCTCTTCGTTTTTGCCCACTTCTCTGCCTGTTCTTTTTATCGTAGTTACATAAAATCCGGAACCAAAATCTAAATTCCGAAGGCTATGTTTTTACGTCAGGCTTTATCCACAAACTGATTAGAACCATGATACACTATCATACTATCACCTCTTTTTTTAGAAAGGTATTCTTCAATATCCTTCACAACAAAAATCCGTACTTTGTGTATGTAAAATATCATAATTTGGAATCAGGTAATGATTAAGGCATCCACTCTGTTTTAACGCAAAATATACCTGTGCTACTCGTCTTTTTCCATCGATTTGCACAAGCATGAATCATGTAAATAATAAAAGAAAATACCTCTTGATTCAAAAATTTCCTCCTTCAAATTAATTCATTTTCTACCGATTTCATTTCTCTGCTTTGTTGAAATGCTTTTTCGGTCAAATCTATTTTATCAATCCTCTTTCACCCTTTTCTATAATTATGTTAACCCTATATTTTCTTGAATTATCTACATCCTTACATAAAGCGGTTCCTCAGTTCTTGCCCCCTTTGCAAAATCTCCTCTCTGCAAGGTCACAAAATCCATATAGGGAACCCGATGCAAAAGATCCCGACAGCTTTCATAGATTTCCTTAAAGCATTCATGACAATGCTCCTCCGGCATATCCACAATAATCAGATAAGAAGTCGTTCCACTTTCATCCCTTTTTAAAAGCATATCCAACATTGCAATCTCGGAATGTGTCTTTGCAAAGGATATAAGTCTCCTATGCAAGGCTTCCACTTCTTCATTCTCCTTTGGATATCCCAGTAAAACCTCCGCATCCTTCTTCACTTCCACGGACTGTACCTTCGCTTCCCCAAATTCACTTTGGTATCCCGGAGAGCTCATCAGGTTATGGATAAGCTCCGGGCTTACATAGAAGAGCTGTGGTCCATAGGGATTGATCACAAAGCCTTCTCCCTTTGTAAGCATGGAAACAATTTGAGGGAAACCGGCAATCATGGTTTCTCTTTTCCACCCCTGCTTCCATTTGCCGATCCATGGCGCCTAATGCAAACCAATCCGTAAACACCGGAAGGGCCGATTCTCCCCGATCCATCGTCACATGAGGGATGGTGAGCTTCATCCCCGCCTTTAGGGTTACAGAGCCATCCTTTCCTACCTGCGTCAAGTTTCCGTCTGTCTCTATCGCCACAAGGTAATGGCTCCGTACCAGCTCTCTAAAAAAGAGATTCAGAAATTCTCCCTCTCCCTGCCTTTCAAAAAACACGCGACTTAAGCCTAAAAGATAGGGATTTTCCACCGCTTGATGCACATTCGCTTCAATCTGATAGGGAATATCCGTGATTACTGCATATTGCCAGTCCGGAGAAAGGGCTTCTTTTCGAGAGAAGAAGAGCTTTACCCTTCTCTGCCCTTTTGGGTTTCCTCTTGTTCTGCCTGTTCCGCTAATGCATCTATTTCTCTATCTTTATAATCATTAGATGAGAAATCGTTCCATCACGATGCAGAGCATAAACCTTCTCCCTTCTTTAGTATTGCCAAAGAGTTGGCCTTCTACAGAAAAAAACAATCCCCTCTACGGTCGCATAGCTTTTCTGCCATCAGAGTAAAGCGGGTTCGATCGACCCCATTCTCACTATTCCTTTGATTCTCAGACTTAGACTCATCTTTTCGAGTAAAGAAATTCTTTAAATTTTTCTAACATTCTGTCCTCCCTGAAACTATATTAGCTTTTATGCAAAACATTTTATCTCAAAATCACCCTCATTGCCATCTACTTATTTAACTTTGTCACCAAGACTTCAAACAAATCATTTTTTTCACAAGAAAATCACACCCTTCTTTCTTTAATCGGTCTATACTATGCGGCGAAGAATAGCATAATCTTGCAAAAGGATGTATAGTACTTGGACAATGCCTATCCCAAAAGGGAATGATAGGGTCGAAAGGAGTCGTTATGGAAATCCAAAAAACAGCCAGCGCCGGCACCACGGAGAAATGTGATTGCCTGGTAACTGTTTCTAAAGGGAACGGCGGCAGAACAGTGGAGCTTAAATCCAAGGTGCTCTACGAATACGGAAACAGGATGGTTGCCTTGGTTCATCAATGCCTTACACAAATGGGCATTCAGGATGCCTTGGTGGAGGTCGAAGACATGGGCGCCTTTGACCACATCCTTGTGGCAAGATTACAGGCCGCTGTTTACCGCAGTCAGGATAAAACGGAAAATATTCCCTTGGGGAGTCGCTCTATGAATCATAAAAATCGCCTGCGAAGAAGCATGATGTTTCTGAATGCACAGAAACCGAATCTTTTTAAAAGGATCCTTATATCTACGGGGCGGACTCTTGATTTTTCGATCTGGAGGATGCTGTAGCCCTTGGAGAAAAAGGATGCTTGCAAGATTCACTCTCTTTCATGCCTTAAAAAAAGTAGATTATCAAAATGCAGAAAAAGTGGTGCGGATTAACGGAATCGATACTCCCTTTTGGAAGGAGGATATTCGCTGCGCCGTATTTGCCGGCTGTGACAGCATTCGCATTCCGAAAACGGAATCAAGGAGGATATTCTTACGGTAGAAGCGGAGGTAGCAAAGGCGGAGCAAGAAGCCGGTGTGGATCTCGGAAGCACCCTTCTTATGGCGGCTATCGAGTCTGCAAAGGGCGTGGTACATTTGGAAGAAATTTGCCATGCCTCGGACAGGCTTTTCGGGGTAGCCCTTTCTGCAGGAGATTATACCAAGGATTTACATACCGGAATCAGTGGAAGCGGCGTAGAGCTTAGCGGAGCAAGACAACTGATGATTATTCACGCAAGAGCCGCAGGAATACAGTGCTTTGATACCGTCTATACCAATCTGGAGGATATGGAAGGCTTCCGGAAGGAAGTGGAGCTGATTCACACCATGGGCTTTGACGGAAAGTCCATTATAAACCCGAGACAGATTCCCGTTGTGCATGCTGTTTATACGCCAAACGAGGAGGAAATTACCTTTGCCGAAAAAGTAGTACAGGAAATTGATGAGAAACGAAGTCAGGGCATCGGCGTATTTACCGTAGATGGGAAAATGATAGACATTGCCTTTTATGACGGAGCCAAAAGAACCCTTGCGCTGGCAAAGGCTGCCGGCGTTTTGGAGGAGGTGCAAAATGATTAATGCAGTGGGTAGAGAGATTCCGGATGCGGTTTTAGCGGAAACCGGGAAAACGGTATTTCAGGGAAGCAGACATTTTGACGGCTATTCTTATGAAAAGACAGCAGTAAGAGCAAGAGCACGTATCGGTGGCGAGGGCAGTAAGCTGGAGAGTAATTTGCAGGAGGTTTTGCGAAAATGCAACGCCCATGACGGCATGACCATCAGCTTTCACCATCATTTTCGGGAGGGAGACCTGGTGGCTATGCAGGTGATGCAGGCTATTCATGATATGGGCTTTAAGAACATTACCATCTGTGCCAGCTCCCTCAGTAAAGCCCAGGACGGGCTTGTTCCCATGATAGAAGACGGCACCGTAACCCATATCGAAAGCTCCGGAGTTCGGGGGAAAATCGGAGAAGCCATCAGTGAGGGTAAATTGCAGGGAATCGCTATTCTTCGTTCCCACGGCGGAAGAGTTCGGGCCATCGAAACGGGAGAAACGAAAATCGACATTGCTTTTATCGGGGCTCCAAGCTGTGATGAATACGGAAATTGCCGGGCAGTAGGGGGAAACAGCAACTGCGGTGTGCTCTCCTACTCTGCCATTGATGCGGAGTATGCCGAGTATGTGGTGGTTTTAACGGATTGTCTTGTTCCCTTTCCGAATTTTCCGGCAGATATCAGCATGACTGACGTGGACTATGTGCTAAAGGTGGATGCTATCGGAGATCCGGAAAAAATCGCTACCGGTGCCGCCCGTCCCGTGACGGATAGAAGAAAACTGATGATGGCGGAAAGCTGTGCAAAGTTCATTGCCGCTACCCCCTATTTTAAGGAAGGCTTCACCTTTCAAACCGGTATAGGCGGTGCAGCCAGTGCCACGGCACTTTGTCTTTCGGAGAAAATGCGGGAGAAAAACATTCATATGGGCTTTGGTGCAGGAGGAATGTCCAAACCCATGTGCGATTTATTGGATGAGGGTTTGGTTTCCTGCCTTTTGGATACTCAGGACTTTGATTTGCCTTCTATCGAGAATCTGATTTCCCATCCGAAGCATTTTTCCATCAGCACAAAGGAATATGCCGATCCCTTCTGTAAAGGCGCGGTGGTCAATAAACTGGACTTTGTAATTTTAGGCACACTGGAGGCAGATGTACATTTTCACTGCAATGTGGTGATGAGCTCCGAGGGAGAATTAATGGGGGCTCAGGGAGGACATCCGGATACGGCGGCCGGTGCAAAATGCACCATTGTCATCACGCCTTTGGTACAGGGAAGAATTCCCACTATTCGAAAATGATGTGACTACCGTTACCACCCCCGGGGAAACTGTGGATGTGATTGTTACTGACTATGGCATTGCCATTAATCCCCGGCGTCCGGAGCTTTTGGAGGCTGCAAAAGCCGCTAAGCTTCCCATAAAGAGTATTGAGGAATTACGAGATATTGCCTACAAGATCTGTGGTGAACCGGCCAAGCTGGAATTCGAAGATAAGGTAGTTGCCATTATCGAAGCCAGAGACGGCAGCATTATGGACGTGGTGAGAAAACGGAAGGATAAAAATCTTATCGCCTTAAGTACGAAGTAAAACCGAGAGAAACTCAAGTAAAGCCAAGAGTAAATCGAATAAAACTGAGAATAGAAATAAATCGAGTTAAGCCAAGTGCCATTCTTATAAAAACCAAGTATGTAATTTATGCCAAGGGAGTTCAAAATGGAATTTTATTGTAAAAGCGGAGAACGAATCCATGTGGATATTCTTGGGAAAGGCTTCCCTATTGTCTTCCTTCACGGAAACAATCTGCAAAGCGGATATTTTGCAAAGCAAAGGGTTCTCGAGAAAAGTTTTAAGCTCCTCTTTGTAGATAGTTTGGGGCATGGAAAATCCGGAGAGTCGCAGGGAGAGGCAAGCTTTGCGTATCTTGCCGACAGTCTGGAGGAACTTCTTTCCTCCCTTTCCATAGAAAAAGTGTCTCTTGGTGGGACACAGTGACGGCGCGAACCTCGCCCTGGAATACGCCGGTCGCCACGGCGAAAGAGTGGCGGGATTCTTGCCAACAGCGGAAATATTTCCTTTTCCGGATTAAAGTTTCTTCCCCGCTATGCCTGCTATCTGGAAGAATGGCTGTACCGCTTTTTGGGGCTCTTTCTTCCTGCCTTTAAACGGAAGTCCAGAGTATCTCCCCTTTTACGGGAAAATGTGGATGTGCCGAAGGAAATTTTTAAGAAAGCGCCTTACCCTGTAGTGGTTTTTGGTAGGGGACAGGGATATGATTAAACGGAAACACAGCATGGCTATTGCGAAGCTTTTCCCGAAAGGCAAATTTCTGGAACGAAGGGGACAGGGGCATAACATCCCGAAAAAGGATAGCGCTTACTTTAACCGATTAATAGAAAAAATGGTGCAGGGTATAGAGTAAAGAAACTCCGGTTTCCATAGTAAGGAGGAAAAATTTGAATAAACTGATTTCTTTTTTTCAAAAAAATGGCAGAATGTTCTAAAGAGCATTCTTTTTCCTGAGCATTTCTATTTTTGGTGCTGTTGGAACTGATTAAAATGGAAAGACCATTTCCCTGAGGCGGTAAAAAGCATATTGAGCGGCTTATCTCCTTTTTCAAATTGTAAGTCTCTTGGTTCTCGGAATCCTTTCGGTTTCTCCGATGATGCTTTTACGACTTTATCCTCTGTAAGGAGCTAAAAAGAAGATTTCTTTAGGGAAGCTGATAGAGTAGCTGGACCATCAACAGTTTAAACAACCTGATTGGCTTTGCCGGTCTTGTGGATGTGGGACTTCGCTACAGTTATTTTACGGAAGAGGATAAAGGCGAAGAAACCATGCAGGGCATTTCCAAGGTGATGCCTTATTTTATGTCGGGACTTTCCTCTATTCCTTGCTTTCCTTCGGGCTCTTGTTTTTTTCGTTCAGGAAAATGCTGTTTTAAAAAGCCTTACAGCTTTGTTCTTCTTCTGGCTTCTCTGATTCTTCCGGTCTTGCTTTTTTCTTTCTACCAGAAAAAACTGGTCCTACTTTGGGAATCTGTCTAAGAAAAAGATTCTGGCTTTAATCCTGACATCCCTCCTCGATTGGGGCTTTGTTTCCTGCTTTTTCTTCTATGTTGGAAGGACGCTGGGCTATAGTGTAAGCCTTGACAATACACTGCCTTTATTCTTTATTTCCATCTGTATCGGTATCGTCTCCATGATTCCCGGAAGCCTGGGAAGCTTTGACTTAATGATGATGAGCGGTCTTTTACATTTTTCCGTAAATAGAAATGAGGCGGCAAGCTGGTTACTGCTTTTCCGTATCTTTTATTACATCATTCCCTTTGCCATCGGCCTCCTCTTTTTTATCAAAAGTATGGGCGGACAAATCAATCAAAAATTTTACGGTCTGCCAAAAAAACTTAGCTCCCTACTGGGACAGGGCATCAGCCACTTTATGGCGAATTTCTTCGGTTTTTTCCTGATGGCCACCGCCATTCTTCCCGATGAAATTCATAGTATTCCTTTGATTGGGCAAATGGATCCCATCCGGGGGCAGCTCCTTTGGCAGTTTCCAAGCTTCCTTTTGGGCTCTCTTTTCTTCCTTTTGGGAAGACTTTTAAAAAGAAAGGCCGCCTTTGCCAAGCCCTTTGCCCTTCTGCTTTGCCTTGTAAGTCTTCTCTATATAAATCTGGGAAGCATTTCTCTTTTCAGTAGCCTTTATCTCCTCCTTTTTATGCTACTACTCTTTATCCGGAGAAAGGAGCTCTCCAGAACATCCTTTTTCTATCCCTCGGAAGACCGTTTAAAGGATTTTTCCTATATTGTGGGGAGCCTTTTGATTACGCTCCTTCTTTTATACCTTTCCAGTGGAAATACCGGAAAAGAAAGCCTCGGCTTCCTCATTTTCCATAAGGGAGTCCTGCACAGGATTAATGCTTTCTCGAAGCCCCATTATTTTACAGTCTTTTTGAACTATTTCCTGCATCTTTTTGCCTATTTTCTGATTCCGGCCCTTTCTTATATTGCCGTGGGGGCACTGGCGGGAGATAAGCATTTTTCCTTCGGCGAAAAAAATTCAATCAGGAACGCTTTCAAAACTTTTTACATAGCTTTTTCCAATACCAATCTGGATGCTTCTTTAGCCTTCCTTGGCGATAAGCTACTCTACTATTATCAGGAAGGCGGAGAGGATAAGGTGGCTTTTCAATTTGCCCTGGAAGACGGAAAAGCAGTGGTAATGGGAGAACCTATTGGCGAGAAAAAATATTTCCCTGCTGCAATATCTTCCTTTACCGCAGAGGCGGAGGAAAAAAATCTCACCCCCCTCTTTTATGAGGTAGGGCAGGATTTGACACTGCTCCTCCATAACCACGGCTATGAATTTATGAAGTTTTGGAGACTGCAAAGGTCCCCCTTTCCGACTTTTGATCTCGTAGGAAAAATCCGGAAAGAAGTTTCGTGCCGCAGTCAATAAGTTGGAAAATAAAGGCTATTCCTTCAAAGTAATGTATCCTCCTTTTTCCGACAGCTTTTTGCAGGATCTGGAAAATATTTCTGATGCCTGGCTTTCCGGCAGACAGGAAAAAGGCTTTTCCCTGGGCTTCTTTGACAAAAACTATCTTTCCCTTGCCCCCATTGCCTGCGTATTGGATTCCGAGGGAAGGTGCAGGCCTTTTTCCAATTTCCTCATTTGTAATGGAGAAAAAGAAGCCAGCATTGATCTCATGCGCTATAATCCGGGCACAGAAAGCAACGGCATCATGGACTATCTTTTCGTACAAAACTTTCGGTATTTTAAAGAAAAAGGCGTAGAATACTTTGATTTGGGTATGGCGCCCCTCTCCAATGTGGGACAGGAAGAACATAGCTTTTTCCAGGAAAAACTGGCCTTTCTGGTTTACGCCTTTACCAATCGTTTCTACTCCCTTTTCAGGACTACGAAAAATATAAGGACAAGTTCTCGCCCCTATGGGAGGCAAGATACCTGTCCTATCCGAAAGACAGCAGCTTACTTTTTGACCTGCTGGCTATATTTAAAATTGATAATCGAAAGGTGAAGGAGTTGTAAAGAATCAACATTGGGGATAGAGATTTTATGCATTATAGGTCTGAAATTGGGGCACGCTCCCGCTAACTTCGCCTACGCAATTCTTTCAATGGTCTTGGTTGTGGCATGCCCTCTTACATGGATTTGGAAAAGGATTTTCATATTGAGAGTAATTAAAATATTGATAGTAGATGATAAGACAAAATATCTTTGAACATACAAAAAGACAAACGCCAAAAATGACGTTTGTCTACGTTCTGAGGTAGCCTTTAGGCTCCCTTTTTTCTTAGAAAAGTACCGATGAGTAATTGCATGCCAAGACTAGTCAGGATGATAGCAATCCAGCAAAGGGCTCCAAGAAGAATGGATTTTCCACTGGATTTGATCATAGCAATGAGGTTGGTTTTGAGACCAATAGCACTCATAGCCATGATGATGAGGAATTTGGAGAGTTGTTTTGAGAGGTGAAAAGAAGCTATTGCTAACACCAAAAGAAGTCAGAAGAGTGGTAAGCAGAGAAGCTAGGATAAAGTAGAGAATGAAAACGGGGAAGATTTTTTTAAGCTTCACTCCTTGGTTGTTGCCTTGTTGACGGCTTTGCCAATAGGAGAGGAAGAGAGTAATAGGGATAATAGCCAGGGTGCGTGTCAGTTTGACAATAGTTGCAGACTCGAGAGTATTGCTTTGGTAAAGACTATCCCAGGCGCTAGCTGTGGCTGTTACAGAGGAAGTATCGTTGACCGCAGTACCCGCAAAGAGAGCAAAACCTTCGTTGGAAAGATGGAGCCAAGAACCCTAGAGTTGGAAAGATAAGAGCTGCCAAGACATTGAAGAAAAAGATAACAGAAATGGCTTGTGCGACTTCTTTTTCTTTAGCGTGAATGACAGGAGCAGTTGCTGCAATGGCAGAACCGCCACAGATAGAAGATCCAACTCCAATCAAGGTAGCTAGCTTTTGTATCAAGGTTAAAAATCGTTGGAAAAAAAGAAAAGCTATAATCAAAGCAATTGAAATAGTTGAGAGGATGACAGGAAGGGAAGATTTTCCAACTGCGAAAAACTTGAGAGATATTGAGTCCAAATCCCAAGCAAGATAACAGCGTACTGAAGCAATTTTTTTGAGCTATAAGTCAAACCGGCATCCAGTTGTTTATAAGAAGTGAGAAAGGGATGGAGAATCATTCCGATAAAAATGAGCGAAAAACAGGTGCTCCCACAACAGGCAGAAAGCCTCCTAAAAACCCAAGAGATGATAGAAATGATCAGACAGACTAACAGTCCTGCCCAATTTTTTTGATAGAAATGACATAAAAAGCCTCCGAAAATAAATATTCTTTATTATAATCTTATTTATCAGAAAAAGTAAAAATAGAAAGTAGGAATAAGGTTGTAAATTAACGGAATTTTTGCGGTCAGAGAGCTTTTGTAGTATTATAGATATATGTTCTTTGATCAATAAGGATGCAAATGTGGCATATGTTATTGAAAAATGAATTTGATGAGCCTGGACATGTGAAGTAATTATGTGAGATAAGAAAATAAATAAGAGAGTTGAAAATGACTGCACCCCAAAAAGTCAGACAGAAAAAAATCTAACTTTTGGGATCAGTACATATCCTCGACAATTTTGTTGGTTTCTATACAAGATTTAAGACATCCATTCTAAATTCTTCCGAAAATCAAATATCCCACTATTGTTAAAAATCATCAGGCTTTCCTGAATATAGGTGTATCGTTCCACCTTGGACACGATGCGGTAACGCCCCGGACTTTTGGCATAGTCATAGAAGCAGTAAGAACACCATAAAGCATTTAAGAAAAGCAGGAAAACGGACAATCTGCTCAGTCTCCATACCAAAACGAAGTTCGTACAAATGTCTACCCAGGTCAAGATAAAGACAAAGCGGACACATTTTTATAGCCGAAAAGCTTGGAATAGGTCACATACTCCGTTTCCTCCTCCGGCGCCCTGAATCTTTCTCGAAATCTCCCAGATAAGAGCCGGAAAATACAGGGTAAGCACTGCCATAAAGTTGGTAATGTCCAAAATCGGCAATTTGTATTTTATAATGGTATAGGAAATCACATAGAGATTTAAAAGAATCTGCACCGGATTATGGGTAACCAGAGCCAGTGGCAAGGACTTTGCAATCTTATGCTTTTGGAAAAACCACACCGCCATTAAGCTTCCGTAGGTATAAAGAATAAAGCAGAAGATAAAATTCTTCATGAAAAGAAAGTTCATCAGCAAGGTAAAGGAAATGAGAATGGTAGCAAAAATCCGTAAATCGGTCTTCGTGACTCTTCCGGAGGGAAGAGGCCGAAAGGAAAAAAGCCGTTTGTCCAGCTCATAATCCTTAAAGTCATCCGCAATTCTTAGCCAAAGCAGGAAGCTAAAAACCGTAAAACTGCAAATCAGCATACCTAAAATATCATGCTGTACAAAAAACTGTAAATTGCCGACTGCCCCTCCACCGGATGAAAGGAAAGAAGTGCATCTTTTCCCACCCCATGATTTAAAAGCACAATAAAATAAATTTCCAGAAAAATCATTACCCCAAGCCCCAGCCTTGGTACAATGGGATACATTTCCTTAAAGTAAATATTTAAGCGTTTAAGCCTTTCCATAGCCTATCCTTTCCCCAATTTCCAGCTTCGTTTCCAAGCCTTTGTTCGTATTTTCAAAAAGATCTTCATCAATCACAATTTTCTCATTGAGCATTTCCACAATAGTGGAGCCCCCCAAGGAAAAATAGCCCTTTTCCTCTCCTGCGGCAAAGCAATGAGCCAAATGGTTTTTCCCGCCAATTTGAATATTTCCCTTTTCTCCACAACACTCTGTCCCTTTTTCTTTATGGCACTCTACGGCTTTATCGAAAGACGGTTTAAATCCCATGCGGTTATGAATATGCCCCACCAGCATTGCCCCCACTTCCACATGGAGAATTTTTCCCATGCCTTCCAACTCCAAAAGACTGATTTCTCTTTTATTTTCGGAAAATGCTTTAAAGTGGGCGGCCTCTTTACGCACGCTATCCAGCCTTCCTTTGATTTTTCGTTCTTAAAAGTCTTCCCTTGCCGGGAAAAATGTAGCGATGATAATCCGGCAAGCTCAGGCGAAAAAACCAAAAGAGTTCCGCCCTTTAAAAATTCCGGACAGGGGGCCCTCAGGATTTTTTCTATGGAATAGAAATTTCCTTTGATTTCAAGGGGAAAGCATGATAATTCTCCTTTTTCCCGGCACTCTCCTTTTGCACTCCCGGGGAAAGAATGATCCTCCCTCCTCATCAATCTTATAAGCCAAAAGCCTTTCCGGAAGCACTTGCATAAAAGGGCAATTTTCCTTGTATCTTTTTCTTTCCATGCCTCTCCATTTTTCCTTTGTATTTTTCTTTTCCCCGCCTCCCGTAAATACACGGCTTCTTTTCTGGAAAAGAAATCCCTCAAAACTTTGATATCTCTTCTTTAAAAGTTCCTTGGAAAGTCCATATTTTTTTCCACAAAAGACGCAATATCTTTTTTTAGAAAGAAAGCTGTTGTAATACAAGCCTCGAAGAAAGGAAAAATAGGGACGGGCAAAAATCATTTTCAGAAGAAGTCTTCCGAGAAAATGATGGTACAAAAAATAAATAGCTTTCTGTCCGTACTCTTCTTCCTGAATCAGTCTGCCTGTTTTTCGCTCGATAATGGAAGGAGTTTTGCTCCTTCTGTTTTTCTCTTTCCTCATAGTCCTCTCCTCCTAGAGCTTTCTCATAAGAAGAATAACAAAGAGTATCGCTAGAAGCGACAAACCGATACGGATTTTCAGACTCGGCTTTTTCATCTGAAAGTTAAAGACGAAGAAAAAAGCCAGTAAAGCATATAAAAACTCTCCCGGAAGGATTGTTTCTATGGAAAAATATACGCTGAATAATCCATAAAGGGGAATAAAAAAGGAAGCGTAAGTCACCGCAAGGCCGGTAAAATACTCCCTCTTTTCTCCTCCGCTGGCATTAAAATAAGCAAGTCTGGTAACTACGGTCAGAAGATAGACTGCTGAGAGCAGAAAAGAAAAAATTCCAAACTTGGCAAAATACTGAAGATAAATCTGCACAGGAAAAACACCAAAGGAAATGAGGTCCGATAAAGAATCGATTTGCACTCCGAAGGCTTTTTCCAGATCATTTCTCTGAAAAGCATTGGCCACCATACCGTCAAAGGTATCGCAAAGTCCGGCTAAGATCAGTAAAATCAAAGAAAAAGCCAAAGTTTTCGAAAAGAAGATTCCGTATAAAGAAATGGAAAGTCCAAGATAGGTTAAAAGCACACTGGGATGATAAAACCCCAAGAAAAAAATTTTTCTTCATCAATATTTCCTCAACTAATGCAACAATGTATTCTAAGCCTACTATTCCTACTTCAGTAACTATTTATAGATATTTCCTCACCCTGAAAAGAATCAGTAGACAGTTCACAAGAACATGGGTAAGTCCCCCAAGGAAAATCGCAAATAAAATTTGTGCCGGTGTAAGATGCACCAGTATGCCAAGGCAAAGCATAATCCCTGAACATGGAATCAATCTGATCCAAAATAAAGAAAAACAGCTTTTAGCCCTCGCCTTCCGTCTCCCTGCTCTGCCGCGGAAACCGAAAGTCTCCTTTTGATAAAGCTGTTGGGCAGTTCAAAGAGCATATACAAAAAGCCGAAAAGCATGCCAATCAGAAAATTAAAGGCAGGTCTATTTTCAAAATACAGGTACAAAAGACTTCGCTTATTTTGCCCTAAGCCCTGCAAAAGAAAGCCCCAAAAGACTTCAGTATTCCTGCAAGAATCGTCATTAAAAACAAAGCCCAAAAACACTTTTTGCTGTCCCCGAAAATCCTTTTTTTCCGTCTGTCCAGTTCTTTTCCGCCGTCAATAGGTCTGCAACGACTTTTCAAAAAGGAATTTTCAGAAATATCATATTGAAAACGCCTGCCAGAATCACTGAAAACATGGTGATGTATAAAGATATGATCCACTGCATAAATAGTATTTACCCCAAAAAAATATTTTCCTATGGCAATCCCCTGAATCAGGAAGAAAGCAATGCCGAAACAAAAGCACTCCCATGACCGCCAGATCTTTAGTCGCTTTTAATCTCCGGGTGCTGTTCTTTAGTGGTAAAAATCCGACAGATGCTCCACTGCCGTATTGACACACTCCATACCGTACACACCGGCAGAGCTTTAAAATCACAGCATACCAGGTAGCCAAATCCACCTGCAAATAAAAAGAAATCCAAAAAGAAAAAGCGAGGTTAATCCCCAGATAATATTTATAGTTCTTTTCCGTCTTTAGTCCGAAATAAAGTCCCTTAATGGCGCATAGCACACTTTGTCGAAATGTGATGTTCTTCATTGAAATTTACAAAAACTCCTTTACTAACAATACATACTCTCTACTTCCCGCACATTTATCCTGAAAATAGCCTTCGCTGGCCTTCCCTTTTTGAATCAGTGCCGCAATAGACTTGGCCTTTTTTCTTTTTCAGTCCTTCCGTGGCTAACTGGGAAAAAGGCAAGTCCCAGCCCTCTGACCCTTTTCTTCACCGCCAAATACAAAAGAATGTAGTACTTGGCCTTCTCCTTTTTGAAAAAGGATTTGCAAAAGAAGAATTGGATTGAGAGGCTTTTGCAGAAGATTTCCATAGTCCGGAAGGCAGAGGAAAAAGCCCTTCAGTTCCTCCTTATCATAAGCCAAAAAGACCATTTCTTCATCTACAATATACTTTAAAGAGCTGTAAAGGCTGACAAAGCTTTCTCGGAAATGTTCCGAAAAGCCTTGAAAATCCTTATAACGCGCCATTAAAAGGGGATAGATTTCAGAAAGGTATCGATCAAAGTTCTCTTTTGTAGGGTGCAAAAATCGGTAGCCCTTTTCCTGAAAATGTTCCAAGCGTTTCTTTGCCTTTGCATTCTCATAGGAAGGCTCCAAAGCATCATAAAAGTGAGAAACATAAGTATTGCAAATCTGAAAGCCCGCTTTTTCAAAAAGATAAGGATAATAAGCTTTTGTTCTGCAGGTTCCCCAGTATAGGGTACTTTCTCTTCCAAAGCAAAGCGATACCTTCCGAAAAAAGAAAGATCAATGGGCCCTTTCAAGCCTTTCTTCCCCACTTTTTTGGCTTCTATTTCACAAGCTTCTAAAAGTAAAAGGGCCACTTCCTCTTCCTCTATACTTTCATAGAATCCTGCAAAGCCGTAATGCTCATCTTCATACAGCGTTAAAGCAATCCGCCCTACCACGCTTTCTTTTCCCTCCTTTAGGCTCACGCAAAGAAAGGGCAGAAAACAAAGATTTCCTTGCACCAAAATGTGGCTTCCGGAAAGTACCGCCTCCTCCATTTTCCTGTCCTGCATAAGACAGGACTTTTGATAAAAGCATAGCGGGAAGATTTAAAAATTGCTCCCTTCCCCCTTCATCCTTTACCGCTTTGATTTGATAGTTCTTCATTTTCCCTTTCTATTTTAAAACAAGGGAGAGAATAAAGTTTCGGATTTCCCCTCTCACTTGTCTTGCAATCCTATTTTTCCTTTTGCTTTATGACACTGCAAATGCCTAAATCCCCATCTATCTCCACGATGTCTCCGCTTTGCGGCTCTTCCATAATATGCGGAATATTGACCACCGCAGGCTTTTTCCAATTCTCTGGCAAGAATGGCGCTGTGGGATAGAAGAGAGCCTCGCTCCGTTATCAGCCCTGAGGCCATATCCAGATAGGGGAACCAACCCGGGTCTGTAGAATAGCTTAAAAAGGATTTTTTCCCTTAGCCTCCGTGGCTCTTAGCTCCTGTAAGCTTTTAATCTTTTAAAACCTCTCCTCGGAAAAATGCCCTTGAAACGCCCCTTCCAAAGAAAAACTCTTGGGGTAGATTCCGTTTTTCCTTTACTTTCAAAGTTCTTGGGCTCTTCAGAAAATGGAACACTCGTCTTTTCGCTTTTCCCCTTGAAGGATTCATAGCTTAAAACCCTAATCTCTCCTGCCAGAGGATCTCTATCCACCTTTCCCAGGAGCTTTACCCGAGACAAAACCGGAAGCCTTTCGCATGCCTTCCGAAGTTCCCTTTCTCTCGCAATTTTCAAGGAGAAATCTTTGCCGGAAAGTAGAAATTCCTTCAACTCATCAAGGCTCAAATAGTACACATCAAAGCCTATGGTTTTCTCTCCGATTTTATCTACAATCCGCCGCATAAGACCAAAGCATCTTGTGCGATGAAGACGGGAAATCTCCCTGTTGTTACAGGAGGATTCGGCAAGGCGATAGAGGAAGGACTTTCGCTGTTTCTGCTCGGAGGGCTTCTCCATACGGCTCGTCTCTTCGCAATCTTTCTCCGCGAAATCTATCTCTATGCTATCTTTCTCAAATCTGTCTTTCTCCCCATAAGCTTTTTGAATGCTATGCCCCGCTTCCGGAAGCCCTGCCCTATCTGTCTCTTCCGTCTCTAAAGCATCCAAAATCCAACGATCCAGTAGCTCTTCATTGCTTCTGTAGGTTCTGGTTTCCAGCTTCAGCTCTCCCTCTATCCGGTCTCCATAGGCAGAAATATAGCTTTTCTTTTCCCTGCGGTATTCTTCGCTGTCTAAGCCATGCTTTCTTGCTACCGCCTTTAAGGCGGAAAGCGCTCGTACCGGCTTCATGGTTTCTAAGGAAAATGCCGTTTTCTTCCCATACAAATGGGTGCTGATAAAAGGACACCATATCATTCATCAAAGTAATATCCCACTCCCGTAAGAGGTCTTCCTTCATTTCCAAAAATCCGGTATAGTGCCGGAGCTTCTTCCTCCTCATCCACTCTTTTTGCTATAGGAGGCATAGCGCTCTTGGAAAAACTTGTCCAGCTCCTTCATTTTCCTTTGGGAAACTATAAAATAATAGCAAAATAAAAGGGCGATTCTGCACTTTAAAAAGAAGCCCGGCTTCTTCTTGGAAAAGGATATTTCTTCGTTGGATACCCCCAGCATCCCCTGCCATACCGGAATGATTTTCCCGGAAAAGGGAAGTAGGCGCAAAAATATCGTACCAGGAGGAGATTTCATAATACATTCTTCCGGAAAAATCCCCCACCATGCGTTGAAAAACTGCCTCATAGGAAGAAACTCTCTTTCCCAGAAAGCGTCTTCCTAAAGAAGTGAAAATTCCGCTATACATTTCTCCGGCAAAGCTCTCGCTTAAAGGGAGACAAATTCCCGGAAAAGCTTTTCGGAGATATTGCTGTTGTCCAAAAATCCGAGTGGGAAGATGCATGTCCAAGGTGGTGATTGCTCTGGCCTGTAATATGTAAATCTTGCCTTTTTCAATGGCAAATTCTATGTCCATGGGCTTTTGAAAAAGCTCCTCTATTCTTTCCCCAAGAGTAAACAAAGTTTTCAGCTCTTCTTCATCCAAACCTAGACCTGGACTTTCCTGTGCCTGTTCCGACAGACAGCTTTGACCGTGCCCCTCTTGATACAGGCATTCTCCCGGAAAATAGTGGTAGGTCAGTACATTTTCCTGATCCTCCACCACCTTATCTCCCAGACCTTGTCCAAGAACCACCACCATTTCACTAAGGATACCCTTAGGATTTTTTTGTAAACAGAACACCGGACTTTTCCGGAAACAGCATTTCCTGAATGAGTACCGTTTCAGCTTTACCCTGCTGTTTTAAATCGTATTCCGCCTTCCCTCTATTCGCCTTTTCTTTATAGTCCAAACTTCCGGCGTAGGAGGCAAAGACCTCCTGTACCGCTTCCTTGACCTTTTCCCTTTTTACATTTAAGCGAGTTAAAAACTGTCCGGCAAAGGAATGCTCTCCGCTGTCCTCCGAAGAAAAATTGGAGCGAACGGCAAAACAGTCTCTCTCGGAAAAATATAGGTCCACTTCTTCATTTTCCGAGACCAGGATGAACCTCGGAACCGGAAATCCCTGCTCTTTTAAAATTTCTAAATGCCTTGCCTTCATGATCTCTCCCACTTATTTTTTCAGCTGTTTGGCTTTAATTATAATAATTTATCTTACCTTGAATTCTAAAGAAATGCCACACCCTATTTGCCCTGTCAGTTCCATCACTACAATTTTCCATAGTCTGTTTCATGCCCACTGTATTTCCATAGTCTGTTTCATAGCAACTATATTATCCTAGTAGGTTTTTGACCATACCACTCCTATAGCTTCACCTCCCCATTCTGTATACATTTATTTTTCCTCTAAAAAGTATTTAAAAAAATAGTTTATATTTGGTATTATTATCTAAATATAAATTCAGATTTACAAAGATTGATTGTAAATCAGCACAAGTTCTCATGATAGAAAGGAGGCTTTATGAGAAAATCATTCATGAAATCAGCTCTTGCATTCGGCTGTGCACTGCTGACTGCCCTATCTCTCACCGCCGTCACAGGTTTTTGCCAAAAACTATGATGACGAAGTACAAAGCTGGCGCTCCTATCCCGGCATTGGGATGAAAGCGAACTAAAAGTACGCTTTGAAGAATTCATCAAAGACATCAAGGAGCATAAAGGTATCGAGGATTACATTGTTCCCGACATTTCAGAAGAAGAGAAGGAAGCTATTCGCAACTACTTCCGGACTTTTGAGGGAAGAAGGACATCCGCTACACCTACACCAAGATGCCGGTGCTTCATCGGGTAAACGGAACCGATGAGTACAATGATTTACGAGGAATCATGGAATTAAAGTTCCAGACTACCGAAGCAAAGAACAAGGTAACGGAACACACTGTACTTCTGAAGATGGCCAGACTGGGAGATGCCCAGGGACTCAAATGGAAGATTGTAGGCATCCTTTGGAAGGATAAAGGCGTAGATGTATCCGACGTAAAAATTTATCAGTTGGATAAGCCAAAAACGCGGCGAAGAAGTTTGCATTATGACCACCGATGCGGGAGTAATCAAGATGCGTCTCTTCCCGGAGAAGGCTCCCATTGCCGTACAGAACTGGATTACTTTATCCAAGCAGGGCTTCTACAACGGCACGCCATTTGCCAGAGTCATCAAAGATTTCGTGATTCAGGGCGGTGCTTTGGATGGTTCCGGAGACGAAGCAAAGTCCAGCTATAACGGATTCTTCGTTGACGAAGTAAACATGGAGTCGCACAACTTTAACGGAGCACTTTGCTTAGAAACAACGGCCCCATACCAACGGAAACCAGTTCTACATTGTAGAATGTAGTAAGGTTCGTAATGAAGCTTCTCCCCATTATTTCCTTCCCGGAAAATGTAAAAGCAAAGTACAAGGAAATTGGCGGAATTCCCGAATTAGACGGCCGCTATACCGTATTGGGACAGGTTTATGAAGGAATGGACGTAGTAGAAAAGATTGCTTCTCAGGAAACCAATCAAGATGATGCACCTGTATCCAACCCCATCCTGATTCAGAATATTACTTTCCAGAAATATCGTTAAGCAGAGCCGGACATTTTCCAAATGTCAGCCCTGATACCGGCTAAAATCCATTAATATCAAAAAGGACTTTGGAAGAACCGGGGGATATCCCCAAAAGCTTCTTTCAAAGTCCTTTTCTCCTTGTTTAAAAAGAAATCTCCTGATCTCTACTTTTTTTCATTCTATACTTATCGTCGTACATCTTTCCGTCCGCCTGTCGAATCACATGACTCACGGTGAGATGTTCTCTCTTTTCCATGGGGAGCTTCTCCGCAACCTCCCGATAGCTGGCACTTCCCATGGAAATACTTACAGGGAAGGGCGGATTCTGTTTCTCCTTCGTATTCCGCAAATACTCTTTAATCTTATTTTCCACTTCAAACACTGCACTTGCGGGGAAAACGATGCAGACAAATTCATCACCGCCGTTTCTTCCGGAAAAGCCTTCCACTTCTGCCATGGCATCCTGAATTGCCTCTGCCACCATTTGAATCAGCCGATCTCCGGACTCATGGCCATAAAGGTCATTGGTCAGCTTAAGGTCATTGATATCCATAAAGATAGCGGCATAGTCCTTCTTTTTACTGTGATCCAAAACCTCCAGCTGATCCTGCAAATACTGCCGGTTTCCAAGGCCTGTCAGCCGATCCGTATAAGCCAGATATTTTAAATGCTTTTCTTCGATGCCGGCCTGGGCAATCAGAATAACCTTAAATACATAGGAAGTAATAAAAACAATAATCAAAAAGCAGAATTAAAATCTTTGAAAAGCCTGTGGTAACAAAGCTTTGCAAGAATCCCGGCCACTTCTCCGTAATACTGCCGGCCAAAATGATTCTAACCTGTTCTAAAATGCCGAATATAGCCACAAACACCAATCCGTAGCCCAAAATATAATCCGAATTGTTCTTTATCTTTTTTCCGGGGAAAAGCAGGCTTGCCATAGAGGAAAATACCATTACAATCTGTGCCGTCTGTACCAGACGGAGATGCCCGGTATACTGAAATCCCGTAGGGAAAATATAAAGGATCAGGCAAAGCAAGAAGAAGGCCAAGAAAATGCTGCCGACTACTCTAAGATATTCCCTGACCACCTTCCTTGAGGTTTCATAGCTGGCATATAAAGGGGCCGTGGGCAGCAATAAATACATACCCACATACTCGCAAACCGCACTTAAATCCTCTCTTGGAAAAAGCAAATAGGCCAGACCGGTATTTCCCAAGTGCCATAGGGTAATGGCGAAAACCAGGGAGAATAGCCACATTCCCTCACTGGCATACACATGTGTCTTAAAGAAAAAAGCAAAAATGACGATTCCGATAAAGGATCCGATTAAGGTCATTACAAAAATAGGATAAGTCGTTTCCTGACTAATCATCGGATAATAAAACTCAGTCCCTCTGGACATCAAAATCGGAACATCAAAATTATCCTCCAGAATATCCAGTTGCGGATCGATTTCCACCCGAATCTCATCCCCATAAGCCTCCAAAGGAACCGGGATACTGATTTTTCAGGTGTCCAATCATGTGCCTTTTTAGATTTTCTCCGTATGACACCAGTAACTGATCCTTGTAGTAAGCCTTCACCACACTGTTGTAAAAAAAGAAATTTATCGTCTGATACTCCGCCTTCCATTTCGATTCCAAAGGGAAATGCATGGTGATATGATCTTTCCGGGAAGAAAAATTAAACAGATAGCTCTGAAAATTATCTACACTTCCATCCTCGTGCTGTACTTCCACACTCATATTCTTCAGCACTTTATAATCACTTTTTGGCACCCGTCCTACATCACTCAGAATATAACGCATCACAAGAAGCCCCACCAAAATGGAGAGGAACAAAAAGAATGACGGTTTGATGTTTTTGTGATGAAGGAATTATTTCTCATCTCCGCTCCGAATATCCACAATAGAATGCTCTGCTTTTTCACAAAAATATCCTTCGTGTTTATGCCCTTAGATGCATATCTTCTTTCTGTCTCATAAGCACGAAAAGCTTCGGTCTAAACTAATAAAAAGTCTACCGTAACCTATACTTAATCGTCAAATATAAGAGAAGGCATAAACCTCTGCCTCCTACGAGTAACTCTTCTCTTGCCGTTTTTCTAAAGATGAAAAACAGTATAGCACAATCTTTTCTATTTTGATTTATAAAAAGGAATTCTGTCGAATTCTGTCGAATGAACCGAAAAAGACTGAATAAACTCGTACCGATGGAGAGCGAGATTACCCAATGAATCTCCATTCAAGCTAAAAATATTTTTATCCATAAAAACCCTAACCGTGGAAAAATGCCACCAAATTTTTGTGTGACTTTTATCATATATCTATTCAAGGAAGGACCGGTATGTAAAAATGAAGAAAACAGGACAACAAAAAGAAGACGGAAAAAGCAGAAGTCTAGGCTCCCTGATTATCGATGCTCTTGGGCATTGTAGGACTTTTTGATTCTCTGTAGCTTAAGCGTTCCCTATAGTAACCATGGGAAGTAAATCCGTAAAAGCCAACTTAAACAAAAAAACATGGAAGATTTGCTGGATATCACCAATGAGAAAAACCGGAAGGGTTTTTACTCAAGTGCAAACATTAGCCGATAGTATGATGGAATCCATCAGTTTTGTTTGGGATCAAAATGATGCTGTAGGAGGCGCTCCCGCCAATCCCTGGAGAATCAATAATTTTAATGACGGCAACAGAGAAGTGCAAGAAATTACTCCCATGCAAAATACGACCTTTCGTTCTCGAATTTTAAATCAGGAAATTCCTGCCAGCCGATACAATGCGGAAGTTGTTATGATGAACGCTATGTACTCTACCTTAAAAAGCAATCCCTATGTTACAGGTGTAGGGTATTTCTTTGAGCCCGGTGTCTTGATTCCCGGCGTAACGGATTATGCGCCCTACCTTACCGTAAAGAGCGCAGAAACCAGAGATATCATCAATTATCCCTATTCCTATTATCAAAATAAGAGCTATTACAAAACCGCAAAAGGAAACCCAGAAGACCACCATCACATCCCTTTACCATGATGATGAATATCCGAGTATTCCTTGATTACCGTTTGTACTCCCATTCTTGTAAACGGTGAATTTAAGGGTGTTGTCACAATTGAAATTAATCTTTCCGCCTTTGATATCTTGGCACTGGGAAGATAGCCGTTTCCCAAGCCTCTTTACCTCTGTAATGGATGACCAGGAAACTTCCTCTACAGCTCTCGAGAAGGTTTAAGAGAAAAACCTTAAAATGACGCACTGGACGAAAAAGGATGTACCTGAGTCGCTCAGCAAAATGCAGGAAGACAAACCCTTCCATGTGGTTTTACAGAATAAGAGCGGACAAAGCAGACGTCTGTATTTTTGCTCCCACACAGCTGGACGGTACAACGCTTTGGAGTCTTATGAGCATTTCCAGTAACGAATACTTGAGAGTGACCAAGCGCTTGATTACCGTATCCACCATTATCGTGCTTTGCGGCGTAGTATTACTGACGCTGATTACCAATCTTTTAATTCGTTCCTCCTTGAAGCCTTTGCAAATGATGGCCAAGGTCGGAAATCAGGTGGCAGACGGAAACTTAAATGTAGAAATTCAATATCAAAAACAGGATGAAATCGGCACCATTGCCCACGCCTTTGATAAAGTTATGCAACAGATTAAGAGCATTATGCAGGATTTAAACGAAAAGCTCTCCTCTGTTTCCCACGGAAATTTCCGTGTCGACCTTTCCGACGAAAGCCTTTACAAAGGAGACTACAGACCATTACTGCTTTCCCTTCGGGATATTACTACAGACTTATCCGACACCATGGAGGAGATTAAACGTTCTGCATCCGAAGTAAACAGCGGAGCAGAACAGGTATCCAATGGAGCACAGTCTCTATCTCAGGGCTCTACGGAGCAGGCCTCTTCCATAGAGGAACTAAGCGCTACCATGAGTGAGATTTCCGATAAGATTAAGAGTACCGCAGAACAATCCCCTGAAGCCAACAAGCTCAGCCTGTCTTCCGTGGAAGCTGTAGAGCTCAGTAACCAAAAAATGGAAGAAATGTCTCTGGCTATGAAGGAAATTACGGAAAAGTCCAATGAAATCGGAAAGATTATCAAAACCATTGACGATATTGCTTTCCAAACCAATATCCTTTCCTTAAATGCGGCGATTGAGGCGGCAAGGGCGGGAGCTGCCGGAAAAGGCTTTGCCGTAGTGGCTGATGAAGTCGGAAATCTGGCACAGAAGTCCGCAAAGGCCGCTCAAAATACCAGTGACTTGATTGAAGAAACCATTGACGCCGTGTCTCGCGGAGCAAAAATCACACAAGAAACCGCAGAATCCATGGATTTGGTGAAAAACTAAAGCGGAAGGCATTACAAATATTATTTCCAAAATCTCCGATGCCTCCGAGGATGAAGCCCGGGGCATTGTACAGTTGAGCTCCGGACTGGATCAGATTTCCTCTGTGGTACAAAGCAATACCGCAACAGCGGAACAGTCTGCCGCAGCCTCCGAAGAGCTGTCCGGACAGGCCAATGTCTTACAGGATCTGGTATCCAAATTCCAACTAAAGAATGAAGAATAAAAGGAGCTGTAAATAATCAAAATAAATAGATTTTCGGCAATATAGGTCTGAATGCGGGGTAGTCTGAGCCCGTCGGTACTTGCGAAAAACAAGAGAATCGCAGTTTTTCGCTTAGTATCCGATACGTGGCGAAGCTAGCGAGAGCGTGCCCCGTTTCAGACCTATATTGCTTTAGAAAACTATTTTGATTTTTACAGCTCCTTAACCTTCAATCATAATCGGTTGCTTTTTCCGGAAGCTTCTTCTCCTTCCTTCGGGAAGGAAAGCTTCAGAACGCCCTGTTCAAACTTTGCCTTTACATCTTCCTGCTTAATGCTGTCTCCAACATAAAAGCTTCTCTGCATAGAGCCGGAGTAACGCTCCTGACGAATGAGTTTACCTTTCTCATCCTTCTCCTCTTCATTTAAGCCCTTTACGGCACTGACCTGAAGATAACCGTCATGAAGCTCTACCTTGATATCCTCTTTCTTAAAGCCCGGAAGGTCGATATCCATATCGTACTGCCCGTCCTTTTCATGAACATCCGTCTTCATCAATCTTCCTGCACGGTCTCCGTAAAGCTTATTTTCTACTCTGCCAAGACCTCCGAAACTTGGAAAATCAAAACCAATCATCAAATAAATTCTCTCCAAAAATGCTAGGTGCTAACATATCTTTTTCCTCCTTATACTCTTCTTTTGACTTCTAATTTCTTGTCGTTTTTTTCAGCAAGGGGAAGAATCTTCATCATCGTGAGAACCTTTAAAGTCCTTGCGGTCTTCTCTGTTCCTCTGCTTGATTATGATTATACTCAAGTTGTTAGCACTGTCAAGTGTTGAGTGCTAATTAAGTTGTGAAAAATTTGTGTCTTGCTTTCCCTTTCCTGTTTCGTCAAAATCCGGTCTTACTCTCTCGAAAAGCTGATTCTTTGTGCCGAAACATCCACCTTCGCCATAATGCCAAAGGGAACAATCGCTCTGGGAGTGGCATGCCCCACATTCAGATTAAAGACAATGGGAAGAGTGGGATTATCAATCACTTCCGGAAGAATTTCCTGATACTCTTTGGCATAACGCTCATCCATCGGCTTCCCCACCAGCACACCGCTAAGAACTTCGAAAATACCACTTTGCTTTAAAGCTTTTAAGCATTTTTCCGATACTTCTCCGGATTGGGCTGATTCTCACTACTTTTCCAGCAAAAGAATCTTCCTTTCCAGTCTGCCAAATCCGGAAATAGTGCATACTTTTGGCATACGCTGACAGAATCCTCGTGCCTCGTTGTGTCAAAGATATCATAGAGAGTATCTATACAGCCCCCTAAGATTTCTCCTTGAAAAACAGGGCTTCCCTGTAAGAGTAAAAAGCCTTCATTCTCATGGCTAACTCGTTTTGTTCCTATGGCTTTCGGTCCAAAAATCTGTCCGTTCCTCATACCAAACCGGGCCTCGGCTCAATACAACGAATACTTCCGCTTTGAATCAATTCCAAAAAGTATTTTTCGCTGTAGGGCAACATTTCTCTTCCAACTCACAAAGATCCGGGAGAAAAGCCTGCCCGTAAAAGCTCTTGATTCCCAATTTATGAAGCATCAAGTGATTCATAGTGGTATCGGAAAAAGCCAAGGAAAATCTTTTGCTTTACGACCTTTTTCCAATTGCCCATCTTCAAAAAGATAGGGAAGTAGGCGATAAGTATCCTCTCCCCCTATGGCACATAAAATCATATCTATTGAATCGTCGGAAAAAGCCTGTAAGAGATCCTCTGCCCTCTTTTCCGGATGCTCTTTCAGATAGTCTAAGCCTTTCAAGGCATTTTCCATAAATTTTACTTTCCAGCCCAAAACGACGCGACCTGTTCCAAGCCTATTTTTACTTCATGTTGTACAAAAATCTTCTCCCAAAACACCGCTGGAAAGACTGACAATTGCCACTGTTTTTACCTTTTTGCATCATGCTTCTCCTTCCTTTAAGACAATAGCTTTTTAACTCTCCGACTCCGGGAACTCGTCCAATTACGACCAGTTTCCCGTCAATCATGAGGGATGGCGCACTAAGTACCCCTAAGCTTTACAATCTCGATCAGCTCCTCTACCTTCTCGATTTTGGCATCCTTTCCTAACTCCTTTACCGCCTCTTCTACATTTTTGATAGAGCGTATCGCATTCTTTACATCCTGCACCGATTACCTTGATTTCCATATTCCTTCCCTCGCTAAATTCCTTTTTCTGTTTTTGCTTTCAAGCTTCTATGCTTTTGACAAGTGCCTTATTGTGTTTATTCTTTGTATTTATTCTTTGTATTTATTCTTTGTATTTCTTTTTATGTTTCTTCTTTATGTTTCTTCTCTGCGTTTCTTTCCTGCTTTTTTTCTATTCCTCCCTGATTCCCGCTCGCCTAATTCTTTAACTTCATAGGAACGACCATATTTTTTTCCAAGCCTCATCAATGCTCCGAATCACCTTCGGTCCAACCTTGGACAAGAATACCAGTTCGGAAATCTCCTTCTCAGGGCAGGGCTTATAGTCGATTCGTTCTTCCACCACATCCACCTGCGTCCAGCTCCGGTCTAAAAGGAAGAAGCCCTTAATTCGATAGCATTCCGGCAGAACCGCTTGCAGAAATTGTTGAAATTTCCCCTTTTCTACATTTTCCGAACAAAGTAAAGAAATCGTCTTCGGCTTGTTGTCCACCCGATTTAAGCTCTCTTCGGAAAATGCCCAATCCCCCTGTAAAAAAGCTTCTTTCATAAAGCTTAAGTCCGCCTGCCCGTGGGCGCAGGATAAAACTTGGCAATGGGGATTCACTTCCCGAACTAAAGAAAGGACTTTCTTGTATTGTTCTTCTGAAATCAAGTCTATTTTATTGATGATGGCAACATCACAATGCTTTAACTGCCTGTCCACTGTTTCCCGTATCCTTCACCTGCTTTGGGAAATGCACGCCGTCAATCAGGCAGATTACCCCTGAAAATCATACACGTCCCCCGTAAGCAACTTCACGCTCTCTAAAATATCCATGATATTGGACGGATCCGCGAGCCCTGAGCTTTCTACAAAAAGAAACTCCGCATCGCTCTTCGCAAGCTCAGCCAAGGCTTCCACAAAGGACAACTGAAGGCAGGAGCAAAAATGGAACCTCGATTGATTTCTTTGATTGGAATCCCTCTGTCTTTGCAGAATGCTTCCGTCAATCCTGATTTTTCCAAATTCATTTTGAATCACCGCAAGCTTTTTATCGGAAAATGCCTCCAAAACATGCTGTAGGAAGCTGGTTTTTCCCGCCCCCAAAAAGCCTGTTAAAACAAATAACTTTTTCTTCTCCATTACTCCTCCTAAAAAGTGTCAAAGTATTGCCTTTTTCTATTGCATATATCCCTTCTAAATCATAGCGGAAGCACTCGTCTGCAAAGCATTAAAAAGATAGCCTATCAGGATGATTCCAACCACACATATCCCTATGAAAAATTCCTAATAGCTTAGGCTTAATCACCTTCCGAAGCATAATCATGGAGGGAAGCGACAGTGTCGTAACCCCCCATCATAAAGGAAAAGCACTGTCCCGAGCTCCGCACCTTTTAAGAGGAGAGATTCCGCTATAGGAATGGTTCCGAAAATATCCGCATACATGGGAATCCCCACTAAGGTTGCCAGAATCACGCCGAAAGGATTCTTTGCACCCAGCAAAGAGAGCACCCAGGCTTTAGGAATCCAGTTGTGAATCAAAGAGCCGATTCCCACGCCCACTAGAATATACAGAATGACCTTTCGAAAAGTCGTTTTCACTTGCTCTTTGGCATAAGAAAGTCGTTCTTTAAAGGATAATGTGGGAATGTCCTGCTCTACAACCGGCAAGCCTCGAAGAATGTCCTCTACTTCATTTTCCATGCCTAAATGCTCAATCACGACTCCGCCTATAACTGCCAGGCAAAGCCCTAAAAGTACATAGACAAAAGCAATCCTTATCCCAAATATACCGCTTAGCAATACTAAACTCCCCAAGTCCACCATGGGAGAAGAAATCAGGAAAGAAAAAGACACCCCCAAAGGAAGTCCTGCTGCTGTAAATCCCATAAAAATCGGAATGGAAGAACAAGAACAAAAGGGAGTAACTGTCCCCAAAAGAGCGGCTACTAGATTGGCAGAAAGCCCCGAAAATGCCCCCAGTATCTTCTTCTGTTCTTTCCGGCGGGAAAAAGCTTTGTAAATAAGAAATGAAAAAATCAGCACACAAAGGTAAATCGTAATTTTCACGCAGTCATATAAAAAGAAGTGCAGACTGCCCCTGATACGACTGTCCACATTCAACCCCAGCTTCTCTAAAGCTAAACGCAGTAAATGACTTAGCTATGTCATCCTAAGAACTTCGTCCTGAATAAATTCCATCTCGTTGCACCTATCTCTCCTTTGAGTCGATCTTTTTCTTTCTGCCGTTTTTCATTTGAGGCTATCTTTCCATTCTTCCTTTTCTTTCCCCTCTACCTTCCGTTTATTCTACCTTTTCTTCCAAAAAGTCCCTCCAGATAATCAAAAATCTTCTTGCAATTGCTTTTTCGGGATACATCCTTCTTGCTTCCTGAATCCGCTCTGCCACTCCCTCTTTTTTTCCATAGCAAAGATAAATCTAGAAACATATCCAGAATGCTAAAGTTCTTTTTATAGAATGCATTCTCTTTGTATTTTTCCAAAAAGAGCTTCACTATCTTTATAAAGAGTCTCCGCCTCCTTGTATTCCTTTAAGTAAAAATAGTTTAAGCAGAGATTCAGCCTTCTCACCATCTCTACAGAAGGCATTTTCTTTACCCTCGGCTCCAATTCTTTTTAGAATTTCCACCGCATGACACCATATTCTTTTTCCCTGTTAATGCCGCAGTATGATTCAGCTCTGCAATAGACCTAAGATGCTTGGATTTCACCTTGTCCCGAATCGCTGTTATTTTTTCCAAATACTCGTCATACTTTGCTTCGCCGAGCAAGGGAGTAAGGGCATTGATTTTCCTTGCGTAAACAAAATTATAGGACAGGTTTATGATAACACTGATGAGCAGAACTGCTATCGACAAGAAAAATGTAAATGCGCATGGTTTCTTCTTCACTGAGCTGAAACCGTAGCTTAATAAAAAGAAGAATAAGACCAAATAGGATCCCCAAAATGAGACTGATTATTATGCTTTTTACTAATTTTTCATATCTTTCCCTTTACTTGTATTTTTCCTTTACCTCTATTTTTTCTTCTTTTTATCTACCTTTTTCCCATATTTTTCCTCAAAATATATTTCCTATCTTATTTTTCCAATCTCCATATTCTATATCTCTTGTTTTCTGCACTAAATATACTGAATAGGCAAAAGCCAATAAATTTTTCTCTAAGATAGGTCTTTTTATCAATAAGACATAGAATGATTCCCATACCTCTTTTTATCCGGAATCTTATCCAGTACTTGATTTGTAGCTCCCATGGAAGCCTTAGGATTGCCCGACATTTTTATTTCCACCGGATACAAGATTCCATCCTCTTCAATGATTAAGTCGATTTCATTTTTCACCGAATGTATTCTTATCCTTTCCTCTATAGTAGAAGATATTAAAGCGGTAGTCTTTTCCTGCATTGGAATAGGATTTTAAAATCTCCGACACCACAAAGGTTTCAAAGATGTTTCCTGCAACTGCTGAATTTTTCAAAGCATCCGCTGTTAACCATCTGGTCAAATAACAAGCAAGACCCGTATCCCGAAAATAGATCTTCGGAGTTTTGATTGCTCTATTTAATGCCCCCCGCACTGTAAGCTCTGTAAAAGAAAGACGATTCCCGTTCTTTCCAAAATAGATATCCAGTTTTTATGGTCGGTTCACTTACGCCAACATCTCCCGCAATGTTTTTATAGTTCAGCATCTCCCCCGTTCTTGCCGCAACCGCCGTCAGGAATTTTGTAAATGTAATACTATCCGCAGCAATCAGTTCATGGATATCTCTTTCCAAATAAGTGGCAACATAGGAAGAATAAAATTCCTGCCAGTCCCTTTCTATATCATAAAGCTCCGGATAAGAACCTCGATGAATAATTTCCCAAATATTGTCATAGTCTTTCAATTCCTTCTCCCGCTCTTTGATATATTCTTCTTTGGGAACAAAGGACGGTTGAAACGGATTTGATGAAGCTCCCTTAAGGATAAGCCGGATAACTCATAGACCGATACTCTTCCTGCCAAAGATTCGCTTACCCCTTCATTAATTCCAGCTTTTTGAGAACCGGATAGGATAAATTGTCCTCTTTCATCAGAATCATCCACCTTCAATTTAATCTCTTCCAAAATGGAAGACTCCTTCTGTACTTCATCAATAAATAAAGGGACAGGGATTGTTCAAAAAGAAAAGCTTAGGCTCCTCTTTGGCCTGCACTCTGGTTAAGCTGATCATCAAAATTGCTTCGGTTAAATTCAGGGAATTCCGCTTTACCAGTGTGGATTTTTCCCACCTGTCTTGCCCCTACAATCAAAGTACATTTGCTGTTTTTACCCTGTTTTTTAAAAATATCCGAAATAGCTCTTGGAATATATGCCATGCCTATCCTCCGACTAATATAAAGTATGACTTTATTATAGTCGTCGTCATAATAAAAAGTAAAGCGACTAATCTAAAGTCTAATTTTAGATTAGTCACTTTACTCTTTTTCTTGTATTTTTTCTAATGTAAGAGTCCTCTTACATTTATTTTCTAAACTCAGCCGATTTGGCTATTCCGCCTTGTTGAATAATTATATTTTTTAACTTGATTTTGAATATCCATCAATATACCTGCTTTACAAAATATCAAACACACAATATTCTTCTATGTATCTGATTTTTATAATACTCATTATCTCAAAATAATCCAAAAATACGCACACATTTAGATTCTGCGTGCGTATTTTTGATTCCTTCTTTACTAAAAATCCTATCATCAAAAGCAACCGCAATATATCCTATAATCGCTGGAAGAGTCGCTCACACCGAAATTACCGCCTGTAAGTAACTTGTTTGTGGACTGTATGGGAATGATAATATAGGAATCGTTCCCCATACCATTTACCATATCCCCTATTCCGAAAACGCCGCCGATGATAAGTGTATTCCAGACTGCATGGGCAAATGCCCCCGGATAGATTGAATCTGATTTTAATGCAAATAGGGTAAACATGGCTGCAACCGATGAACCGGCCAAGATTAAAAGTACCAGATCCGTAAGATTAAAGCTTTCCATATTCATGATATGAGCACAGGCAAATAAAAGAGAAGGTAGAATCACTGCAACTTTTAATCCTAAGGTTCTCTGCATGTATCGAAAAATCATGCCCCTGAAAACCAGCTCCTCACAAATTCCTGCAGTAATCCCAAAACTAAATACGCCTCTTATCAAAGATATCCAAAAACTTCCCGGCTTTGCAATGTAAGCTTTACCGGGCAATACATAGGCATAAAAAGCCAGAACGATAAGCGGTAGGGCTATAGAGATAGGAGCAACTTTATATCCATCTTTTTGAGTTTTAGTCCCTAGATCCTCTACGCTCATTTTTAGTAGCTTTTGATGATGCAAAGTAAGCAAGGGCAATGGTAACCGCAATCCTTACAAAAGCCGGTACGACAAGGCGTAAATACTGACCGGAAAAAGTATTCTTGCACTAAACCTTCCGCAATAGCACCGATTATTAGTACCAGGATGGAAAGCACTATGACTCTATATTTTTTTCCTATTAACTTTATTGTTCTCATTCCCGGCTCCTCAAAAATTTCTGCAATCTTATCAAAGGTATTTCCGTTTCGAATCGTAATTTGCTTGTAGAAATCCTGCTTCATGAGTTTTTTTATGGTAGGTGGTTTTTAGGTATTCCGCCTCATCCATTTTCCCCCAAAATACTGCCTGTTTTCCGACATGTACTATTTCATTGTAAAATGTAGCGTTCTCTAGAAAGTGAAGAATATCAGATTTATCCATAGTACAGGAATAAAACAAAAACATCTCTTCTTGCCAACTCCTCTTCCCACCAAGCCGGTAATGCCGCTTGTTCTTCCAGATACTCTTCTTTGGTAAGTAAAGCAAAGTGAATAGAAAAATCGTAGTTTGTTTCTAAGACTTTTCTTATCTTTAAGATACAAGCCTCACGACTTTCCGCACTACTGAAAAACAGATTTCCACTATTGATATAGGACTCCGGATTTTCAAAGCCCGCAAGGAATAAAGCTTCTTTTAACGCACTCATAGAAACTTTATTCTTACCACCCACATTGATGCCCCGAAGGAAAAGTATATATTGCAAAGAACTGCCTCCTTAATTGTAGTGTTTCTTCCTCCACAACGAACCCAGCAAGATACCGATTGTAGAGATTATCGCTCCAATTACAATCAATCCCCAGTCCGGGGCATTAATCTTGTTAGTAGCAATGTTGTTTGCCATTTTAAATGTGCCATATTCAGCCAGCATGTACATCAGGCCAAAGAAAAGGGTAGATCCCCATTTTCCTTTTTCCCAAAAGTCATTTTTCCCAATCAGCATGGACTCAACAAATGTTGTTACCGGAAGGATAATCCAAAGGTACATCAGACTGTAGCCCATAGCATCACTTCCACTGGTAAAAAACCAAAATGCAATCATGGCAAGTGACCAAATCAACATATAAGAAAGTATAATAATGATTTTGTTTCTGTTGCCGGTACTTTTTACAACATTCGTACTTTCTTCAAGGAAATCATAATAACCTGACATTTTTTCTTCTCCCTTCAATAGATAGTCAAGAGAGACACCGTAACATTCTGCTCATTTTAATGACACTGATGATATCCGGATAGGATTTTCCATTTTTCCCAATTTGAAATGGTCTGGCGACTCACACCCAATACTTCAGCAACTTGTTCTGTGTAAACTTCTTCTCCATTCGAGTCAGCTCTTTTATCTTACTTCCAATATCATGCTCCATGCCACTGCACCTCCTAGCATTTTTTATTGTAGGGAAAATACCCTCTGTCGTCCAGCAAATGGCTTTTACATCACTTCAAGTGTGTGTCAAAAATCCTTTTACATCCGCTGTGATTTTCACTTTTATCCTAGGCTAATTGTCCTTTTATTACTTTAATTTACCGCTAATCTCTTTAAATACTTCTTTTTATCTTCCAAATCCCTGAATAGGGTTGTTCAGCATAGGTCTTATTTCTATTTTCATATAGATAAACGATCTCCGGGTTCCCTTCCGAATTGTTATAATAAAAGCTAACAGTCAGAAAATTTTTAATGTTTGTAGGCTGATCATTATAACTTTTCCTCCTGTATCTTTAGTATTTTTCTTTGATGTCCTTCACGATTTTTAGCTATTTCATCCTGTTCCGTGATTTTTACAGCATTTCCAGAAGGATTTTCCGTAATTTCAATTTCTGTTATGTCCTTTGCCTCCGGAAGGCTGATTTCCTTCTTAGCTCCGCAAGCTGTTAATGCAAAAACAAAAATGAAAGCTAAAGCGATTCCCATATACTTTTTCATGTTTTTCCTCCTTACTCCCCAACTTGAATGGTTAGCTTTCATTAAACTATATTTTCCCTTCTTTGTCACTTGAAGCAATAATAATTAAATAAATTGTATCAAATT